>Ga0157370_10002051_pt1 | contig 24742 bp, 23 predicted proteins | sample C35metaG_FD_113463 | JGI IMG/M metagenome (GOLD analysis project Ga0157370, IMG submission 113463) | Corn rhizosphere microbial communities from Kellogg Biological Station, Michigan, USA - C3-5 metaG | ecosystem: Host-associated > Plants > Roots > Rhizosphere > Soil | place: USA: Michigan...
AGATTTAAGCAAACTGCTTTATTATTTCGAAAGACACATCGAATTAGATGCTGATGAACACGGACCAATGGCCATGCAGATGATTACTGATTTATGCGAAGATGACGCTCAAAAATGGAAAGAAGTAGAAGAAGTTTCGATCCTGGCTTTAGAAAAACGCATTGGACTTTGGAACGCCATTGAAGAAGAAATTATCATGAAAGCTGAAATGGTTTAAAAACCAAAACAATACCTTTAACGTAACTATTTGTTTAAAGAAGCCCAAACTAATTTAAACAATTATGAAACCGCAATTCAAACAAATAGTTACTGTTATCCTTTCCATCTTCTTATTAAGCTGCAGTACTGACGAATCAAATTCTGAAACCGTTATTACACCGCCAGAAGTTACGCCGCCTGTAACAAATCCTAATAATCCTATCTCAAAATCGATTAATTATCTCGCTTTGGGCGACAGTTATACAATTGGTCAAAGTGTTTGCGAAACCTGCCGATATCCTGAACAGTTAAAAGCAAGTTTAAAAGCATTTTATCCTCAAACCAGTTTCTCCTTAAAAGTAATTGCCCAAACCGGCTGGACAACTTCAGATCTAATCTCGGCAATAAACGGTGTAAATCCTGATTCTAATTATGATTTAGTAACACTTTTAATTGGTGTTAATAATCAATATCAGCACATGAATTTTAATGTCTACGAAAAGGAATTTCCGCAATTGTTAGACAAAGCCATAGCGCTGGCAAAAGGGGATAAAAAAAACGTACTCGTACTTTCGATTCCTGATTACACCTACACTCCATTTGCTTCAAATTACACTGCCGAAAACCAAAATAAAGTTTCAGCCGAAATAACAAAATACAATAACACTGCACAAAGCTACTGCATGAGTAAAGGTATCAGCTTTATCTCAATTACCGACATTACGCAAAACGGTTTAAGCAATACCAGTTTAGTAGCTTCAGATGGCTTACATCCATCAGAACTGGCTTATAAAATGTTTGTAGATCGTATACTTCCAAAAGTAAAAATGATGCTGCAGGATTAACTTTTTAAAAGAGCAGAAAATCAGTTTTCAAAACACTTTTATTCCCGCTATACACTATATCTTTATTGGTCTCGTTAAAGAAACGAGACCAATAGAGGATATCGCTTCTATCGGGGCTGGATAAGAAATTTTAGTTTTTTCAGGAAAAATATACCTAATTTTGCTAAAAGCCGGCTCTCATCAAGCAGATTAAACACTCATGAAATTAGCTCCCAAAGATCTCCTCGTAATTATTGATCCTCAAAAAGATTTTACAGATGTGGACGGAGATTATGCAAAAAGGCATCCGATTAGTCATATACAGCGAGTTAAAAATCAAATAAACGAATTAATCAAAAAGCTCGACAAGAATAAATTCGTGATTATTTTCTCTAATTATCAAAAAGATCAATTTGCACCTAATACTTCAATGTGTATTGAAGGCACAAAAGGGCATGAAATTGATCTCGATTACGATGATTCTTCCGTTTTAATTTCAAAAACAGAACACAGCAGTTTTTCATCTCAGGAATTTAAAAACTTCTTAAAAGAAAATCAAATCCGCCGACTTGTTTTATGTGGTTTTCTGGCAGAATACTGCATCAAACAAACCGCTCTTGATGCTCTTAAAGAAGGTTATGAAATAGTGTTTCTAAAAGAATTAATTCAAACCGGAGACGATGTGCAGCAGAGAATCGAAGAAGTTTTAGTAAATTTAGAAAGTCAAGGCGCCGTAGTAAAAGGCAATCTCAATTTCGAATAAGACCTATTATAAACATGCAAGTTTCACCTCCAAAACAGTTATCCCCCTACATCAAACATTATCTATTTTTAGATAATACCGAAATTGCTGTACAAAAATTTCGTCTGTTTTCTGATGGCAATACCGGTATTGTATTTTCGGTAAAAAGCAAACTCATTTCTGGAATTAATAAATACGAAGTAAAAGAATATCTGCCCGCTTCCTTTTTATACGGACAGCTTAACGGTTTTAAAGATCTTTATTCTGAAAATGAAATAACCCTTATTATTGTCGTTTTTCAACCCAATGGCATCCATCAATTACTAGGAATTCCGGCCAATGAATTTCACGATGCTATTATTCCCGTTGAAGATATATTCGACGAAAAAATCACAGCGCTTCAGGAAAGCCTGTTTCAACAAAACAACTCAATGCGGGTTCAGTTATTGAATTCTTTTTTTAAGTCCTTAATTGCAGCAAAACCAGCCTCAAATCAATTTATAATAGATCATTCCTTACACTTTATTACCCACAATAAAGGACAATTCTCTATAAAACAATTAGTCGAAAATACTGGTTATACCGAAAGACATCTGGAAAGAAAATTCAAAGAATGCATCGGGCTAAATCCGAAAAGATTTGGCAACGTTGTAAGACTACATCATTTTTTAAAATTATTAAAAGACAAACCTGACGATACCAATCTTACCACAATTTGTTACGATGCCGGATTTTCAGATCAGTCTCATTTAATAAAAGAATTTAAAAAACATACCGGAATAACGCCAAAAGAATATTTGTACAGCAGTGGAAAATTAACCAACAATCTTATCAAAAGATTTCCGCCGTCGATATTCTAAAATGTCGGTTTTGTACAATTTCTAAAATATTCCTGCCGCTATTTTTGACTAAAATTAATAGCGCAGTATATGAAAAATCTAAAAATAGCCACAGCTCAGTTCGAAAACAAAAGCGGCGACAAAAAATATAACTTATCTGTAATCGAAAAACTTTCTAAGAAAGCATCTGGCGAAGGCTGCGATGTAATTTCTTTCCACGAATGCTCTATAACCGGATATACATTTGCAAGAAGTTTATCAAAAGAACAAATGCTGGACTTAGCAGAATTGATTCCGAGTGGAGAAAGCATTTTAAAATTAACCGAAATTGCTAAAAATAATAACATTGTAATATTAGCCGGACTCTTCGAAAAAGACGAAAACGACAATCTCTTTAAAGCTTATGTCTGCATAGATAAAAATGGTTTAGTGGCCAAATATAGAAAACTGCATCCGTTTATAAATCCGTATTTAACGCCAGGAGATCGTTATTGTATTTTTGAAATTGAAGGCTGGAAATGCGGTATTTTAATTTGTTACGACAACAATATTATCGAAAATGTACGTGCGACAAAACTTTTGGGTGCCGATATTATATTTATGCCTCACGTAACAATGTGCACCCCTTCTACCCGACCTGGCGCTGGCTTTGTAGCGCCTCAGCTTTGGGAAAACCGCGAAACAGACCCAACTTCGTTACGATTAGAGTTCGACGGAATGAAAGGCCGTGACTGGTTAATGAAATGGCTTCCGGCAAGAGCGTACGACAATGCTATTTACACGATATTTTCAAACCCAATTGGCATGGATGACGATCAATTAAAAAACGGCTGTTCTATGATTATCGATCCTTTTGGAGATATTCTGGCAGAATGCCGCACTTTTGATGATTCTTTTGTAACGGCTGTACTTACGCCCGAAAAATGCATTCAGGCTGGAGGACATCGCTATATAAAAGCTAGAAGACCAGAATTGTACAAAGATATTATTGGTCAAAATCACGAATCAGAGCAAAATGTGGTTTGGCTGAACTCTGATAAAAAAAGCATAAATTAAGTATTTCGCCCTTCTAAAGCTATTGAAAGATTTATCTTTGAAGATTCATTAATCTACAAAATAAAGCCAAATAATGGAATTTTTTAAAACTACAACTCAGGATATCGATGCTGTTTTCGATATTTACAACGAAGCTACATCTTATCAAAAAACAGTAAACAATAAAAGCTGGAGAGGTTTTGAAAGAGCATTAATAGAAAAGGAAATTGCCGAGGATCGTCATTTTGTAATCAAAGAAGGTAACGAAGTCGCTTGTACATTTGTGTTAACTTTTAACGATTTAATTATCTGGAAAGAAGCCAGCAAAGATCCGGCAGTTTATTTACATCGTATTGCTACAAACCCAAAGTTTAGAGGACAATCGTACGTTAAAAAAATTATAGAATGGGTGAAGGAATACGCCAAAGAAAAAAACAAAGAATATATTAGGCTTGATACTCACAGCGGAAACGAAAGAATCAATAAATATTACACCAGCTGCGGTTTCGAATACAAAGGAATAAGCACAATCGAATGGACAAGTGAATTACCGGAACATTATAAAGAAGGTTCTTTTAGTTTGTTTGAGATTAAGCTTTAAAAACCAAAAACAGACTGTCTCAAAAGAACAGCTCTTTTTGTAAGCTTCAGAGAAGCTAAATATTTATAGTAAAAGGATAAATGTTTACAACAAAGCTCCGTAGGAGTGACATGTTTTTCTACAACCTAAATATATGTCACTCCTACGGAGCTTTTTACTTGTCTTATTGTAGTCCTATAAATATTTTACCCCGCTGGGGTTTTACAGATAAAGAATATTTCGTTCAGAAAAAAAAAGCTGTTCTTTTGAGACAGCCTGTTTTTCGTTTGAATTTAAAATTGTCTTTTCAAATTTATTTTGCTTCCCAAAAGCAGCGTTTAGGAGAAACGATTAAACCTTCGTCCTTCAAGGCCTTCATTGCTTTATCTACTTGTTTACGATCTAATTTACTTAATTCAACTACTTTACCTGCATTTACAGGCTGTCCTGCTTTTTTTATAGCTTCTAATACTTGATTTTTGATTTCCATGATTCTTATATTTTCTAAAATACAAAAATAGTAAATATTTTCTTATAAAAATATTGCTTTGAAATTTGGAATCTGGCTTTATGTTTACTTTTTCGACTTCCAAATAAAACCATCCAATAAATAATGTGTAAACTGCGGCACGGTCAATAACGGAACTAACAAAATCTGCCAGCTCGAAAAATCAAAATTTGTAATGCTGATGTTTTCATTCCATATTAAAATTTCCCAAAGGAATTCTTCCGAAAAAGCAATTAAAAGAAGAATTCCAATATAAATCAAAAGCCCTTTATATTCTTTCAAGAAAGACAAACTTCCTAATTCTAATGCCGATTTTCCGTCAATTTCTTTAAAATAAACCAAAGCCATATATGGAATTCCGTGCGAAACAACATTCAATAAAGTAAAAATCAGATCGTCATTAAAATATACAATCCCAAAATACCAAGACAAAGCTGTTCCGAGAATAATACTGTTTTTCGGAATATTAAAAAACTGATTTCGAATAGATTTTATCGCGGTATAGATAACATACAAAATCAAAATTCCAATATAAATCCAAAACAGCGTTTCTAAAATCAGCTGATTTTCAAATCTGAAAAACTCATTTTCTACAAACCAGTTGAACTTTCGCTTAGACGAAAAAAACCAATACAGCATTGGATATCCAGTTGAGGCATAAATCGTCAGATTATCAATCCAAACTGAAATTTTCGTTTTAGTTTCCTTTCTTGCATACAATCTCATGAAACCGTATTGCTGCCTGATGAAATGAAAAACAGCTACATAAGCCAAAAATGACCAAAAAACTAAACTGCCAAATGAGAAAAGCACAATTCCGGTAACAAAACAAAAAAGTGGCAAAAGAATCAATCTTCTTTTCTGTTTTTGAAATTCATCGGGAACAAAATAGGTTTTAAATAAAGTCGCATAAACGTGCGCTACGTCTATAAAAACAATCAGGAAAAGCCAGGTATAAAAAGAGTAATTCTCTTCAATCTGAGTAATATAATCCTGAAAAATAAAGATAATTGCCAATACAAAAAACGACGGGCCAATAATAAAAGTCAGATCGGTTTTGGCTTTATGAATCCACGGTTGTTCCATCTACAATTTCATTTACAACATTAATTCCCTGATGAAAAGCTTCTTCAAAAATCGAGATTCCAGATAAATCGCTGTGGGCGAAATAAATCTTATTTTGAATATTCTGCTTTGCGTTTTTCTTCGCTTCACCAAAAATAAATCCTGGAGCAGGCGAAATCATGCCGTGACCTAAAAGAAACACTTCTATATCTTCTGTATATTCTTCAATATCGGGATGCGCAATTTTTAAATCATTCAAAACAAATTGTTTCCAGTATTCTTTATCTTTTTTGTAAAGCTCTTTTCTGGTTTTCTTTAAATCTGCCGACGAAAAGCTATAATAATACGTAATCACTTTTTTATTCTGAATTTGATTTACTGTCTGATGCTGATCGTAAACATATCCCAAACCTTTGGCATCATAAATTACATTATCCCATGAAAGCGGAAAGCTAAAATTATAAGATAAATCAGTAACAATCAGCGTTGCCAAAAGCCATGGTGTATAATGAAAATCTTTGGTAAACGCCTTTCTGTCTTTGATCAAATACTGATTTACAAACTGTGGAGAAGCCATTATCACTTTATCAGCAATAATTTCAACTGAAGTTTTAGTTACATCATCAAAAGCTTTTGCCATTACTTTATTGTTTTCGACTTTAACTTCATAAACTAAATGATTTTTTAAAGTTTTGTCTTGGGTATATTTTTTTAAATGATTGGCTAAACGTGAATTTCCTTCAGGCCAAGTTAAAACGCTATCGTGTTTTTCGGACGTAGAATCTTGTTTTCTTCCAGCAAAATAATGAATTCCTGCCCAAGCCGAAACGTATTCAATTCCTAAACCGAAATCGTCTTTACAGCAATAATCAATATAATTCAATAAAGGTTCTGATGTAAAATGATTATTGGTAAACCATTGCTTCATGGTAATTTTATCCAAGACTCTTGTTTCTGTATCTGATGAGGAAAGATAAAGCGGAATATCAAATAAATACTTTTCGTCTTTTCCTTTGGCAGTTCTAAAATCATTCATTTTTTTGAAGAATTTCTCAAACTCTAAATCGTCTGAAACCAAATTTCCTTCTTTTGGAACTACGCCTTCCTGCCAATTATTTTTATAAAATAGGCGTTCGTCTGGAGCAAAAGTCAGCTGCAGTTCATCAAAAACAGGGAATCCTTTTTCATTGTAGCCTAAAATGATTTTTTCTTCTTCAAGAAATTGAAGCAGTCCTTTATCCTGAAAATTGGGCAGCGGCAGGTAATGGGCGCCTAAAGGATATTTTGAATATTTATTTTCTCCGTTAGAAGAATTTCCGCCCAAATGATTTTCTAGTTCTACAATCAAAAAATCGGTAATTCCTTTTTTCTGAAATTGGCGCGCGGCGCTTAAACCAGAAATTCCTCCGCCAACAATTAGATACGAAATCTGGATTTGTTTTGTTGGTTTAGGAAAATCTTTTATCCATAAACGATGTCCCAGAAGATGTTTGGTACCTGATAAACGAATCATGATGACCGCAATTTTATCGGAACAAAACTGCAGAAACGGAACCGCAATTAAAGCCGCTCCAATTACTTTTATAAAACTCCTTCTGGATTTATTGCAGTTTTCCCCACTCTTCATCAAAATAGCGTACTAAAATCTGGTTATCTAAACGATTGATTTCGATCTCGTTCGAAATCATATCATTGGTAAAATAATTTAAGCGGTCAAACTGGTAATTGTAAAATTTCAACTTTTCTGCTTTTCGGTTTACGGTATTAAAAGTAGTTCCAAAACCATTTATGGCAATTGTATATCCCCATTCTCCAAATGATGGAACATACGCATGATAAGCGTCAACCTGAGGAAACACCTGCATTACCGTTTTATTGATGCACCAAAATGACTTAGGTGCAAAATAAGGCGATGTTGTTTGTATAACCACCGTGGCATCTGGCTGTAAAATGGTTTTTATAGTCTGATAAAAATTAAGCGAATACAATTTCCCTAAACTATAATTGGACGGATCCGGAAAATCAATTATAGCGACATCGTATTTCTCTTTACAGCTTTTCGCCCAGATATAAGCATCAGTATTGATTACCTTAACTTTAGGATTATTCAGTGAATTTTTATTGAAATTGGTCAAAACTGCATTGGTTTTAAACAACTTTGTCATTCCTTCATCCAAATCTACCAAAGTCACTTTTTCAACATCCTTATATTTCAGGATTTCACGAACTGCTAAACCATCTCCGCCTCCCAAAACCAAAACGTTTTTGACGCTTTTTGCCATCGACATCGCGGGATGAACTAATGCTTCGTGGTAACGATATTCATCTGCAGAACTAAACTGAAGATTGTTGTTTAAATACAATCTGTAATCACTTTTATTATGCGTTAAAACAATACGTTGATAAGGTGTTGAATTGGTATAAATGATGTTTTCTCCGTATAATTTCCCTTCTGAATAGGCGAGAATATCATTCGAAAAAATAAAAACTGCCAGCAATACTACAAAAGAAAAAATGGCTTTTGCTCTTAATAAAGACGGTTTCTTTAATTCTCTTTTCAATAAAAAACATAAGGCAATAGCAATGCTTACATTGATCATTCCGAAGAAAAGAGAGGTTCCCATAATGCCTAATTTTGGAACTAAAACTAATGGAAATAATATCGAAGCTAAAAGTGCTCCGATATAATCAAAAGTAAAAACATTCGAAACCAGATCTTTAAACTCTACCCTGTCTTTTAGAATATTCATTAAAAGCGGAATCTCTAAACCGACCAAAAATCCGGTTACAAAAACAAATAAGTATAAAATGAACTGAAAAGAACCTACACTTTCAAAAAGCAGAAACAAAACTACTGAACTCAGACCACCAATGAGCCCGACCAGAATTTCGATTTCGACAAAAGTATTAAGCAGATTCTTGTGAAAAAACTTTGAAAAAAACGAACCTATACCCATCGAAAACAGGTATACGCCAATAATAAATGAAAATTGTTTTACCGAATCGCCTAATAAATAACTCGCCAAAGTTCCTGCAACTAACTCATAAATAAGTCCGCAGGTGGCTATTATAAATACAGCAAAAAGTAAAAGAAATTCAAACCTAAGAAACTTTTTACCCATGAATTGCGGCACTAATAATCATCGAAATCCCGATGATGAATGCTGCCAAAACAATCGCAACAGCAACGTTATTTTTTTCTACAACTTCTTTCCATGTATTTTCTGGAGTGAGTTTTTCTATAATGTAATAACCAATTAATAAAATAACAATTCCTAAAAAAGAATAAATAATTGAATTTACTATTGGCTGCGCATGAATTAATTCCATATTGACTAATTTTTTATTTGTGGTAAAAATGATTATACGATGAACGGCTTCCTGTTGTTGTTGATTTATAATTTTCTGTCGATTCACAATCACAGATTCTATTTCCTGCAAGAGCAAAATAGATATAAACTCCAAAGCAAAAGAACCCAATTATGAAAGGAGCTAAATTTTGCAGTATAAAATCAGATATTTTCTTCATGTTAATTTTCAGAATAAGGAGAATAAGAGCTGTCTGCCCATCGGCTTTTTTCAGATTGGTACTTAAAGAAATAAATCACCGCAAATATACCCGACATAAAAAGAATTACAAACCAAGCATTACGGCTAGAGGGCTGATTCCAGACTGCTGTAACCTGCATTTCAGTATTGGTCAAATCTTCTGGTGCTTTAAGAGGTGTGATCAAAAGATGATACTTGCCAGATTTTACACCACAAATATTAAATTCTTCAACAGAGTTTCCTTCTGTCCAAGATTCGCCATCAGAATAGCCGTGGTAATATTCGATGTCTTTATTGGCATAAATTTCGTCATTTGTTTCTTCATTGATCAAAGCCACATTTAAATTCGCCCAGGAATTATCAACACCTGTAGAAACTTGTATTGTCATGGGCGATGAGCCTCCATTAAGTACAAAACTTTCGCTTGTAATTTCTTTATTATCAAACTCGGTAAATTTCATTGTTTTCGAGAAAACCTGCTGCTCTACCTGATCTCTGTAAATAAACCAATTCGTAATAAGAATCAACAAAGCAATTAGACAGAAAATTATAGCTGTATTTTTTATATCAAATGGAAAAGGCTGGATCATATTTGTCCCTGTCTGATACGGAAGCACCGCCTCTGGAAATGCTTTTCTGATCTCTCTTTTATTAACATATTCCCCATAATAGGCTGTTTCGACGCCATTCATTCTTTCTACAGAAATGATATTTGGAGGATTGATATATTCAACTAAATGAATAAGTTTATTTTGAGGAAGATGAAAATCAAAAAATCCTTTTGCATTTATAATTTCAGCATCAGAATATTCAAATATATCAAAATACACGCCTTCGTGGTCTAATGCTTTAGGATGGTCGTGAACAACAAAAGTTTCCGCCATTTCTCTTAACATCATCCAATGTCCATTAGAAACCGAAAGATATATAAACTCTTTAGCCTCGTTTTGAAGTATAAATTCAATCCAATCAAAATCGGGATGAATATTCTTTCTTAGAATTCCAGTAACTTTATATTTACTTCCTCTAAAATTTCCGACTTCACCAATTACAAGCGGACATGCAAAATAAATATTTTTATATCGAGATCTTTGACGAAACTGTCCATCTTTATCAGCAGCATATAAAGTCTGGCAATGCGGACAAACAAAATTGACTACTTCAAAATTAACATCTAATTCGGTTTCGATATCACAGATATAACAAGGAATCTTCATATTTTATCGATTAATTTCAAAATCCTTAATAATTTCTGCTTCAAAATAGGCAATATAATCGGCCATAACTGCACGTACTTTATGCGAGTTATCCTGAAGATAATTGCACAAATAAACATCCAGCGTTAGCTGATTGTATTCTGGCCAGGTATGTATACAAATATGAGACTCCTTCAAACAGAATGAGATTGTAAAACTATTATTGTCAAAATTATGAACAACCGCACCAACCTTTTCAAGTTCATATTTTTCTAAAATAGAATTGGTAATTGCAACAAAACCACTGCTATTGGTAAGCTTCGAAATTTCGTTGACATGCAGGGTAACCAGTTTATGCAATCCTGGCGAATAAGGAGGTAAATCCATTAAGTTATTTATATTACACAGGAGCCAAATATATAATATTTCTAGAATAAAATAATGAGGGAAACCGTATTTTAAAAATAACTTTTCGCGACTATGTATTTATGATTCTTTGTTTTTTTAAGGAGTAGAATTTTTGTTTTTTTTAATTTGCTTTTCTTAATTATCTTTCGAAGACTTCCTTGTGGCAATTCAACTTTCCAGATTATTAAATTACCTAAACATTTAAAAAACATAAGAAAAAACCTAAAATAAATAAATTTCGGTTTTCAGTAATAGCGCTGGTTTTTTTATTATAAATTCACTTATAACATTTAAAACAAACACTTTAAATCTAGTTAGGTTATATTTGAGTAAATGCCTGCTAAAAGATGAATCAAAAAAAGAATATTCCGCCTGATGCTACTGCTTCTCCAGAAAAGAATAAAGCAAATCATAACGACGAATTATTGCTGGTCAATAAAAAACTTTCCCAGCAAATAGAAGAGCGGAAAAAACGTGCCGCTGAGCTGATTATTGCCAATATCGAACTAGCTTACCAAAATAAAGAGAAAGAAAACCGCGCAGCAGAATTAGTTATAGCAAATAATGAACTTGCCTACCAAAACAAAGAAAAAGAAAAACGCGCGGCTGAACTTGTTATTGCCAATACTGAACTGGCATATCAAAATGAGGAAAAAGAGAAACGTGCCGCAGAGCTTGTAATTGCCAATGCAGAACTTACTTTTCAAAATAAGGAAAAAGAAAAACGAGCAACAGAATTAATATTGATAAATAATGAACTCGAAGCTTTTACCTATATTTCAAGTCATCATTTACAAGAGCCATTAAGAAAAATACAGGTTTTTACAGATAGGATAAATACAGAGGAGCAGCAAAATTTAACTGATAAGGGAAAATACTATCTGGAACGTATCGAAGTCGCTGCCTCTCATATGCAAGGACTTATAAACGATTTATTAACGTACTCGCGCACAAATGTAACCGAAAAGAAATTTGAAAACATCGCTATTAATGACGTTATAAATAAAGTAATAGAAGATTTAAGTGAAGAAATCAACCTAAAAAAGGCAATTGTAAAAGTATCCGGAAATTGCAGTGCTTATATAATTCCGTCACAGTTTCACCAACTTATATGCAATTTAATAAGTAACGCTCTAAAATTTTCAAAACAAGGAGAAATACCTCATATTACGATAGAAAGTATTTATACCAAGCAAAAAACAAAGAATCTTCCGTCATCATCTGATTACTGTCATATCATAATCAGCGATAATGGTATTGGGTTTGAGCAGCAATTTGAAAATCGTGTTTTCGAAATGTTTCAGCAGCTCCATAGCAGAACAGAATACAAGGGAACTGGAATTGGTCTTGCGATAGCAAAGAAGATTGTAGAAAATCATCAAGGAATTATCACGGCAACAGGCAAATTAAACCATGGTGCTAAATTTGATATTTATATTCCGGTAGTATAAAAAAACCTCTTGCGAAATTCACAAGAGGCTTTGCAGAGAGAAAGGGATTCGAACCCTCGATATAGTTACCCATATACTAGCTTTCCAGGCTAGCTCCTTCAACCACTCGGACACCTCTCTATTTTGGTCTGCAAATAACACAAAAAAAATCGAGTTACACAACGTTAATTTTTAAGATTCGTTTATACTCTTACTAAATTCTTCCATAAATAATTTTACGGCTTTCTTTTGGTAACTTCCAATTGTAAGCATAAAAGATTCTCGTTTGGTTGCAACTCCTGTAATTTGAATGGCTTTAAGGCTATGCTCCCAGCCTTTTAATGCTTTTTCGGCTACTATAGTTGCCCAGTCGCTGTTTTCTACCATTTGCAATAAGGCATTAATCGAATTTAACTCTATAGAAATCTTCGGTTTCATGTGATGTTTTACAAACAGTATTTCTACATATTCTCTGGAATTTGATCCTTTTCCCGTAAGAATCAGCGGCACTTCTTCTATTTTCTTAAATGGTATTTTTTCTAAAGAAGCTAAAGAATGTTTTTTTGAAACCGCCATTACCATATTTGAGGTAAACAAAGGCACTTTTTGAATTGGAGGACCAATTTCATGCGACGAAATTACGAGTACTAAATCTAATTCATTATTAATCAACTTTTGTTCTAAGGCTTCTGTTGTACCATAATCTACTATGATTTTTAAATTCTGATATCTTTTTGCAAATGCATTCACAACAGGCAGAACTAATAAACCAAAAATATAAGTAACACCTATTCGTATTTCACCGCCAATCATTTCGTTTAAATCTTCTATTGCCTGTTTTCCGTTTTCTACATTTTCGACCACTTTTTTGGCGTGAATTAAAAAAACAGAACCCGCTTCGGTAAGCTGTACTTTTTTTCCAATCCTTTTAAATAAGGGCATTCCGAGTTCTTCTTCCAGTTTTTTTATTTGCTGCGAAAGTCCGGATTGTGTTACAAAACACAATTCGGCTGCTTTTGTAAAATGCAGTACTTCAGCAGTTTTAATAAAATATTCGAGTTGATAAATTTCCATATTGATAAGTTTTACTACTTATTATCAGTAAAATTATTAATTTTTCTAATGAAATCATAATCCCGAACTTTGTAAAAAAATATTTCAGGTTATGTTTAAAGCGTTAAAATCAAAAAACTTCAAGTTATTCTTTTATGGACAATCTGTTTCTGTTATCGGGACCTGGATGCAGAAAACTGCTGTAAGCTGGATGGTTTACAGCATAACAGGATCTGTATTTTTATTAGGACTGGCCACTTTTTTAAGCATGATTCCGTCTTTATTTTTAGCACCGCTGGCCGGAAGTATCATTGGACGTTACGACCGACACAAAACATTAATATTCCTGCAATCTCTTGCTATGCTGCAAGCAGGGACTTTAGCTTTACTGATTTATTTCAAAATATACAATATCAACTTTATTTTAGCATTAAGTCTAATTCAGGGAATTATCAATGCTTTTGATATGACGTGCCGCCAAACTATGATGATTGACATTGTCGACAATAAAGAATATCTTCCTAATGCGGTGGCGCTTAATTCAACAATGAACAACTTTGCCCGTATTGCTGGACCTGCACTTGCGGGAATTATTCTGCACGAATATGGAGAAGATATCTGTTTCATTGGAAACTTTGTGAGCTATGTTCCTGTTTTAATTTCATTAATGCTAATGAAAATCACGCCGCACATTAAAGCCGAAAACAAACTAAATATGCTGGACGATCTTATTGAAGGGCTCGATTATGTGAAAAAAGAAACCGAAATGGCAAGAATGCTTTTAATGCTTACCTGCAGTAGTTTATTTGTGATTTCATTTAATACACTTATGCCGGTTTTTGCCAAAGATATCTTCAACGGAAATGCCGAAACTTTCAGCTGGTTCGAAAGTGCTGCCGGAATTGGTTCTGTTTTATCTGCTATTTATCTAGCCAATCTAAAATCTGCTGAAAATATGAGTAAATTATTGATCGCAGCCAGTTTACTTTTGGGTTTAAGTGTAATTATTCTAGCTGTTTCAAGTAGTCTTACCATCGCTTTAATTTGTATTACTTTAAGCGGAATAGGAATGATGGGACAAACCTCATCTATCAATATTTATATTCAAACGCACAGTTCTGTAAACATGCGTTCCAGAAGTATCAGCTACTTCATGATGGCGTATCAGGGAATGATTCCAGTTGGGAGTTTAATTATTGGTTGTGTTTCGCACTCTCTTGGAGTTCGAACTACGATTGCCATTCAGGGAATTATCTGTATTCTTTCGGTTATTGTATATATGTATTACAAGAAAAATAAATCTTCTGAAGATTTAGAGACTTGTCCGGTTCCTTATAGAAATTCTAAGTTTTGATAAATTCCAATAAAAAAATTCCAAATTCCAATTTACTTTGTCGTAAGAACTTTGTCAAAGTTTAAAACTTTGACAAAGTTGACCAAGATAATTTATTAATTCTGCAAAATTTTGAGAGAAATTGGAATTTGGAATTTAAAATATTGGAATTTTATAACGAGATTTCCCCTCGAAGTGCCGTTTCAAAAACGTCTTTAAATTCGTTTTGCGGAATATTATGCCCAAGCAGATACATCAATTTTGTGATGGCGGCTTCTGTTGTAATATCTTTTCCGGAAATAACGCCAAGAGATTTTAAAGCGGTACTGGTTTCGTATTGTCCCATGTTTACGCTTCCGCCTGAACATTGCGTTACATTTACAATGTGCATTCCAGAGTTAATGGCTTTTTCGATTAAGTTTAAAAACCAATCTTCGGTTGGAGCGTTTCCAGATCCGTAAGTTTCTAAAACAATGCCTCGCAAACCTTGAGTTGACAGGATTGAAGCCAAAACTATTTCGCTCATTCCCGGGAACATTTTTATAATAGCAACATGATTGTCTAAGTTTTTGTGAACAATCAAAGCTGCATCTTTTTTTACAGGAAGAAATAAATGTGAGTTTAATTTTAGGTGTACACCAGATTCTACCAATTCAGGATAATTTGGCGCTGTAAAGGCTCTAAAATGTTCGGCATTTACTTTTGAGGTTCTGTTTCCTCTATATAATTTATATTCAAAATACAAGCATACTTCGTTGATAACCGGTTTTCCGTTTTCCTGAAGCGACGCAATTTGAATCGCTGTAATCAAGTTTTCTTTAGCATCAGTACGCAAATCTCCAATTGGCAATTGCGATCCCGTAAATACAACCGGTTTGGCTAAATTCTCCAGCATAAAGCTCAATGCTGAAGCCGAATATGACATGGTATCTGAACCGTGCAGTACTACAAATCCATCATAAGAAACATAATTTTCTTCGATGATTTCTGCAATTTTTGTCCACTCTGCAGGATTCATGTTCGATGAATCTATAGGATCTTCAAAAGAAACCGTTTCGATCTCACAATCTAATTGTTTGATTTCGGGAATTTTTTGGAGTAATTTCCCAAAGTTGAACGCTTTAAGTGCGCCGGTTTCAAAGTCTTTGCTCATACCGATGGTTCCTCCGGTATAAATCAAAAGTATTTTAGCTTTAGATGACATCGTGGTATTTTAATTTATTGACAACGGGATTAGCATACATGGCTAAAAATCCTTGTCTGGTAACAGGATTATCACTTCCGATACGCATTTCTAAACGACGTTCAAAAAGTGATTTTTCACTTTCCTTATACTTGTCAGCAAATCGATCTGTTTCGTTTAAAATATCGTAAGCAATAAAATTAGTAGGCCATAATTGATAGTTTTTCAAAACAACATCATCAATTGTTTGTGCCAAAGCCTGAACTTGTTTGTTTACATTGTCGTTTTCGGCAACAATTGTATCAATTTCTGTGTCTAAAACATCGCCAACAGAAATGTGTATTCTTTTTTTAGTTCCCATGATACCACTTAAAATGGTCATGAAATCTTCATTTTTATCTTTTACGTAAACTTCGTTGTTTGCTTCTGCCATTAATTGCGGCATTTTTAAAACATCGGTTGGATCGTATTCATAAGAAATAGAAACCGGAACGATTTTTAATTTCTTAAAATAATCCATTAAGTTTTCTTCGTCAGAACCCATTCCAATCATTTTTAAAACGCCTGGATTGGTTTCGTCATTTCCGTCTTTTGTTCTTCCTTCTCTTTGTGCAATCCAAACCGAACGATTTTCGCGAAGCAATAACTGCCCTATGTATTCCGCAAGCAGTTTTGAACTTTGCAGCATTTCGCGAGGCGTTAATCCTCTTAAAACTAAAAAGTTTCGGTTTAATTTAGCCAATGTCGACAAGAAAGCTTTTTTAACCAAATTATCGCCAATTGCAGATGCTGTCATGACTAAACCATGTTCGAACAAACAAACGTTCAATAAAGTAGTATCCAGAAGAATATCTCTATGATTAGAGATAAACAGATAAGAAGTATTGGGTTCCAGTTTCTCAAAACCTGAAGTTGTAAGACCTTCAGAACTTTTTTCGAGAACCCTTTGTATGGTATTATAAATAAAATTGCATTGAAAATCGCGAATAGAATGTGTTTTCTTAAGCTGTTCCTTCCAAACCTCATCTTCCACTTCCGGAAAAGTAAAGTTCATCATGGTTTTCATCATTGGGTGATTTACAACATCATGAAGTGCTTCATTTATTTCGGAATCATAAAACGGTCGAATGGCATCAAATCTCTGCATTATTTATATTGGTTTTAAGTGGGCAAAAGAACAAAAAAAAAATTAAAGTTTTGTAAGGCGCAGGTTAAATCCCAAAAACGTCTTTTGAATTTTGAGTTGTTATCGCTGCAATTTCTTCTTCAGAAATATTATAAAGCGCTGCCAGTTTCGAAATTACGTTAACTAAATAACTGCTTTCGTTGCGTTTACCTCTGTAAGGAATTGGCGCTAAATAAGGCGAATCTGTCTCTAAAACGATATGTTTTAAATCGATTTGATTTAAAAACTGATCAATTTTTCCATTCTTGAATGTTACTACACCTCCAATTCCTAATTTCATTTTATAAGAAATTGCCTGCTGAGCTTGTTCTAAAGTTCCGGAAAAACAATGAAAAATCCCAAATAAATCTTCAGATTTTTCTTCTTCAAGGATTTCAAAGATTTCATCAAAAGCTTCGCGGCAATGAATTACGATGGGTAATTTGTATTGTTTTGCCAATTGAATCTGTCTTCTAAAAACAATTTGTTGTTCTTTTAAATGTGTTTTATCCCAATATAAATCGATTCCAATTTCGCCTACAGCATAGAATTTTCGCTTAGACAATTCGGTTTCTACATGCGCTAATTCATCCAAATAATTGTCTTTTACATAAGTGGGATGCAAACCCATCATAAGGAAAATATTATCCGGATAGTTTTTTTCTAAATCATACATAGACTGCGTAGCAGCAGCATCGATTGCAGGAATAAAAAAACGTGTAATTCCGGCATCAATAGCGCGTTGAATCATTTCGTCGCGATCCTGATCAAATTCTTCAGAATATAAGTGCGTATGGGTATCGGTAATAATGGGTTTTGAATTCAATGGTCTAATTTTAAAGTTGTCAAAATTACGACAATATTAAAAAGAATACCAATTAAGTAGAAATTGGCCCGCAGATTTAACAGATTCGCTTTGTTGAGAGGAGTAACGAAAATACTTGAGAGATACACTTTGCCATAAAATAGAACACGGATAACACCGATTCACTTCGTGAAAACGCGGATTAAAAGGATTTTTTTGTTTTTATGTAATGAGCGATCCCGAGGCATCGGGAGAAGTCGGCAGAAAAAAAAGACCCCCAATTCTTTTCTATTTGCTTATTTGGCCTTCTCCCCGGTACCTCGGGATCGCTCAGTATGACATATTTTAAGTTTATTTCCCTGTTTCTACAAACAATAAAGCTCTATCTAAAACTTCATCTTTTCCTTCCTGAATTCCTTTAATGGTTGGTTTTACTTCAATATCCGGCACGATTCCTATTCTTTGGGTTTCTCGTCCGTCAGGATAATAAACCCCAATTCCTGTATATCTGGTATGAAACGAGGCAAAATCAAGCTCGATTACATTTCCATCTGCTCCAGCTGTCTGGCTTCCTATAATGGTCTTATTGCCAGCTGTTTGAAAACACATTGCTGTCCATTCTGCCTGACTTAAGGATTCTTCGTTAAGCAGTACAATTACTTTTCCTTTATAATTGTCTTTGTTTTCAGATCCGCACATTGATCCTTCTGTCCATTTAAATTTTCCGGGATAACTAAAGTCCGGATGTGTATAAATGGCGAATTTTTCTTCATGAGCGTTTAAAAAATTAGCGATATCATTATATGTTCCTTGCGGATAATTTCTCATATCAAAAATAATCGCTTTGGCTGGTCTTAATTTTTCAATCATATCCGGAACATTTGCGCTTTTAATACGCCCCATGTCTACGTATCCTATATTATCATCTAAAAGCTTAAATTTTTCCTTTTTCTTTTTAGCTCCTTTTTTAAATTCATTTCTGTGAGAATCATGATAATCACGCCATGTCATTGCTTTTGTTGTATACTTACCGTCTTTTAAAAACTCAACATCCACTTTTTCTGAAGTGCTGTTTAAAATTTTCTTAACCAGTTTACTTAAAAGAGTCGGCTCGTTTGAAGCCCCAAATAAATCTCTGTATTCTGAGATATATGCTGCAATAGTTTTATTATTTACTTTCGTAATTACATCGCCTACTTTTATATCATCGGCCTGCGCCAAACTATCGGCAAGAATTTCAGTAACTACCATTTTGTTATCGATTATTCTGCAGGCAGCAGGAAAAAACCTCCTGCTTCCTTCAAATACAGAATTCTTATATAAAGCAAATTCAACATGACTATCATCAAGCTTAGAAGCTGTTTTGCGTACTGTTGTAAAAAATTCCTCTTCGCTTTTTGCTTCAAGAACAAAAGGAAGCATTTGCTTAAAAGTTACATCCCATTTCTGATCCATTTTATATTTATAGGGAAAGAAATATTCAACTAAATTCCAATACATAAAATACCATAAGATTCTGGAGTTTTTATCGTCAAACTTCAGATTAAAATAATTTCCGTTTTTAAGCGGATTGTAACCCGGCCCTATTTCCTCATCGGTTTGAAACCTGTTATCCTCAATAAATTTTAATTTTTTCGAAAGCTTTTTAGAAAATATCTTATCATTAAACCAACTTAAATCGAAATTCTTGTCAAAAACCTTTGTCTCTTTTGATATAACGATTGGAGCAATTTCTTTTACAGGCCCAAGATCATCAATCCAGTTTTCCAGAATTAAGGAGAACTCTTCTTTGGTTTGTGCTTTTTCTATTTTGGGTAATTTTTCTAAAAGCTGATTATCCCAATTCACTTCTCCACCCGCCACTTTTGGGTGATAGTATTTTAAGAAACCCCATACTTTACAGGTTGCAGCAAGTTTTTCAGTTTCGGTTATTTTGACCGCACTGAAAATGGTTTGAGAAAATACAATAAAAAGAAATAAAGTAATTTTTTTCATTATTGGGGCTGGTTATGTCTTTGGTTATTTTTAAGTAAGTTCTTATAAAAACAAAATCGAATTTAGAACTAAAATTCTAAATTCGATTGAGGTTTCACGTAAAAGCAGTAATTTTTTTCTATTTTTTTTAATATTCTCGCTTTTTGAGTATATAAAATCTAATCCAGCTGGTTTAAAAGCTCCTGAACCTGATCGTAGTCTTCGTAATCTTCAGAAATGGTCTGCAGAATTTGTTTGCAGCCATCGTAATCTTTTTGTTTTAATTTCGATAATGCCAAATACCAAATTGCTTTTTCTTTGTAAACAGAAGTTCCTGTTTTCAATTCATTAAAAACGGCTTCGGCTTTTAAATAATGGCTTTCTTCTAATAGAGAAACGCCATAAAAAAACTGAATTTCGGCTGTTTTTTGTTTCTGTAAAACAGTTTCAAAAAACGGAATAGCTTTGTTGTATCTTTTAGCATTATAGGCTTCTTCGGCTTGTTTTAAAGCTTCGTTAACCGTTCCTCTTTCTGCAAAATTAGCCTGCTCTGGATCGTTATAATCAGCATAAACCGGATTCTGGTTATAGTTAAAAAAGAATAACCCAAACAGCACCGCAACCGAAGCTGCAACAGCAAGATACCACGGTTTTAAACCTATTACTTTTGTTTTCTTATTGAAATGCTGATTCGAAATGTTCGTCAGGTTTTCTTTAAACGCTTCTCTTTCCTGTTCAAACTCAAACTTGTTTGCTAACTGAAACTGCACATTTTTAAAGGTCTCAAATTCAGACGCAAATTCAGAATCTTGCAGCAGTTGTTTTTCAAAATCATTTTTAGCATCGGGCGTTAATTCGTCTTGAAGATATTGATCAAATAATATATAGCGTTCTTCGTTCATGACTAATTGTTTTTTAAAGATTTAAAGTTTTTTGCTTCCTGAATCCACTGTGTTAACTGGCCCACGCATAAAGATTTCTTTTTGCGTACATAACCGTATGTTACATTTAGTTTTTCGGCCACTTCTTCCATCGATTTAATTTCAAAACTCAGCTTTAAAAGTTCTTGGCATTTGTCTCCTAATTTCTGAAACATGGTGTCAAAAAGCTGCTGTTTTTCATCAAATTCTTCGGTTTGTCCAATTAACTCGTGTGCAGATTCATTCATAGATACTGCATCTTCTATAATTGTTACCCCTTTATTTGATGTTTTTTTGAGTTCGTTGAGCCATTTCCTTTTACACAATAAAAAGAAATAAGCATCGAACGGACAAGTTAATCGAAGTGAATTGACTTTGGCCTGATTAAAAAGCAAAATCAAAATTTCCTGAACCACATCCTGCGCCTGGTCTCTATCGCCAGAATTGTTCATAATAAACATTACAACTTTAGGAACAAACTTTTTATATATGGACTGAATAATTGCCGAGTCGTTTTGCGCAAGGCCATCAATATATATTTGGTCAGGATGTACTTTGTTTTTATCCATAAAAAAACTTTTAATCAGATAAAGTTAAAAAAGAATTTCAAATAAATGGGTAACAATTCATTATCGGTGTGGATATAAGGGAACAAATATCTTTTAAAAGAGTTAAAACTTAAGAGAAAATGGAAACGTATCAATTTACAAACGAAAAAACTTCAGCCCAATTTCACGAAATGATTTCTGCCAAAACCAGAAATGGATTCGTAATCGTAGAGCACAATGAGAAACTTCCTTACGTGGTTTTATCTAAAGAAAAAAAAGCCGTCAATCATACTTTCCATTTGTTTCTTACCTGTCTCACTTTCGGGATTTGGTCTATTGTATGGATCTATTTAATTGTTACGCTTTCGCAGAAGAAAAGCATTCTTGTGGCTGTAGACGAAGACGGAAATCTGTTTGAAGACAAATGTCTTTCGGCATAAATAAAAAAAATTAAAAACAAGGGGTAACAAAATACTAACCCCGAACATCTATCAATATAATAATCATTAAAAACCAGAAATTATGAACACAAATTTTAAAACAATCGGACTTTTATTCGTTTTACTAATCTCTTTTGTAAGCTGCGATAACAGCGATGTCGATGACAGCAATAATATTGTTTTACCGCCAACTTCGGCAGCATTTAAAAGCATCAGCGAGAAAGGAGTAAAAAGAAATACTCAAAACTTTACCATCACGGCAGGAAATGGTGTGGTAACTTTAACTTCGGCAAAAGGAGTAAAATTATCTATTAACGGAGACTGTTTAACCAAAAACGGAAATCCTGTAACCGGGCAAGTTGATATTGAATATATCGAACTTTTTGACAAAGGAAATATGCTGGTAACCAACAAACCGACAATGGGAATTACTGCCGATGGAAAGAAAAACCTTTTAATTTCAGGCGGAGAATTTTTCATCAAAGCGACACAAGGCGGTGTTGAACTTAAAACTTCATGCTATATGAATATGATTGTTCCAACTGCTTTAACTGATGGTTTGGATAATGCGATGACTTTATGGACTGGTGTTATCGATGATAAAGGAGAATTAGCATGGAGAGATGCAAAAGCAAATGCTGACGGAACTGGAGGTAAAGGCGGTGTACAAGGTGAAGGTGCCAATTATTATGTAACTTTTGGAAACTTTGGATGGACAAATGTGGACCGTTTTTACAGCGATCCTAGACCAAAAACGACTCTTTTGGTAAAAGCGCCAGACGGATATAATAATACAAACAGCGCTGTTTACCTTTCTTACGATGGTGAAGGAACAAATGCATTAGCAAAATTAGATACTTATACGCCTGCAGGATTATTTAGCGAACACTATGGCCAAATACCAATTGGATTAAAATGTCACGTGATTTTTGCGACAGAATCTAATGGTCAATGGAGATATGCAATTAAAGCCGTAACCGTTGCTGCCAACGACGTTTATACTTTTACCCTTGCCGAAACAACAGTCGGTACCGAAGCTCAGCTTGTTGCTGCAATTAATGCCATTCAGTAACTTACAAATGCTTTTTTAAGAGAAAGTGATGATTTGCTCATCACTTTTTTTTACATTTAATCCTGTTTTAAAATTGATTACGACCATTTTAGAACCCAAAAACTGTCTAGTTATGAAACCACAACTGTCTATTTTCTTTATTCTATTCTCTATTTTATGTATTGGACAAACCAAAGTAAAAGACACCATAACCCGAAGAGCCTCGATTGGTTTTATCCAGAACGGAAATGCCGTTTCTTTTAAACCCGAAACACCACCGCTGATTCCTATTGCGGGTGCTCCAAAACCAAGTTATTCGTATTTATGGGAACTGGGAGACGGACATTACAGTAAAGAAGCTGAGCCTAAACACGTATATAAAAAGAAAGGAACTTACACCACGAGACTTGCCGTAACCAACAATTACGACAACGGAAAACCACCGGCAACACGCCCGAAAAAAGTGGCTGTAAATGATATTACAGATACTAACTATAAAGATATTGCTTCGATCGCAGATCAAAATGGTTTTGCGCTTTTAAAAAACTGCGATCCTATTCCGGAGCAGGAAATGGTAGTCGTAGTAAGTTATCAAAATCTGGAGAATTATGTGGCAAACGGAAAGCTTTATTTGTTTTATAATGAGAAACAATTTAAACACAATAATTTCGAATTAAGCGATTTTAGAACCTATGCGGGCGAACGCGAAGTAAAAGAAAACTTAGTGGCGGCTGTAGATGATCTTGACGATTCGAATAATTTTTTGGCTTCCGCCGAAAACAGTTTCAAACTTAAAAAGTACCGAAATACTACTACAGAAGAAGATCTCGATGCTTCGCTTTTAGATGCTCATAAAACTTATCATAATGTATCGGTTTTAGAATTTGATGAGGCTAATCCGGGAGAAACCCGAAATGTTTTTTATACTTTTAAAACAACTCCCGAAATGATAAAAGATACCAGCGCAACGGTTACTATGCGAGGGATTTTTGTTCCGAATCGAAGTTATAAAAACCATAAGATTAAAAACCTCGAAATGGAAATTGTAACGTCTCACGATCCAAATAAAATGGGATCTAACGGACGTTTTATGAATTATAGACTGGTACGTTTTAAAAGGGTTAATTTTAAAACCCGTTTCCAGAACAATGGCGAAGGCCCGGCGAGAAAAATTCGTTTAGAAACGGATATTCCGGATATGTTCGACAAGAAAACTTTTCAGATCGAAAGTATGTATCCAGAATGTCCGATTTGTCCAAAAGGAGAAGAACCAACCGTGAGCTGTCTGGATACGATTATCAAACAGAAACAAATTATTTTTACGTTTAAGAATATTTATCTGCCGGGAACGGAACAGAAAAATGTAAAAGAAAAAGACAGCACAAAAGGCTTTGTAAAATATTCGATGAAGTTTGGCGAGGATTTTCATAAAGTAAAAACCAAAAGCCGAACGTCTATTATTTTTGATAAAAACGAGCCTATAATTACCAACTACGCCACTACCCGATTCCTTCCCGGAATTTCGATTGGGGCAAAAGCCGGATATAATTTTTATCCTGATTTAGACAAATCGACGAGTTATTTTGTGGGTGCGACGATTTCACCTTTTAAATCGTATCGCTTTTACTGGCAGGTTGAGTGGGTCAATGCCTTAAATAAATACAACAGCGCCGTTACAGTTGTCGATCAGTTAAACACAAATGCAAACGGAGTAAGACAATTGGTACGAACTACAACGGCAACTGAAAACAAGAATATCAATTGGGAAGTTCCGGTTTTGATTCGGTATAACATTAATAATTATATCGGGATTGGCACTGGTATCCAAGCTAATATTAATGTCTCTCAGGAACAGAATCAGAATATAAAAGTTGATACTTATGAAGGCGATAAAGG
>Ga0157370_10002052_pt1 | contig 24709 bp, 22 predicted proteins | sample C35metaG_FD_113463 | JGI IMG/M metagenome (GOLD analysis project Ga0157370, IMG submission 113463) | Corn rhizosphere microbial communities from Kellogg Biological Station, Michigan, USA - C3-5 metaG | ecosystem: Host-associated > Plants > Roots > Rhizosphere > Soil | place: USA: Michigan...
ATTGTGAATCTCAACCTTGCGGATCGTGGTCGAGGAGGATTGGAGCGGCGCGGGAATATCGCTCGGGCGGTTCCAGCCGTAGCGGAACCACCACTCCTTCTGCCAGTCCTTATCCGCGACACTGCGCGTGAGTGGTGGGATAGCCTGTGGTGTTTCCTCTTTGGCCAGCGCTGCGATGTTGGCGTCCGAGAGCATGCGGTCGTAGATGCGCAGCTCATCGACGTCGCCGCCGCGGTCGAAGTTATAGGAGCTTTCCACGCCGGTCGGAGCGATCAGGCGGGAGTGCGGACCAAACTGATCGAGGGTCGCATCGAAGATTCCGGTTGCTGCCTTCTCGGCTACCAGCTTGCCATTCACATAGAAGCGAATGCCGGTGGTCTCGTCCCAGGCAAGCGCCATATGCACCCACTGGTCCGGCTTGGGGAAGTTCGGCATCGTGTACGAGACGCGGGTGCGGCCCAGGTTCGCGTCGGTGACGAAGGCATCGAAGCCGTGGCCGTTGTAGTCGATCCGCATCCACACCATGTCCCAGCTGGAGTGGTCGGCATAGCCGACGCGGAAGATCGGAAACTCGGTCTGATCGACCGGTTTACGCGAGCGCCAGTCGAACGAGATGGTTCCGCGCTGCGCATAGATATTGCCGGGAGCCCAGTATGAGAGCAGTTGATCGTTGCCGCATTGCAGGTAGGAGCCCTTTGCGCCGCCGGGAAGAATCTTGACGTCCGCGAGAAAGTTCGGCGCGGAGTCGCCGGCGGCATAGTCGGCGTTGAACCCGTGGTCCGCCGAGAGGTAGAACAACAGGCCCGGCTGTTGGGATCGTTGCGGCATTTGCGTGGCCGGTTGCCTAGATGATTGTGCCGCCGCCAACATTGTTCCCGCGAACAGGCCCACTACAAAAAGCGATTGCAAACGCCGCATGATCCCTATCCCTCGGTCCCGGTTGAGAACAAGTTGCCGAACCACTATATTGCGGTGCGCGGGAATGGTCTAGCGGTGGTGTGAATCGCTGCCTGAACTAAGCCCGCCGAACAACGAAATAGGGTTGTCCGGTCAGGGTCTTTGAGAAGCCGGGAAACAGAACCGCTTCTTGGTTGTTTTCTTTTATCTCGAAGTAATACTCCAGGGGATAGTCCGTCCTGGTGTACTCGGCAGGAATGGCAGCATGGTATGCCTGTCCCCGAAACTCCATGGCCAAGGTTTCGTATCGTTCTGCCTGGTCTACATGGCGATAGTAGAGGAGCACGGCGGCGGTGCGTTTTGGATGGGATAGCGCCAACTCCAGCGGCTGGCCGGGGCTGAACTTTGCTGGAGCCTCATGCCTGTATGGGGGCGTTGTTCGCTGTGGATGTCCCAGCGCCTGTTGAATCGCGGCCGCTACCAATGGCGGAGCGACGCCCGTCGGCATCGCATCGAGCTTCTGTGCGAGAACTGCGATGTCGCGATCGATGGCGGGGAGGCGGTCGAGCCAATGTCCGCGCTGCTGCGGCTGCTCCCCGACGGTGATGTCGGCCACGTAGACCCCCTTGGCCGTACTCGCAAGCTGCGCCCAGTGATCCCGGGCCTTGCGGTACATCGACAGCGACGCCTCGAGCGCACTGCGGTCGCCGGTCTTCTGGTAGATGGCGTAGAGCACGCCGCTGCGGAACTTTGCGCCGAAGAACTGCCCGAGCCCAGCCTGCAGGGTGACGTCGATGGCGAGTCTCCGATACTCTGGGCTCTGTTTCCTGCTCGCCGTTTTGTCGGCCAGCTTAAGATGTTGCAACGATTCGTCGGCATAGCTCTCAATCCACTGCGCAACCTCTATCGGAGAGTATCTGCCGGTTCGCTCGCCGCCCAGTAACTCTGCTGCAAACTCATTCATCTGCGAGAACAACTGCGGGTCGAAGGGGCTTGCGTTGTCGAAGATCTTCGGAGCCAGGCTGTCGCCGTATGGCCCCGGGTGTTCGGCATCCACAAACGACTGGTTGAAGTACAACTCCGGCCAGTAGGTGTTATTGCCCGCGGAGGGAGCATAGGCTGTCGTCACCGTAGGCAGGATGCGGCTGGCATGCGCCAGCGATGCTTCGACATGCTCTGCGCCGCCGCCGAACTGACTGCGCAGCGTCCGTTGCCAGGTATCGGGCTCGGCATCGGGATTGTAGAGAAGGCGTCCCCAGACCCGATACGTATATTGATACTTCTCCCAGTCCCAGTGCGGCTTCAGGCTGGCATCCTCGTAAGCGCAGCGTCCGCCCGGAAGCCCGGTGCCGCGTCTGCCTTTGAACGAGAGCGGCTCGCAAATCTCCACGCCGTTGCTGCCGCAGAAGCTGAAGCAGCGGGAGTAGCCCGCCGCCGTTACCGGGTCGCCCCACAGCAGCAGCCGCTGCGTTCCCGGCCAGATCCGATGCACGATGGTCCATGGCCTGTCCTCGCGCAGAAGGTCTCCGTAGCCGTAGCGCAGGAAGCTTCGCGTTCCAGCACTGAGCTTCATCAGGCCGGTCTTGTTCTCGTCCCCGGGCTTAGGCCGCTCGACCTTTCGAATATCGGCCTGATGGTAGGTCATACCCATGTGCTCGCCCCAGAATTTGGGAGACATGCTCACCGGCTGCTTTGTTGCCAGTGCGATATCAGTCATTGTCTGGGTCATGCCCTTGGTGTGCATGTCCAGCTGTACCTTGCGGCCGCAGGTAGCGACGCCGTCGAAGACCGTCTTCCAGAACTGATAGCTGCCCTCCTGCACGCCGCTCTCGCCGTGGATGCGGAAGGTGATGCCGCTGATCGTCGGACACGCCTTCAGCAACATGCGTACCGCGTCGCGGCAGTAGACGCCGTGGTTCTCCCGGGTGATGCCTTCGATGGTGTAGTTGGGGTGAGGGCTGTCGATCCACTCGTAGCCATGCATCCACAGGCCTATGTGGAACTCCATTCCTCGCGCCACCGTCTGCTCGCCAATGTAGCGGAGCATTTCCAGGTTGTGATCGCGCTCAGCATCCGGCAACTGCGGCACCCGCACGTTGTACCCGGGCACCGAGAGGAGAAAGGGATAAGTAAACAGGAAATAGGCGTCCGTGACCTGCCGTATAAAGTCGTAGCCGATGCAGAATGCGAGATTGAAGCGGTTAAACCGCTGTGTCGCCAGCATGGTCAGATACTGTGGCCACATCTCGCGGTCGTTGTACCAGGGCTTGTCCTCCACATCGCTGGTGAAGAGCCGTGTGATGCTGCGGACCTGGTTTGCCGGTCGCTCGGCGTGCGGCGTTACGCGGGCCAATGCAGTGATCGGATCGGCGGAGTTCTGCACGCGGTCTGCGAGATCGAGCAGCGCATAGACCATCGCTCGCGCGTCGTGCCCGCAGGCCAGAATGACCTTTCGGCCTCCCGCTTCACCGGGGAAGATACCAAGCGATTCGGGAGCGGATGCTACGGAGGCGCTTGAAGCATGCAACACTTCCATTGAAATCGCCGCGCCCGAGCCCGCTGCCACGATGCAGAGATCGCCGGTATTCGCCTGCGCTACTCGTTGGCAGCGCAGAATCTTGACACCTTTGGCGGCCAGCGACTGTTCCAGTTCGTTGGCGGCCCATATCGATTCGGGAGCGCCTGCGATGGGGTCGGCGGGGTCGAGCGCCAGCGAGACTCCTCGGAGCCCGGTCGCTGCAACGCCCTTTATCTCGGTGCTTGCCAGTGCTGCTAACGATCCTGCCGTCTGTAAAAATCGGCGGCGACTCCACTTATCTTTTTCTGGATGCATGCAGGTCTTCTCCATTACGGAATCATCGATTTCAAAGCTGATGGCGACGATTTAGCCGTCCATTATTTATTCGTATTTCAGTCACAAACAGGGTACAGGGATTCTCCTTTCTGCCGGAACCCGATTTGGTACAAGATATCCACTGGTATTTGAGGAGGTTAGCAAGAAAGGGGCTTGATTGGCACGAGTCGGAGCGGCATACTGCAACTAGAGTTTGCTGAACCGGATTTATGGGCGGGGCCAACAGAGACACCGACGTGACCCGATACTGCCGTCAAGACGTTTTACGAATCCTGCACTTGCATGCGCGCCAACTCGCGGCGTGGGAGCGAGCGGGACTGATATCTCCCCACGAACATTACACCTTTGAAGAGTTGGGACGGTTGCGGACGCTGCGCGACTTGCAAGGGACGACGCGCATCTCGGCCAAGAGCATCCGCGCCTCGGTCGATGCGATGCAGCGCGTGGGTGGCATGCGCAACCCGCTGATGGAGGCAAGCGCGGTGCGGCGAGGGTCGCGTCTGGCGTTTCGCCATGGTGGAGCGCTGGTCGATCCGCTGACGCAGCAGCTTGCGTTCGACTTCGATACGACGGGCAGCCGGCAGTTGAGTCTGGCCCGGGCCGGTGCTCAGGACCCTTCGCGTCAGGCTGCCGAGTTGCAGGAACGGTTTCTGCAGGCGGTGAGGATGGAGGAGAATCCGGCGACGATTCCGGGGGCCATCGGGATCTACGAGTCCATTCTGGCGGAAAAGCCGGAACATGCCCCGGCGCTCATCAATCTGGGAACGATCCACTACAATCTGCGCGAATATGAGGCGGCGGAAGACCTGTACCGGCGGGCAACAATGGCCGACCCGGACTACGCATTGGCGTTCTTCGACCTGGGGAATGTACTCGACGAGATGCAGCAGTTGGATGAGGCTACGCGAGCTTATCAGAAGGCGGTGACGCTGGTTCCGCAGTACGCGGATGCGCACTACAATCTGGCTCTGGCGTATGAGCGGCAAGGGCACAGGCGGCGGGCATTGCGGCACTGGCTGGCCTATGTCCGGCTGGACCCAACCGGGCCGTGGTCGAGCCACGCGAAGGATCAGGCACGGAAGATTCTGAATGCGGAGAAGTTGTCGATCGTCAGCCGGGGTGGACGGCTGGTAAAGGCTGCCGGATAGAAGCTGACGGCAAGGAATTGGATGATGGCCAACGTGGACATCTCTCTCTAAAACTCTGCTGGAAGCGAACACACAACTCACCGAGGCGATAAGGGGAAAACTTTGTTTTTTAGAAAGACTGCTCCTTAAACATCAATAGGCTATTGGTTTTACACTAGTGGTCAGGCCTCTTAACCAATGACCGAAACTTCTCGTCCAGCATTTCGCGCCCCGCTGCCCTTTTTGGGGCTCGCCTGTGCTGTGGGCGTTTCGACGATGTACTATAACCAACCGCTGTTGCTGGAGATGGGGCATACCTACGGAGTGTCAGCCGGACATACCGGTTTTGTGGCGGTGGCGACGCAGGTGGGCTATGCGATGGGGCTGCTGTTCTTTGTTCCGCTGGGGGATGTGCTGGAGCGTCGCTCCTTGTTGATGCGGATGTATGGGGCAGTCGCGGCAGCACTGGCTTTGTCGGCTCTGGCGCCCGGCTTAAACTGGCTGATTGCGGGCAGCGTCCTGATGGGAACGTTCGCTTCGGTAACCCATGTGGTTTTGCCGATTGCACCGGACCTGGTAAACGACGAGCAGCGCGGACGAGCGATCGGTATTGTCATGATGGGGCTGTTATTGGGAATTTTGCTGGCTCGGACCTTTGCCGGGTGGTTAAGCGACATCTCAAGCTGGCGTTGGGTCTTTGGGGTAGCTGCGGTCATGAATCTGGCGTTTGTGCCTCTGCTGTGGCGGGTGATGCCCAAACTGCCGCCGAAGGAGGTTTTGCGGTACGGCGAGGCGATGAAGTCGCTGTGGACGCTCTACCGGACGCAGCCGCTGCTGCGCGAGTCGAGCGAACTGGGCGCGTTGCTGTTTGCCTCGTTTAGCTGCTTCTGGACGACACTGACCTTCATGTTGTACAGCCACTATGGTCTGGGAGCCGGGATTGCCGGTACGTTTGGCATGGTTGGCGCGGCCGGTGCGATGGTGGCCCCTATCGCCGGACGCCTATCGGACAAACATGGATCGCGGTGGGTGGTGGCGGTGGGGATGGCCCTGCTGGCGGGATCCTATCTGTTGCTGTGGGGCGAGGAAGTGGCGCGAGTCTCGACGACGCTGCACATGATTGCGCTGGTGGTCGGCGTGGTTGTGCTCGACATCGGCGCGCAGATGACGCAGGTGGCAAACCAGACGCGAATCTTTGGCCTGGTGCCGTCGGCGAGAAGCCGCCTGAATACGGTCTATATGACGGTATTCTTCACTGGCGGAGCAGTGGGTTCGGCGCTGGCGACGATTGCCTGGGTTCGCTGGGGGTGGAATGGGGTATGTGTGCTTGCGCTTGCGCTGATCGGACTGGCTGGATTGCGTTTTGCCATAGGCAGTCCCGGAGGAAAGGGATACCGCGACCAACCGTTGGTGATCGAAGACACGCTGATGGAAGCCTAGCGAATACGCGCAGGGTAGTGGTAGGCGAGGCAGGGATCGAACCTGCAACCCCGAGCTTAGAAGGCTCGTGCTCTATCCGATTGAGCTACTCGCCCATGCGCGGCTCCGATCTTTGATTGTAGCGGGTACAGGCAGGGAACAGCGAACTGGAAAAGCTGTCGCGCGACCATCCGGCAGCGGCTGTCAGGCAAAGGACAGGTCCTTATTGCGCAGCAGGGCTACGACGGCTTCGAGGGCGGCAGCCCAGTTCTCTTCGGCAGCGCTCGAATTGTGACCTAGCGCTTTGACATAGAGGCTGAGGGCGAAGCCTTCCTGCGGGCCGGTAAGATCGACCAGCGCGGGGCGAACGATGCAGTCGAGCATGGCATACGGGTGGTCGAGCGTGGCGGCGTGGCGGGTGAGGCGGTGGAGAAGCTGCTCGTGCTGGTGGAACGAAGCGAAGATGGAGCGTTCGCGCCAGAGGATGTCGATGTAGCTGGCGAAGCCGTTGGCCGCATCGCTGACTGCTCCGTCGAAGATATCGAGGTCGAGGCGAAGCTGGCCGAGTTCGTCCGCGGTTTCTTCGGCGCTGAGCTGCCAGGCATCGCACTTGGCGGTGAAGACCGGCGAACGAGCGGCGTTGAGAGCGCGGAGAGCATGCATCAACGGCGGATAAAGCTCGGCTTCGGGAAGGTGATCGAGGTCGTAGGGATTTTCACGGAGGTCGATGAAACGGCGATTCCCGGTGGGGTCTGAGGGATCGGACCAGGGAACGACGAGGACGGGATCTTCTGCGGCGGCTTCTACGGACCATTCGACGAGCATCAATGTCTATCTTAGCCGCATGACGGTTGAAGCGTTTCAGCCGTTGGCGAGGATGAAGCGGACAAGCGTGTGCTCCGCCCAATATCCGTCGTAGCCGATGGACGGGTCAGGCTGCTCAAGGAAGGCGCAATGGCCGCCCTTCTCGGTTTCGAGGAAGGTAATGTTGGGGTTGGTGATGATCTTGTCGTGCGTATCCGGGGCTATACGAATAAAGGGATCGTCGAGCGCGTTGAGGATGAGTGTGGGGACCGTGATCTGGTCGATGACGCGGGCGGCTGCGACGCGATAGTAGTAGTCCTCCGCGCCGGAGAAGCCGGAGTAGAGCGAGATGATCTGCTCGTCGAAGTCGCGCAGGGAACTGATTCCGCTCGCCCGGTTGGGATCGTAGGCGCGAGGAAAGAGCGCGGCCTTGCGGCGAAAGCGGCGGATCATGGCGCGAACGAACTTCATCTCGTAGATGCGATTTTGCGGCAGATGAAGCGCGTCCGACGAGGGTGCGAGATCTATCACCGGCGAGACGCCGACTACGGAACGTAGCTCAGGCGGAGGAGTAGCGCCGAGTTCGCCCGCGAGCTTGAGGACAAGATTGCCGCCCATCGAGTAGCCGATCAATGCGACCGATTGCAGATGGTGCCGCTCGACGAAGAAACGCATGACGGCAAGCACGTCGCCGGAGAGGCCGGAGTGATAGAGCGTTGGCGTCAAGGCCTCGGTGCCGCAGCAATTACGCATATTCATGCGGACGATGTTCGCGCCCGCCTGCCAGAACTTGTTGGAATTGCCGATGACGTACTGCGAGTCGGATGAGCCTTCGAGGCCATGCACGATGATAACCGTAGGCCGGGCGGCGCGGACGTCCTCCGGCTGCCAGTGGCAGTGGCAGAGCACCTGGCTGGAGATCTGGTGCTCGGTCGCGGGAGAGACCTCGACGAGCTGGGCCTCAGCGGGAGGAAGGTTGTTGGTCCGCGGAAGATAATTGCCGAAGATGGTCTGCAGATGACCGTTGCGCATGAACCGGCGCGGGTGAAAGTCGGCGGCGTGGACGGCGGTGAATTCGAGCGTTGATGGCATTTAGAGCTTTTCCTCGGCGATCGTGCGGTCGAGGAAGGCTTTGGCATTGAGCGCGCCGGTGGGTTCGTCCTCGTGCTTGAAGTAAATATAGATGTCGCGCTGCTGGGCGAGAGCGAGGAAACGTTTGGCGAAGGCGTCGAGTTCGGCGGGTGAGTAGCCGCTGCTGCGGCGCAGGCGGAAGCAGGCAAAATCGGTGGCAGGGTGGATCTCAGGAGTTACGAGATCATCACTTTCGGCGACGCAGAGAGCGGCGTTGTGTTCGCGCAGGACGGCGTAGATCTCTTCCGCGAACCATGAATCGTGGCGGAACTCGAACGCCACGCGGGGAGCGCCGGGAGCACGCAGCGCGGAGATGTTGACGAAGGCATCGAGCAGCGCGGCGTCGGCCTTGAAGTTCGGCGGGAGCTGGAAGAGAACGACGCCGAGCTTCTCCGCTTGGCGGACAGGCTCAAGCGCGGAGATGAACTGCGCAACGTCGGAATCACATTCGTGGAGGCGCTTGAAGTGGGTGATTCGTTGCGGAGCTTTGAAGCTGAAGCGAAAGTTCGGCGGAGTTGCGGCAAGCCAGCCTTCGAGCATCCTCGCCGTGGGCAGGGCGCGGAAGGTGTAGTTAACCTCGACGGAGGTCAGATGCGAAGCATAAAAATCGAGGAACTTTTTCGCAGGAGTGCGAGGAGGGTAGAATTCGGGTTTCCAGGTCGGATAAGCCCAGCCGGAGGTTCCGGCATGGATGCGAGTTGAGGCGAGGGCGGGAGCCACGACGGAATCGGAAACCTGAGGTCGAGCAAAGGTCTAAACGATAAAGATAAGATTTTGGGGCGGCTAGTGGGTTTCGAACCCACGACATCCGCTGCCACAGAGCGGCGTTCTGCCACTGAACTATAGCCGCCGTATACTCGAGATTATAGCACTGGAACGCCGCCGGTCGAGCGCCGAAGTGGACAGTTGGGAGTGCGATGGAATTTACAGCGAAGCCCGAGGTTCTGCCGCCACGCACGAAACGCGGCGGGAAGATGTTCGACGACGAGAACCTGGATCTGTTGTCGCATATCCTGGACGATTTCCTGAAGATTCCCGGGACGTCGATTCGCTTCGGGCTGGATGGGATCGTCGGATTGATTCCCGGCATCGGTGACTTGATCGGTGGAATCGCCTCGTGCGTCATCATCTTTGCCGCATGGGCGCGCGGCGTGCCATACGTGACGGTGGCGCGGATGGTGGCCAATGTGGGCATCGAGGTGGTAGTGGGATCGCTTCCTGTCCTGGGGGACATGTTCGACATCGCATGGCGGGCCAACCGGCGCAACTATGCCCTGCTGGCGGGCAGCCTGGCCGAGCCGCGAAGGAACAAGGTTCAGAGCTGGATCTTTCTGATTGGGCTGCTGGTTCTTCTAGGCGGACTGGTGCTGATACCGATGCTGTTCCTGGCATGGTTGATGGACCTGATGCTGCGGCATATCGGCATGGATCTGCATCGCCTGTTCGGCATGTAGCGATGGGCTGCCATGAGGTCAATGCGATAGACTAGAGCGAGTCGGGGCGTAGCGCAGTCTGGTAGCGCATCTGGTTTGGGACCAGAGGGTCGGGGGTTCGAATCCCTCCGCCCCGACCATTGAAATAATCCAAGACAGTCTGGCATGGTCTTGCAAAGTCTGAATCTCCTCCTGAAAACTCAGTAAACACGTAGGGTTTGTGCCCACTTATTGTCCTATGTCGTCCAGCGATGTACGATGGAATCCATGCACTTCTGGTGGCTCGATTGGGGGCCTGCTTCTGAAATGCTGGGGGCCTTTTGGTTTCCCACAAGCTAAAGAGGGGGCCTGATGCTGACAGATACAGCGATCAGAAGAGCAACGCCCGGCGAGCAGGATTATAAGATGGGGGACGCCAGGGGCCTGTTTCTGCTGGTGACGAAGGCTGGCGGTAAGCTGTGGCGATGGAAGTATCGCTTTGATGGGCGAGAGAAGAAGATGGCCTTTGGCCAGTACCCCGAGGTGAAGCTGGCTGAGGTTAGGGTACTGCACGCCGCGGCGCGTCGACTGCTGGCCTTTGGTGTCGATCCGATGGCCCAGCGCAAGGCCGCGAAGACCGCCATTCGGGAACGCAATGAGCTACCCTTCCGCCTGATAGCTTCCAAGTGGCATGAGCACTGGAGGGACGGCAATAGCCCGCATCATGCGAAGGCCACGTGGAGCCGCCTGGAATCAAATGTGTTTCCAGCAATCGGTGATCGTCTGATTACGGAGATCGAAGCCCCCGAGATCGTGAGAATGGTCAAAGCCATTCAGGACCGGGGGAAGTTGGATATCGCCAAGCGAGCCTTAGAGACCACGGGGCAGATCTTCCGGCATGCCATCGCTCACGGCTACACCAAGCGGAACCCTGCAAGCGAGATCAAACCCAGTGACATTCTCAAGTCCCGGCAGAAAGAGAACCATGCCCGCGTGGATGCCAAAGAGTTGCCGGCGCTGCTGAGGGCGATTGAGGTGTATCAGGGCAAGCATGTAACTCGGCTTGCGATGAAACTGATGGCTTTGACCTTTGTGCGAACCAGCGAGCTTATTGGCGCACGCTGGAATGAATTTGATGTGGAGGCGAGTCGTTGGAATATACCGGCCGAGCGGATGAAAATGCGGACGCCTCACATCGTACCGCTGGCAACTCAAGCCATCGAAGTGCTCGCGCTGTTGAAACAGTTGAGCGGGAATAATGATTTGGTGTTTCCCGGCGAACGTGATCAGCGCAAGCCGATGTCGAATAACACCATCCTTCTAGCACTGAAACGTATGGGGTATGGTGGCGTGATGACCGGCCACGGCTTCAGAGGACTCGCCAGTACGATCCTCCATGAGCAGGGGCACCAGCATGAGTACATCGAACTGCAACTCGCTCATGCCCCCCGCAACGCCGTGAGCGCTGCTTACAATCACGCGCTCTATCTGCATCAAAGATCTCTCATGATGCAATGGTGGGCGAGCTACCTCGAAGCGCAGCAACGCGGCGGTAATCTAATTCCCTTCCGCGCCGGCGTAGCTTAGGACTAAACGGAGGCGGGGTGGATGCCCAAAATGAGTCAGCACGCAGGTGTTCCCCTTATCCCGCAAATGGGCTACGTTCGCGTTTGGCAAATCGTCGGGTGTAGCAAGCGCGGCATTCCTGCGGTAATCCCCGTGAGCCGCGCTACATGGTGGGCGGGCGTGAAGAGCGGTCGATACCCCCGGGGCGTGCTGCTCGGTCCCAAAATTCGAGCCTGGAACGTTGAGGAGATCCGCGAGCTAATTGCCAGCATCTCCACTGGGGACACCGACGAAGAATATACGAGCATTGTCGGCCTGATCGACCAGACAGATGAGTAGTCACAAATTGTTTATTCCTACCTTGTGAGCCAAAAAATATCGTCTCAAGCGTGGCGGCCCCCAAACTCGGCTCAAAGCTACAGCGGGCGCCCTTGTGGATAGGATTGGCGCCGAGTTGGATAACCCCTTCGCTTGAATCGGTGTAAGTTATTGCAATTGAAAGACATTTAGTTATTGACAACTGCGTCAGTAATCGGGATAATAGAGAGCGTCGCGCTGTGGGTTGCAATTCATTCCAATCTAAACGACAATCTTCCAGATGATTGCAAATGACTATGGAGGCATTGCCTATGCAGCAACCCACAACCCCTGAAACCGGATTTTTGCGAATCTGGCAAATCTGCGGTGATAAAAAGCGCGGTGTCGCCCCACTCATTCCAATTTCAAGAAGTTCCTGGTTTGGGGGCGTAGCAAAGGGCCTCTATCCCGCCGGCGTTCTGCTGAGTCCGGGTGTACGCGTGTGGACTGCCGAGAGCATACGCGGACTGATCTCTAGATGCTCCACCGGGGACGCCGCATGATCGTCCTGAGAAATCCCACCGACAAGAGCAGCAGCCAACACGGAGTCTGGAAGCGCTCTAAGACCGCCCCCGGATGCCGGTGTGATGAGTGCGGCGAAGAGTTCAATCAAGATGGCGATTGTCTGAAATACACGATGTTTTTCCCGTTGACCTCTAACTCGGTTCTGATGTATGCCATCTGCGAAAACTGCCATGAGCATTGCGAGGAAACTGACCTGTCTACCGGGCTTCCCAAATGCACAGCGGACGCAATGCGAGTCTGCGAGCGCATTGCGATGGTGCAAAAGTAATGGCCATCCGTTAGTGCGGATGGCCATAGCAAATCTAATAAACGGGTAGGTTCATGATTTCAAATTCGCTCTCAGTCGTCAATAATTTATTACCCATCGAAGTTATCGCCGCCGCCGCCGCTGGCTGGAAGCTCTTCCCAATGGCAGCGGGTACCAAGATGCCCCTCGTCAAGTGGGGTACCACGGAGCCAGCTTGCAGTGACATTGATCAACTGACGCGTTGGGCGATGAAATACCCCGGCTGCAATTGGGGATGTGCCACAGGCTCGACGTCGGGCTTCTTTGTTGTAGATCCAGACGATATCGAAGGGTGGATGTGGACGATCGGTAAGGGCCTTCCAACAACCCATGCGGTGAAGACCGGGAAGAACGATTTCGCCTACCACTACTACTTCAAGCAACCGTCCGGGATGCGCGTCCGTAATTCGCAAAAGAAAATTCATCCTGGTGTCGACGTACGCGGCGATGGTGGATTAGTCGTCATTCCCCCATCACTCCATCACAGCGGCAATCGCTACCAGATAGAGGCTACTGGCGCATGGCAATTAGCGGAGGCCCCGGGGTGGCTCATAGAGCTGGTGAAGGACACCACGCCTGAGAGGATCGCAATCGATCTCAGCAATCTACCCCCGCTCACGCCCGATCAAATGAAGTTCGGAGAGAACATCTTTCGAAAGCTGTGCCGAGAGTTCGCGGCGCTGCCCGGCGGCACGGGTATCCGCAACGCCGAAATGAATAAGCTCGGCTTCTCCGCTGGCGGCTTTATCGCGAGCGGTTGTTTTGACGCTGAGTTTGCGGAGCAGGAGGTGCGCGAAGCTGCCGCTGAGTATATCTCCCAAGACGGTGAGCGCGAGGTAATGCGGACGTTCCAGAGCGGCCTCAATGCGGGTATTGGTTCCCCCTGGGTACCAGAGGAGAAGTCGCCGGAAGACGCAGGGTTCGGACAGTCTCCACTACCTGACGGTGCCAGTCTCACGGCCCCCGCCGGTACGCCACACCTGGAGTTGAAGGGAGTCGATGCGTCACTCCTTATGCTCAAAACGCAGGATAGTGTTGCTCAAATCTTTGAGCGACAGCAAGTCGGTAAGCTGCTTTTCAACCACTCGCGGGGTAAGTGGATGGAGTGGGATGGGATGCGCTGGAGAATTGAGACAACAGAGAAAGCCTTCAGCTTCGTCCGCGACCTCGCTCGCTCTGTGAATTTCGGCGGCGCTAGTTCCCTCGGCTCGGCGGCCTTCTGTGGAGGCGTCGAAAAGTTTGTCCAGGCGAGCCGCGTGTTCGCGGTGGAGGGCGGGGAATTCGACTGCGACAACTACCTTTTGAATACTCCTGCCGGTACGCTAGATCTTCGCACCGGAGAGCTTCGCCAGCACGAACCAAAGGACAGGATTACTCACTGCACTGCTGTGGCCCCCAGCACGGCGAGCGGCGCTGTGTTTGAAAAGTTCCTCACTGAGATCACGTTGGGCGATAGGGAGCTGAGCGAGTTCCTACAGGTCTCTTTGGGAGCGTGCCTTTCCGGAGCGATCGAGGACCACTGGATGCTCTTCTGGGTCGGGCAGGGACGAAACGGAAAAAATTCGCTTGGCGACCTCATAGAAGACGTGATGGGTGATTACGCCGTCAAGATTCAGGCGTCTACTTTGATGGCGAAATCGTTTGAGAGCCACCCGGCGGAGATTGCGCAGTTGCAGGGCACTCGCATCGCTATCAGCTCGGAAATAAACGACGGGGACTTCTGGCACGAGGCAAGAATAAAAGAGCTAACCGGTGACGCCACGCTCCGGGCTCGATTTATGCGAGAGAACTTCTTCTCCTTCCAACGCACCCACAAGCATCTCGTCTACGGCAACTGCCGGCCTCAACTGCGCTCGGTCGGCAACGCGATCAAGAGCCGAATCAAGATCGTCCCATTCAAGGCATCCTTCATTGGTCGCGAGGATAAGGATCTTCCCCGGCGGCTGCGTGAAGATCTCGGCTACGTGCTCGCCTGGTTGATTGAGGGCCACACCAAATGGCTCGCCTCCGGCAAGAATCTCCCGCAGTGCGCCGCTGTAGAAGCCGAGAGCCTTGATTATTTTGCGTCTCAGTCAACCCCGGAGATGTGGCTGGCAGAGCGCTGCGAGAGCGTCATTATGGATGACCGCCCCCACATGCAGCTTCCGAGAAGCACTGATCTCTACCGTGATTATTCTGACTGGAAAAAACGCCGAGGGGAACAACCGGTGTCTCAAACACGTTGGGCTGAGGTGATGCGAGGATCTGAGAAGGTGAAGACCACGCTCGGAGTTCACTACAAAGGCCTCCGGTTGCTCCCGATGCAGTTCGGTGATGTGCCGTTTCCGGTGGTGGCGAATGTCGCACCGGCCCCGAAGGTGGTGGCAAATTGAGGGGAACGCTAATTATCTATGTTGTTGATTCTTATAGAAACGATGAACCCTATGAACCCTTACATGCTTATCCGTAATAACAAGCGTTTTTATAGGGAACAAACAAGTAAGGGTTCATAGGGTTCATACGATAAGAGAGATATGAAATGAGCAAGCGCAAAGACCAGACGATGGGCATGGATATTACACCGAGTAAGACCAGCCATCTTTCCGCCGTGCTCGGTACCGTGGATGATGATCTGAGAAGCGATAAGCAAACTGCCTTCGTGCGGGAGTATCCCAAAGACTGGAACGGCACCCAAGCCGCAATTCGAGCGGGTTATAGCGAGGCAACGGCCTGTGAGCAAGCGTCACGGCTGTTATCAAAAGCTAATGTGAGAGCCACCATTGATCGGCGTATCTCTCAGATGGACGCCGTTGCTGAGGTAGACGTGGCGCTGCTGGTGCGCGAACTGCTGGATGTGGCTACAGCCGATCCTCGCGAGCTTGTGAGCGTACACCGTGACTGCTGCCGCCACTGCTGGGGAATCGATCATCGCCGCCAATGGACCGCGGGGGAATACAGTGCGGCGATGATCGAGACACAGGGTGCCGGTGAGCCTGCCCCGGAGCTTGCCGGTGGCATCGGCTATAACGCCAACCGTGAGCCTCACCCGGACTGCCCTGAATGCTTCGGGCGTGGCGTTGAGTGTGTCGTCGTGACCGATACAAGAAAGCTCTCAGGCAAGGCCGCTAAGCTCTATGCTGGGGCTCAGCAAACCAAGGATGGTGTGAAGGTGATCATGAGCGACCAGAACGCAGCTCGGATGGCATTAGGACGCTATCTGGGGATATTCAAGGATAGGACTGAGGTGAGCGGCCCTGGAGGCGGCCCTGTGCCGCTGCTGGGACTCAGGCCGGCCGATCTGAGCGATGAGCAACTGACCGCCATAGTCGCCGCCGGTGCTGGAATCTAGAGAGCCCTGCCGCCGCTTGCGAAGATCCTACATCGTAGCGCGGCTTCCCGTGTCGCACCGGTCCCCAGTACTGAATACTGCGACGATTTCCACCCCTCAAATAAGACTTGTATTTCCCTGCTCCTCTTGTTACATTCTATCTACGGTCGTTGAGAGAAGGTAACAGCAATGGCGAATGGAAGATTTATAAGCTATCTGAGGGTTTCGACGGCACGGCAGGGAGCAAGCGGTTTGGGCCTCGAAGCGCAACGCGCCGCCGTCACCGGCTACCTCAATGGTGGAGACTGGACGCTGGTGCAGGAAGTCGTAGAGGTGGAGAGCGGCAAGCGAATCGACCGCCCTGGGCTTGCCGACGCCATAAGGCTCTGCCGCAAGCATCGCGCTACCTTGGTCATCGCCAAGCTCGACCGCCTGGCCCGCAATGTCGCATTCATCTCGAATCTCATGAAGTCGGGAGTTGAGTTTGTGGCCGTCGACATGCCCATGGCTAATCGATTCATGGTTCACATCCTCGCCGCCGTCGCTGAGCAAGAGGCTGAGGCCATCTCGAAGCGAACTAAGGCGGCTCTCGCAGCGGCCAAGGCTCGCGGCACTCGACTGGGAGGGCGCCGGGTATCGGCTGAGCGGTTTGCCGAGATCGGAGCCGCAGCGCGACAGGTGAGAACGGAGAAGGCCGACAAGCGTGCTGCCGAGCTTCTCCCCGAGATTCGGAGCATTCAGGCTGAGGGTGCCAAGTCCCTCCGACAGATCGCGGCAGGCTTGAATGAGCGGAACATCGCCACAGTGCGCGGTGGGGAGTGGTCAGCAGTCCAAGTCCAACGTGTGCTGACCGCCGCGCGCGGGACCAAAGAACACCGGCAACAGCGAGCCGACACCTCATAAATTGCGGGGCTGCCCTCTACCACAATTGTGGGAGTGGATGCAGCCGGGGAAGCCGCTACAGTTGAGGCGCCATGCTTGCCAGCGTGAGTATCGCCGCCGCCGTTCTCCTCTTCAATCTCATCCACGTAGAAATTACCGCCAGCACCAGAAACAGGAGATATCAACATGATCGAGCTGCAAGACGCCCCCGTGACCCCCATCCTCGATAACGAATTGGGCGAGGAAAAGCCTGCACTAATTGTCGGCATGATCGATCAGACGGACGCCTATATCGAATTGAGCGACGATGAAGAGTATGTCACCATCCCCACGTTCACCGTGTACTCGGACTAGCCCTGCAGCTCGCTCGCCGTCCCCCGCGCCAACGGGTCGGACGGCGGTAAACCTAAACGCGGGTTCAGCCCGCATAACAGCCTTCAGAGGAGGCCATCATGCACACCCGCCAAGGTGTCGCCGAACCCGCGCTTTTCCAGCATAGCCCAGACAACTACGAACAAGACGCCCAGAGCCGCGCCGCCAGGCATCATCAGTTCTGGTCTGGCGAACCCCTCACCGACTGGCAGGAGTTCATCCTCTGCCGCGAACTGGACTGCGGCAGGCGCCCTAGCCTAGAACCTGCCGAATTGAGCCTTGGCGAAGATCGATAAAGTGAAGCGCGTTCCTTATTGAAGGCGGTTTGAATTGCCCCTTGTGTTGGATCTAGATAGATTGATTCAGCACTCGATTCAGGCGCTGAACGAAGGTGGCAGGGTCTTTTAACGGTACCCCTTCGAGCAGCAGTGCCTGGTCGAAGAGGAGCCACGCAGCGTCTTCTATCTTGCTGTTACTGGAGTCGGCGAGCAGCTTCTTGATGATCTCGTGGTCGGGGTTGATCTCGAGGGTGGGGATTGGCTCGGGTATCTCCTTCTGGCCCATGGCTCGCATCATGTGGCGCATGCGGGCGCTGGGTTCATCCTCGTCCGAGACGATCACTGAGGGGCTGTCGGCGAGACGCGAGGAGGCGCGGACCTCTTTGACGGCTTCACCAAGCGTCGCCTGGAGCTTCTCGAGCAAGGGCTTGAGCTCTTCGGCCTTCTCGGGGGTGGAGTCGTCCTTGAGGTCGTCGCCGGTGGTGGACTTGTTGACGGCCTTGAGATCGATGTCGCCGTACTTGGGCACTGAGGAGAAGACGATCTCGTCAATGTCATCGTCGAGGATGAGAACTTCGATGCCCTTTTTCTTGTAGATCTCGAGCAGAGGCGAGTTGCGGAGCATGCTCTCGGAGCCGCCGGTAATGTAATAGAGCGCCTTCTGCTCGGGCTCTATGCGCTCCTTTGCCTCGGCGAGCGAGGTGAGGCCTTCGACCTTCGTTGACTTGAAGCGGACAAGGTCGAGGAGAGTTTCGCGGTTGGCAAAGTCGCCGTAGAGGCCCTCTTTGAGGGGGCGGTTGTACTCGGCGATGAACTGCGCGTACTTGTCTTTATCTTGTGCGGCGATGTTCTTCAGCTCGGAGAGAATTTTTTTGACGCTGGCGGTCTTGATGTTGGTGAGCACCTTATTCTGCTGCAGAATCTCGCGGGAGACGTTGAGGGGAAGGTCTTCTGAGTCGATGATGCCGCGGACGAAGCGAAGATACTGCGGGAGTAGCTCTTTGGAATCATCCATTATGAAGACGCGCTTGACGTAGAGCTTGATACCGCCCTTGTAGTCGGCCTGGTAGAGGTCCATGGGGGCCTTGGCCGGGATGTAGAAGAGGGTGGTGTACTCGAGGGTGCCTTCGGCGCGGGTGTGGAACCAGAAGAGCGGGTCTTGCCAGTCGCCGGTGATGGACTTGTAGAACTCCTTGTAGTCATCGTCGCTGAGTTCGGACTTCGGGCGCTGCCACATGGCGGAGGCGGCGTTGACCTGCTCGGTGATGCGGGACTTTTCGGACTCCTTCTTCTCGGCGTTCCACTCGCTCTTGTCGTATGTGAGGAAGATGGGAAAGGCGATGTGGTTGGAGTACTTCTTGACGATCTCCTGCAGGCGCCAGGAGTTGGCGTATTGTGCGCCCTCTTCGTTGAAGTGGATAAGGACAGTGGTGCCGGCGGCGGAGCGGGCGTCGTTGCCGGTGGCCTCTTCGATGTCGAAGCCTGTCTTGCCGTCGGAGGTCCACTTGAAGGTCTTGTCTTCGCCGGCCTTGCGGGAGAAGACCTCGACCTTGTCGGCGACCATGAAGACGGAGTAGAAGCCGACTCCGAACTGTCCGATGAGGTTGGAATCCTTCCGGGCGTCGCCGGAGAGCTGGGCGAGGAAGTTTTTCGTTCCGGAGCGGGCGATGGTGCCGAGGTGAGCGATGAGGTCTTCCTCGTTCATGCCGATGCCGGTGTCGGAGATGGTGAGGATCTTCTTCTCTTCATCGAGTTCGAGGTCGATGCGCGGCGAATCGATGCCGTTGCCGACGAGCGCTTTGTATTTGTCGTCGACGAGGGTAAGGTGGCGTAGCTTGTCGAGCGCATCGGAGGAGTTGGAGATCAGTTCGCGGAGAAAGATCTCCGGGTGGGAGTAGAGCGAATGGACGATCAGTTGGAGGAGCTGGCTTACTTCAGTCTGGAATTGTTGTTTGGACATGGCATCTTTGATTATTGCCAAAAAAAGGACCGGCGTGAAGCTGCGTCAGCTTGCCCCCGCGAGCGCCGGGATCTTGTTGGTCAAAGATTTGAGTGTGGAAGTGTCTGGAGCAGTTGGCTGCGTCATGCCGTTATTCACTTGGGGGGTTGCAGCCGAGTTCTGTGGATTCACAATGGGAGTTGGGACAGTCTTATATATCGCCTCGACCTGGCGGATTTCTTTGAGCGAGATATCCACGATGAGCAGCGTTGCTCCTTTATAGGCGCGGCGCTGATACGTGTATCGCTCAACGCTGTAATTGAAATAAGTAACTTCAGGAGTCACGACCGAGTAAAGGCCGGTCGATTTGCAAGCCGCGTCAATCGCGTTGAGAAAGTTGGTCCGATAACCTTCCGTGGCCGCAAGCGCAAGCGTAACGACCGGATTGGCTGGCATCTCTACTTTGTTGTAGTTCGCGTAGTGACCGCCTTCCACGGGGAAATCGCTGAGCCTCATCTCTTTCATAAAGTCGAAGCCGACAGTAGAGAGTACCGGATCATCCGCGCCCGTCATCTGCCCCGCAAGTGCTGACGTAATGGCTTTGGTCCTACTGATGCTTGCGCTGGTGTTAATTCCCAACTGATTGCCCGATGAATCGAAAATCCCCCATCGCGGAGACTGCTGCAATGCGCTACCGAGAATGTTCTCGAGCGTGCCGATGCCGATAGCGAGCACGGGTGACGATGCGATTGCGGCAGACACGGGACGCACGAGAGCGGGGACGCCAGGATATGAGGGGACGTGAGGGAAAGGGATATTAGGCATTGTGCCGATATTACTTCAAGCACTTTTCACGCTGGCGTCATTCGGCGCCGGTCACACCTCTACCTCACGTCCACAACTTCCGGCAGCGTCTTCCCTTTGCTTTTGAGGTACTCGACAAGGCTGACCACTCCTTTGCGAAGGCTCTCGATAGTTTCCTCTTTCGTATTGCCATTGCCCAGGATCGAGTGCTCACCAATTACAGCAAGCGTGGTCCAGCTACCATCCCCTGCCTGCTCTATCGTCGCTGTGAATTTGGCCATTTATTCAACCCGCTTGCTTCAGTTTTGCTCTTTGCTCGACGCCATTCCCGAGTGCGGATTACTAAGTTGTTGTGGGGTCTTTCCTCTGTGTTGAACTGACGCCGGAAGGAGCGGAAAGAGAAGGCTGAGGGCTCCTGCCGCTCCAATACGGTGACATCAGGTGCGCGCACACACTCCGTAACTCTTCATTGCACCACCTTCGGCCCGGGAACAAACACAGAGCGGCGCCCTTTGTCCATTACCCTACGAAACACTTCATCGACTTCTCTCTGGTGCTCGGCGCAGAGCGTCATCAAATGGCCATCGAGGGTTTGAGCTTGGCGGCTGCACTGTCGCTTGATCTTCGACAATGTGCCATCCTTCTTAATAAACTGGTCTCGATAAAGGCAGCGACCGTCGTCTGGCTTCACGGCCTTCAGTTTGGTAGCCTCCACGAGAGGCCTATAGAAGCGTTCGATTTCTGCCGACAAATTTAACGCACGCAGCAACTTCAAGAGGGCGGCAACTTCCCGATCAACAATTGTCGCTTCTACTTCCTGGGCACGGTCTATCTGATAAGTTCTGATATGGCCCGTGTGGAATTCTTTAAGCGGGATTCCGAAGGTCTCTCCCCATCGCCGCAGATCAGTCCTGTTTGTTTCGGCTAAATACTCGGCAGCTTCCTTTACAGTCATCGTCGCAAGGATTTCTGGCATCGTTCGCCTCTTAGGAGTTCAATAGGAGCAGGATACATGCAAATGCGCGGATGGGGGCCTGATTAGGGGCTTTAATGTAGGTGTTATCTTTAAGTATATGATCATACGATACTTAATGATAGATTCGAATCCCTCCGCCGCCATCTCGTAAAGTCCAATCCATTCTCGAAGATACAGGGATTTTGCTAATTTTTGTACGTTTATTGTCCCATGTGGTTTCGGGAGTTATCATGCTTTCCGTCGAGCACGTGCCATCATCGTGGCATTTCGCAAGCACATATTTCTTCCCTTGGACGACTGCTGCTATGCTCTTCAGGCCACGATTCCTCAACTCACCCGCTCGTCGCTTGGGCAATGGCAAATCTTGATCAAAAGCAAAGAGTTCAAAATGTACTTTTTCCGGGTAGCCTAAATTGCCACCCCGAAAAAGGAATTTTGAACTCGGATAACGATTTCCTTTTCAGCGAGTTGGAATCATTCCTTGCCAGAAAAACGAGTATGGTGCGCCCGAGAAGATTCGAACTTCTGACCTACAGCTTCGGAGGCTGCCGCTCTATCCAGCTGAGCTACGGGCGCGTTCCTCTAGCCTAGCATGATCGTTGCGCCGGTTGACAGCCTTCCACGGCGTAGTCCAGCATCATACGACCATCCGGAATCTCCGGGAAAGAGAGACGACCTCCATGCTCATTCGATCGATCACATCGCTCGCTTGTACGGCCCTTCTTGCCACCGCTAGCCTCGCCCAGATGACTCCCATGAATCATGAAGGAGCCAAGGCGGGCGACAAACCGGCTAAGCCTCTTGCTAGCCCGGCCGCCACGGCCGAGGTCAGCCTCGACGGCAAGGACCTCAAGATCACCTACAACCGCCCCTCCATGCGCGGCCGCAAGATCATGGGTGGTCTGGTTCCCTATGGCGAGGTTTGGCGCACAGGAGCCAACCCTGCGACCACCCTTACCACTGCCGCCGACCTCAAGATTGGTACCCTCACCGTCCCCGCCGGCACTTACACCCTCTTTACCTTGCCCAGCAAGGAACAATGGCTCTTTATCGTCAGTAAGAAAACCGGCGAATGGGGCATCCCCTATCCGGAGGGTAACGACCTCGGACGTACTCCGATGACCTCTGCCGCTGCGCTCCCCGAATCCCAGGAGATGATGTCCATCTCCTTTGAAAATACAAAGGGAAACACCACCGAGCTGCACATCAAGTGGGACAAGACCGACGAGTTCGTTAAGGTAACCGCCGAGTGATCAAGCCGTTTGCTGTCGTGAGTTGCGCTGCTTCCAGTACGGAAAGAGATCACTTGCGGCCAGATGAAGCGCGACCCAGAGCGTAAACCACTCCACTCCCAGTACCGGTCTCAGCCATCGCAGCGCCGGCAGCCAGGATACAGCGACTCCGGCGCTGATGATCGCGGCGTTGATTGTCAAAATCGCGATCGGACGCAGGAAGTAATCCTTCCGTGCGGCACTGCCTGATTCGGCATAAAAGTAAGCAGTGAAATAGTGATAGAAACTTGCCGCGCCGATGTGGAAGATGTAGATGCCTACGCGAAATGCCTCACTCATATATGGGCTATAGCTGGACCACACCAGCGTTTCGCCCAATAAGAACAGCGTGAGCAGTGGAAGTAGAACCTCCCCTGATGCAAGTAACCGCCAACCTCCCGCGAACAGAATCGCGGCAGCCAGCAGTACCGTACCGGCAAAGACAATTCGCATGTCATGCAGCGGACCCGCCTGAAACAGGCATAGCGTAAACCAAGCGAAAGCTGCCACCGGCGAATAAAACGCGACGCGAGTTTCCTGTGAGCGGGAGAAGAAGATCTCAGCCCTAACGAAGTGAGCAATGTTGTAAACCCACGCTGCCAGACTGAAGACAGCTACGCCCAGCCATCTTCGCAAGGTGATCAACGCTAATAGCATGATGACCACTAGAAGCCAATAGGTGTAACGGCTCGGTGCAGTTAATCTTCGAGATGTGTGCCATTGTCCGCGCCAGGCATAGGCAAAATGCGACCAGCCTGCAAAGGCAATCAGCGCATATAGGTTCAACGCTTCGACTGAGATGGCACCTTGCCAGATGTGTTCCGGCGGGTGAGGTGCAAGCCGAATTGGGCAGGAAAAACCAAGGCCTAGTAATAGAAAGGTAAGCCCCAGGGCAAGGAACGGCCGACTGGAAGGTACTGTCTTCGCTATTGCAGCAGTTGCAGGAGTCATCGCGATGCCTGCGATTGTATCTGAGCCCTCAATGCTCCTGCCGTCGGTTGTCGAAGACGGACACCTACCGCTCCTTACTGTTCTCTACCATTCCTTCGCCGCGGAGTCAGCCTCTAACGGTTCGGAAGCCGCAGGAGCCTTCCAACGCAGCACCGGTTTGCGCGCCGCCGCCGTCTCGTCTAGCCGCTGTACTCGCGTCGTATGAGGAGCCGTTTGCACCAGCTCGGGATTCTCCTCCGCCTCGCGTGCAATCTGCTTCAGCGCATCGATCAGCAGATCAAGCTCCTCGCGAGATTCGCTCTCCGTCGGTTCGATCATCATCGCGCCAGGGACGATCATCGGGAACGAAACCGTGTAAGCGTGGAAGCCGTAGTCGATCAGCCGCTTGCCCATATCGCCGGTCTTCACGCCGTTTTTGGCCTGCAACCGGTCGCTGAAGACGACCTCGTGCAGCGTCTGCGTCGTGTACGGCAACTCGAACGTGTCTTCGAGCTTCGCCCGGATGTAGTTGGCATTGAGCACTGCGTCTTCGGTCGTCTGCCGCAATCCATCCGGTCCGTTTGCCAGGATATAAGCCAGCGCCCGCACGAACATGCCGAAGTTGCCATAGAACATCCGCACCCGCCCGACGCTCTGCGGACGGTTGTACTCCAGCCCCAGCTTACTGTCAGCGCGAGTCACGACGACCGGCGTAGGCAGAAACGGCTCCAGTATCTTCTTGCAAGCCACCGGTCCCGATCCCGGGCCGCCGCCTCCATGAGGAGTAGAGAAAGTCTTATGCAGATTCAAATGCATCACGTCCACGCCGAAGTCGCCGGGCCGCGTCTTGCCTACCAGCGCGTTCATGTTCGCGCCGTCCATGTAGAGCAGCGCGCCCTTTGCGTGCAGGATCTCTGCGATCTTATGTATATCGCTTTCAAACACTCCGATGGTCGAAGGATTTGTCAGCATCAGCGCCGCCGTATCTTCATCGACCATGCGCTCCAGTTCGGCGATATCGACCATGCCCTGCGCGTTCGATTTCAGATTGGCAACTTCGTATCCGCAGACCGCGGCGGTAGCGGGCTTCGTCCCATGCGCCGAGTCAGGGATGAGGATCTTCCTGCGCGCATTGCCCTTCGACTCGTGATATGCCCGTACCAGCAGGATGCCGGTAAACTCGCCATGCGCGCCCGCCGCCGGTTGCAGCGTAATCGCGTCCATGCCGGTAATCTCGATCAGGCACTCCTGTAGCAGCTTCATGATGCCCAGGCAGCCCTGCGACAACGACTCCGGCTGATACGGATGCGCCTCGGCGATTCCTTCCAGCCGCGCCACCGCCTCGTTCACTCGCGGGTTGTATTTCATCGTGCAGCTTCCCAGCGGATACATGCCCAGGTCGATCGCATAGTTCCACGTCGAAAGCCGCGTGAAGTGCCGAATGATCTCGATCTCGCTCAACTCTGGCATCACGCCGAGGTCGGTACGCGCCGCAGCCCCCAGCAGGGAAGCGGCATCCACCGCTGGCACATCCAACTCGGCCAGCCGATAGGCTTTCTTTCCCGGGGAAGA
>Ga0157370_10002053_pt1 | contig 24708 bp, 21 predicted proteins | sample C35metaG_FD_113463 | JGI IMG/M metagenome (GOLD analysis project Ga0157370, IMG submission 113463) | Corn rhizosphere microbial communities from Kellogg Biological Station, Michigan, USA - C3-5 metaG | ecosystem: Host-associated > Plants > Roots > Rhizosphere > Soil | place: USA: Michigan...
CGTAGATAGGCGCGCACCGGACGCCCGCGATCAATGCTGGCATCGGGCGATTAGCTCAGTTGGTAGAGCGTCTCGTTTACACCGAGAATGTCGGCGGTTCGAGCCCGTCATCGCCCACCATTTTCCCCCGGAAAGTCGGGGTTTTCGGCCATATCGCAGGGTGAGGCAGAGCGCGGCCTCGGCTCTGTGTATCCGCCGTGTATCCCGTGAGCACCTTCACGAAATCGCAGCGAATTTGGCGATGCGCCGGATAAACCGATCTGATAGTCAGCCAAAAGTTGGGTTCAAAAGGGGTGGGCCGAGGGGGTATTTTTGGCTGCGAAAGAAGCTACGGCACGAATCAAAATCAACCGCCTCCTTGAGGAAGCCGGATGGCGCTTCTTCGATTGCGAAGCCGGCCCTGCCAACATTGTGTTGGAACCGAACACCAAGATCACCGAGACTCAGATTGATGCACTTGGCCAGGATTTCGAGAAAGCGAAGAACGGTTTCATCGATTTTCTTCTCCTCGACCAAGATGGTCGCCCTCTGATCGTTCTGGAGGCTAAGTCGGAAGGAAAGAACCCCCTGGCGGCAAAGGAGCAGGCGAGGCGTTACGCGCGCGAGCAAAACGCCCGCTTTGTCATCCTTTCCAACGGAAATATTCATTACCTGTGGGACCTTAAGCAGGGCAATCCGAGCGTCATCACGAAGTTTCCTGGTCCCGGCGAGATAAAGGACCACCACGCCTTCCAACCCGACGCGGAACGATTGGCGAACGAGATCGTCGAGCGCGACTATATCGCAGTCACGCAAATACCTGGTTACGCCAACGAGGCGGGCTGGAAAAACGAGGCCGAACGACCCGCCTTCATCGAGAAGACCAAGCTGCGCTTCTTACGCGATTATCAGAAGAAGGCAGTCCAGGCGGTCCAGCGCGCGGCAAAAAGTGGAGCCGTCCGTTTCCTGTTCGAGATGGCAACCGGGACGGGCAAGACGCTCACCTCTGCCGCGATCATCAAGCTGTTTCTGAAGACAGGCAATGCCCGCCGTGTTTTGTTTCTAGTCGATCGGATTGAGCTGGAGGTCCAGACCGACAAGGCCTTCAAGGCGCTGCTCAAGAACGATTTCACCAGCGTCATTTACAAGGAGCAGCGTGACGATTGGCGGAAGGCGGATGTCGTTATCACCACTGTCCAGTCGCTGTTGTTCAACGACAAGTTCCGGCGCTTTTTCGCCCCGACCGATTTCGATCTGGTGATATCGGACGAGGCCCATCGCTCCATCGGCGGCAATGCGCGTGCGGTGTTCGAGTATTTCGTGGGCTATAAACTTGGGCTGACAGCCACGCCAAAGGACTATCTGAAACAGTCCAGGAGCGGCACCGCTACGCGCGATCCGCGCGATACGGAACGCCGCATGATGCTCGACACCTATCGCATTTTCGGATGCGAGGGCGGCGAGCCGACCTTCCGGTATTCTCTGCTCGATGGGGTCCGCGACAAGTTCCTGATCAACCCCTATGTCGTCGATGCCCGAACCGAGATCACGACCCAGCTATTGTCGGACGAGGGTTTTGTCGTCGAGACGACCGACGAAAATGGCAATGAAGTGAAGGAAGCGTTCGCCGGTCGGGACTTCGAAAAGAAGTTCTTCGCCGACGCTACCAACGACGTTCTGTGCGAAACCCTGCTCACCCACGGCCTGCGTGACCCGGTAACGGGCGAATTCGGCAAAACCATCGTGTTCGCCGTCAGCCAGAACCATGCCGCCAAGATTGCGCAGATTCTGAACGAGATGGCCGATGATATCTGGCCGGGGAAGTACCAGTCAGATTTCGCAATGCAGGTGACCAGCGAGGTCCCGACTGCGCAGACCATGACGGTGCAGTTTGCGAACAACAACCTTGGCGGACGGAGCACATTTGATGAGAGCTACGCCACCAGCAAGGCGCGCGTTTGCGTTACCGTTGGCATGATGACCACTGGCTACGATTGCCCGGACATCCTGAACCTCGCCATGATGCGGCCGATCTTCAGCCCTTCGGACTTCGTGCAGATGAAGGGGCGCGGTACCCGCAAGCATCGCTTCGCCGAGGAGATGCGCGATCCCGTTCGGAAGACACAGATCGCGGAGCTCGAGAAGACCGAATTCCGCCTGTTCGACTTCTTCGCCAATTGCGAGTTCTTCGAGGAGAAATTCGACTACAACGAAGAGCTGAGGCTGCCGAAGCCCGGCGCCCAGCCGTTTACGTCAACGGTTGAATCGCCCCGCCGTACGTTCAAAGGCTTCGAGACCTTCCAGCCTGACAGCATCGCCAGCCAGAACGAGCAGCAGATCGGCCTGGAAGGGATGCGGGTGGACCGCGAACTGTTCCAGAAGTTTGAGGACATGGCCCGCGCCGATCCGGCGCTCGCCGCCATGGTCGAGCAGCAGAATTGGGAAGCTGCCGTCCGCCGAGTCATGGACCATCTGTTCGACAAGCCCGACGAGTTCTTCACGCTCGACAAACTGCGCCGCGCTGCGGGACTCGACCGCCGCCTGACCGTGCGCGAAATCATTGAAAAGGCGTTCGGCCACATCCCGCGCTTCAAATCGAAGGATGAGTTGATCGACGACGAATTCCAGAAGTTCCTGCTCGATCAGAAACCTGAGCAGGCCGACCGCATTGCCCAGATGCGCTATTTCTTCGATGCCTACATCAAGGACGCGGGCGTGCGCAAAACCATCGACGATGGGCACTTCACCCAGCTCAACGTCAACCCGATCTTCGGGATGAAGGACCTGAAGGAAGTGCCGCCGGAATGGCGCAAGCGCATCCCGGAATATATCAAGGACTATGTGTCCCTTAACCGCTTCCTCCCCTAAGGGCACCTCATGCTAGACAGTGATACCAAACGCCGCATCAACACCTGCCGTGACATTCTGGTCGGCAAGGTGCCTGACCCGAAGAGCCAGGTCGAACAGATCACCATCGCCCTGATCTACAAGTTCATGGACGACATGGACCTTGAGTCCGAGGAGATGGGCGGTGCGCGCACCTTCTTCGCGGGCGAATACGAGCGCTATGCCTGGGCCAAGCTGGTGGCACCGGGCGTTGGCGGGCAGGAAATGCTCAACACCTATACCGAGGCCTTGACCAAGATGGTCGAGAACCCCGGTATCCCCGAGCTGTTCCGCTCGATCTTCCGCAACGCCTACCTGCCCTATCGCGATCCGGAAACGCTGCGCAGCTTCCTGCGCGAGATCAACGGCTTCACTTATGACCATAGCGAACGGCTGGGCGATGCGTTCGAATATCTGCTGTCGGTGCTGGGCAGCCAAGGCGATGCCGGACAGTTCCGCACCCCACGCCACATCATCGATTTCATGGTGGAGGTCATCGATCCGAAGAAGGATGAGGTGATCCTCGATCCGGCTTGCGGTACCGCCGGGTTCCTGATTTCCAGCTACAAGCACATCCTGAAGGCCAATTCGACCGACACAGGTAGCAATGGCGTAGGCGTGGAAGTGGACGCGGCGGAGGCGACGCTTGACAGCCCGCTGCGCTACTCCGGCGACCTGCTGACGCCGGAAGACCGGCTGCGTCTGGCCAGTAACATCAAGGGCTACGACATCTCGCCCGACATGGTGCGGCTGAGCCTCGTCAACCTCTACCTCCACGGCTTTGCCGATCCCAAGGTGGAAGAATATGACACCCTGACCAGCGATGACAAATGGGGCGAAACGGCGGACGTGATCCTCGCCAACCCGCCGTTCATGTCGCCGAAGGGCGGGATCAAGCCGCACAACCGGTTCGGCGTACCGTCAAAGCGCAGCGAAGTGCTGTTCGTCGACTATATCGCCGAGCACCTGAATCCCAAGGGCCGTGCCGCCATCGTCGTGCCCGAAGGGATCATCTTCCAGAGCCAAAGCGCCTATTGCGACCTGCGCCGGATGCTGGTGAACAAATATCTCGCCGCCGTCATCTCGCTGCCCGCCGGTGTGTTCAATCCCTATTCGGGGGTGAAGACCTCGATCCTGATTCTCGACCGCGCGGTGGCCAAGGCCAGCGACAGTATCGCCTTTTTCAAAATCGAGAATGACGGCTTTGGCCTTGGCGCGCAGCGCCGCGCGGTGAAGGGCAGCCAGTTGCCGCAGGTCAAGGCTGAGCTTGGTGCTTGGCTGGAGGCGGTGCGCGGTGGTGGGGAGGCTGCGGTTGAGTCGTCGCTAGGATTTGCGATTGAAAAGGCTCGGGTCGCCGAGGATGGCCAATTTAATCTAAGCGGGGAACGGTATCGAGAAACGGGGACACGGCAAAGCACGTGGCCGTTAGTCCCGCTGGGCGAGATCGCTCGTCGATCAAGTGGTGGGACACCATCGAAGGAGAACCCTGCGTACTGGGACGGCGACATACCGTGGGTTTCGCCGAAAGACATGAAATTCTCGATCATTGAAGATACCGAGGATCACATTTCGGAAGAGGCCATTCAGGCAAGCGCGACGTCCTTGGTACCTGCGGGCACGATTTTGTGCGTTGTACGCTCAGGGATACTGAAGCACTCATTCCCTGTTGCAATTACCGCGAGGCCGATGTGCTTCAATCAGGATATCGTCGCATTGGCGAGCGATCCAGAACGACTGGACCACAAGTTTCTTTTTTGGTCTCTCAAGGGGCGGTCGGCCGAAATTTTAGCCACGGGCATCAAGCCTGGCGTAACGGTACAAAGCTTTCATTCCGGCTTCTTCAAAACGTTCGAAATCCCCCTACCGCCGCTCGAGATACAACGGGAGATTGTGGCGGAGATCGAGGGCTATCAAAAGGTCATCGACGGCGCTCGCACCGTCCTCGAAAACTACCGCCCCTACATCCCCATCGATCCTGCTTGGCCCATGATGGAACTCGGCGAGATCATCGAGCGTCTCGATTCCGGCGTCAGCGTAAATTCCGACAACAGGGAAGTCAGGCCGGGAGAAAAGGGCATCCTGAAGACTAGCTGTGTTACCTCGGGCGTCTTCGAACCTACGGAAAACAAGGCCATCTTGCCTGACGAGGTCGAAAGAGCCAAGTGCTCGCCGAAGGCTGGTTCGATCATTATCAGCCGCATGAATACTGAGGCACTTGTTGGAGCAAGTGCATACGTGGATGAGGATTTTCCGGAACTCTATCTGCCTGACCGCCTCTGGCAGACGGTGATCACGAGGGAAGACGTTTCGGCGCGGTACATCCATCAAGTCATTGCGTCTCCAGCCTATCGGGCGAAGATCAGCGCAGTTTGCGGGGGCACGAGCGGGAGCATGAAGAATATATCCAAGCCGGCCTTGCTTGGCATTGAGGTTCCCCTCCCGCCCTTCGAAACCCAGCAAGCCATCGTCGCCGAGATCGAAGCTGAGCGGGCACTAGTCGAGGCAAACCGCGAACTGATCGCCCGTTTCGAAAAGAAGATCGAAGCCGCCATCGCCCGCGTCTGGGGCGGGGCTGAAGAAGCGGCCGCGGCATGATCGAGGACGCGAGCCAGTTGGAGGGCTTCCTGCCCATCTCCTATCGCACGGCAAAGGAGGAGGAATATGTCCGCTTCCTGTGGGAGGCGTTCAACGACAATTACGCCAGCGGGAAGTACCAGTTCGCCTTCCTCGCCTACCACATGCTCACCATGTGCTTCGTCTATTTCAACATCTGGCAGATCAAGCAGATCAGGCCGGATCAGTTCGCCACCGCGCTGATCGGCTTCAACAAGGACATGGAGCGGGACCTGCTGGCAGCGACCAGCCCCTTCACCTTTCACGTCGTGAACGAAAGCAACGTGATGCGCTTTCTGAAGCTGATCCAGTGCGACAACGGCAAGATCGGCACCTATACTAAGCTGGTGAAGGACCGGAACGACACCGCCCATTCCAACGGCAACATATTTTTCACTACCGAGGACGAACTGGCCGCCAAAATCCGCGAAACGCTGCGGATCGTGTCGGAAATCCAGACCCATAGCGAAGCCATCATCGTCGAAGGCTACAAGCGCTTCCTGACCGAGTCCGCCGATCCGGAGGAGCGCGAGCATATCGACGCCAGCGATCAGGTGCGCGAGGTCCTGATCCACGAAGGCTACATGTCCCTCATCGACCTCGACTTCTGCGCGAATTTCGACATCGCCGAGTTTGCGGACCACCCCCATTTCGCCGAGATCGAAGCCTTGCACGCAGAGGTGAAGGGTTGGCTCGACAGCGAAGAGGCGCTGGCGGCGTGACGTTTTCTAGGGGCAAAGGCTTCGCATTTGAAGGAACATTTCAGCGAAAATCCCCTGCCGCTTTCGTCGACACGATCGGCAAATCATCACCAATCCTCATGCCACATCTGCTTTAGAGAATGGCCCTATACAGGAGGCCCAGGATTGAGGTCGCCATACATATCCGCAGCGGCCTTGACCAACCTTGGACCACCGCTTGAGATCGTGAATACAACCGCCACCGCCCAAACAAAGTGATGAGAAATACATGAGCGATATTAAGCTATTCCAGACACATGGAAACGTCGTATCCGAACTGGCGGGCGGCGCCGTTTCTCTGGAAAAATCCCTGCAGACGTTGTTCGAATTGAACCTGGAGAATCTGCTGGGCGTGCGCTTTCTAGCCTCTGAGTTCGTCATCACTGAAGGACGGATCGACACTCTCGGCATCGATGAAAACAACAGCCCTGTCGTAATCGAATATAAGCGCTCATCTAATGAGAACGTCATCAATCAAGGGCTGTTTTATCTCGACTGGCTCATGGGACATCGCAAAGATTTCGAATGGCTTGTACTCGAACAGCTAGGAGCTGAGGCAGCTAAGATCGTCGACTGGTCAGGATCCCGCCTTATCTGCATTGCCGGTGATTTCGGTAAGTATGATGAACACGCGGTCAAGCAGATGAACCGCAACATCGCGCTGATCCGCTATCGCAAGTTTGATGGAGAACTGCTTCTGCTCGAGCAGTTGACCGCAGCAAGTGCAAAGCCGATCGCTATAAGCACGACCACATCCTCTTCCGGTTCATTGAATTCGGGAAAGATCAAATACAAAACCACAACAGAGCACATTGCAGAAGCATCTCCCGAAGTTTTGGAACTGTACGAGAGCGTCAAAGCGTATCTAGAAGCCATCGGCGATGACATTCAGGTCAAGATGAATGACAATTACGTCGCGTTCCGTAGACTGAAAAACTTTGCCTGCGTGGAGCTTCGCAATCAAGCAAAGAAGCTTCTCGTATATGTTAAGGTCAAACCAGAATCGATTCAGCTCGAGGCTGGTTTCACTCGAGATGTTCGCAGCATAGGCCATTTTGGTACTGGAGATTTGGAAATCACAATTCAGAGCTCCGCGGACATCGAAAAGGCAAAGCCACTTTTCGAGCAATCCTACCAAGCATCTTGATCAATCCCCGTATACACGGGAGGTGCGCGCCCACCGAAACCGCGAAAAACCGCGGGTCGTTATGGTTGACCCTCTGCTCCTGCGCCAGAGGGTCGCCTGCAAACTGCTGACATCGCCTAACTGGTTGACATCAGCGACACATTCGCATTGAGTAGCGGATGCCGCACCACCGTCGATGCTGCATCTTTTATTTCTTTGAGCCCAAGCCGAAGATCCGCTTCCACCAGGGAGGGACCAGTCGCTGCGCCAGCTCAACACTCCGATCGGACACGGCCTGCACCGACGGCGCCGCTAAGACGCGGCGGACATCGAACATCGGGTCGCCCAGGTCGACGTGAGAATGATGGGGGCATGGTCGATCTCGGCGCCGCCGCATTCGGTCAGACGGCTGGACCGTATGCAGATTGCCGTCGTACTCTAAGCACTCGCCTAGCTGCCGCGATTCGTGCCAAGGCGTCACCGTTTGCATGAAGAGCCCGACTGCGGTCGAAGCGAGCACGCCGTTCGGCCAGATAACCTGGGGCTTGCCGCCGGCTGCCCCGTAGTTGCGAGCCTCTTCTTCAAGTGCATCTTCCGTAATGACGCCAAGGCAGCGCAGGCACGGTCCGCCGGGTACCGATAGGACGACCTGCCCGGCGACAAGGAAGCCGTCACCCACCTCGTGTACATCCATACCCTGATCGATGTAGGGAATGAGCAAACGACGGGAAAACGCTTCCAGTTCGTCCTTGCCGCGAACATTGTCGACGCAGCCAAAGATCGCATCGACGCTGCGGATCTCGTTGAGCGCTTCTTGCCACTTCTTTGGGACCCGCACGATCCGCGCGTCGGGGTTGACTGCTTTGATTACGCGCGCCGCGATGTCAACCTTCAGCGAACCAGCCGCCACATCCTGACGGGTGCCACCGACCAGCCGATTCAGGTTACTCTCGTCGATGCGATCGTCGTCGGCCAGTACGAAGCTGCCGACGCCAACGTGCGCCAGTTGCTGCGCGACATGCGAGCCCCCGCCACCCAAGCCGGCGATAGCAACGGAAATGTTGGATAGCCGTGCTTCGCTGTCCGTGCCGAGGAATTCCTGTCTATCCAGCCAACTCATAACGCCCTCCAATCACGACTGTAGCGATGGCCCACCTGAGAGAACACTTCGACCGAGGCCGGCTTCTCATCTTCGGCAAGCCACACCAGTCCTGCAGCCGAATCGTCGCTGAGGACGACCATGCCCTGAGGCATCCGCGGCACAGTCGTGAAGAAGCTGGGGACGAACTTGTAGCCGCTCCGAAGGTCGATCCCGCTGAAACCCGGCTTGCCCCTGCCATGATGGGTGTGGACGTGCAGCAGGGCGGATTTGGGCCTGTACGCCCATTGCAACGCCTTGCGGAATGCCTCGGACCCGATCTCCGCGCCAACGTCGGGCGCTTCGTGATAATCCTCGTCCTCAACGGGACGATAGTCCCGCACCAGGAGGAGCAACTCGCCTGGCGACGACGTGGCGGCCGCCGCCATGAAGCCGACACGCTCCCCAGCGTGAGGGTGCGGCCGCGCGAGATCGGCTCGCATGCCCTTCAATGTGGGGGAAGGGATACGAATCGTGATCCTCATTTCACCACCTCCATGTGGCTGGCCAGGATATCGAGCCACGGCTGGCCCGCAGCGATGCCCCGCCACGACACCGCGTACCAAGTCCTGGCGAGCAGTGTATACGTCTGCCAGTTGAGGCTTGGCGGCAGCCGAGTAGAGAAAAAGAGCCGCGTTTCATAGCCATGGTGCCCCCGTGGACTCAGCAGCGCATCGACCTCGTGCAACACGCCACCTGAACGGACTTTCAAGCCCGGCAGGAAGACAACGGGCAAGTTGCCGTCCTGCATTAGCTCAGCTCCGGGGCAAAGTACCCGGAGCCGGGTCACCTCCGCGGCGGGATCGGTCATGACGACTGACCCGACGGGACATGCGAGGTGAACTCCATCCCATCGCGGACCTCGATGGTCTGGCCAGGCTTCATCTCCTTGAACTCGCCGTCAGGGTCGATCAGGTCGAGCTTATAGCCAGCCGTCACCTCAAAGAGGGCCATCAGCTCCTCGGTCGACCAGCGGCGGCGCTCCACCTCAAACGGCTCCTCGCGATAGAAGATCGTCACCGTGTGCTTGCGCTCGATCAGCCGGAACTCCTCGGTCCCAGAGTCCGCGAAAGAGAGGACCTCGGTCGCGGTCACCGTCTTGAAACCCTCGGCCGTGACGCGGATTAGCTCCTGCAGGTCCCTCGCCCGGGCCAGCAATCTGAGGTGCGCGCCGGATATCGTCACAAGCGGCCACTCGAGAGAGAGGCCATCGATAGTGAAGCCATAGGTGCGGTCAGAGCGAATGACGAAGAAGCGCTCGACTCCCGTCTCGCGCAAGTCGGTCGTCTCCGTCGGACGCTTCGTCTCGATCTCGCCCGACTTCAACTGCTGCAAAATCTTGAACTGCGTCACCGGGTGCGCGCCGACCGACTCGGCAATCTGCGCTGCCGTGACCACCGAGTCCTCGAACTTGAACGCCTCGAACGAAAAGCTCTCGTCCGAGATCACAACCTCAAACGCCTTGAACGACCGATCAACCGGGTCGTCGGCATCGTCAACACGAATATCCGCCATTGCCTGTCTCCTTGCCCGGCGCAGAATCGCCGCCGTTGGGCACGGAATACGCGCCTGGCTCGGATGACGTCAATAGAGTGTTACCTGTTACGTTACATTTTTTTTCAGACTAATGTCACCTACCGGGTAACGCCATCATTCGTCCACCCATTCGTAACGTGCCTTCAGGTTGTTGAGGGAGGCGTATCCAATCACCTTCGCGTGCTGCAATTGACCAACGATGATGCCGGGCGCGATCTTCTGCTTGGCGGCGAATTGGCGCACCTCGTCCTCCCCGCCGGCAAATGATCGGATAAAGGCCCGCATCGGCGCTGTGGGTACGAGGAAGTCCGCCGCCCACACGTTGGCCTCAGCCTCCTGCTTGGGGTCGGCGCTGCCCGGTCCCTTGGTCATGTCGATGAAGATTTCCTTGCGACTGTGCAGGAGGATGTGCGCGCACTCGTGGAAGAACGTGAACCAAAAGTGGTCGTCCGACTTGTGGCGAAGGCTCTGCTGAATTAGCGCCTTTCGCGGAGACAGCCACCTAGAGACGCCGCTAGCGCGGATCTTGGGAAGCGGTTTTTCCAACACGAAGGCCACACCTGCGGCCGCGCATTTCTGAATGAGCTCCGGGACCGCCTGTTCTATCGGGATCAACGTCAGTTCACGAATCTCTTTGAGAGCGTGAAGAAACTTTTCGCGATCATAGTCAACCGTCGCTATCTCTCCGGCGCGCAACTCTCCTATCCGCAGCCACGCAGCCAATGACAGAGTGTCGGTCTTGAAAGTGCTTGAGGTCCTAAAGTCGACTGCGAGGAGATCTCCAAGCCTCTCGTCGCAAGCCTTGACGTTTCCGACTCCAAAAAACTTCAATAATTCGCCGACTTGCGCAGACTTGTCGCCCAGCCTGGTCAAAAAATTGCGTGCCGCAAGCTCTTTCAGCGGAAATTTACTCGCCCAGACATATGAGTCCGCCAACGCTTCGGTCTCCGCTTCCCTAGCTCTGCGGAGCTGATACGCCGCCTCCATGTTGATCCACACGGAAGCTGGGAGATCTAAGACCCGCTCGAGTTGAAGCGCGGTCTCAGGTTCTATCGGCGCCTTGCCTGCGGTAATCTCAGCGATAAGCTTACCTGACCTACCACACCTGCGAGCGAGCTCCCGCGCCGAAATGCCCAGCGTTTCAAGATATTCCTGGATGAGATCACCTGGCGGTGAGGCGTGGTCAGGCGTGTAACCAAAGCGCTGGTCAGCGATAGTCATGCTTTTCTTCCCTTCGCGGGGGGATTCGGCACTGGGCCGATGATTTGGATTTCCGCATATGCAACGGTCGATCCTTGTCTTTCGTCTTGGGTCACTGCCTTAAAATACAGGCGATGATTGTCGCCGAGGGCAACTGAGTGAACCCCGGTGCCGTCGACGGCCGCAAAACCGATTGGCGGAGTTGTCGGCAGTTCACTCAACGACGCAACAGCATTAAGCAGCGACAGACGGCTGCAAATCTTCCTGCCAAGCTCCAGACCGTATACGCGAACGAGACTTTCTCGGCAGCAGCACAGGTCGCGAGTCTCAGCATCGGAGAATGTGATCTCCACGCTCAACCCCAAAAATGTTTCGTGCTACGTAACAAGAAACTTGACACATAGCAAATGCCGATTTGACGCGATTCGCCTCGCTCGACGAGCAGTTCGCGAGCTTTGCGGAAGCGATCCGTGATTCATCGCGCGACATGCCGGAACGGTTCATTCCGATCCGGCCGCTCTCTGCAACTGAGCGTCACCAGCGACGACGCCGGCCTGGCGAGCGTACCACCTATCGCACTGCAATTGGCATTTGACCAGCGATCCGCGATAAATTGACGCGTAACTCTTGCTGTGTTTCCGTTCCCTCTAAGGGAATGGAAATGTCGCAACTGGATCAGCAACTCAACGTGGCGGCGATGGCGATGCTAGAGGCAGCCGCCGCATGTAGGGAGTGGGAACTGGGCGGTGATCCAGCGCCAGTCGGTGAAACTGCTGACAGTGCTTATGATAGATGTCTTGCCGTGGTAGCAATGCTCGGGGTCGAAGGGGCGATTGTCGCCACCGCGGATCAGGGCGCTTCCCGTCGAGCCCGGCTTGTCACTGCCGCCGAAATGCTTTGCTTGGCCGGCATTGATGAAGGCGGGACGAGCGAAGACCTGGAAATGGCCGCGACCCTGCTGCGCCTCGCGATGGACGCCTGACTCCCCCGTTTCGGTCCCAATATCGCTCTTCAGACATCAAACCGGTCTCTGATCAATCCGGATAATCTTGCGCTTGAGGCCTCGCCGTGCTGAAACGGTGACGGAGCCGCCACGCACGGCTCTGGGGCTTAGTAACCCCGAAGTGAACGGTTGGACTGCCCGATGCGGTCCACACATCCTTGACCCTTATGGTCGGGGAGCCTGTGACGCATGTCCAGGGCTCTCCAGCCTAAAGGTCGCAGGGGCCGATTCACTTCGGTTTACTAACTCCCCGATCACCAGGGCTTGGTGTGATGTCGAAAGCGGGGGCGTACCGCCATCGACATCCTTGGGGGGAAATCATGATGAGAAAGCTGGCCGTATTGAGCGCGGGCTTGCTCCTGACCGCGTGTGTGTCGGTAGGGACGAATTACGACGTCAATGCGCTGGAACAGTTGAAGCCAGGAATGTCACGCGGCGAGGTGGTGAGCCTGCTCGGCAAGCCGAACACCGAAGCAAAATTACCAGATGGCAAAACGGTTCTCGGCTGGGTCCATTCGACCGGAACCGCCTTCGGCGGCGCGAGCGCGCGCTCCGTATCTCTCCAATTCGATCCCAACGGCAAACTGATCGACAGCGGATACCAAACCCAGTTTGACACTAAATAGGCATCAGGGAGCGATTAGTTATGGCACTCTCCGTCTCAGCCTCTTCTGAACCGCGCCGAAAAGTTTCCATCCCGCTTGGCATAGGCATAGCGCTCCTGCCGATATTCTTCGCGTGGTTCCTGCTCGGCCGGGGCTATTCGACAACCGCCCGAGTAATCGGCTTCGCCTGGCTGGCGTTGATCGCGGTGATGATGGCGATTAGTCAACCGACGCCGGAAAGTGGAACGGCAATGGCCTCACAGGTCGATGTCGATCCGCAACGTGTCGATAAAGATCGCGCTGCCTATATGGCCAAACAGGCGGTGCCAACCGCCATGAAAGACCCCTCCTCCGCCGAGTTCGGAGAAGTGTGGGGCATGTCTGCAACCATCGCCTGCGGCTTCGTCAACGGAAAGAATGGCTTCGGAGCCATGGCGGGGCAAACACGCTTCATCTACGATGCCGGGAACGTACAGTTCCAGGAAAGCAGCGCGAATTTTGTCCATAACTGGAAGAGGCTGTGCGTTGACAAGCCGAAGGTAGCGCCGCCGACCGGAGCAGGCGGCATCAGGTGGGACGGAAGACCCACATCGGCGCTTAAACCCTATATGCCGGAAACGGATGAAGGCCTGTCAGTGTATGTGCCGACAGGCAAACCTGAGCCACTCGAAGGTGTGCCGGTCGCCGCAGCCAACTTCAGTTTCGAGCACAAGCACCTTTATTCGGCGGATTTTTACATCAACGGGGACAAGCAACGCGATGCGATCCTGCGGAAGCTGGTCGATAAATATGGGACGCCGCAGTCCTATGACCAGGGTCGCGGGAACTTCAGTTGGCGATGGCCCAAGGTTATGACGATCCACCTTCGTTTCGGCGCGGATCATGGCGCAACTACGGTCACATATATTAGAGACGAGAAAGCTGACAGACACTGACGCTGGCTGACGGCTAAACGGTGGCGAGCGTCAACCTTCGGCTGTATTGCCGCATATGTCGGTGATCGCCCCTGAAGGGGCTGCCCACTCCCTTCCTAAACCACACTGACACCCTGACAATTATGAGAGATGTTTATTTGGTAGGGAGAGGAGGAAGAGTTATTCCTCCTCCTCCGTGACCTCACGTTATTTGTAGATGACGAGAGCGAAGGTGTCACGGGTGTCAGCGTCGAGAACACATGAACTCCTAGCGGTCGGTATGACCCCATCATTTTGCTGATACCTCCGACGATATTCGATCAATGTCGAACGCGCCGGATAGTCGCCTTACGAAAAGCCAGCGGATGCTAGTCGTTCGCTTAAATCGGGATCCCACAGGTGCGACGGCATTATTCTCAAGCGCCGTGCCTGCGCTTTGGATGTGCCTCTTCGATTATCAACACGATATGATCGACCACCCAACAATGTCTCCCATTCACCCTGCACGAAAATGAACGGGTCGAGCACCTGACCGTGGCAGCGCATGGACAAAACGCGGTCATAATTGTCGATGAAGATCTCGAGACCGTGAGGGTGAGTCATCGCTCGACACTCCGCAATGAAAATTGCAGCCGAATCGTAGCCAGACAGGTCTGCTACATCACCAGATCGTCGACTCCAGATTTTAGCTCGCCAACCATTTCCGTTCGTTGTGGCCACATTGTCGTGATTGCTCCGGTCGAAGCTCCATGCATGATGCCTTGGATCGAGCAGCCGTCGCCATAGTTTGTACACGCGATAATCAGATTGCATGATATTCTCCTTCCATCGTCGTCGGATGGGGTGCTTCCGACTACGATTATGTGACAGGTGCCGTGAGGCAGCATAAGACCTTGGCCACGCAACCGTGGTAGGCCTCACATGATATTCAACTGATCCGGCTCCATTGCGTCCGGCGTGGCTTCGAATGGGTAAGACAATCCAGCCAGCCGAGACGAGCAGAAAGTCGATGATGCTTCGAGAGGGGTCCACTGCCCTAGAAGCAGAGGGTCGAGGGCCAGAAAGCGCGGAATTACGCGGGTTGGGCGGGTTGAATAATTCTGTGTACTCGCGCGTGTATTCAGTCGGCCCTCCGCATGCCGTCAGAACTTATCTTCCGGTGCGATATAGCCCTTTATCGGCATCTCCTCTTGCGTTTTCAGCCGCAAGCCTTTGACGCATCGCGCTGGCTGTTTGCCGGGCTGTAAAGCCTTCCGCATAAGATCGAAGCCTTTTCCCTTCAGCCGGCTTGAGAAACGGCCCTTATCTGGCTTGGCTCGTATGCCCGCGTCATCGGCCCACGGGGAAAAGTCGTCCCACAGGGTCGCAACCGGTGTGATCGCCTCGGCTTCCACAAGGCAGCGATCTTCCATCCACTGTTCCATGATATCTGCGTCACTGAAATATCGGCGACTAGACTCGACCACATGCGGCGAACGTCGGAGCCCGTCGGCATAATATTTGACAGCACCGTCGATCGCCCATCCGAGTATCTTCCCGGCCTCAGCCATGAGGGTCTCTGACAAGTAAAGATCCATGTCCCTTTCGGCGATGATGTGAAGAAATTCATAGACGTGCAGCCGGCGCTGCATTTCCCGTCCCGATGAGCGCGTCGGCGGTGGTTCATTTGCTAGAAACCACAATTTGGCCACCGGGGTAAATTCGAAGCTGTCCTTGCCCTTGAAGCAGGCTGTTACGCGATCGCCAGACGAAAATGATTTGACACGTTGCAGATTGAGTGACCCCTCGACCTCATGGATCTGCACCATCCGCTTGCCTCGCATCCGTGCAATTTCCTCACTATGCGGCTGGTAGCGCACATCGACGAAGGCTGTGTCTCTCGCTACCTGCGCATAATCGCCCAGCACATAATGGATGGCTTCGGCCATTTTGGATTTGCCCGTGCCGCTGCGGCCGACCCACATCAGCACACAATGATCCCGTGTTTCGCCGGTCAAGAGCAAGCCAAAGAGGCGATGAATATATTCGAGCTCTTCTGGGTCGCCTCCTATCCAGGTTTTCATTTCCTTCACCCAGCGGCTGTCGTGATAATCGAAGTCGGGGGACACCCGCGTCATCATCGTTATGCGTTGGCCTGGATCATGCGGCGCAATCTGTCGGGTCTTCAGATCAAGGGTACCGCTGGGCATGTTGAGAAGCTGTCGATCGGCGTCCCAGCCATCGGGGTTCACCCATAGCTCACTGTGCGTGCGCAGGGTCGCTTCGACCCCGTCAATGATCGCACGATATACTTGTTCGAGATCCAGAACCTGCCGGATCAACTGTTTGACATGATCTCGCGCGTTTGGCTCCCAATATCGACCGTTGAAGGCGTACCAGCTGCCGGAGACGCGATCCCATTTGATCTTAGCTCCATGCTTCTCAATTACGATCACCGCAATCTCGCCATCGGACGGCCTCGGTGCTTTTTTCTTTCGCGCTGTTCCAAATTCCTTGATACGTGCGCTGTCGATCCATTCCTGGCAGACCTTGTAACGTTCCGGCCAATTATAAGCCTCTCCGGCCCGTTCGCAGGCTTCGCGCTTCGCTCGATCGATCCTCTTGTGAATTTGGTCGTCGTTCCAACCACGCGCGACCATAGACGAAACTGCCCGGACGCAACTGTCGTGCGTATCACCTCCCCCGCCAACCCCCTTCCAGATCATATCGTCGAGAAGCGCGATGGGATTTTCACGATCTTTGCAATAGTAAAGGATTTCATCGATCGTCGCCTCATCGATGATGGGCAAGGCGCTGTAAGGTGTATTCTCGACGGTTTCCTTACTTATCCATCGATATGGCAGTTTGGTGTCGGGATGGACAGATGGTGGAATGACAGTTTGCTTGCCTTGCGCCAGAATATCTCCGGCGGGTCTCTTCTTGCCTTCCCAATATGAATGCATGTCGCGCGATTTGATTGCGCCCTGTCCGCGCGCGATGAATGAGACGCCTTTATGGCCGATCTTTTTAAGACACCCGTTGCCGATAGCGCGCTCGACATATCCGATCAGGCCGTGGTCCTCGATGTCAATATCGATGCAAACGGGAAATGTCCCGTCCGGTTGTACGACCCCCATCAACAGGCCGACATTGGAACGACGCGAAAAATCCTTTTTGATCGTGATGGCAGTCGGGACCTTATTCTGCCATCCCCGTTCGTGTGGCCATTTTTCGCCATATTCTAGCCGAACGGGGAGGTAGCCGTTTTGCAACAGTGCCAGAGCATATGCCTGCACGTCCGTCCATACAGGGGGAAGTGCGGCGTTCATTGCTGGCCTGCCTTCCGCGCGCACCATTCTTCGACTTCGGACTCGAGCCACGCAACCGTGTTCGGCCCTAACTTTTTGCGCTTCGGAAAGAGGCCGCTCTTTTCCCAACGATATACCGTGATGTATGATACCCCCACCCGGGCAAGAACTTCTGGTTGACGTAAATATCTCATGAGCAGGCTCCGTATCGGTAACGAGGTCTGCGGCCACGATGGCCGGCGTGTTACCTCGTTAGACACACCTGATCAGAGCGCGCTCGTGGGGGTCAATCGAGCGTTGTCCCACGGCGCACTTCAGGTTCCGAAGGGCGGGCTTCCTTATGTGGATCAAGGAGCAAGCCCGCGATGACCTGTTGGCTTAAATCGCTCTTGTCGATTTTGACTGCTTCCCCAGCGGCCGTCTCGGTCATTCTGGATATTTCACCGTAAGACAATGAGGGGTTATCGATAATAAGCTGTTGAACACGCTTCTTATTTTCGTCGGTCTTTATGTGATATCCAGCCAATAGAATGTCTAGATCGCGTCTTAAGACAGAAGGTAGCCTCAGATTTTCGAGCAATTTCGACATCAAAATCCTGAGAAATCTTGCGCGCGTCTTGGCAGACGGTGACGCCAAAGAAACCCTTTCTCCAGCTCTCAGGCCGTCCTCGGGGTAGCATGTATAAGCAATCTCGAAAGCCTCAGCGAGCGATTCTGCGGCCTGCATTTCTTCGCTTGCGATCAATAACTCGAGGAACTGCCTATCTGCTTTAGTGCCAAATTCGCTGATATATAGCGCGCGCGCCAGGACGGGGTTGAACGCTTCTTTTTCGTTGATTTTTGTTGCTGGATCCATCCATTCAGGAGGTGGACTGCCGGGCAAATATTCATTCCACTCATTCTTGTCGGGGCGTAGTTCCAGCTTTCTTGCCATGTGGGGCTCCACCATTAACGGTGCCTATCACATGCTCCGACCAAGCCTCGAGCGCCACCTTCTTCTCCTCGTCATAGCCATGATGAAGATAATGCGCGCCGGCGCCTGACCGGGTGCTGCCGACGTGACCAATAACCTGGTCGGCGATATCTGGCCGGAAGCCGAGCCGCTGCAATCCGGTGGCGATGGTGCGGCGGAAATCATGCACGCACCAATTATCGACTTCTTTGACTCCCGTCTTGGCGAGCAATTCGCGCGCCCGTCGATCTATCCTGCCCTTGACCTTCTGATCACCGGACATCGGCCGGGTGGCATTGCCTGCCGCAGGGAACAACAAATCGACGTCGTTGAACCGCGGCACAGCATCCAGAACCGCCATTATTGCATCGGTCAGATAGACGGTGTGAGCATAGCCATTCTTGTACCGCTCTGCCGGGATGGTCCAGAGGCGCGCTTCCAGGTCGAATTCCGACCAGCGGGCACCCCTGACTTCCATGTTCCGGCCACCAGTCAGGATGAGCAATTTGATCCAGCAGCTCCAATGGCCTTCCGCTTCGCTGGCGCGCCATATGGCTCCAACCTCCTTATCAGAGAGCACACGTTTGCGGATCACCTTGGCACTACGAATTTTCCGGATGCGGGCGAAGACGTTCTTTTCCACATGATCGCGTTCGATCAGCCATTGGAAGAAGGCAGCGCCTTCCTGGCGAACCTTGTCAGCCATCGGGCGCCTCTCGCGCGATATCAACGCGTCCAGCGCGGCAAGGGCGTGGTTCTTAGTGATTTCGGTCACGCACAGGCCGTGAACGTGAGGAAGTATGTATTTCCGGAAAACCCGGTCCTTCTCGGCGCGCGTCCTAAGCTGGCTCGCCACCTGCTGCATGTAGGTCTCCCACATCCGTTCAACGTCTAGCCGGACCTTGTCGATCTCGTCCTGCCTCAGCTTGGCGGCCAGTTGGCGTTGGTTCAGTTTCTCGCCGTGCGGATCGCCACCGGCTTCGATCTCGTAGCGGAACCGGGTGGCCAGCTTGCGCGCATCGCCAAGCGTCAGACGTTTGGTCGTACCCAAGGTAAGCTTCTTGCGTTGCCCATTCGCGCGATAGACAAGACCATAGCTGGTATGACCCGCCGGCGTGTGGACCAACACAAAGCCCGGAACGCCACCCAGATAACGATGTTTGATACAGGGCGGCGGAACGGCGGTAAGTTTCTCGATCTCTTTGACCGTGAGGGGCTTCAATCGCGACGCAGCCATAAACAGCCTCTTCATAATCTCATGAAAAAGCTACAAATTTACCACGCACATGACCTCTGCATAAGTATTTGCGGAGAAATCGGAGGCCGGAGCAGCATACCGGCGCACCAATGGCCGGGGCATCGGCGCCTTGTTGCCTCTGGGAAGGAGGCCGAGGTGATGAGTTGTAGTACGTAGTCACCTTGGCCGACTAGGCGTTATCCTTGGCAGCGTGACGGGCGATGTATTCCCGGAACGCCGCCTCGCCCATCTTATCGTGGCGGCCATCGTAGGTTGCAGGGTCGAGATTATAGGCGGAACGCGTAGCTACGATGAGGAAGCCGCCCTTCAGGCTTCGCTCGAGCAATCGGGCCCCGTTTGGCAGCGGTTTGCCCATGTACTCGCCGTTTTCCCAAGCACTGGGCGCCACATATCGCCCAGGCTCTATCTCGCATACGATCTCTTGCAGACCGTCCGCCGATACGTAGGCGCCGGGCGCTCCGGTGGGCGGGATCGGCTGCGCTTCGAGCCAAAAGTAATTCCAAGGCGAACCTGGCCCCAACGACTCAAATGATAGCGCAGCGGGTGCGAGTGTCACCCCCCAACCCACGTCGAGATCAACGAAACTGGGGTTGTCGGCAAGACGGGCGTCAACGAGGCTCGAACCACCGCCGCCGGGCAGCATCATGTGGTTTAATCCGCCAGTGTCTGCCGCGAGACGAAGAATTGCACAGATTTCCTCGACCCCCGTCCAGCGAACTCGTTCCGGGGTCCCATGCGGGAACATCCGGTTCTGAATGGTCACCCACTCGGTGACGTTCCTCACATCGAAGTCCTGCATCATGGCTACCCATGCTCGAAGCCGCCGCTCAACCTGCTCCATCGTGGGACGCCGCGCCGGATCGTTGTCGGTGCATTCGATCAACAGTTCGTCCAACGGCGTCGACAGGATGTCGGGGTGCCAACGACGTATTCCGAGGTCGCCTGTAGCCGAATACTGGCCATCGAAACCCAAGTGCTGACCGCTCAACGCGATCCAAAGCGTCTTGGCGAAGGAGAAGGTGTCGGCGGCGGCCCCATCGGCACTCTCCGCTCCCCGGCGCATCTCCGGCGCCATGAGAAATTTGGGACCGAGGTCCTTCCTAGCCGGCGTCACGTCCTCCTTGCCGGGATAGCGAACTAGACCGAAATCCGAGAAGCACAGGCGCCCGCCCGACGACAGGATGTTGGCCGGCTTGATGTCGCGGTGGTGGACACCCAGTGCATGGAGTTCGGCCAGTGTTCGGGCGAGCGGTACGAATGCATCGACGACCTCCACCACGTCTTTGCCAGCGATGAACGCGTCAAACTTGCCAGCGAGTGGCATCACGTACCATCGCGGCTTCGACGTTGGGCTGAACGGAAGATCCTCGTCGATTAGCGGAATGACGCCGTCGATCCCCTTAGCCAGCTTCAGCGCTTCGATTTCCGCGATGAACCGGCTGAATATCAGATCGCTGGTGCGCTTGAGCACTTTCAGAGCGGCGGGCTCACCGCCACCGCTGCGGGGAGTTACTCGCCAGACGAAGCCATTGCCGCCACTACCGATGAGTTGGTCGAGGATCCAGTTGCCCAGCTTGTCGCCGGGGTTTCGCTTTGCAGAAGTTGATGGCATTTGAGGGTGATAACATGCCGCATCGAGTAAGGCGTATATTCAAATATGTGCTCATCGATGGGATCGATTTGACGGCTGCCCGCTTCTATCGGAAGCCGATTTTTCTCGCCCGGGCCGCGAACAATGACTCTCCCAACGATCCGCTGTTTGCTTCGCCCGGGCAGTCTACCAAAGCTCGTCGTTCATATCTACGTTGGTGAACGTCGGGTCCTGACATGAAGCTGCCGCTCGGGTTGATCGAAACAGGCGATAGACAGCTCACCTCCGCTATCTCATTTGTAAACGTTGCACTGTTCCTTCGTGACGTGTCACCGCGCTCGGGCGTTCCGTCGCCGCCGATATACCTCAGCCAGCTTCTCAACGTCTTCGAGGTGAAGGCCAGCCTCGCGACCGATCAGGAAGATCGACGCGTAGCGGTCAAGGATGTCTTGGCTGAGTTTCAGTCCCGTTTTCATCTGCGCTCGCACCTCCCGAAGCTGTTTGGGTGTTGCGTCCGAAATGCCCCGCTGCCTGAGAAGTTCGGTGATCAGATTTTCCCGTCGCGCTGATATCGCCGCGCCGCTCCCATGGTTGACGATGTAAGTGGCAAATGCCTTCCCGAAGATTTCCTGGCATTGGAATATGTTGAGCACCTCAATCAGGCACTCCTTATAGGCCTGCGTGATGTTCCCGGTTTCGAAAAGCCGTTCATAGAAAGGCGGAAAGCGCGCTTCCAGCTCTCCTACACTGACCTCGCGTTCCGGCGCGATCGTTAGAAAGTAGGGGCTCGGCTCGGTGACCGACAGCGCGGTCGACAGATACATGCCGAAGCAAACGCCGAAGATACAACAGACATTATTCTCTGCCGCGATATTGATCTCACGCAGCGCTGACGTGAGCTTCGCCCATCCGATGCGATCACCGCTCGGTGCGAGCAACAGTCCTAATTCCTTCGATCCATGGCAATCAAAATGCAAGATTGGCCGAAGACCCCCCCGGCAGCGCGCTGCAAGTGTAGCGAGTGCTGTCAGCATTTCGGTCGCGGAGGATACGACAATTTCCTCGAACTTGAACGGTCCGCCTCGCTCTGCGAGAGCTTCGATGTCCTCCACCATCCGGCGCGACGGGCCCTGCTCATTCTCCGGCAATGATCGCAGCCAGATGATCGTGTTCACCGTGAACTTATCTACTAGGTCTATAACGGTCTTTGGTCCTACATTCATGGGATCCGCTCACGAGATCTGCCAGTCGATAGACGACTATTGGCGGTATATTTCCATACGATGCAGAAAGTCACGTGGTTCGTCTTCAAATTTCCCGTTTCCTCAGATATGAGCGGGAGGCGGTATCGATGATGGTCGTTCGCATAGCGCGTGGTTCAATTGGCGATCAGCGCGTCGAACCGCGCTGCCCAGCAGGCTGAGTGGCGTCACTATGCGTCGAAGGGCTCAGGCAGCCGCGCGGACCTCGGCGAACAGTTCGGCGAGTTCCTGAGAGTTCAAGTCCGCCGCAAGGATCGCGGCCACCAGGATGTTCATCGCCGCAGGACGGCCATCGCCGGCGAAGACACGGACCTTGGCCGTACGCTTCGGGGTCTTGCCGAGCATTTTGCAGACGGCCTTCACCGACTCCACGGCCGGATGGTTCGACCTCGGGCCGGCGTCGGCGCCGACTGGGTAACAGTTGCCCCCAAACTTCTCGACCCGGCGCTTCGTGTCGGTGCCGGTCAGGTGCGTCTGCCGCAATGCGTCGTAGATGAGGGGCGTGAGGCCGTTATAGCCGGCGTACTTGGAGAAGGCGACTAGATAGCTGCCGGGCTTGTCCTCGAACGCGACCCATTCAACGGCGTGGGAACAACCGTTCGCCAGCGCCTTGGCGGCACCAGACTTCTTACCCGCAAGGGCATTGGCATCCGCATTGAACGCTAGCACGTTGTTGCGGAGTTCGGCCTTAGTATCGACCAACATCGGGATTTTCGCGCTATGCGTTGTGACCGTCGTTGGCTTCTTCATGCTGACCTCTCCTATAGTGCGGCGCGCCGATATTTGGATCATTAAAACCACATAGTCAAATCCAAATGTTTTAGAAGATTAAAATTTAGTGGTTAGATTGGTCGAAATAACGAAGCAGCGGCCAAGGGCACCGATCGCTTTGACTGCTTTTGCGTTGCGCCAGCGGAAGCCGTGAGTCCGCTCCTATAACAACCTCACACGAACCGTCTGCCAGCCGAGCATTCACCACCCTGAAGCTCTGGAGCCGGCCTGGCGCGTCGCACTAGCGGTGCAGCAGGAATAGGGGACATAATGGTGTTTCATGGCCCCACAGACTGATGTGAAACCGTCACGATCACACGGCGCGCCGACGCTTCGCGTCACTCGACTCCGTCGCGATCGACGTGCTGCGCTTGCTTGGCGTCGAAATGCGCGCCCATGTCAATTAAGGGACGACCAACGACGACGAGGTGCGGAGGGCTTCCCAGCTCCGCCCAGAACTGCATGAACACTACGATAAGGCCACCGGCCGCGCTGAGTTCGGTTGGCGTTTGCCCCAGCATGATCTTGAACGTGTGTCCCGACGGGCCCTCGAGACTGGCGACACCCGACATGTCACCTACAAATCGCGCGAGGTCATCGGACCGGTTCAGGATGATGTCATTGAGGAATGGTTCGAAGGCTTCGTTACCGAGTTCGGCGACGGCATAAGCGTGCGCCGTCTTCGCCAGGAAGCGGAGATAGTCGAGCCGGCTGACGGGTGGCAAAACGATGCCGACGCCCTCTACCCCCTCTTCTTTGGCGACCTCCGCGAGGAAGGGATCCGCCTTTTCCTTTTCGATGTACCGCCACGGCGCGCCATCGACCTTGGCCGGATCGATATCCTCGCCGAGGATGGTGGGCGGTGGCGATTGCCACAGGTTGAGGATGAGAGGCCCCTCGGCGATCGGGATTTCGCGCGTGCCGAGCTCACGGCCGACGCTTCCCTTGGCTGAGATTTCGACCAGCGGCAGCTTGATCACCTTCGGGCGCTCCTTCTTTTTCCGGGTCGGAGCTTCAACCATCGCGCGAAAGGCGCCCAGCTGATGCCGGAGCACCCGTTGCTCGTAAGGCTGAATGATCTTCTGGCAGTCGTCGCAGCAGGCCCCTTCGAGGATCGTCGCATTCGTACCGATGGCGAAGGGAATGACATGTTCCTCGGTCAGCGGAGCGCCAGCCGCCCCGCAATATATGCATTTACCCGGTGACGGCAGGCGTCGGGCGGGGCTTTGGTCGACGTCATATTCTAGCAAGATCATAGGCAAAAAGATGTGTGCACGAGCACTTGCTCGCAAGTGCCTCTAGCGAAAGGCGGCGCGTTGGGGATGTCTGCTATATTAAAACAACCAGACCGAGCCCACGGTCCTAGAACCAGCCCTTCGGACTGACAGGCGCCGGACCTCCGGGAACGACAGGCTTGGGAGCCGCCCGTGGCGGGAGGAACGGCCGGATTGGCGCATTCCTGCCCTCACCTGGATCGCCCCTCATTGTGTATCCAGCCGTGTACACGCGGAGCGCGTGTCGTGATGAAATCCCGTGTATACACGTGAATGGGGAATCGCCCGAAACACGCGACTTACCGCGATCGACCCTCTGTTCGTGAAATTTTATGATATCCTTTGATAATTATATTACACCGCTTTACACCGAGAATGTCGGCGGTTCGAGCCCGTCATCGCCCACCATTTTCTTCCATTTGAAATATCTGTTCCCGTCCGAGCAACAATGACGTAGGATCAGGCACTTAAGGAATGCTTGGGTAGGGCAACTGACTCATGTCTCTCACGCTTGTCTTCAGCGGTACGATAGCGCCTTTGCTGCTGATCCTCTCGCCCGTTTCACTGGCTAAA
>Ga0157370_10002056_pt1 | contig 24667 bp, 30 predicted proteins | sample C35metaG_FD_113463 | JGI IMG/M metagenome (GOLD analysis project Ga0157370, IMG submission 113463) | Corn rhizosphere microbial communities from Kellogg Biological Station, Michigan, USA - C3-5 metaG | ecosystem: Host-associated > Plants > Roots > Rhizosphere > Soil | place: USA: Michigan...
CACGCGTTACGCACCCGTGCGCCACTAGACCCGAAGGTCTCGTTCGACTTGCATGTGTTAGGCATGCCGCCAGCGTTCGTTCTGAGCCAGAATCAAACTCTCAAGTTTTTGAACGACCAAGCGCGCCGCGGTGGAATAACCGCAACGCAAGAGGCCGCTTTCAAGGAGCCGTTCCTGCACAAATACATGGTGTGTATTAGGACATGATATCCCATCGGAGCGAACTCCGGTGGAACTCATTGGAACGGCATAATTTTACCGAGCACCCGACGCCTTGAAGCCGTCGGACCCGGGGCCGCCGCCCACATGTCCCTTCATCAAACCGACAATGAGAAAGAGCAAACCGCTCAACCGGCACCTTTCCTTCCCCTCTGTTACCAGAGGAGGAGTATTGGTACCGATGTAGCGGTAAACCGCGTTTCGCTCAGTGGCGAAGCGCCGTTGACGAGGGGCTATCTATGTTCGGTCGCCCGACCCGTCAACCGCTAAATTGCAATTTTGTTGCGCATTGCCGGTTTGAGGGTAGAAAATGGCGGAAAACTGCCGAATATTTTCATGGTCGGAGGGTGGTGAATTCCCCTAACCGCCCCGAATCGCGGGATTTATCCACAGAATCAGGAAGCGATGTAGGCGCGCAGGGCCTCCGCCTCTGTCTCGATGAGCTCGATTCTGGCCTTCACCAGGTCTCCGATCGAGATGAATCCGACCAGCCGGCCGGAATCGACCACGGGCAAATGCCGGATTCGCCGCCTGGTCATCAAAGAGAGACCCGCGAGCGGCGACATGTCCGATTCCACGGTGATTGCGGGGCGCGTCATCACGCGTTCGACCGGCCAGTCGAGAATCGCGGCGCCGTCGCGTCGAAGCGAATAGATCACGTCGCGTTCGGACATGATGCCGATCACCGCGCCATCCTCGACCACGGGAACCGCGCCGATCCGATGTTCGGCGAGCAAGGCTATGACGGTATGGACCGGGGTGTCGGCGGTGACCTGGATTACCTCCCGGTCACGCTGCTGGAGGATCGTCGCGAGCGTCATGCCGCCTCTCCTTCTCTCACGCCCGATCTGGAGTCGGGTGGGCGACGATAATCCCACTTTGGGCGGATGAAGGAAAGCCGAAGCCGACAGGATTGGTCGGCATTGGCCCGATCTTTGGCCCGGTTCGGGGACACTATCGCCGGCGATGGCGGCACGGGATCGGAACGGAGGGCCACGCCCTCGATAGTGTGGAAAGAGAAACCCCTCCCCGAACGGTTCCGGGGAGGGGTGTTAGATCACTTATGCTTCGGCGGTGTCCTCGCCGCGCGGCTTGCGCGGGGCGCGGGCCCGGCGTGGCTTGGGCGCGGGCTCTTCCGCGGCCGGAGCCGGCGCGGCTTCCGCCGGTGCTTCGTCGGCATCGTCGCCCTGGAATTCGAAGCGCGGCGCAAGCGGCGCGTTCAGGAAGTCCGGCGCGGAAAAACCGTTGCCGTTTCCATTGGCATAAGCGCCGCCGCCATTGCCGTTGCCATTCGCATTGCCGTTGCGGCGGCCGCGGCCCTCGCGGGGGCCGCCTTCGCGCGCACCGCTGTCGCGATTGCCACGCTCGGGACGCTCGGGGCGTTCGGCACGCTCTTCGCGCTCGCCATCCTCATCGTTGCGATAGGCCTGGCGCTCGCGACGCGGCGGGCGCTGCTCGCGCTCGACCGGCTGCTCGCCATCGTCCCAGTTTTCGTCGCCGCCCTGATCGCCTTCGGCCTGGTAGCGCTGCTGGCGACCATTCTCGCCGCCATCCTCGTCGCCGCCGAAATCGTCGCGATCGTCGGCCTGCTGGCGGGGGCGCTGCTCTTCGAAGCGGGCGCGATTCTCATTCAGGACGCGGAAATAGTGATCCGCGAACTGAAGATAATATTCGGTGTTGACGCGGTCGCCCTGCATCTGCGCGTCGCGCGCCAGATTCTTGTATTTCTCAAGAAGCTGGGCGGCATTGCCACGCGCCCGATTGTCGAGACGATTGCCACGATCGGGACCACCCGGCTGACCGTTACGCGCCTGCTGGCCCCCACGGCCGCGCCGGCGACCGTTCTGACGGTTGTTCATCAACTTGGTCTAATCCTCGTCACTGGTGGTACTATTCACCACTCCAAGTCCGGGCCTTTCCCGGAGGTTATTCCGGACGACTCCCGTCCGCGAATATATCGCCCAACCCCTTCCAAGCTGTGACAGCCGGGGCGCGCAAAAGATGCGCGGCTTCCGCAGCTTCATCTGCCGAGACGCCAACTGGCGGCCTAGCCCTTGGGGGTGGGCACAAGGGGTCTGCTTCGATTTAGCGACGCCCCAATCCCAATACCCATTTAGTCGCTCCCTCGGGCAATTCCAAGGGGGAATCATGCGCATGGGGTTGCGACCACACAGCGATCCCGTCCTGCGAGATCGGTCCTGATATGCGTATCTAAACCCACAACTTCGAACAAAGTTCTAACGGCCTGCCCTTGTTGGCGCCCTATTTCGATACAGGCTGCCCCTCCAGGCGGAAGCCGGAGCGCTGGCGCGATCCGGCGATAGTCGTCGAGCCCGTCGGGACCGGCAAACAAGGCCGCGGCCGGCTCATAATCCACCACGTCGCGCGGCAGCTCCGCATCCGTCTCTATATAAGGCGGATTGCAGAGGACGAGGTCGAACCCGCCCGATGCGGCGGCATCCCAGCTTCCCCGTTCGATCCGCGCGCGATCCGCCATGCCGAGCCTTTCGGCATTGGCGCGCGCGATCGCCAGCGCGGCGTCGCTCCGATCGACCCCGAGCCCCGTCGCCTCGGGCCATTCGGCAAGCGCGGCCAACAAGAGCGCGCCCGATCCCACGCCCAGATCGAGGATCCTGTGGGGCGCCCGCCCGCCGAAATGCGCGATCGCCGCCTCCATCAAGGTCTCGCTGTCGGGGCGCGGGATCAGCACGCCGGGGCCGACCATCAGGTCGATCGTCCAGAAGGCGCGATGACCGACAATATAGGCGATCGGCTCATGCGCCAGCCGCCGTTCGACCAGCGCGTCGAAAGCGGCGGGCGCCGGCCCCTGCGGCGGGTCCAACAGCAGCCGCTCGCGCTCGAGGCCCAAAGCATGCGCCATCAGCAATTCGGCGTCGAGCCGGGGCGTATCGCTGGCCCCCGCGAGACGGCGCGCCGCCTCGACGAGCTTCTGGCTGGCGTTCAATTCGGATCCTGCCAGGCCCGGTCGTCGGCCTTCTTCTGCTTCTGCTCGTCGGCCCAGCTCTTGATGTTGCGCAAAGTGCAACCGGTCGAGCCGCCCGCACCGATATTGGTGCACGAGCCCGCGCCCGTCGCCCCCAGCGCGGGATCGACGAGCTGGGTGCGCCCATTGTGGCTCAGCCCCAGCGCGAAGCGCGGGTCGAGCTTGGGCAGGCGATAGCCCTCGGCAACGCCGCGATCGCGCGAGCAGACCACGACTTCATCCTCGTCGTCGCTTTCGGGACAGCCGCGCACCGCATCAACCACGACCTTATGCTCTTTCTCGATCGGCCCCATCTTGGGCTTGGTCGTGGGCGGACCTTCCGCGGCGAGCGCGGCGGCAAGCAACAGCGCGATCATTTCTTGAACCGCCCGGCGGGGCGAAAGCCGCGCTGCTGATCGGCGGCATTCCAGCCTTTGACCATGCAACCGGTCCAGCCGCCGGCGCCGACATTGCTGCAGGAACCGGGGCCGGCTTCGCCGCCCTCCATCAGCTTGTGCCGCTCGCGCGCGACGCTGTCGATCGATCCGTTCACGTCGAAGCCGGTATCGCGCGAGGCGGGCGCGAGGCGAAAAGGCGATTCGCCGTCTCGCTTCGCACAAACCAGCACCGTCCCGTCCGCGGGAGTCCTGCAATTGCCGATCACATCGCGCAGCACGTTGGCCAAGGTGGGTTGCGGCGCAGGTGCGGGCAAGACCGTCGCGAGAAAGACAAGCGGGAGCATCCCGGCCCGCCCTTATTCCGAAAGCTGGGCCAAGCGGCTCGCTTCGTCTTCCGCGATCAAAGCGCTGAGCAATTCGTCCATCTGCCCTTCGATAATCTCGGGCAGGCGGTGAAGCGTAAGGTTGATGCGGTGGTCGGTCACGCGGCCCTGGGGGAAGTTGTAGGTGCGGATACGTTCGCTCCGGTCGCCTGAACCTACCATGGATTTGCGCGCGCCGGCGCGTTCGCTCGCCAGCCGCTCGCGCTCGATCTCGTAGAGGCGCGACCGCAGCACCTTCAAGGCCTTGGCCTTGTTCTTGTGCTGGGACTTCTCGTCCTGCTGGATCACCACCAGCCCGGTCGGCAGGTGGGTGATGCGGACCGCGCTGTCGGTGGTGTTGACCGACTGGCCGCCCGGGCCCGACGAGCGATAGACGTCGATGCGCAGGTCCCTGGCCTCGTCGATCGCGACGTCGACCTCCTCCGCCTCGGGCAGCACGGCCACGGTCGCGGCGGAGGTGTGGATGCGACCGCCGCTTTCGGTCGCCGGCACGCGCTGGACGCGGTGGACGCCGCTTTCGAACTTGAGCTTGGCGAACACGCCCGCCCCGGTGATCGAGGCGACAACTTCCTTGTAACCACCCAGCTCCGCCGGAGAGGCCGACATCAATTCGGTGCGCCAACCCTGCGTATCGGCATAACGCTGATACATGCGGAACAAGTCGCCCGCGAAGAGCGCGGCCTCGTCGCCACCCGTACCGGCGCGGATTTCGAGGATGGCCGAACGTTCGTCGGCTGCGTCCTTGGGGAGGAGCGCCAGCGCGAGCTTGCAGTCGGCGATCTCGAGCTGCGCCTTGAGGCTGGCCAATTCCTCGGCGGCCATATTCTTGAGCTCGGGGTCCGCCTCCTGCTCCACCATGAAGGTGAGCGCGTCCTGCTCCTGGCGCAGGCGGCGCACATCGTGCGCGGCGTTGGCGACGGGTTCGAGCTCGGCATAATCCTTCGACAGCTTCACGAACTGTTCGGGTGCCAAGTCGCTGCGCGCCATCGCGGCAGACAATTCGTCGCGGCGGGCCTCGATCTGGCGGATACGGTCGAGCGGGATCGTGATCATGCCAAGCTTGCGAGCACGCCTTCCACGTCGCCGATAGTGCCGCCCAACGTCTTGAACCTGCGGGTGATCCCGCCATCCTGCTGATCGAGCGAGAGGATCGCACCGGGCGAGAGCTTGACCGCACGGTCATAGCGTTTGCGCGGCGAGCCCGCGGCGAGGATTTCGACCGCGATACCGGCGCGACGGAGCGCGGCGGCGGTGCGGATACCCTCCTCGTGAACGGCATCATTCTCGATCACGAGCGCCACGAAATCGCGATTCTGCGCGGGCGCTTCGATCAGCATGGCAAGCCGTTCGATCCCGGCGGCCCAGCCCACCGCGGGCGTATGCGCGCCGCCCAAAGTCTCGATCAGCCCGTCATAACGGCCGCCGCCGAGGACGGTGCCCTGCGCGCCCAGGCGGTCGGTGACGAACTCGAAGGCGGTGTGGCGGTAGTAATCGAGTCCGCGCACAAGGCGGGCATTGCGGGTCCATTTGACGCCGGCGGCGTCCAAGCCGCGGGTCACCGCCTCGAAGAAGGCGCCCGCCTCGCTCGACATATGCGTATCGATCTCGGGCGCGGCGTCGGCGATCGGGCGGTCGCGCGGGTCCTTGGAGTCGAGGATTCGCAGCGGATTCTTGGCCAGGCGCTCGACGCTTTCCTCCGAAAGCGCGTCGCGCGCGCCCTCGAAATGCGCGACCAGGGCCTGCCGCCAGGCCTCGCGCGTGGCGCTGTCGCCGAGCGTATTGAGCTGCAAAGTGACCCCGTCAGCCACGCCAAGCTCGTTCAGAAGCTGGTCGGCGAAGGCCAGGAGCTCGACATCGGTGGCCGGTTCGCCCGCACCGATGATCTCCGCATCGAGCTGATGGAACTGCCGGAAACGCCCCTTTTGCGGGCGTTCGTAGCGGAAAAGCGGGCCATGGGTCGCGACCTTGAGCGGCGCATATTGCTGCCACCCCTCGGTCAGAAACGCACGCGCAATGCCCGCGGTGAATTCCGGACGCAGCGTCAGACTGTCGCCGCCGCGATCCTCGAACGTGTACATTTCCTTGGAAACCACGTCGGTGGTCTCGCCCAAGGAGCGCGAGAAGACCGCGGTCGCCTCGAACACAGGCGTCTCGATCCGGTTGAAACCGTAGAGCTTGCGCACGCGCTCGAACGTCTCGACCACCTGGGTGAAACGCTGTGCCTGCTCGCCCAGCATGTCCTGGGTGCCGCGAATGGGGCGGGGAGTTTCGATTTTCGCCATCAGGCGGGGGCCTCTAGAGGAAGTTTAAGGGACGCGCGAGTGGCCCCTCGCTAAAAGCCCAGATGCTTCGCCATCAATGCCGCGAGCGAGGCCCTGTCCCGCGCCGAGGCCGGCTCGGCCGCGCCGCATTCGAGGCAGCGGACCTGGATTGCCGGACCGAAGGCAAGCGCGCGGGCATCTGCCAGCGCATGCGCCAGCAGGTCCTGCGGGCGATGCGCGATGCGGGTCCAGGGATCGACGGTGCCCTCGGCGCCATTGCCATCGCGCTTCTGCGTCCAATCGCGCAGCAATGCCTTCCAGCTGTTGGGCTGCTGTTCGATCCAGCGCGGATGCGCGGCGCTGCCGGTCAGATTGGCCTGCTTGGCGGCAAAGGCGATTGCATTGTCGAGCGTGCCGAAACGATCGACCAGCCCGATCTGGCGCGCGGTGCCGCCGGCCCAGACATGGCCCTGCCCGATCTCGTCCACCTTCTGCGGGCTCATGTGCCGCGACTGGGCGACCAGCCCGGTGAAGCGCGCATAAATGTTGGAGATGCCGGTCTGGATCAGGGCATCGAATTGCGGGCTGGTGCCGCGATAGACGTCGGGCTGGCCCGAAAGTGGCGTGGTTGCGACGCCGTCCGCCGACAGGCCGGCCTTCTGCAACGTGCCCGCGAAGGTCGGGATGATGCCGAACACGCCGATCGAGCCGGTGATGGTCGAAGGCTCGGCAAAGATCGTATCGCCCGGGGTCGAGACCCAATAGCCGCCCGAGGCCGCGACCGAGCCCATCGATACGACGACCGGCATCTTCTGCGCCTTGGCGGCGAGGATCGCGCTGCGGATCCGTTCCGATGCGGTGACCGACCCGCCCGGCGAATCGACGCGCACCACCAGCGCCTTGATGCGGTGCTTGCCCAGTTCCTCGGTCAGCAGGCCCGCGATCGTCTCGCTAGCGGCCTTGCCCGGCCCGGAACGGCCATCGACGATATCGCCCGCGATCGTGACGACGCCAACCTCACCGCCATCGCCCTCGGGATGCGCCGCCAGATAATTGGCGAGCGGCAGGCTCGCGAAACCGCCCGGCGCGCCTGTGCCATCGGCTCCCGCCAGCCCGATCAGACGCTGGCCGAAAGCAATGCGATCGCCGAGCTGATCGACCAGGCCCGCAGCCTGCGCCGCCTTGGCACTGTCGCCGCCCGCGCCGACCAGCGCCGCGTTGGGATCGGCCGCATAAGCCGCGATCTTGGCCTTGGGCCGCGCCTGGGTGACATCCTGCTTCCAGGTCTCCCACAGCGAATCCGCGAGCGCCTGGTTCGCCTGGCGCGCCTCGGGCGACTGGCCGGTCAGGATGAAGGGTTCGACCGCCGACTTGAACTTGCCGACGCGGTAGACGTGCGTGGTGACGCCAAGCTTGTCGAGCAGCCCCTTATAATAAAGGTGTGGCGCGCCCGGCCCAGCGATCAGCACCGCGCCAATCGGGTTGAGCCAGACCTCGCTTGCGTGCGCGGCGAGCTGATAGCCTTCGTCGGCATAGCCGGTGGCGTAGACCAGGACAGGCTTGCCGGTATGCCGCACCTCGTCCAGTGCGGCGCCGATCGCAGCGATCGCCGCCTGGCCGCCGCCGGTAAAATTGTCGAGATCGAGCACGACCGCCTTCACCGCCGGGTCGGTCGCGGAGAAACGGATCGCGCGAATGACGTCGCGCAGGCGATATTCGCGCGTGGCGGGGCCGTTGCCCGAGACGATCGCGAGCGGATCGGCATCCTCGGGTTGCTCGACCACCGCGCCATCGAGCTTGATAAGCAGCGCGCCGCTCGAAGCCAGCTTGGGATTGGGCCGCGCGGTGAGGCCAGCATAAAGCAGGCCGAAGAAGAGAAGCAGGAGGAGGAGGACGAGCGCGTCCTTGACGCCGACCAGCAGCTTCCAAAGCCCGCGCAGCACTTTCATCAAACATCACTCCCCACGGCAAACGGACCGCCGGAGCCGTTCTGTAGGCCAACCCGGCGCGCTAGACCATCGCGTAGGCAAAGCCGGGACGCTAGACCATAGCGTCGAGAATATCGTCGACCTTTACGGATGCGAAAGTGGTGAAGCTGTCCGCCACCCCATAAGGCAGAAGCAGCATGCGATCGTGTATCAGGGCGCCGCAACTGTAGACGACATTGGGGACGTAGCCGTCGCGTTCCTTCGGGCTGGGATGGACCAGGGGCAATTTCATCCGTTTGATGAGTTTGGTCGGATCGTCCTTGTCGAGCAAGCTTGCGCCTAGGCAATAATTGCGCACCGACCCCACGCCGTGCGTGATCACCAGCCAGCCTTCGTCCAGTTCGTGCGGCGAGCCGCAATTGCCCATCTGCACGAATTCCCAGCTATATTTGGGCGGAATGATGATCTTCCCGTCATTCCAGGTGAGCAGGTCGTCCGAGGTCAGATACCAGACATTCTCATTATCCATCCGGCCGAGCATCGCGTATTTTCCGCCGATCCGTCGCGGGAAGAGCGCCATGCCCTTGGCGTTCGCCGACGAACCCTTGAGCACATGCATCTCGAAATGGCGGAGGTCGTCGCTCACGCGGAGCAGTTCGGAGCGGGCTTCCAACCCGCTGAAGGCGGTGTAGGTGCCGAGATGCGCGATCCGGCCGTCATCCTCGCGGAAGGAGCAGAGCCGCAAATCCTCGATTCCGCGCGCTTGTGCCTGGGTCATCGGAAAGAGCACGGTTTCCGAAATGTCGTGGTTGCCCATGCTCTTGAGATAGAGGCTCTCGCGCCCCTCCTCGCCTTCCTTGCGCTCGATCTGGGGCGGGATGCCCGCCGGACGCGGAGTGTCGATTTCGATCTCGCCGCTCGCGGGCGTCCAGGTCCCGGTGCGGAAGGTGACCGAGGAGACATGCCCTTCGCCGATCCCGCGCAATGCCAGGAAGAAGCGGATCGTGCCCTCGTCGAGGCCGGACTGATCATGGCTTATCACGATGCTGGGATTGAACAAGGCGGCCGCCTCGAACGAAAATTCCTCGCAGAAATAGCCGCCGATCACGAGCTTGCGCAGATGGGTCAGGCCGTTGCCGTTGGGGATTTCGAGCGCGCTCACCTCTTCGTCGAAGCGCCGCAGGAGGATTTCCTCGATATCGTCCTGATGACCGCTGAACGAGGCCAGGATCCGCTCGAGTTCCGCGTTCAGCTCGGTTTCGTCGAGCGACAATATCCGCTCGGCGATGCGATGCGGACGCGGCTGGCCCTCGATTGCGAAACCTTCGGGATCGCTTGGCTGAAACGGCCTGACCACGGTGCGACTGGGATCGGGATGGAGGATGACCTGCGAGTGGGTCATCAGGTCGGTGCCGCGCATAACGCTCCTGGGGAAAGGGAGGTTGAGGCACCGGAAAGCCCGGCGGTAAGCTAAGTTCCTTTTCGCGACCTATTTGGGCCAGATCACCGCCTGCGCCACGATCACGTCGCGGCCGTTGAAGGCGCAGGACGGCGATCCATAGAGGACGTAGCCCATTTCCAGCACATCGGAGACGCGGCGGCAGAAATCCGCATCGTCCTTGCCCGTGAGCAGCCGATAGCGCGGCAGGTTTTCGGGAGGTTCGTTGTTCATCGCCGCATCCTTTGCTGGCGAAAACGCATCCGGATGATGGTGCCCAGGGACGGAATCGAACCGCCGACACCGTGATTTTCAGTCACGTGCTCTACCAACTGAGCTACCTGGGCACGGAAGCGTTGGGAGGCGCGCCTATAGAGGCCGGTTCCGCTAACTGTCCAGCCCGTTCCGATCAGAATCTTGTTCGTCGGCCTCGGCGGGCGGGCCGGGGATGCGGTAGCCGTCGGACAGCCAGGCGATCAGGTCGCGATCGCGGCAGCCCTGGCTGCAGAAGGGCTTGTGCTGGGGGCTCATCGGCTTGCCGCAATTGGGGCAAGCGGAGCGGTTAGTTTTGGGTGCGGCTGGCATGGCCTGCGGATATGGCGAGCGCCCGATCCGGCCGCAAGGCGACCGGCGCACCCAGCCGTCGCGCGAGCGCGTCGATCCAGTCGGGCTGGTTTTCGATCCGGGCGAGGACGGCAGGATTCGCCTGCAGCGTGAGCGAACCAAAGCCGGGTGTGCGTTCGGCTCGCCGCAAAAGAGCAAGCGCCGCGGCGAGCACGGGATCGGCCTGGAGCATCTCGATCAGCGAAGCGCGTTCGCGCCGCCGCACGATCTGCAGGAAGCCGAAGCCGTTGACCGCGGTGCGTTCGAACGGCTGGGGCAGTATTTCGTCGAATGCGATGGCGGCCGCCTGGCGCCCGGCCTTGTCGGCAATCGTCGGCAGGTCGATCCCGATCGACCCCGATATCCCGAATCGCCGGATCGCCTCGGCCGACGCGCGCGCGCCCGCCAGCGCGACATCGGCCGGCGTGCCCGCGCCATCGACATCGATCAGGGTCATCGCAGGCGTCAGTGCGATCCGCAGCAGAACCTGCGATGTGGTCACGATCCCGCTCGCGGCTTCTTCCAGCGCCTCGGACCAGGCATGCGTTTCCAGGAGATCGCCCTCGGCTCCGATCGTCCGGACGGGCAATCCGGTTGCCTTTAGCCGTGCGCGCAGGTCCGGCCCATCCGCCGGTCTGGCCTCCGCCGCCGCAGGCTTGACCCGAAGCGGCTTGGTCTCCGCGCCCTCGCGCAGCGCCTCGCGGATCACCTCGACCATCAGGGAAGCCCCTTCGGTCAATCCCCCCGGTACCGGCTGAAGCTGGGCGGCAATGCCGTCATCGAGCGTCACTAGGCCACGCCCCGGTCCGTCCGCCTTGCGGGTCAGCCTTGCGTGGCGGATCGCGCCGACGCGAGGGCCCGCGTCCGCGTCGCGTTCGATCTGCATTTCCAGGATGCGTCCGCCCTCGACCAGCGCGGCACGATTCTCGCCGATCCCGGCTTCGTAGAGCCACTCAGCCAAGCGGATATCCGGCGCTCACCAAAAGTGCGCGCGTCTCGAACAAGGGCAGGCCGACCACGCCCGAATGCGTGCCCGACAGGAAGCGTACGAACGCCTCGGCGCGGCCCTGGATCGCATAGCCGCCTGCCTTGCCCAGCCCCTCGCCGCTGGCGACATAGGAGTCGATCTCGGCTTCCGAGAGCGCCTTGAAGGCGACGATCGTGTCGGCAAGCCGGGTGCGCGCTTTGCCGTCGGGCCCGATCACGCACACCGCCGACAGGCAATGGTGGCGGCGGCCCGACAATAATCGCAGCAGATCGCGCTGAATGTCTTCGCTGTCGGCGGGCGGCAGGATGCGGCGGCCGAGTGCGATCGTGGTATCGCCCGCAATCACGACGTCGCCCTCGCCCCGCGCGACCGCCACGGCCTTCTCCTGCGCGAGACGCAGCGCATAGACGCGCGGCAACTCGCCCGGCCTGGGGGTTTCGTCGATCGCAGGGGATTCGATGACATCCGGCGTGACGCCGATCCGCGCCAGCAGATCGCGGCGGCGCGGACTCGATGATGCGAGGATCAGGCGCATTGCCGGGTCAATCCCGAACCTCAGGCATATAGTCCAACCCGTTCGTGCTGAGCTTGTCGAAGCACTGTTCTTCTTTTCATCCGGAGGAAGAAAGGACAGCCCTTCGACAAGCTCAGGGCGAACGGTAGCTGCGCGATCCGTCGGCCGTCGGCTCGACGCACCGATTATTTGAAGCGGTAGGTGATCCGGCCCTTGGTCAGATCGTAGGGGGTCAGCTCGACCAGGACCTCATCGCCGACCAGCACGCGGATGCGGTTTTTGCGCATCTTGCCGGCCGTGTGGCCCAGGATCTCATGATCGTTTTCGAGCTTCACGCGGAACATGGCGTTGGGCAGAAGCTCAACCACCTGACCGCGCATTTCCAGCAGTTCTTCTTTCGCCAAGCGAAGTCCTCTTAGTCTTGCGATGTACCGAAAAAGCGCGCCGCCTTAGCCCTTGAAGGCCAAAAAGGAAAGCGCGCGCAGCACGCGATATGGGAATGGCCAGGACGGGTTACGAGGCCCCGGCGACGTGCTCGATCAGCTCGATCCGATTGCCGAACGGATCCGCGGTGAAGATACGCGCCTGGCCTTCGATCGGCGCATCCTCGACAATCGGATGACCGCCAGCTTCCAGCCGCGCGATCAGCCCGGCCAGATCGTCGACGAGGAAGGCGGGATGCGCCTTCCGCGCGGGCCGGAAATCGGGATCGACGCCGAGATGCACCTTGAGCGCACCCTCGCCGAACCAGCAGCCGCCGCGCCCGGCCAGGGATGCGGGCTTGGCCACTTCGGAAAGGCCGAGCGCGTCGCGATAGAAAGCGCGCGCCAGATCCTCACCGCCCGCGGGCATGGCAAGCTGGACATGATCGATCCGGGTGAGGCCCATGCCGTCTCCTTAGCCGTTGCGCGGGCATCGGCGCCATGCCTATAGCAAGCCATGGTTCGCTTTTCGTTCTGCAGTGTCGGATTGGCTGCGCTTGGGCCGGGCGCGCTCTATTGGCCCGCGCGGGAGGCGCTGCTGGTCGCCGACCTGCATCTGGAGAAAGCGAGCTGGTATGCGCGTGGCGGGCAGATGCTGCCGCCCTATGATTCGATCGCGACCTTGAGCGAGCTGGCCGCGTTGCAGGGCAAGACCGGCGCGAAGGAGATCTGGTGCCTGGGCGACAGCTTCCATGACAAGGAAGGCTGCGAACGGCTTTTGCCCGATGCCCGCGCGCGCCTGATCGCGCTGACCGCGGCTACGCGCTGGACCTGGATCACCGGCAACCACGACAGCGTGCTGACCGACCATTGCGGCGGCGAGGTGGTGGAGGAGGCGGAGATCGACGGGCTGGTGCTGCGCCACGAGGCCGATCCGCGCGACCCGCGCCCCGAACTATCGGGCCATTTCCATCCCAAGCTGCGATTGAACGTGCGCGGCCGCAATGTCGCGCGGCGCTGCTTCGTCGCGAGCGGGACCAAATTGATCCTGCCCGCCTTCGGTGCGCTGACCGGCGGGATGGATGCGGACGACCCGGTCATCATCCGCGCGGTTGGCGCGCCGGCGCAGGCTTTGGTGCCGGTCGAGAACAAGCTGCTGCGCTTTCCGCTGGCGGCTTAATCCTCCCCCGCAGGGGGAGGGGGACCATGCGCAGCATGGTGGAAGGGCTTCGCGGCTGGGCGGCTCGCCCGCGGCATGCCCCCTCCACCACGCCTTCGGCGCGGTCCCCCTCCCCGTTCCGGGGAGGATTAGCCACGCGTCGCGTTCACCAGTACCGGCTGCTCGCGCCAAAGCTGCGGGTACATCTGCTTCAAGGCGGCCACCTTGGGCAGGTCGTTATAACGGATATAGCCCGAGTCCGGGTGCAGCGTCAGATAATCCTGGTGATAGGCCTCGGCCGGATAGAAAGGCTGGGCGCGTTCGATCCGCGTCACGATCGGCTTCTTCCAGAGGTTCGCCTTACGGAGCTGGTCGATATAGGCGGCGGCGACCTTGCGCTGTGCTTCGCTCGTCGGGAACAAGGCCGAACGATATTGCGTGCCGGTGTCAGGCCCCTGGCGGTTCAATTCGGTCGGATCGGTGATCACCGAGAAATAGATGCGCAGCAGATCGGCATAGCTGACCTGGGTCGGATCGAAGACCACGCGTACCGATTCGGCATGACCGGTATCGCCGTCGGACACGCGCTCATAATGCGCGGTGTCGCTGCCGCCGCCGGTGAAGCCCGAGATCGCGCTCTTCACGCCGCGCACATGCTGGAACACGCCCTGCACGCCCCAGAAGCAGCCGCCCGCGAAGATCGCGGTTTCGGAATGGGCGGTGCTGGGGATGGTGACGATCGGCGCGGGAGCGTGGACCGCGCTTTCGGCCGCGGCGCCGGCGGTGCCGTAAACGAGGGTGAGGGCAAGACCGAGCGCGGCGGCGCCGGCGAACAGACGGGAAGGAAGCCTTGTCATCGTTCTGCTCCGAAGGAGGACCATCATATAGGTGCGCTCAAACCGATGGTTAGTGGCCGCAGGCAAAGCGCAGCCATTATACGCGGCAGACGTTGGCGCGGTTGCTGACCTGCACCCCGGAGGGAGATTGACGATGACCACCCGTAAAGCATCCGCCCGCTACGAAGGCTTCGGCAAGCCCGGCAAGGGGCATATCTCCAGCCAGTCGGGCGTGCTCGACAATACGCCCTACGGCTTCGGCACGCGCTTCGGCGACGAGAAGGGCACCAACCCCGAAGAATTGATCGCGGCGGCGCATGCGAGCTGCTTCACCATGGCGCTGTCGTTTGCGCTCGCGGGCGAAGGCTTCGAAGACGGTACGCTGGAGACCGAAGCGGCAGTCACGCTCGACAAGGATGGCGACGGCTTCAAGGTCACGCGATCGGACCTGACATTGCGGGCGTCGGTGTCGGGAATCGACCCGGACAAGTTCGCCGAGGTGGCGGCCGGCGCAAAAGCGAATTGCCCGATCTCGAAATTGCTGAATTGCGAAATCTCGCTCCAGCATACGCTGGGCTGACACCAAACGCCGTCATGCCAGCGAAAGCTGGCATCTCGGGAGTATCGCCAGGCCGCCTGAGACCCCAGCTTTCGCTGGGGTGACGAGGGTTAGCGCAAGGCCGCGCAGGCGGTCTGGATGCGCTGGCACGCCTCGGTCAGGATCGCTTCCGACGTCGCATAGGAAATGCGGAAAGCAGGCGAGAGGCCGAACGCCTCGCCATGCACCGCGGCGACGCGGACATCGTCGAGGAAATAATCGATCAGGGCAGCGTCCGTGTCGATCGTCTTGCCGCCGGGCGTCTGCTTGCCGATCAGGCCCGACACGTCGGGATAGACGTAGAAGGCCCCTTCCGGGCGTGGACAATGCACGCCGTTGATCTGGTTGAGCATCGACACGACCAGATCGCGGCGCTTCTCGAACGCCGCGTTGCGATCGGCGAGGAAATCCTGCGGGCCGTTCAAGGCCGCGGTCGCCGCCGCCTGCGCGATCGAGCAGGGGTTGGAGGTCGATTGCGACTGGAGTTTGGCCATCGCCTTGATCAGCTGGGCCGGTCCGCCGGCGAAGCCGATGCGCCAGCCGGTCATGGCATAGGCCTTGGAACAGCCGTTCACCGTCAGCGTGCGCTCGTAAAGGTCGGGCACGACCTGCGCGATCGTGGTGAAGGTGAAGTCGCCATAGACGATATGCTCGTACATATCGTCCGCCATCACCCAGACGTGCGGATGCAGCAGCAGCACCTCGCCCAGCGCCTTCAGCTCGGCTTCGGTGTAAGCCGCGCCGGTGGGGTTGGAGGGCGAGTTCAGGATCAGCCATTTGGTGCGCGGCGTGATCGCGGCCTCGAGCTGATCGGGCTGGATCTTGTAATTCTGCGCCGCGCCCGCCGAAACGATCACCGGGGTGCCGCCGCAATATTGCACGATGTCGGGATAGGAGACCCAGTAAGGCGCGGGGATGATCACCTCGTCGCCCGCCTCGACCGTCGCCACCAGCGCGTTGAAGAGGGTATGCTTGCCGCCGACGTTGACGCTGATCTGGCCTGGCTCATAGCTCAGGCCGTTATCGCGCTTGAACTTGGCGACGATCGCCGCCTTCAATTCCGCGGTACCATCCACATTGGTATATTTGGTCTTGCCCGCGCGGATCGCCTCGATCGCGGCTTCCTTGACGAAATCGGGCGTATCGAAATCGGGCTCGCCCGCCGACAGGCCGATCACATCGATGCCCTGCGCTTTCAGTTCCAGCACGCGGCCGGTCATGGCGATCGTGGGCGAAGGGCTGATGCGGCCGAGCGCGGCCGAGAGGAGGCTCATCGATGTGGGTCTTTCTGCCAAAGGGTAGAGAAGGCGCGGGCCCTATAGACCCTGCCCTTCGCCGGCTTCAACCGTGTTAGTCTTTAGTCCGGCAAAGCTCGGCGTGGCGAGACCCGAAAGCCGCTTCGGTCAGTCGAGACGCGCCTTCATCAACCCGCGCAGATCGTTGGCGAGGTAGAATTCGCCGTCCAGATCGGCAGCGGTCAGCGGGCCTTCCACCGCCTCGCCATTCTCGATCAATGAAGCGCGCTGGATACCTGGGAGCAGGCCGAGGCCGAGCGGCGGGGTGACGAGCTTGTCGCCCTTGCGCACGAACAGGGTGGTGAAGCTGCCTTCGGTCAGAAGGCCATCGGGCCGCTCGAAGATCACTTCGAACGATTCGGCCTTCGCTCGTGCGGCGGCGTAGAAAGCGCGGTCGGTGGTCTTGTGGCGCAGGCGGAAATCTTGCGCGTCGACCGGCAACGGGACCACCCGCACGGTGACGGGCTGAGGGGGTGTGGTCGGGATCGGGGTCACCTCGATCGACACCGCACCGCTCCGGCCCAGCATCAGCCGCACGCGCGACGGCCGGGTCAGGCGGAAGGTCGCGGCGTGCATCTCATTGCGAATCTCGTGCCGATCGAAGGCGAAGCCGAACTCGCGCGCACTCGCGCCCATTCGGGCGACATGTTCCTCTAGCCGGACGATCCCCTCATCGGGGTCGAACCGCATGGTTTCGAACAGGTCGAAGCGGGGCTGGTCCATGGTTAGGAACGCCCCCTTGGCCAGGCATTCCTGCCACTCGCCCTCGACGGTCGAATCCGCGACCACGGCTGACCCAAGACCGATACGCGCCTCATCCCGTCCCTCCTCGAGCACAAGCGTGCGGATCGCCACGTTGAACGCCGCGCCGCCATCCGGGGCGAGCGCGCCGATCGCTCCCGTATAGGGGCCACGCGCATCCGCCTCCACCTCCGCGATCACCTCCATTGCGCGCAATTTAGGCGCGCCGGTCACCGATCCGCACGGAAACAATGCGCGGACCAGATCGACCGCGTCGCGCCCCGGCGCCAGATCGGCCTCGACCGCGGACACCATCTGATGGACGGTCGGATATTGCTCCACCGCGAACAGCAGAGGCGTGACCACGCTGCCCGCCTGGGCCACGCGCGACAGATCGTTGCGGATCAGATCGACGATCATCAGATTTTCGGCGCGCTGCTTGGGATCGGCGGCGAGCAGGCGCGCCAGCGCGGCGTCCTCGACCGGATCGGCGGCGCGCGGGGCGGTGCCCTTCATCGGCCGCGCCTCGACATGATGGCCGTTGCTCTTGAAGAACAATTCGGGCGAAAGCGAGAGCAGCCAGTTGCGGCCGTCATGCACGACACCGCCCCAGCCCGCGCGCGCATTGCGCCGCAGCCTGGCATAGACGGCGAGCGGATTGCCCCGCACCGCGACGTCGGCGCGGAAGCTCAGATTGGCCTGATAGATGTCGCCCGCCGCGATATAATCCTGCACGCAAGCGTGCGCCCGTTCGTAGGCGGCGCGCGAAATCCCCGGCCGGGGCGATCCGATCCAGGATCCCGCCGGATCGCCGAGTACGGCTGTCAACGTGGCTTCGTCGATCGGCTCCGCCTCGGCGAACAGGCCGAACCATAGCAAGGGCAGCCCCTTCCCCGACGCGGCCAAAGGAGCGAGCTTCGGTTCGAGCCCATGACCTGCTTCATAGGTCATCCAGCCCGCAGCATGTTTCCCGTCGGCGAGCGCCGCACGCACCCGCTCGAGTGCCGGAACGACCTGCCCGGGGCCATGCGCCGCAATGATCTCGAGGGGGTCGCGGTAGAGAATGCGTGGTCCGCCAGGCCTGGCATCGTCGAGCAGGACAAAGGGAGCGCCGTCGGCAAGCATCGCCGCGCATTGCCCGCTCAAGCGCCCCGCCGCAACCGATCGGGCGCCGCGCCGCGGCGGCGCCCGATCCGGGTCAGTGCATATTGCTGAGCATGTCGATATGATGTTGCACCACCGGCGCGATATCGCCGGCGGTCTTCTTCAAAGCGGGGGTCGAGCCGGTCGCTGCATAGTCGTGCATCAGATTAAGCGCCTCGGCGTGCGCTCCACGCTGTTGATCAAGATAGAGATGATCGCGGTCGGCGCCTCGGGCATGGCGGAGCTCAGCCAACATCTTCTGTTGCTTGGCGTCGAGCATCGGCGGCTTGGGATGCAGGCCCGAACGCAGCGCTGCCGCCTTCACCATCTCGCTGCTCTTGGTGTGATCGCGGACCATCTCGCCGGCGAAGTCGCGGATCCGCTTATCATGCGTGCTCGATAGGACGATCTGGCTCGACTGCTTTTCATAAAGATCGCTTGCGCCGGCCTTGGCCAGGAAGACCGGCGTCGGCGCCGCCGCCTGAACGGCGCCGGCGAACATCAACGCGCAAGCCCCCGCCAGCACTGCCTTTGTCCTTCCCAACATATGTAATTCCTTTGGTTTTTAGCCCGGAATCAGGCTGGCCCGGTAACGTTTGAGGACCGGGAAGGTTCGTCTGTGCTTGCCCGCGAAGTGCCCGGTCGCCATTTTGGCGCGCATGGCTTCCGAACCGCCCCTTCGCGCCGCGATCATTCCGGTCACGCCGTTCCAGCAGAATTGCACCTTGATCTGGTGCACCAGGACGATGCGCGGCGCCTTCATCGACGTCGGCGGCGAGCTGCCGCGGCTGAAGGCGGCGGCGGCGCAGGTGGGCGTGACGATCGAGAAGTTGCTCGTGACGCACGGTCATGCCGACCATTGCGGCGGCACAGCGGCCTTCGCGAAGGAGCTAGGCGTGCCGATCGAAGGCCCGCACGAGGACGACCGTTTCTGGATCGCGGGCCTCAAGGAGGACGGACCGCGCTTCGGGATCGAGGCGATGCCGTTCGAGCCCGACCGCTGGCTGGTCGACGGCGATCAGGTGACGGTGGGCGAGCTGGTGCTCGACGTCTATCATTGCCCCGGCCACACGCCCGGCCATGTGATCTTCCACCACAAGGAATCGCAGCTCGCGCAGGTCGGCGACGTGCTGTTCCAGGGATCGATCGGACGCACCGATTTCCCGCGCGGCAATCATGCCGATCTGATCGCGTCGATCACGCAGAAGCTATGGCCGTTGGGGAACGATACCGCCTTCGTCTGCGGCCATGGCCCGACATCGACCTTCGGCCACGAACGGCAGACCAATCCGTTCGTGGGGGATCGGGTGCTGGCCGGACGGGAGTGACGGGACCGGCCCGCACCCTTTCAACGAAGCGTCAGCGCACCACGCCATAAGCGATGGCGATCGCCCAGCCGACCAGCAGCAGCAGCGCGAGATAGGTCAGCACGGCGCCAAGCAGGCGATAGGGGTTGGGCGCGGGCCGATCCAGGCCGAACGGGTGCAGCACGCGCGCCACCACCAGCAGCGCGCCCACGCCCCACAGCCAGCGCGATGCGCCGACATTCATTTCGATCAGGCCCATCAGGATCAGGGCGATCGGCACATATTCGTTGAAATTGGCGTGCGCGCGGGTGCGAGCCAGCATCTGGGGCACATTGCCGTCACCCAGCGAAACCTTGTGCGCGGCGCGGCCGCGGCTCACGCGGACCCCCAGCCAGACGTTGAGCAGGCCCATCGCGGCGGCGATGATGAGGGTAATCTGTGGTGCGGCGGCAATATGCATCGAAACGTTCCTCCCCACGGCCTTGCAACGTCGGCCGAAATCGCTATAGGGCAGCGCCTTCGCGACGCGCCCATCCGGAGGCCCGCGGCTTGAAATAAGCCGCCCCGGCCAACGGCGAAGCGCGTCCTATCGTTTTTTGCAGATATGGAACAGGTGCCGAGATGGCAGTCCCTAAGAGAAAGACCTCGCCGTCCCGGCGGAACATGCGCCGCAGCCACCATGCGCTGAGCGCCGAATCGTTCCAGGAATGCCCGAATTGTGGCGAGCTGAAGCTCCCCCACAATCTCTGCGGCCATTGCGGTCACTATAACGGTCGCGAGATTCTGCCGGTCGGCAACTGACCGGCGGTAAGGCGGGGGTTTGAACTTGGGTCCCTGTCTCGCAATCGATGCGATGGGGGGCGACGGCGGTCCGGCGATCGCGGTCGCCGGCGTCGCGTTGGCCCTTTCCCGCGATCCCGGCCTGTGCTTCACCCTGTTCGGGGATGAAGCGCTTGTGCGTGCCGAATGCGCGCGCCACCCGGAGTTCGCCGATCACGTTTCCATCATTCATTCGCCCGATGTGATTTCGGGCGAGGACAAGCCGAGCCAGGCGATTCGCCGCGCCAAGACCACGTCGATGGGCATGGCGATCAACGCGGTGAAGGAACGCCGCGCCGACGCGGCGATCTCGGCGGGCAATACCGGCGCGCTGATGGCGATGGCCAAGATCGCGCTGCGCACCATCACCGGCATCGACCGCCCCGCGCTTGCGGCGCTCCTCCCCACGCTCGGCGCGCATGACCTGGTCATGCTCGACCTCGGCGCCAATACCGAATGCGATGCGCGCAACCTGTTTCAGTTCGCGGTGATGGGCGCGGCTTATGCGCGTATCCTGCACGATACCGAGCTGCCGACGGTGCGGCTGCTTAACATCGGCACCGAGGAATTGAAGGGCACCGAGGAATTGCGCCAGGCCGCGGCGATGCTGCGCGCCGCCGATCACCTGCCGTTGCGCTTCGACGGCTTTGCGGAAGCGAACAGCCTCGGCCGCGGCGAGACCGACGTGATCGTATCGGACGGTTTCTCGGGCAATATCGCGCTCAAGACTGCCGAAGGCACCGCGCGCTTCCTCGCCGACCTGATTCGCCGCGCCTTCACCAGCTCGCTGCGCTCGAAATTCGGTTTCATGCTGTCGAAACCGGCGATCACCCTGCTACGCCAGGGCATGGATCCCAATATGCGCAACGGCGCGGTCTTCCTCGGCCTCAATGGCACCGTGGTGAAGAGCCACGGCCACGTCTCGGTCGAGGGCTTCGCCAATGCGATCGAGGTCGCGACCAAGCTCGCGCGCGGCTGCATCACCGATCGGATCGCTGCCGACCTCGCCGCCATCAACGTTCCCGAAACGACCGCGGCATGACGCGCCGCGCGACGATCGCGGGCACCGGCTCTGCCTTGCCGCCACGCCGCGTCACCAATGACGAGCTGGCGCAGACGGTCGACACTTCGGACGAATGGATCGTCGAACGCACCGGCATCCGCGCGCGCCACATTGCCGGCGAGGGCGAGACCACCGCGACGCTCGCAACCGAGGCCGCGCGCAAGGCGCTCGAAGCGGCGGGCATGGCGGCGGGCGAGATCGACCTGATCGTGCTCGCCACCGCCACTCCCGACCAGACCTTCCCCGCGAGCGCCACCAAGGTGCAGCACGCGCTCGGCATCCTCGATTGCGTCGCCTTCGACGTGGCCGCGGTCTGCTCGGGCTTCCTCTACGCGCTCTCAGTTGCCGAGAGCATGATTCGCGGCGGCGGCAGCACCAATGCGCTGGTGATCGGCGCGGAGACGTTCAGCCGCATCCTCGATTGGGAGGATCGCGCGACCTGCGTCCTGTTCGGCGACGGAGCGGGCGCGGTCGTGCTGACGGCCGAAGATGGGGATCGGGGCATACTTTCGACCGCGCTCCATGCCGATGGTCGGCATAACCAATTGCTCTATGTCGATGGCGGTCCGTCCACGACTGGCACGGTCGGCAAGCTGCGCATGAAAGGATCGGAAGTGTTCCGCCATGCGGTGGTCAATCTCGCCGCGGTGCTGGAGGAAGCGATCGCCAAGGCCGGCCTTTCGACCGCCGATGTCGATTGGGTGGTGCCGCACCAGGCGAATCGCCGCATCCTCGACGCCACCGCGCGCAAGCTGGGGCTCTCGCCCGAGCGGGTGGTGATCACGGTCGATGAGCATGCCAACACGTCCGCCGCTTCCGTGCCGCTAGCCCTCGACGTCGCGGTGCGAGACGGGCGGATCAAGCGTGGCGACCTGATCGTGCTGGAAGCGATGGGCGGCGGCTTCACCTGGGGCGCGGCGGTCGCGCGCTACTAAGGCATGACGCGGGTTTAGCCACCCGCGCCGACTATGTCCGGATCGGATGCAAGGCTTTGCGCGACGATGATTCGCGCGTATTTTCCCCGCAATCTCACCTGGGAGGTGATGATGCGACGCTCCTTCTCGACCACGATTGCAGTTGCGTGCCTGTTGTCGGCTCCCGTCGCCGCCGCGAAGACAGAGGCGGCGAGTTGGGGCAAGCCGGGCGTCTCTATCGACCAGTACCGCACCGACGCGATCACCTGCGGTCGCGCGGGCTATTATGCGGATGTCTCCAACACCCAGGCAGCCAAGGTCTTCAGACGCGCGACCAACGACCTTGAAGCCAATGAAACCGACCTCTCGCTCATATCGATGGATCCCTCACCCAGCGCAGGCGCCATGCTCGCGACGATCGTCACCCGATCCGCGATGATCGTCGAAGGGACCCACGCCGATGCCCAGATCAAGGACGTGGGCGCGCTGATGCAGGCCAAGGTCGACGATTGTCTCAGGAACCGCGGCTACGTCCATTTCAGGCTGACCGATTCGCAGCGCAAGCATCTCGCGCATCTTCACCTCGGGTCGGCCGAACGGCATATCTATCTCTATCAGCTCGGCACCGATCCGGCCGTGCTGACGGCGCAGGCGATGTAACAATTCGCCTTGAGTCGTAGGCCTTTTCCGGGGGCCTGACGCGAACCTGTCCGAAGCTGCGCAAAGCTTTGTCCAACGACTTGTTTTCTTGGAGCCATTTGGTCTAAAGATCGAAGCTTCAACAGGGATCGGGCGTGGGGGGAAAACATGGCCGAAGCAGATATGATGGCGGCGGATACTCTAACCCGCGCGGATCTTTCCGAGATTCTGCACGGTGAGATCGGCCTTCCGCGCTCGCAATGCGCAAGCCTGGTCGAACAGGTGATCAAGCATATGTGCGAAGCGCTCGCCGAGGGCGAGAACGTCAAGATTTCGGGTTTCGGTACCTTCGTCCTACGCGACAAGGCGCAGCGGATCGGCCGTAATCCCAAGTCCGGTGTCGAGGTGCCGATCGCGCCGCGCCGGGTGCTCACCTTCCGCGCCAGCCAGACGCTGCGCGATCGTATCGTCCGCGCGGGCTGAAATGGCCGATCCGTCGGCTAAGGCGGAAGGCGCGTTTCGTACGATTGGTGAAGTGGCGGCCGAACTCGGCCTACCGCAGCATATCCTGCGCTATTGGGAAACGCGCTTTCCCCAGCTTCGCCCGCTCCAGCGCGCGGGCAATCGCCGTTATTATCGTCCCGCCGACGTCGCGCTTGCACGCCGGATCGACCGCCTGCTCAACCAGGAAGGCTATACGATGCGCGGCGTGCAGAAGTTGCTCGCCCAGGGGGACGCGGCTGAAGCGCCGGTTGCCGCCGTTGCCGCGTCGGCACCAGTCGCTACTGCGCCGGCCGCGACTGGTAACCGCGAGGCCTTGATCGCGATTCGCGATGTGCTCGCGGACGCGCTCACAGAAGATCAGCGCGTCCACATTTGAATCTGCGACGTCATCCCAGCGAAGCTGGGGTGACGCGAGAATTCGTCAGATCAATGCACCCATTGCGCGAGCCAGTCGGCCAGCGCCTGCGGTGTCATGCTGCGAGCGTCCTCAAGCGCGGAAACGCGGCCTGCGTCGAGCAACTTGTCGGTACGCGGATCGACCACCAGCAAAGCCGGCACCCCCGCCAGGCGCTGGGTGATGCCGTAATAAGCGGGCACGTCGAGATTCTTGTCGAAACGGCCGATATCCACCGTCACCAGCTCATAATGGCGCCGCACGAAAGCATTCACCTCGGGCAATTCCACCGTACCGGCCAGGATGCGGCAATCGAGGCACCAATTCCCGCCCAGATCGATCAGCAGCAATTTGTGCGCTGCCTTGGCCCGGGCACGGGCTTTGGCGACCGCCGCTTTCGCATCGGCACCTTCGTTATAGGGTAGCGGCAGAGGCTGGGCGAGATCGTTGAAGGTCTGCGCGCGAACGTGCGGCGCGGGTACTGCGGCACCTGCGGGAAGCGCGAGCGCCAAGGCGGCGAGGAAGGCGAGCTTACGCATCTGGATATCTCCGAATCTGGATTGGCCGGAGCCTAGCTCGGCACGGGAGCGGCGCGAATCAATCTTTCTCGGGCATGAAAAAGCCCGGCCGCATCGCTGCGACCGGGCCTTTCGCATGATTCGCGAGCGAATCAGTCGTCGGACGAAGGCGGGGCGAGATTGACCGCGGCATATTTACCGCGGCGATCCACCTCGAGTTCGAACTCGAGTCGGTCGCCTTCGTTGAGCGTCGGCATGCCCGCGCGCTCGACCGCCGAAATGTGCACGAATGCATCCGGCTGGCCGTCGTCGCGCTGGATGAAGCCGAAGCCCTTCATCGCGTTGAAGAACTTGACCACGCCGCTCGCGCGCTCGCCCGTCAGCTGACGCTGCGGGCCACGATCGCCGCCCGCGCCGCCGGCCGGAGGAGCACGGCCCTCGCTGACCGGAACGACCTCGCCCTCAAGCTGAAGGTTGGTCGCCGAGACACGGCCGCCGCGATCGACCAGGCTGAACGCGAGCTGCTGGCCCTCGCCCAGACCGGACAGGCCCGCCTGCTCCACCGCGGAGATGTGAACGAACACATCTTCGCCGCCATCA
>Ga0157370_10002057_pt1 | contig 24663 bp, 25 predicted proteins | sample C35metaG_FD_113463 | JGI IMG/M metagenome (GOLD analysis project Ga0157370, IMG submission 113463) | Corn rhizosphere microbial communities from Kellogg Biological Station, Michigan, USA - C3-5 metaG | ecosystem: Host-associated > Plants > Roots > Rhizosphere > Soil | place: USA: Michigan...
CAGCAGGCGCTTCGCGAGCTCCTCGGCGGGGATCACGGTGAGCAGCAGCGGCGAGAGCGGCAGCAACGCGGCGATCGCGAGCTTCAGCACCGCCTCGCGCGTGATCGGCACTCCGTGGGTCGCGCGCGACGTCGCGAGCGCGTTACCGAGGTCGGCGAGCGACTGGATGTCGCCCTGCCCGAGCGGCGATTGCGCCGCGGGCGCCCCGCCCGGAAGCCACTTCACCTCGAAGTCGCGCACGTAGCGCTGGGAGAGCCGCCCGTACTCGCGCGACGCCCGGCGCTTCGCGTCGGCCACCTGGGGCGCGAACACGGTGAGCGGGATGAACACGAGGACGAGGAGATACGCCACGAACAACGCGATCTCGTACTTCGCGTCCACGAGGGCGCCTCCGAGATGGAAGATGCGGTTCGCGACGTTGCCTGCGAGGAGCGCCCCGTGCGCCATGAGCAGCGGCACGAACGCGTACACCGTTCCGCCAAGGAATCCAAGTCCGGCATTGAGGTCTGCGTGCATCGCCGAAAGATTCAGGCGGATGCGCGACACCTGCCACAGGAACCACATCCAGATGAAGATGCGGAAGTACCAGCGCAGCAGCAGGAACTGGAAGAGCGGCACGCTCACGTACGCGTACCAGTATCCCGCGAGGGTGAGCTCGGGACCGTGCGCCGTCGGCCTCGAGTACCACGTCGCCACGTCGAAGGCGCCGAAATGCCGCCACACGAACGGGATGCCGATGCCGTAGATGAGCGCCAGCATCGCGATCTCCGAAGCGACGGAATTGCGCAGCCGGAACGCGGCGCGCAGGCATTCGCGGAAGCGCTCGAGCGAATCGTCGGGCACGAGGCCGCGCGCGAGGAATTCTCCGGCGACCGGCCGGATGCGCATGTGCACGAGCAGCTCCGCCCCGACGAGCAGAGGCACCGCCACGAGGAACCTCACGTGCACCTCGACGTCCTGCAGGAACGGGACCGCCACGCCGGCGAGCGCATCGCCGTCCACCAACGCGAGCACGGCGAGCGGGAGCCACGCGAAGAGCGCGATCGCCAGGATGCGCCGGCGCGCGAGCTCGAGCGCGTCGCCCGTGAAGTGGGTGCGGCGCAGCAGCTGGTAGAGCGGGCCGCCGAGCACGATCGAGAAGTTGCGCGGATCGGCGGCTTCGGGAGAGTCCGGCCGGTGCGCGAAGGCGTGCGTCACATCCATGTTCAGCTCGCGGGCACGGTGACGATCGGCTGCCCGCGCGGCGCCGAGGTGTCCATGAGGGAGAAGATCATCATCACGAACGAAAAGACGTAGGGCACCGCGACGAAGGCATGGTCGGGCTCGGTCGCGCCGCTGCGAATGCGGGTGAGCGGCTGGTAGCCCTCGGCCGCGTCTTTGTCGAAATGGGCGGCGGGCGGGACGATGCCGAGCGCCAGGTCGTCGGGCGGGGCTTCGAGGGCCGAAGCGAGGTCGAGCAGGATCTCGAGCATCGAGCGGGTGACGAGCGCGAGCTTGCCGGCGCCGAAGCGATTGTTCACGCCGTTCGCCCAGCTCACCATCATGCGCATGACCGCGTCGGCGGCCCATCCCGACTGGATGAGCGAGACCACCACGACGGGCTGCATCGGCGTCATCATGCTGCGCGTGAAGCGCTCGCCAAGGAGCGGGTTGTACCTGATCGTCGGCTTGTCCGCGTAGTGCGCGAAGCCGCGAGCGTGGAGACCGTGGATCCGCCGCCCGAGGGCCACGTGGCCCCGCCCGACACCTGCCCTTCGACCGTACACGAGTTGATGATGGAAGCCACGTCGAGGAACTTCGGCGTGTCGCCGTAGCGCAGCTTCACCATGTTGAGGAGCATGGCGCGCTTCCACGACGTGGTGATCGCGCCGTCGTAGTCGATGCGGTCGCGCGCGATCGTGGCGGGCCCCAGGCTCGCGCAGCCTGCGAGCGCCGGCGCGAGCGCTTTGCCGGCCCTCAGGCGCGCCTTCATCCGGCGGCCGCCGCTTCCGGCGCGGGCTCGCCGGTGGGGCGCTTCGCGAAGCGCCGCTCGTAGGCCTCCACCGCCGTCTGCAGGTTGAAGAACATGCGCTCGCGCCCGAGCTTCCTGCCGAGGGCGGTCTCGCGCACGATCTCGAGCACGTGGGGATTGAGCCCCGCGATCCAGAGGGAGGCGCCCTTCTGCGCGAGCTTCTCCTCGCCGGCGGAAAGCATCGCGAGCGCCGTGTATTCGATGTCGCTCACCGCGCTGAAGTCGAGCAGCACCACCGCGGGCCTCGCCTCCTCGTACTTCTCCCACAGCTTGTCGCCCACGCGCTCGGCGTTCGCGAAGTACATGCGCCCCTCGGGACGCAGGACCAGGAGCTGCGGCCACGTCTCGTCGGAGGGATGCTCGCTGGAGCGCGCGCGGAAGACGTGCGTGCCGCGCTTGCGCCCTACCTCGTAGACCGGCGGGTTGTTCGCCTGGTACACGATCGCGAGGAGCGAGGCGATCACCGCGACGACGATGCCGCGCAGCGTCCCGAGCACGAGTACGCCCGCGAAAGCGATGAGCGCCGATCGGAATTCGGTGGTGCGCACGGCGCGAATCGCGCGGAACTCGCCGATCTTGATGAGCCCGATGGAATACGCGAGCACCACCGCGGCGAGCGCGGCGCGCGGCATGAGCGCGATGACGGGACCGAGGAAGGCGAGGGTCGCGGCGGCGAACGCGGCGGTCACGAGCGCCGCCAGTTGCGTGCGCGCGCCGGCGCTGCGATTCACCGCGGTCTGCGTCGTGCCGCCCCCGGCGGGCATCGCGCCGAAGAATCCTCCGGCGACGTTGGCGATTCCGATCGCGAGAAGCTCGCGGTTGGCGACCGGACGCGGCTCGCCGGGCTGCACGAACGCGCGCGCCGAGGCGATGGACTCGGTGAAGCTCATGAGCGCGATCCCCACCGCGGCGAGCCACAGGTCGCTCGCGAGGTCCAGGCGCGGCAGCGCGAATCCGGGAAGACCGCCGTGCGCCTCGCCGACCGTCTCCACGCCCGCGGCGCGCAGGCCGAGCATGGACGAGGCGAGGATCGCCCCGGCGATCCCGATGAGCGCCGCCGGCGCGGCCGGCGCCCAGCGCTTCAACCCGAAGACGATCGCCATCACGGCCACGCCGGTCGCGAGCGTCGCCGCCGAAAGCGCCGCTGCCTGCTCCAGGATCGCGAGCACGTCGCGGAAGAATCCGGCCTTCGCGATGTGCACGCCGAGGATCTTCGGGACCTGGTCGAGGACGATGACGCAACCGATGCCCGCCTTGAAGCCGGTGAGCACAGGCTGCGAGATGAAGTTCGCGAGGAAGCCCAGGCGCGCCACGGAGGCGAGAACGAGCATGGCGCCGGCGAGCACCGCGAGCGCGGACGCGATCGCCATCGCCTCCGCCGGGCTCGCGCCCTGCGCAACGCGCGCGGTGGCCGCCGCGACGAGCACGGAGATGGTGCTGGTGGTGCTCACACTCAGCGGTCGCGAGCTCCCGAGGAGCGCATACGCGACCATCGGAAGGAAGGCGGTGCACAGGCCCGCGTGCACCGGCAGTCCCGCGATCGTCGCGTGCGCCATCGCGATCGGCACCACGATCGCAGCCGCGGTGATCCCGGCGAATACGTCCTGCCGCAGCGAGCCGCGTTCATGCCCGCGCAGCCATCGCGGCATCAGCAGCCCCGCGCCGCGGCGAGCGAGGGGCCATTGCATCGAAGCTCCTATTCCTTGGCGGCCACCGCCGGCTCGAGGGAAACCGCGAGCGCCTCGGTATAGGTGGCCTCGACCTGGTCGCCCTTCTTCACGAGCTTCACCTGCTCGGGATCCTCGAGATGCAGGTCGACGATCTCCCCCTTGTCGTTCTTCACGGACACGATCATCTTCTGCTCGTCGACCGCGACCACGTCGGCCACGGCCCTCACCTCGCGCTTGGCGATTCCGCCCGGCTTCTCGCCCGGCGCGGCGCGCTCGAGCGACCCGCCTTCCGTGCGGCCCACCACGTCCTTGCCATCCTTCTTCAGCTCGATCGTGAACGCCTCGAGGTACTTGATGTTCACCTTGTCGCCCACCTTGATCTGCTCGAAGTTGCGCACCTCGTCGCCCGCGACGAAGGTCTTGGTCTCGCCGCGTGGCGTCTTGAGGGTCACCGTGCGCGTGGCGGGATCGACGGACTCGACGGTGGCCGTAGCCTGCACGACCTGCATCGCGGCGCCCTTGCCGGGCGCGGTGCCGATCGCACCGGCGACGGTGGGCTGCTCCGCGAGCGCCACCGGGGACAGGGCCGCGGCAACGGCGAGCGCGAGAATGGCGAGGGGGCGCATGAAATCTCCAATCATGAAGGGACTACGACTGCGCCAGATTGCGCGTTCTTCACTGCGCGCTCCATGGCACCTTGGTGCCGCTCATTTCGTCTCGGGAACGTACTTGTACGGGTACTCGGGCGCGCGGTAGCCGTGGGCTTTCTGCCGCTTCGGCAGCACGATCTTCTCGGCCTTGGTCTTCTCGTGCGGGATCACACGCACGATGTGCGAGAGGATGTTCAAGCGCGCGCGCTTCTTGTCGTCGGAAGGCACGACGTACCACGGCGCCCAGGAAGTATCGGTTTCGCGGAACATCTCGTCGCGGGAGCGGGAGTAGTCGTACCAGCGGCTGTACGACTTCAAGTCCATGGGCGAGAGCTTCCAGATCTTGCGCCCGTCGTCGATGCGCGCCTGGAGCCTGCGGGTCTGCTCCTCGGGACTCACCTCGAGCCAGTACTTGAGGAGGATCACGCCCGAATGCACGATCGCCTTCTCCACCGCGGGCGCCATGCGCAGGAACTCCTCGACCTGCTGGTCGCTCGCGAAGCCCATCACGCGCTCCACGCCCGCGCGGTTGTACCAGCTGCGGTCGAAGATCACGATCTCGCCCGCGGCCGGCAGGTGCGGCAGGTAGCGCTGGATGTACATCTGCGACTTCTCGCGGTCGCTCGGCGCCGGAAGCGCGATCACCCGGAAGACACGCGGGCTCACGCGCTCGGTGAGCGCCTTGATCGTGCCGCCCTTGCCCGCGCCGTCGCGGCCCTCGAAGAGAATGCACACCTTGAGGCCCTTCTTCTGCACCCAGAGCTGGATCTGCACCAGCTCCTCGTGCAGCTTGCGAAGGCGCGCGTCGTATTCCCTGCGACCGAGCTTCTCCGGCTTGCCGTTCTTTCCGGCCTGCGCCCGCGCGGCGTTCGCCAGCTTCGCGGCCGCCTTCCCGTTTCCGCTGCCGCCCTTCTTCTTGGCGCTCTTCCCGTCCTTCATGCTGGTTCTCCTAGAGGAATTTCTCGGCCTCGGCGAGACGGTTGTCGGTGCGCAGCTCCGCACGCGGGAAGCGTGCGATGAGCACCGCGAAGGGACCGCGGTTCACGAGCTTGAGGATCGCGACCTTCGGCACGATCGCCTGCGGCGAGGCGGCGTCCACCGCGAAATTCATCGAATCGATCGCGATCGCGCCCGGCTCGATCGTGAGGTACGCCTCGCTCTTCGCGAGCGCATCGATCATCGCCCCGAGCAGGCCCGGCAGCAGCTGGCGCGACGCGGCGGCTTCCAGCTCGCTCACCGTGCGCTCGAGCTCCTTCTCGATCTCCGCGCGCGGCGCGCCGCCGGCGAGCCCCGCGAAACCCGCGCCCTTGCTCTCGGCGAGCCGCAGCTGCGCCTGCAGGAGCGCGCGTTCCTTCTCGAGCTCGTGCTTTTCCGCGCGCATCGCACCCACGCGCTGGAGCGCGCGCAGCGCCAGGTATTCCAGCGCCCGCTGCACGAGCTGCGCACGCACCGCGGCCTCGTCGCCGCCGGGCGCGAGGATCTGCGGCTCGGTGAAGCTCACGGTGGTCCGTACGACCTCCGCCTGTACCGTGTCGCCCTGCAGCGCGCTCGTGAGCACGCGGCGCTCGCGCTTCTCCAGCGCGAGCATGCCGATGCAATCGCAGCCCGCATGCGCGTCGAACCAGGCGCGCGTGCCTGGATCATTGCCGAAGGCGAGCGGGACGTCGGCCGCCTTGGCGAAGAGCGAGCGCACCGTGTCGTCGCGCGACCACGCGGCGGCGCTTACCTCCGCGGGGCCGGGAATGAGCGCCACCGCCTGGCGCAGGCGCTCGCGCGCGGCGAGCACCGGGCCGCGCAGTGTTGCACGGTAGCCCTTCACGTAGGTGAGCCGGCGATCGGTCGCACCGACCAGGCGATCGATGATCGGATCGGCCTCGACGGAGCCCGCGGCGTCGGAGGGCTTGAACACGCGTTCGAAGAGACCCACGGCGATCTCTCAATGCTCGGTCGGCGCGAAATCGCCGCCGAGCGCGAGGTACAGGTTCACGCGCTGCACGAGGCGCTCCGATTGCACGCGGGCGAGCGACGTGCGCGTCGCATGGAGCGCCAGCAGCTGCTGCTGCACGCCGCGCTGGTCGCCGGAGCCCACGTCGTAGCGCACGCGCGCGAAGCCGAGCGCGCGCCGGTTCGCCTCGACGGCGCGCGCGAGGACCTCGGCGCGGCGGTCGAGGTTGTACGACGCGGAGAGCGCGCCTTCCACTTCGTCGAAGGCGCGGGCGCCGACGCGCCCGTATTCCGCCATGGCCGCCTTCTGCTCGGCGGTGCGAATCTCCACCTGCGCCTGCAACGCGCCGCCGGTGAAGATGGGCGCGAGCAGCGCCGCGCCCGCGCCCCACACCGGGTTGTCGCGCTCCTTGAGGACGAAAAGCTCGCTCGAGATGCTGTTCACGCCGGCGGTGAGCGAGATGCGCGGCAGCCGCGCCGCCTTCGCTTCCTCGGTGCGGTAGAACGCCGCCGCCACACGCCGCTCGGCCGCGCGCACGTCGGGACGGCGCTCGAGGAGCTGCGAGGGCAGTCCCGCGGGGACCGGCGGCGGCAGCGGCGGCAGGTCGCTTCCCGGATCCAGCGCGGCCGCCGGGTAGCGGCCCGCGAGGATCTCGATCGCGCGCAGCGCGTTCTTGCGCGCGAGCTCCGCCTGCAGCACGAGGTCCTGGTAGCCGAGCACGCTCGCGTCGGCTTCGCTCACCTCGAGCTCGTCGGCCTTGCCCGCCTGCAGCCGATCGCGCGAGAGCTGGGCAAGCGACTCGGACGAGGCGACCATGTCGGAAGCGATCGCGCGCTGCACGGAAGCCTCGCGCGCGAGGAACCAGCTCTTCGCGACCAGGGCGGCGATGGATTCGCGCGCGTACAGCGCATCGAGCGCGGCCGATTCGTACTGGGCGCTCGCCGCGGCGCGCCCCGCGCGCACGCGTCCCCAGAGGTCGAGCTCCCAGCTCGCGAAGAGGCCGAAGGCCTCGAGGCCGCTGTTGTCGCCGCTCATCTTCCCGCCGCCGCGTCCGGCGACGTTCACCTGCGGATAGAGCGCGGCGCCCGCGGCCCGCGCGCCCGCCTCGGCTGCGTCGACCCGCGCGACGGCGACGCGCAGATCCGGGTTGTACGCGATCGCCTCCGCGACCAGCGCATCGAGCGCGGGATCGTGGAAGGAGGCGAGCCAGCCGTCGAGCACCTCGTTCTGCAAGACATCGCCGGCGACCCAATGCCCGGGGACCTGCAGGTTCGGCATCGCCTGCGCCCGCAGCTCCTCGGGGTTGGGAGGTGGCGCAAGCGCGCAGCCCGAGAGCGCGGCGAGCACGCCGCAGGCAGCGAGCCGGGTGAGCGCGGGTCGGTCCATCAGTGCAGCTTCAGGATCAGGTAATTGATCTTGGTGTTGATGCGCAGGATGATCTTGCGCAGGATCTGGATCGCCTCCAGGTGCTCGGTGTAGATCGCGGCGTTGCCGCGTGCGCCGGCGGCGAGGAAGACGTCCTTGTACTTCGGATCCACGGTGAGCTTCACCGGAAAGCGTCCCGGCGGGAGCGGCGCGGGCGTGGTCTGCGGCAGCGTGGCGCTCTGGGGCGATTGCCCTTGCCCCTGCGCCCAGATGATCGAATCCACGTGCGCCTTGATCACCTCGCCCGGAAGCGTGAGAAGGACGATCTCCGCCTCGTCCCCGGGCTTCACCTTCGTGAGCTCGTTCTGGGCGTAGAGCGCCACCACGACGAACTGGTCCTCCACGTAGGTGAGAACGGGAAGCGCGGGGAACGCGGCGGTCATGGAGCCCGGGCGCAGCTGCACGTTGATGGGGGTGCCGTCCGCCGGTGCGAGGACGGTGGTCTGCGAGAGATCCCATTGCGCGCTCTCGAGCTGCGCGCGCACCTGCGCCACCTGCGCCCACTCGCCGTTCGCCTTGGCGCCCATGCGCTGGCGGATCTGCCGCTCCGCGGCAAGAGCCTGGCCCTCGGCGCTCCTCGACTGCGCCTCGGCGCTGTGCGCGCCATCGAGCGCACCCTCGGCATCGCGAAGGTTCGTCTCGGCCTGCTCCAGGTCGAACCGGTTGCCGGCGCCCTTCGCGACCAGCTCGCGGTTCTGCGCGACGCGCTTCTGCGCGAGGTCGAGCTGCGCCTTCGCCTGCGCGACGCGCGAGGTGGCCGACTCGATCGACGCGCGGGCGGCGGATGCCTGCGCCACCGCGCCGGAAAGCTGCTCGGAGAGCTCGCGGTTGCTGCCTTCGGCATTCGCGAGCTGCGCCTCGAGGGAGTTCACCTGGAGCTGGTACGGAGTCGGATCGATGCGGAAGAGGACATCGCCCTTCTTCGTCGGACGGTTGCCGTCGGCCGGCACCTCGACCACGCGCCCGCGCACCTGGGGAACGACGTTCACCACGTACTTGAGCACGCGCACGTCGCTCGACGAGGGCGCGACCACGTTCAACGCGAGGATGAGCGCGGTGAGGCCCACGATCGGGATGGTCACCACGATTACCTGCGACACCGTGTTCCACGGCAGCCACTTGAGCTTGAAGAAGATCAGCCAGACGAAGAACGAATAGATGCCCAGCAGCAGGACTTCCATTACTCGCCTCCTCCGGTCGCCGGCTGCACCGGGCGCCCGGCGCGCGCCGCTGCGGGCGCGGGTCCCGGAACGAGCTCATCGAGGTGCTCGAGCACGCGCCGGAGCTCCGCCGAAAGCGTTCCCTTGGACGCCATCACGGCGAGCTCCGCGCGCAGTTGCGCGAGCTCCTCGGCGCCCAAGTCCCCGGCGCGCGCCTTCTCGCCCATCTCGACGTAGTAGTCCTCGTGCTTCTCGGTGCCGTAGATCGCGCGGTAGCCGATCGGCTTGGTGTAGGCCCACAGCCACGCGAACGGCCACAGCATCCCGCCGAAGAAGAGCGAGAGGATGCACAGGACCTTGATCGAATCCTTGTGGGGATGGTGGCGCTTTTCCGCGATCTTCTCGGGCAGCACGTGGACGATCAGGAACGCCGCGATGCCCACGACCGGCACGAGGAAGATCACGAACCACGAAAGCCAGTTCGCCGCGGTGTCGAGCGCATCGCCCGAAAGGAACGACGCGTGCGCCGGCGTCGCCGCGACCAGCGCGAGCGCGGCCGGCGCAAGGAGGCGCGCGAGCCCTACGACGCGGGTTTCCCGAACTTGCGCGCGCATTCGGAGATCGGTTCCGGGTAGACCTGGGGATCCCATTTGGTGCCCTGTTGGCGCTGCGCGACCACGCGATAGCGCGTGCACGGCGCGAGGTCGATTTCGACCACGCGCGTCGCCTCGGACTCCGACTGGTTCACGCGCCCGGTCTCGAAGCGGATCGTGATGCTGTGCTTGCCGGGGGTGATCGCGTCGGGCCGGCGCGTGTCGCGCACACTCTGTCCGTCGATCTGCGTGATCGCGGCGGGAAATTCCTTGCGCACCTCGGAACGATCGCCGGGTTCCACCAGCGACCACGGCTGGTCGTAGATTCCCGCGGCCGCGGCCGTGGATGCGACGAGCAGCAGCAGGGAAAGGCGTCGGGTCATCGTTTCCTCCCGAATGCGGGATAGGATGGCGCGACTATGGTCCTGCTCCGCCGGCTTGCGTATTGGACCAAGGTGCAATGGCGCAGGTCCGCGACGGCGTCGCATCATGCGCCACGGCGGTCGTGGAGGCGCGATCCGGGCGCTCCTTGATTGCGATCAACTCCGCCGGGAACGTGGAGGAAGAATGGTGCTCCGGCTGGCCGGCCTGCGATCGGCCGCGCCATGCGCGGGGCAGCCGCAATGAACGAGACCGGAAGGACGGTGGGGATTGGATCGCCGTGCAGGAGAACCGCCGCGCATTCGCCAGGGCGTTGGCAAGGCCCTCCTGCGGCTCCTCGCCCTCTTCGCGCTCGCCTGCCTCGCGCCGCTCGCCGTGACCGCGGCCGACCGGGTCGAGGACGCCTGGCGCGTCGTGATCATCCGCAACTGGGATTCGCAGTTCCCGATCAACGTGGTCCGCGAAAAGGCCCTGCGCGAGGCCCTGCTCAGCAACTCTGCGCGTCCGGTGGACATCTATTTCGAGAACGTCGATCCGCTGCGGTTCTTTCCCCAGGACACCGAGCGCGAATACGTCGCGTACCTCCAGAAGAAGTATCGCGACCGCAGGATCGACGTCGTGATCACCTCGGGAGCGGAGCCGCTCGATTTCGCGAGCCGTTATCGCGACAGCGTCTGGCCGGGCGCCGCCATCGTCTTCAACGCCGTGCTCGATGGAACGCTCGACCGGTCCAAGGTCCCGCCGCGCACCACCGGCGTCACCATGGTCTTCGACATCGCCGGCACGCTCGCGCTCGGCCGTGCGGTGACGCCCTCGGCCCGCACGCTCTACGTCGTCGCCGGGTCCGGCGCCTTCGACCACATGTACACCCAGTACGCGCTTGCCGAAGCACGGCGCTTCGATCCGTCCCTGAAGGTGGTCCCGATCGTGGGTCTCTCGTGGGCCGAGACTTTCGCCCGCACCTCCGCGATCGAGCCCGGAGCGCTGCTGCTCTACCTGACGGTGCTGAGCGATGGCATGGGCCAGATTACGGTCCCGGGGCAGGACACCGTGGGGCAACTCGCGAAGCGCTCGTCCGTTCCGATCCTCTCGGCAGTGCAGACGCAGTTCGGGCGCGGGCCGCTCGGCGGCTCCTCGAGCTCGCCCGAAGCCCATGGACGCGCCGCGGGCCTCATGGCCCGGCGTATCCTCGAGGGCGCGGATCCCGCGCGCATGCCGATCCGCGCGGACCCGGCGCCCGAATGCGAGGTGGACTGGAATGCGATGCAGCGGTGGAACGTCCGCGAGGCCGCGATCCCTGCCAACTGTCGCATCGCCGGCCGGCCCGACCGCGCCTGGCGGGCGTATTTCTGGCCGATCGTCGTGGCCGCCTCGATCATCCTGCTGCAGTCCACGCTCATCTGGTCGCTCGTCCTGCAGAGGAAGCGCCGCCAGCATGCGGAGGCGCAGGCGCGCACGCGCGGCGCCGAGATGGCGCAGGTCGCGCGGCTTTCCACCATCGGAGCGCTCACGGCGAGCATCGCGCACGAGATCAACCAGCCGATGGGCGCGATCCTCAGCAACACCGACGCCGCCGAGATGATGCTCGAGCAGGGAACGCTCGACACGACGAAGCTGCGCGAGATCCTCGCCGACATCCGCAGCGAGGACCTGCGCGCGAGCGAGGTGATCCGCGGCCTGCGCAAGATGCTCTCCAAGCGCGAGCCCGAGGCGGTGGCCCTCGACGTGAATGCCGAGGTGGCGGACGCGCTGCGCCACCTCGCCTTCGACGCGGCGCGCCGGCAGGTGCGCCTGGTGCCGATGTTCGACGGCGATACGCCCGCGATCCTGGGCGACTCGGTGCAGCTGCAGCAGGCGCTGATCAACCTCGTGATGAACGCGATGGAAGCGGTCGCCGCCGACGCCGGGGCGGAGCGCGAAGTGCGCATCGAGACGCACGCAAGCGACCGCGGGGCCGAGATCGTGGTTTCCGATCGCGGCCCAGGCGTCCCGCGCGAGCGGGCCTCGGAGGTCTTCGACTCGATGTTCACCACCAAGAAGGAAGGCATGGGATTCGGCCTTTCGATCGTGCGAACGATCGTCGAGATGCACGGCGGGCACGTCTCCCATCAACCCAACGTGCCGCGCGGAGCCGTGTTCCGCGCCTGGCTGCCCGCGATCGGAACGTGAGATGCAGACGATGAGCAACGTGACGAGCCCCGCCACCCGCTCCACTCCCTCCCCGTCCGGCGTGATCCACGTGGTCGACGACGACCGCGCGTTCCGCACCGCCATCGGCCGGCTCCTCTCCGCCGCCGGCCACGAGCCGCGCCTCTACCCGTCGGCCGTGGAGTACCTCGCCACGGACGACGCGCAAAGTCCCGCGTGCGTGATACTCGACCTGCGCATGCCCGGCATCACGGGCCTCGACCTGCAGCACGCACTCGCGCGCCGGGCGCATCCGCATCCGATCATCTTCCTGAGCGGGCACGGCGACATCCCGAGCACCGTACGTGCGATGCAGGACGGCGCGCTCGATTTCCTCACCAAGCCCGTGGCGACGCCCACGCTGCTCGCGGCCATCCAGCGCGCGCTGCAGCTCGACCTCGAGCGCCATCGCAAGGGCGAGCATTTCGCGGACGTGAAGCAGCGCTTCGAATCGCTCACGCCGCGCGAGCGGCAGGTGATGTCGGGTGTGGTGGCCGGACGCCTCAACAAGCAGATCTGCTGGTCGCTGCACGCCGCCGAGCGCACCATCAAGACGCATCGCTCGCGCGTCATGACGAAGATGAAGGTGCGCTCGGTCGCGGAGCTCGTGCGCCTCGCCGAGGAGCTCGGCGCGGGCGGCGTCGCCCTCGAGACGTGGAAGGACTAGCCCGCTCCGGCACCATGGTGCCATAGGAGGGAGTTGCGTTCGCGGGCATCCTGTCGCAAGCAAGCACAACCGCACAAAGGAGCCGTAATGAAAGTCTCGTCCAAGATGCTCGTCGCCGCCGCCCTCGCCGCCGCGCTGCCCGCGATGGCGCAGCCGATGCCCGCCTACTCGCCGTGGTATATCGGCGCCGGCGTGGGCCAGGGTCATCTGAGCGCGTCGGGAACCGACCTCACCGGCCTCAACAATGCGCAGCTCGACACCAACGAAACGACGTACACGGTGCGCGGAGGCTGGCGCTTCAGCCCGTACGGCGCGCTGGAGCTCGGCTACTACGACCTGGGCAAGTACGCGTTCCACGCACCGAGCGGGGCGGGGAACATCGACGGCGAAGGCAAGGCCAAGTCGTACGGCATCTCGCTCGTCGGCATTCTTCCCCTCAACCAGTTCGACCTCTACGGCCGCATCGGCTACGCGCACTCGGAGCTCAAGGTGAACGCGAGCGCGCCGCTCATCGCGACGACGTTCAACGCGAAGGACACCCAGAACGAGGCCACCTACGGCGTCGGCGGCCGCTGGACGTTCGTGCCGCAATGGGCGCTCTTCGCCGAGTGGATGAAGAACGACAAGATCAAGGTCGACAGCTACCTCATCGGCATCGACTTCAAGTTCTAGTCCGGGAACCGCAATGATGCGGATCGCATGGGCCGTCCTCGCGCTGGCGCTGCCGGTGGCGGCGCAGCAGCACGTGTACCCCGGAACGGGGCAATCGCCCGAGCAGCAGAAGAAGGACGAGGGCGAGTGCTATGGCTGGGCCGTGAAGCAGAGCGGATACGATCCGTCGAAGCCGCCTCCCGCGCCCGCTCCCGCACAATCCGCGCCCGTCACGGGCAGTGGAGCCCGGGCGCGGGGGGCGGCGGCGGGTGCGATCATCGGCGGCGCGACGGGAAACGATGCGGGCAATGCCGCCGTCGCGGGCGCCGTGGGCGCCGCGGCCGCGCAGCGCGGCGCGAATCGCCGGGCGGCGCGCGACCAGCAAGCGGCGGCGAGCCAGCAGGAGCAGGCCGGCCAGGCTTCGTTCCAGAAGGCGCGCGCTGCATGTCTCGAGGGTCGCGGCTATACGGTGAAGTAAGCCGGGCAGTGCGCGGCGCCGCGATCTTCCTCGCCGGCGCGGCATTGGCGCTCGCGTTTTCCGCCGACGCGCGCCCGAAGGTCTGCCTCGTCCTGTCCGGCGGTGGTGCGCGCGGCGCGGCGCACGTCGGCGTGCTGAAGGTCCTCGAGCAGCTGCGCGTGCCGGTCGATTGTATCGCCGCAACGAGCATGGGCTCGATCGTGGGCGGGGCATATGCGACCGGCATGCCGCTTCCCGAGATGGAGAAGACGCTCGGCGAGATCACGAGCAATCGCCTCTTCGTCGAGCGCCCGCCGCGCCAGGACCTCTCGATGCGCCGCAAGCTCGACGATCGCAGCATCCTTTTCGGCGTCGAGGTGGGCATGGGCGACGGCGAGCTGAAGCTGCCCAAGGGAATCGTCTCCGGCGTGGAGCTGGAGACGGTGCTCCGCTCCCTGGTGCGCGCACCCGGCTACCGCGAATTCGACCAGCTTCCCATCCCGTTCCGGGCAGTGGCGACCGACCTCGAGACCGGCAAGGCCGTCGTGATCAAGGACGGCGAGGTGGCGAGCGCGATGCGCGCGAGCATGTCGGTGCCGGGAGCGGTCGCTCCCGCCGAGCAGCGCGGACGCATCCTCGTCGACGGCGGCCTCACCGACAACCTCCCCGTGGACGTGGCACGCGCGATGGGCGCCGACATCGTGATCGCCGTGAACCTGGGCACGCCGCTCTTGAAGCGCGACAAGCTGGGCTCCGTGGTCGGCGTCTCGAGCCAGATGATCAACATCCTCACCGAGCAGAACGTGCAGGCGTCGCTCGCGATGCTGGGGCCGCGGGACATCCTCATCGAGCCCGAGCTGGGCGACTTCTCGGCGAGCGATTTCGACGACCTCGCAAAGACGGTGCCCATCGGGGAGGCGGCCGCGCGCAAGGTGGCGGCACGCCTCGGGCAACTGTCGCTTCCGTCCGACGAATACGCGCGCTTCGAGGCCGCGCGCATCGCGGCGCCTCCCGCGAAGCTCGCCGTGGACGAGATCGGCTTCACGCCTCTCTCACGCGCGAATCCGCAGGTGCTGCGCGGCTGGATGGAGACGAAGGCCGGCGAGCCGCTCGATCCCGAGCGCCTCGACCGCGACCTGCGCAGGATCTACGGCACCGGCGACTACGAGCGCGTGGGATACAGCATCGTCGACGAGCGCGGCAAGCGCGTGCTGATCGTGGATGCGGTGGAGAAGTCGTGGGGCCCCGACTACCTGCGCCTCGGGCTCGGGCTGGGATCGGACTTCCGCGGCGACGATTTCTTCAACGCGGCGGCGAGCTATCGCAGGACCTGGATCAACCCGCTGGGCGCGGAATGGCGCACGGACCTGCAGGTGGGCAACACGAGCTTCGCCACGAGCGAGTTCTACCAGCCGCTCTTCGTGAACCGCTCGCTCTTCCTCGCGCCGCGGATCGAGCTCGGCCGCCGGACCGTGGACCTGTACCAGGGCGACGACCGCATCGCGCGCGCGAACGTGCGCACGCGCTTCCTCGCGCTCGATCTCGGCAGCGAGTTCTCGCGCTTCGCGGAGCTGCGCCTCGGCGCGCTCTCGGGATCCGTCGACACGAGCCAGCAGACGGGGCCTCCGGGGCTCGTGAATCCCTCGGGGCGCATCGACCAGGGCGCGTACACGGCGCGCCTCGTCTTCGACCAGCTCGACAGCGCGAACTTCCCGCGCAGCGGCTTCGCCGGCCACGCCGAGGTGTTCCGTTCCACGCCTGCGCTCGGCGCTGACTTCGCTTATGCGCGCTGGGAAGCGGATGCGATCGCGGCCGCATCGTACGGACGCCACACGCTGCAGCTCGCGGTGAAGGGCGGCGGGCGCATCGGCTCCGACCCGATCCCCCCGTACGACCAGTTCCAATGGGGCGGATTCCTGCAGCAGTCGGGCTATGCGCATGGCGCACTCACGGGACAGCGTCTCGAGTTCGCACGGGCGGTCTACACGTACCGCTTGCAGCGACAGCGCTTCTTCGAGGGCGTTTACGCGGGCCTCTCGCTCGAGGCCGGGCGGCTCGACGATCCGCTGGTGCCCGGCAGCGTGAGCGGGAACCTGCGGTCCGCCGCGGCCTTCGTCGCCGTGGATACACCCGTGGGGCCGGTCTACCTGGGCTACGGGAAGGCCCAGGGCGGCCACAGCGCTGCGTACTTCTACCTGGGGCGGCCGTGACTTCTGTTCCACGTCAAAGCCGACGGACGGCTCGGGCGCATCCTGCCCGCATGAGATCCGGAAATATCGCATCCCAGGCGGGCCTGTTTGCGGCCTGCCTGGCGCTCACCGCATGCTCCTCGATGCTGCCGCGATCCCAAAGCACCGTGAAGACGGAATGGGCGAGCTTCGACGAGGCGAAGGCCGCGATCGAGCGCATCGAGCCGCACAAGACCACGCGCGAGGAGCTGGACGCCCAGGGCCTCGATCCGTACGTGAACCCGAACGTGGAGCTGCTCAACTATTCGGACGTACTGCGTCGCTTCCCGCTTTCCGGGTCGGTGACGAAGCTCGACCCCGGGCTGCGCGAATGCATGGAGGCCGGGAAGGATTGCATCGGCTACTCGATCGTCCTCGACCAGCAGCGCAAGAATCGCGTCGGACCGTTCCTGCTCGACCTGCTGAGCTTCAGACGCGAGACGAAGAGCACCGGATGGACGTTCAACGCGATCGTGCTCATCGTCGACGGGGACGTGGTGTACGCGCTGTACGGCGGCAAGCCCTCGATCTCGCAGACGGAGACCACCGTCGAGCCGCTCGGCCCGCTGCAAAACTGGAACGCTTCCGGGCTCATCCGATAGCCAATGTCCGCGAGCGACCTGCCGCGCGGCGGCGCGGCCAAGGGCATCGGGAAGCGATGGAGCGCGCTGGTCGCGGGAGTCCGCGCGCGGATCACATGGAACCGGATCTACCGCGCCACGAGCTATCTGCGATCCGCGCTGTGGGTGGTTCCTCTCTTCGCCATCGTCGCGGTGGTGGTGCTCGCGCCGCTGCTGCGCGTGCTCGACCAGAAGCTTCGCTGGGACCTCACGGGACTCACCGTCTCCGGCGCGCAGGCGCTCTGCTCGACCGTCATCACTCTCAACCTTTCGTTCCTCGTGTTCACGTTCGGATCGCTGCTGGTGGCGATCCAGGTGGCGGGCGGGCAGCTCACCCCGCGCATCATCGCGACCACCCTGTTGCGAAACAACGTGGTGCGCTACAGCGTCGGACTCTTCACGTTCACGCTGATCTTCGCGGTGACGTCGTTGAACCGGCTGGAGCGGTCGGTGCCCGGCATCGTGGTGCTGGTGGTGGACCTCATGGGCCTGGCATCCATGGTGACGTTCCTCTTCCTCATCGACTACGCCGCGCGGCTCCTCCGGCCGGTGAGCATCGTGAGCCGCGTGGGCGAAGAAGGCCTGCGGGTAATCGAGACGATGTATCCGGACCCGGTATCCGGCCCCGACGAGCCGCCGCCGCGCGAGGACCTCGGGAAGCCCGCGCGCATCATGACGCACGAGGCTTTCTCCGGGATCCTGCTCGCCGTGGACCTCGTTTCGCTCGCTCGCAAGGCCCGCCGCCATGGGGGTACGATCGAGGTGCTGCCCCAGGTGGGCGATTTCGTGGCGAATGGCGAGCCGCTGCTTCGGCTCTACGGCGGTTCGGCCGCGATCTGCGACCAGGAGCTCGCCGCGGTGGCGGCCTTCGGGCCCGAGCGCACCCTCGAGCAGGACCCGATCTTTGCGTTCCGCATCCTCGTGGACATCGCGCTCAAGGCGCTCTCGCCCGCGATCAACGATCCCACCACTGCGGTACTGGCGATCGACCAGGTGCATCGGCTGCTGCGCGTCGTGGGCCGGCGCCAGCTGCGCGGGGACGCCATCCGCGATTCGGGCGGGACGGTGCGCGTGATCTTCCGCACGCCCAACTGGGAGGATTTCGTGCATGTCGCATGCCGGGAAATCCGCGCCTGCGGCGCATCGAGCATGCAGGTCGCACGGCGCATGCGCGCGATGCTCGACGATGTCTTGGAGCTGCTTCCCCCGGAGCGCCATGCCGCGCTCCAAGAAGAGCTGCGGCTGCTCGACGTCGCGCTCGAATCGCGCTATCCGCTCGCCGAAGATCTGGCGCTCGCGCGTACCGCCGACGTTCAGGGACTGGGAGGATCCGCGCGGCGCACGCCCTAGTACACCAGCTTGGCGTAAAGGCTCCAGCTGTTCATCTTCCACGAGAGGTTGCCGTGGAAGTCGCTCTTCGAGACGTCCGCGTTCACGTCGGAATAGAGATAGCGCGTGCCGATGCCGAAGTTGCGCCACAGCATGTACTCGAGCGAGGCGCCGGCGAGGTACGCATGGCCGTCCACGTCGCCGATGTTCGCCTTCATGCCCTGGAACTGGCCCGACAGCTTCCATTGCTTGTCGATGTACCAATCGAACGTCGCGCCCAGGAGCGGCAGCGGAACGGTGGTGGAGACGCTGCGGTTGAACGTCGCCTGCGCGTTCCCGCTCTGGCCGGTCGCGTCCAGGTCGTACGTGAACTTGCCGCCGTAGAAGCCGACAAGTCCCGCGAATTCCCATTCGGGAGTCTTCACGAACGAGTAGCGGTAGTCGGCGTTGAAGAGCTGGCTCTTCGCCTTCACCGAGAGGTTCGCGCCGACCGGGAACGTGGCCTCGCCCAGGTCGATCTCGCCGGCGTAGTCGCGGCTTCCCGAGCGTTTGGTGTCGAAGTACTGCAGGTCGACGCGATGGCGGTGCAGGAAACGCCACGTCGCGGCGGCCTCGAAGCTCGACAGGTTCTTCGCTTCTCCGTTGCGCTCGAGGTTGATGTCGCTCCCGCGAGTCGACTGGCCGTCGAGGCGCAGGCTGGTGTCGAACTGGTTGACGATGCCGCCGAGATCGAGGATGAAGCTCTCCTCGCCCGGCACGAGATAGTCGGTCGAGGTGAAGTCCGCGGCGTGCGCGGTCGACGCCGCGGCGAGCGCCGCGGTGGCGAGCACGGCGAGCGCGGAGTCTCGCGTTGAGGTGACGGCCGTGGACATGGAACGATCTCCTCTGCGTTCTAGGGTGCCGTCATCCTCGCAAAGCCGCGGGCTTCCTGCCATGGCACCTTGGCCCCATGCCCGTCCGCGACCGGCGACTTCAAGTGCTTGTTTCTGCAAGGGAGGACCTCGACGCGTCGCATTCGGGCCGAAGCGACGTGCACGTGCCGGTACACCGGGTCGCTTGCGGGAATCGCACCGGCTATGCCTAGAATGGCTGCGCGGAGGTAGACCGCCCATGGAACGGATCGCCGAAGGCCTCGCCGAGGAGCCGCTCGTAATGCCGGACGCCCGGCGCGTCGTCGCGCTGGCGTTGTTCGTATGCGTGGCGTACTACCTGGGAGCGAGGCTCGGCTTCGCGCTCACATTCCAGCCCAATCCCATCTCCACGCTGTGGCCGCCGAACGCGATCCTGCTCGCGGCGCTCCTCCTCGCCCCGCCTCGGCAGTGGGTCGTCCTGATCCTCGCCGCACTGCCGGCGCACATCGCCTCGCAGCTGCAGAGCCACGTGCCGGTGTCGATGGTGCTCGAATGGTTCGCGAGCAATTGCAGCGAGGCGTTGATCGGGGCGCTGCTCGTGCGTCGGCTCCTGGGCGACGAGCTGCGCTTCGACTCGCTGCACCACACGCTGGTGTTCATCGCATGCGTCGGCCTCGTCGCGCCATTCGTCTCCAGCTTCCTCGACGCGGCGCTGGTCGTCATGAACGGTTGGGGAGGTGCGAACTACTGGGACCTCTGGACGCAGCGCATTTCCTCCAACATCGTGAGCGAGCTCGCGATCGTGCCGGTGATCGCAACCTGGCTCGGAAGCGCCGGGGCCGGCCGCAGGCCATCGCGTCCCGCGCCCGCCGAGTGGGCGCTGCTGGTCGCATGCCTGGTGCTCGTCGACTACGTCGCATTCGGGCTACAGGATCGTTCCAGCGGCACCTCGGCCTTGCTGCGCTACCTTCCCGTTCCATTCCTGCTCTGGGCGGCGATGCGCTTCGGCCCGCGCGGCGCGAGCACCGCGTTCCTGTCCGTCGTTCTCGCCGCGATCTGGGGTGCGCTGCACGACAAGGGTCCGTTCCTGAGCGAAGACGCGGCCGCGACGGCGCGCTCGCTGCAGCTGTTCCTCACCGTCATGGCGATGGCCGTGCTGCTGCTCGCGGCGGCGATCGCCGAACGCGAGCACGCCCGCCGCGAGCTCACGCACCTCACACGGGTGGTCCTAGCCGGGGAGCTGGTCGGCGCCATCGCGCACGAGCTCAAGCAGCCGCTCGGGGCGATCCTGAGCAATGCCCAGGCGGCGCAGCGCATGCTCTCGCGCGGCGACCTCACGCGGCAGGAGCTGGCCGATTCGCTCGAGGACATCGTCGACCAGGACCTGCGCGCGGTCGAGGTGATTCGCGCTTTGCGGGCGCTCATCGCCAATGGGGAGCCCGAACGGGCGCCGGTCGACATGAACGCCGTCGTCGGCGATGTGGTCGAGCTGATGCGTGGCGAGCTTCGCACCAGGGCGATCCGCGTGGAAACGCGACTTCAATCCGGCCTTCCCTTCATCACCGGCGACCGGGTGCAGCTGGTCCAGGTCGTCCTCAATATCCTCACCAACGCGTGCGAGCAGATGGCGCAGAGCGCGCCGGCGGATCGCACCATCGCCATCTCGAGCAGCGCTACCTCCACGACCGTGGCCTTGCGCTTCGAGGACCGCGGCCGCGGCTTTCCGCCCGACCATGCGGAGAAGCTCTTCGAAGCGTTCTATTCGAGCAAGAAGAGCGGCCTCGGCCTGGGCCTGTGGATCTGCCGCGCGATCATAGCCGCCCACGGCGGCCGCATCCGTGCCGAGAGCCCCGGCAAGGGCGCCGTGTTCCACATCGAGCTGCCCACGGCGAGGAACGCATAGCCGTGCAACCGCTGGTCTACATCGTCGACGACGACGCCGCCACGCTGCGGGCGATGACACGGCTGCTGTCGGCGTATGGGTACCAGGTGAGCGCCTTCGATTCGCCGCTCGAGTTCCTTCGCCATCACGACCCGGACGTGCCCGGGTGCGTGGTGGCCGACGTGGTGATGCCCGGCCTCAACGGGCTCGAGCTCCTCGGCGCGGTGAAATCCCGCGGACACGCGCGCCCGTTCGTGTTCGTCACGGGCGAGGTGGACTTCCCGTCGGCCGCGCGTGCGCTGCACGTGGACGCGGTGGCGATCCTCGCCAAACCGGTCGAGGAGTCGCGGTTGCGCGCGGCCATCGACCTCGCCATCGAACAGGACCTCAGGTCGCGCAGTACGCGCCGAATCGTCGGCCAGCGATCGTAGCGGGGAGCCGTGCGGCGGCGCCGATGTTGTATCCTTTCGCTCGTGCCATCGCGCATCCCGCTCGCGGATGCCATCGTGCCTTCCCGAGAAATTCCAGAGAATTCCGAGAGATTCCCATGCCCGACCTGCTCCACGAACGCCGCGGCGACGTCGCCTGGATCACCTTCAACCGTCCCGAGGCCCGCAATGCGCTCACCTTCGCGATGTACGAGGAGCTGGCGAAGATCTGCGAAGCGGCCAACGACGACCCCGCACTGCGCGTGATGGTGCTGCGCGGCGCGGGCGAGAAGGCATTCGCTTCCGGCACCGACATCAACCAGTTCCGCGCCTTCAAGACCCCGCAGGATTCGCTCGACTACGAGGCGCGCATCGATCGCATCCTCACGGCGCTCGAGACCTGCCGCGTGCCGACGATCGCGGCGATCTCGGGCGCGTGCACCGGCGGCGGCGCCGCGATCGCCGCCTGCTGCGACCTTCGCATCGCCGCGAGGAACGTGCGCATCGGCTTTCCGATCGCGCGCACGCTCGGCAACTGCCTGTCGAGCGCGAGCCTGTCCCGACTCTCGGCGCTCATCGGTCCCGCGCGCACCAAGGACCTCATCTTCACCGCGCGCCTGGTGGAAGCGGACGAGGCGCTGCGCGTGGGCCTGGTGGGCGAGCTGGTGGACGACCTCGCCGCGCTCGAGCGGCGCGCGGACGAGCTCGCGAAGAGCGTCGCGGGCCACGCGCCGCTCACGCTGCGCGCCACGAAGGAAGGGCTGCGCCGCCTGCAGAACCGCCTTTCGCGCGAGGAGGCCGAGGACCTGATCCTGATGTGCTACATGAGCCAGGATTTCCGCGAAGGCATGGACGCCTTCCTCGACAAGCGCGCGCCGCGGTGGAAGGGCGCCTGAAGCGCTACGCGGACTCCGGCCCGCCCTGCCACATCATCTCGTAGCCCAGCTCCCGGCTCTCGCTGCACATCGTCGCGAGCGCCGAGAACTTGTCGCGGAACGCCGCGTCGGCGTGGGAGCGCTCGTGCTCCTCGAACGATCGCCAGTAGGTGACGATCGCGAGGTGCTCGTCGGAGGGTTTCGGCCCGCCCAGCGAGCCCTCCTCCGAGGCGAATCCCGAGAAGCGGAACACCTGGCCGCCGAGGAAGCCGCCCTTCTCGCCGCCGTAGGTGTTCTTCACCACGTTGCACATCTCGCCGATCGCGAGCTCGACGTCCTCGATCGTCGCGCCGGGCCTGAGCTTCACGGTGTTGAACAGCATCTTCGCGCCGAAGGGAATGGGAAGCGAATCGAACATGGATCATCTCCTTGGATGGCCGATGATAGCGCGGCGGCGATCCACGGATCAGATGCCCGCGTACCACTCGTATCCCTGGTCCTCCCAATAGCCGCCGCGGCCGCCGCGGATGTGCGAGAAGTCCTCGACCAGCTCGATCGACATCAGGTACTTCGCCATCTTGTAGCCGAGCTGGCGCTCGACGCGCAGGCGCAACGGCGCGCCGTTCGGGATCGGCAGCGCGCGGCCATTGAGCTCGTAGGCGAGGATGGTCTGCGGATGGTATGCGTCCTCCAGGTCGACGCTTTCGTAGTACCGGCTCTCCTCGGTGCCCTCCATCGGATCGGCGCAACGCAAGACCACGTAGCGCGCACGCGGCGACGGATGCGCGCGCTGCAGCACCTGCGAGAGCGGCACGCCGGTCCATTTGCCGATCGCGCTCCAGCCCTCGACGCAATCGTGTCGGGTGATCTGTGTGCGCGAAGGCATGGCGCGAAGCTCGTCGAGCGAGAGCGCGAGCGGATGCTCGACCAGGCCGCCCACTCGCAGGCGCCAATCGGCGAAGCCGCCCTGGGCGAGCGCCAGGTACTCCTCGTCCTGCGGAAACGCGGTCCCGTTGCTGCGGAAGCGCGGCGAGAGATCCGCTTCGGTGTATTCGCGCGCCATCGAGCGGCGCGACGTGACGAGGCGCTGCGCGCGGTACGTGAGCGATTCCGCGCTGTCGAGGATGGGCGGGAACCAGGCCGTGTGCGAGAGCCGGTCGCAGCCGGCGAGGAACAGCGTGCCGAGGCCACTCAGGCCGCGAATCAGGAACGATCGCCGCCGGTTCATCGTTCGTCTCCGCGCGGCACTCGATACGTGCCGGTGATCATCGAGCGCAGGTTGTTCCAGGCGCCGGTCACGATCACCTCGAAGACGTGGACCGCGACGAACGCCACGAGGAGCGCGCCCGCCGCGAAATGCAGCGTGCGCACCGACTGCCTTCCGCCGAACCAATCGACCCAGCCCGGCACCAGCGTATCGAGCGAGGGCGAGAGCCCGAGCCCCATGAGGACCAGGAACGGCACCAGCCCGAAGATCACCGCGAGGTACGACATCTTCTGCAGCACGTTGTAGCGGCGCGCGGCTTCGCCGGCGGGATGGGCGAGCCGCAGGTGATCGGCCACCGAGCGCCCGATCCCGGAGAGCTCGCGCCGCGTGGGCCAAAGGTCGCGCGCGAGGTGCCGGCTCGCGATCGAGTATGCGACGTAGGCCGCGCCGTTCAGGACCAGCACCCACGCGAAGAAAAGATGCCAACGCCGGCCCATCGAGAGCCATTGCGTGCCCGGAAGCGTGATCCAACCGGGAAACGGACCCGGCGAGAAGATGGGGCCCGCGCCGGTGTACGAAGATGCGCCCCAATACAGGGCGGGATGCGCATTGAAGATCTGCAGGCCGCTCATCAGCAACGCGAGCATCGCGATCGCGTTGATCCAGTGCATCACGCGCACCGCAGCCGAGTGGCGCCGATAGCGTACGTCGATGGGAGGAATCTCCTTCGCCATGGAGTGACAACACCGGGCGACCGGTATCATTCCGGTTGCGCCAACGATTGGACCACGCGGCCGGGCCGTATGTTACGGCGCCGGCGACGAAAGTTCGCAGCTCCGGAGTCCGTTTGGAATCCCTTCTCATCTCGATCGGCGTCGTCGCCCTCGCCGAGGTCGGCGACAAGACGCAGCTCCTCGCCTTCATCCTCGCCGCAAGATTCAAGAAACCTCTTCCGATCATCGCCGGAATCCTCGCCGCGACGATCGTGAACCACGGGCTCGCGGGTGCATTGGGCGCGTGGATCACGGCGCACGCGAGCGCGTCGGTGCTGCGCTGGGTCCTGGGCATCTCGTTCCTCGCCATGGCGGTGTGGACTCTGATCCCGGACGAGATCGAGGCCGACGAGGCGCGGCTCGCGAAGGGCGCGGGCGTCTTCGGCGCGACGCTCGTCACCTTCTTTCTGGCCGAGATGGGCGACAAGACGCAGCTCGCCACCATCGCCCTCGCCGCGCACTACGGGACGCCGGTGTTGGTCGTGATCGGCACGACGCTCGGGATGTTGATCGCGGACGTGCCCGCGGTGTTCGCCGGGGAGAAGCTCGCGAAGAAGATCCCGATGCGGCTCGTGCATTCCATCGCCGCCGCCATCTTCGCCGCGATCGGCCTCGCGACCCTGCTCGGCATGGGGACGAAGCTCGGCCTCTGAGCGGCCGCAGAAGACAAGAG
>Ga0157370_10002058_pt1 | contig 24658 bp, 17 predicted proteins | sample C35metaG_FD_113463 | JGI IMG/M metagenome (GOLD analysis project Ga0157370, IMG submission 113463) | Corn rhizosphere microbial communities from Kellogg Biological Station, Michigan, USA - C3-5 metaG | ecosystem: Host-associated > Plants > Roots > Rhizosphere > Soil | place: USA: Michigan...
CCGCTTCCGGTCGTCAACTGTCCCCAAGCGGGCAAAAAGATGCCGGTCGATCCACAAAGTCCGGCAACCATCCCGGCGACGCCAGGCGGCAAATCAGGCCGCAGCTTGACCGGCAGGTGAGATACCTCGCCGGCTAGACTTACCGTGACCATCGCGCCCTCCGCTATGTGAAGGCTGACCGCATCGTCAGAGTTCAAGGCGAGATAGGACTGCGGAACCCGCTCGCCCACGGCGGGCGCCAGACGACTGAGTTCCTCGCTGCCAAAAATCTCGTGCAGCGGCACAATCAACCATTCACCGGCGCGCTGCGCGAAAGCTTCCGGAACGCCTTCAAAATAGTGCGGCACCGCTTCAAAAGTCGGCTCGATGAGACGAACGCCTGGATCGCCGCCGCGCAACTGGCCACCTACCTCGTCCTGGAATTTGTTGACCGCCCGAACGGAATTCCATGATGGAGCCCAGAAATAGGGGATGAGAGGGGACGGCATCGGCCCGAAATAGCCTTCCATGGTATAGGAGAGCGGCGAATCCGGATCCTCGGGTGGCTTGGGTTCATGCACGCTAGCGGCGGCATGGATCGCGGTACGGCCGCTGGAACGATGCGTTTCGCGCCGAATTTTGGCGCCATTGACGCGAAAATCCGCGCCGGGCGCCGCCTGCGGAATCGAGGCGAGCGTCGGCAATGCGTTGGCGCAAGCGGCGGTCACATCGTCCAGCCGCGCCCAGCCTGAGTTGCGGCCGGACCCGTGGAGCAAATCTCGCAGCCACCGCCAACTCCCCTGAATATCTTCCTCCGGTACGAGAAGCTGAAAGAAGCGCTGGGCTCGGCCCTCGTTGCTTACCAAGGTGCCCTCGGTCTCGGTGAAGGCGCCGGCGGGCAGCACGATTTCCGCCTTCCGAGCGGTCCCATGCATCAGGTGGTCGATCACGACGACATGGCGCGCGCGATCCAGGCAGCCATCTACGGCCCCGCGTTCGGCGCGTCGATATAGGTCATTTTCGAGCACGACGACCGTGTCCACCTCGCCTCGCTCGACGGCCTCGAAGGCGCCTTGCAACGTGCCGCCACCGATAAGGCCAAGCCCGAGGCTATTGCACTCGGGCACAGCGAAGGACAGCGCTCCTTGGCGACCTCCGCGACACAGCGCCCAGGCTATATTCGCGGCGGCGTGGATCATGGCTGCGCTGGTGCATCCGGTGCCCGTCACGACGAGTGGACGCTTCGCATTCTTGAGCGCTTCCGCGATTTTGCGCGCAAGCATGCGAATGTCATCCGCAAGATCCAGAACTGTGGGAGATGCGGCATCAATCTCGTGCGCCACAGCAAAGCCGAGCCGGGCGAGATCGGTGGGTGCGCCGCGGAATGTGCTTGTTGCCACGTCATCGAGCCGTGTCGCATCTGGCGTGGCGATGAAGAGTGGGCTTCGTTCCTGTTGCGCGGCATTGCGCACGGCGGCGTCCTGCCATCGCGGAATCTTCATCCGGTCGGCGGTCTCCAACGACTTCTGGCGGATCGCCTGGCGAAGACTGAGAGCGAGTCGGGGCGCGGTATCGGGCACGTCTTCACCTAAGATAAGCACCGCATCCGCCCGCTCGGCGTCCTTCAGTGAGGCGGCACGTGCCGGACCGCGTTGCAGGATGTCGATGATCAGGGCGAGCAACTCTTGCTCCCTCGCCGACAGTCCGAGATGGAAGCGCTCGGCGCCGACCAATTCGCGCAACGCGAAATTGGCCTCGAGCGAGGCGCGGGGCGAGCCGATGCCGATCGTCTTGTGTGATGACAACAACCCCGTCAAATGGCGCAGGACCTCAGCCTTCGTCGCCGGCTTGGGCTCCCCATCATCATCTTTTCGCAGGAGAAGCTGACGTAGACGCATCTGGCTGTTGACAAAGTCGAAGCCAAATCTGCCGCGATCACAGAGGAAGTAGCCGTTCACCTCACTGTTGTAACGGTTGAGAATGCGACGCGCCGTGTCGTAGCGTTCGTTGGGCGTTATGTTGCAGCCCAGGGCGCAATGCACGCAGACTGATGGCGTCCCACGCAAATCCCATTTGCGCTCGTAAACTTTCGCGAACGGCTTATCGTCAAACACGCCCGTCGGGCAGACTTCCGCGAGGTTGCCGCTGAATTCGCTTTCGAGAACGCCGTCCTCGTGGCGCCCGAAATAAACGTGGTTGTGCGCGGCAAGGACATCGAAATCGCGGCCTCCGGCGTACTCGCGATAGAAGCGCACGCAGCGATAGCAGGCGATGCACCGGTTCATCTCATGGGTGATGAACGGGCCTAGGTTCTGGTTACGGAAGGTGCGCTTCTTGAAGCGATAGCGACGATAGGCATGTCCGGTCATCACCGTCATATCCTGGAGATGGCACTCGCCCCCTTCCTCGCAGACCGGACAGTCATGGGGATGATTGGTCATCAACCACTCGACAACGCTGGCGCGGAACTTCACCGCCTCAGGGTCGTCGATCGAGATGCGCGTTCCGTCGGTGGCTTCGACCATGCATGCCATGACGATTCGCCCATGCCGGTCGTCTTTGTCGTGAAACTGCTTCACCGCGCACTGCCGGCACGCGCCGACCGATCCCATCGCCGGGTGCCAGCAGAAATAGGGGAGGTTGAGACCAAGCGAGAGGCAGGCTTGGAGCAAATTGCGCCCCGTCGTCACGTCATAGTCTGTGTCGTCGATGGTGATGTGCGGCACCTCTATCTCCACGGGCAGCGTTTGAGGTGAATGTGCCGCTCGAAGTCCTCGCGGAAACACTTCAGGCCGCTTTCGAGCGGCTCCATGGCGCCTGGCGCCAGCGCGCAGAAGGTCTTCCCGGGACCGAGGAAGTCGGTATGCATTTCCAGAATCTCCAGATCGCGCATCTCTCCCTGGCCGGCGTCGATCGCCGCCAGGAGCCGCTCCACCCAGGGCAATCCATCCCGACACGGCGTGCACCAGCCGCAAGACTCCTGTGCAAAGAAGTGCTGGAGATTGTGTAACAACCCGACGGGGCAGGTCCGGTCATCGACGATGATCATCATGCCCGTGCCAAGCCGGCTGCCGGCTTTCTCGACCGACGTGAAATCCATTGCGATGTCGAAGTCTTTCTCAACAAGGAATTGGGTCGATGCGCCGCCTGGCAAAAGGGCGCGAAAACCATAACCGTCACGCATGCCGCCTGCGTGTTCTTCGAGAATCTCCCGGATCGTGGTGCCCATTGGAAGCTCCCACGCGCCGGGGTGTTTCACCCGGCCGCTGGCTCCGTAGATCTTGGTGCCACCGTCTTCGCCGTGGGCCAGGCCGCGGAACCACTCGGCGCCGCGATCGACGATGTGCGGCACGTTAGCAAGGGTCTCGACGTTGTTAACGACGGTAGGCTTGCCCCAGAGTCCGCTGATCTGTGGGTAGGGCGGCTTCGCGCGGGGAATGGCGCGATTGCCCTCGAGAGCGGTCAGCATCGCGGTCTCGTCGCCGCAGATATAACGCCCGGCACTGCGGTGCAGATGAAGTTCCAAGTCGAATCCCGAACCCAGAATATTCTTGCCGAGATAACCTTTGGCGCGCGCCTCGTCGATCGCGCGCTGCAGGCGCCGGCTGGCGAGGGTGTATTCGGCGCGCAGGAAGATGTAGGCGACTCTCGCCTGGATCGCGAAGGCGCTGACGATGGTGCCTTCGACCAGCTGATGCGGGTCGCCTTCCATCAGCAGCCGGTCCTTGAAGGTGCCGGGCTCCATCTCGTCCGCGTTGACGACGAGGTACTTGTGCGCCCGCGCATCGTCATCGGCAGGCTGAAGGCTCCATTTCTTGCCCGTCGGGAAGCCGGCGCCGCCTCGCCCGCGCAGATTGGACGCCGTTACCTCATGGATCACCTCCTCCGGCGTCATGCCGCGGAGGGATTTACGCAATGCCGCGTAACCGCCGGCTCGCAGATACGCCTCGATATCGAGAGGTTCCTCACCCGGCCGGATATTCTGTGTGAGCGGTCGCTCATCCTTGCCTCCGGTCACGGGTACTGCTCCAGGAGCGCGCCCAAGCGCGCCGCGTCGACATCATGGTAGAGGTCGTCGTCGATCATGATCGTCGGAGCATGGTCGCAGGCGCCGAGACAAACGATCGGCAGCAGGGTGAAGCGGCCATCGGCGGTTGTTTCTCCCAACCGCACCCCGAGCCGTGTGTGGAAGGCATCGCGCAGCGTCTCGTACCCCATGATCCAACAGGAGACGCTGTCGCAGATCAGGATGACGTGGCGCCCGACCGGCCGACGGAAGATCAGGTTGTAGAAGGTGGCGACGCCGTCCAGCTCGTCGGGCGACATTTCGAGGAGGCGCGCAACTTCGCGCAGGCGGTCGTCCGATATCCAGCCATGCGAGCGCTGCACGATCCGCAGCGCCTCAATGCAGGCGCCGCGTCGTGCTTCGTACTGGCGCGCCAAGGCCGTGACCGCCTCGATTTCGGCCGGGCTCAGCACGCAGGTGTCATCAACGATCGACATCGGCCATCACAAAATCAATGCTGCCCAAGACGGCGATCAGATCCGCCACCATGGAGCCCCGACACATCAGTGGGATCATCTGAAGATGCGGGAACGATGGCGTCCGGATGCGTGTCCGGTACGACATCGTGCCGCCGTCACTGATCAGATAGTAGCTGTTGAGGCCCTTGGTGGCCTCGATGCAGACGCTGGCCTCGCCCGGCGGTATCACTGGTCCCCAGCTCACATTCAGGAAGTGTGTGATGAGGGTTTCGATGTCGTGCATTGTATGATCTTTGAGCGGCGGCGTGGTCAGGGGGTGACGGGATTTGTAGGAACCCTCTGGCATGTTATCGAGACATTGCCGCACGATGCGCAGGCTCTGGCGCATCTCCTCGACGCGGACGGCCGTGCGGTCGTAGCAGTCTCCGTGGGTGCCGGTCGGAATCTCAAACTCGAATTGTTCATAGCCTGAATAGGGCCGCTGCTTGCGGTAATCCCATTCAAAACCGCAGGCCCGGAGCCCGGGGCCGGTAACGCCCCAATCGATGGCCTCATCGAGGCTGTAAGCGCCGACCCCTTGGGTGCGTCTCTTGAAGATGCGGTTCTTCATCACGAGCGTGTCGTACTCATTGAGTCGTGACGGCATGTAGTCGAGAAATTCCCGAACCAGACGATCCCAGCCCAGCGGCAAATCCTGAGAAACGCCGCCGATGCGGAACCAGCTCGGATGCATCCGGAATCCGCAGATTGCCTCGATAATCTCAAAGGCGCGCTCGCGATCGGTGAACATATAGAACACCGGTGACATCGCGCCAACGTCCTGAGCCATGGTACCGTAAAACACCAAATGACTGATGATCCGGAACAGTTCGGCCAGCATGATGCGGATCACCCTCACCCGGCCTGGCACCTCGATCCCAGCCAGCTTCTCGACTGCCAGGACGTATGGCAGGTTGTTCATCACGCCACCGAGATAGTCGATGCGATCGGTGTAGGGGATGTAGGTGTGCCAGGACTGCCGCTCGCCCATTTTTTCGGCGCCGCGATGATGATAGCCGATGTCGGGAACAGCATTGACGATGTCCTCGCCGTCGAGCTGCAACACGATTCGAAAGACGCCATGCACGCTGGGGTGATTCGGACCGAGATTGAGAAACATGAACTCGTCTGTTTCGCTGTGGCGGCGCAGACCCCACTGCTCGGGCCTGAAACGTAGAGCTTCCTGTTCCGCATCCTCTCTTGCCTCGGAGAGCTCGAATGGGCCGCCCTCCGTTGCTCGGGCCGGGTGGTCCTTGCGCAGGGGATGGCCTTTCCAGGTCGGCGGCATAAGGATGCGTCGTAGATGTGGATGCCCGTCGAAGGTGATGCCGAACATGTCCCAGACCTCGCACTCGTACCAGTTCGCGGCCGGCCAGAGATCTGTCACCGTGGTGAGCGATGGCGTGGCGCCGGCGAGCGGGACTTTGATGCGAACGTCTGCGTTGCGCTCGTAAGAGAGCAAGTGATAGACGACGGTGAAGTCGCCCGCGGGTTGGTTCTGACGATGGAAGCGCTGACGCTCATCGATGGCAGTGAGGTCGAAGAGCATGCGATACGGGCGCGCTATTCCCGTCCGAAGATAGCCCAGGACATCGTGCGCCAACTCGCTTGCGATCCAGAATGTCGGGATCCCATCATGTGTCGATTGCGACACGAACGTCTTTGCTCCGAAGCGTTCCTCCAGGTCTACCGCCACCGGAGAGACGTCCTGGCGAGCGAGTGCGGCGAGCATCGGTTAGATCCCGTCCGGGGTTCGCAGGTCCGTGGCCTGCTGCCGCTCGGGGCGTTTGAGGTCGCGCAAGCTTGGATGACTTGGGCGCTTCACGTCCTGGGACCCTACAGTCCAGCTTAGGGGGCGCCGCTCTTTGCCGATCGATTGCTGCAACAGTATGAGACCTTCGAGCAATGCATCGGGGCGCGGCGGACAGCCCGGCACATAGACGTCCACCGGCAGAAAACTATCGACGCCCTGAACAACGCTATAGATGTCGTACATGCCACCCGAGTTGGCGCAGGAGCCCATCGAGATAACCCAGCGTGGCTCCATCATCTGGTCGTAGAGCCGCTTGATGACCGGCGCCATCTTGAGGAACACGGTACCCGAGATGACGATCAGGTCGGCTTCACGAGGGGTAGCGCGGAGCACCTCCGCCCCGAAACGAGCAATGTCGTATTTGCTCGTGAAGGCGGCTGCCATCTCCACATAGCAGCAGGACAGACCAAAATTAAACGGCCAGATCGAGTTCTTTTGACCCCAGGCGACCATGTCTTGCAGCCGCGTTAAAATGAGCTGTCGTTTGATCGCCTCATCAACGGTGCCGCTGGCCGCCGGCGTCGCCTTGCTCAATTGCCACCGCATCAGGGTCAGCTCCGATAATGCGCGGGCGAGCGGTCCCGCTCTGGCCCCCAATCCAAGGCGCCGAGCCGCCATAGGTAGACGAGGGCGGCGACCAACACTCCAACGAACACCAGCATGTCGATATATCCAATCCAGCCGACGTCCCGGAAGCCGATGGCCCAGGCGAAGATGAACACCGTCTCCAGGTCGAAGATCACGAAGAACATCGCGACGAGGTAGAATTTCACGGGCAAACGGAACCGCGCGTAGCCGACGGTCACGATTCCGGATTCGAAGGGTTGGATTGTGGCTTTGCTCGTATGTCGCTGCCCCAGAACATAGGAAGCCGCCGTCATGCCTCCGACGAGGGCAATAACAGCGACGCAGTACAGGACCAAAGGCCAAACCGGAGTTGTATGTTCCATCGTTCGGGCCCCGACTGTCTTTTCGACTATCCAACTCGCCGTATGCAGCGGTAGCTACCACCGATCTTCACAAATTATCGAAGGTGGCGATCGCGCAAAGGTTCGGAAAATACGTAGAGCGTCATGTCCGCTCATCCGGGCTACCCTCGATCGCAGAATCTCTTATCGAATAATAATGTCAAAGGGTTGGATCTCCGCCGACGGTCACAGTGGGCGACCCGGATTCGCTCCATGCGGACAGCGCCGAACCCGCTCCGTCTTGGGGCGGACCGCACAGGGTTCCGCTCCATCATGACGAAAATGAGCATGTCGCTATGGATGACGATGGCGTCCACGCCGCGATCAGCCGGACGGGCGCATCTTCACGCACGAAAGCGTCTATCAATTGTCAACAATGCAGCGGGGTCTCTTGACGAAGTTTCTCCGCCTCTTGCCAAGCCAACGGCAGAAATTTCCCAGGCTGATAATATAGTTCCCTTTGTTGCTCATCAGCGGTGGCAAAAAAATGTGTGGTATGTCGATCTTCCCGTGTTCCGGTAGCATCCAAAACCAGTCTACTTTTACCGAGGTCTTGATGGGCGCATCCTTCTCCCTCCAGTCGGGAATGAGTTCATCAATGCCGATCGGATCGATGACGGCGCCGGAAAGAATATGGGCGCCGATTTCGGATCCTTTCTCAATGAGGCACACTGAGACCTCGTGGCCTCGTTTGACGGCGAGTTGTTTCAGACGGATCGCGGCAGCAAGACCGGCCGGGCCACCGCCCACGATGGCGACATCATAGTCCGGGCTTTCGCGGTGTGTCGTTTTGTCCATCATCATTTCTCGCGAACGGTAGGTTGTCGGTCCGCACACCGCAGGGAGGCTGTTGATTGAGATTACTCGGCGAGCACAGTCTCGTGGGGCCATCCAGCCGTGCCGATTCAAGACGAAGCTGGGGCATTGATTGCGCGTTGGATGGCCCGATCAAGGTCAATGTCACGAATGGGCTTTTGGATCACGATGGCGCCCGGTCTCAGGGCGGTTATCCTCGAGGTCTCGCCACTGACGAAAACATGCGGGACCCATCGTGCGCGGAGTATTTCCTCGACCGCCGAGACGCCGTTTCCATTGCGCAACCGCGCGTCGACTATCATCAGGTCCGGTTTGAATTGAGCGGCGGCGGCTATTGCATCAGCCTCGGTTACCGCGATGGCGCAAACGCGGTGACCCATGGCGACGAGCACATCGGCGAATAGCATGCCGATCAGGGCGTCATCCTCCACCACAAGAATGTTGAGCGCCTTCATTGAGCCATTTCGCTGCCGCGCCGCCTCCGTTCACCCCCGCTCGCGCTGACTTCGTTCTTTTTGATACGAAAGCGTCTTTCGATACGAACCGCCGATAGCGCATCGGGCGTCACGAGCTCCAACGCTAACTCATGGGAGGTCGCTACGAGCAGGCTCGGAAACTACGCAGATCGGCGACCTATCCGTCCAATCGGTTCGGGGGCCTGACGGCAATGTCGCACCGGTAGGGAACCTGTGATACCATGCACGACTTTATCCCAGTGGGGCATTTCCCCAGACGGCCCACGTAAGATGCCAAGAAGACTTCCTCCTCAGGCCAAACCGGCGCGTGCTCGATCAGACGGAGTCGCGATGCCAGTGCGGTGCCCTCCGCGGGGACTTGATGACTTCCTGATCGTTGGGATAGGCGCGTCGGCAGGCGGTCTCGACGCCTGCAGAAAGCTCCTGGAGAGCCTTCCCGCGAGCAACGGCATGGCGTTCATTTTTGTGCAGCATCTCGACCCGACCCACAAGAGCATGATGGTGGAGCTGCTGACCAGCCATACCTCGATGATCGTACGCCAAGCCGCAGATGGAATGCGGCTCGAGCGCAACCATCTCTATGTCATTCCACCCGGAACCTATCTCTCGGTCGGCGGCGGTGCCCTCCATCTCTCGGCGCCGCAGGCGCATCACGGCGCGCGCTTACCTTTCGACTTTTTGCTGCGCTCGCTGGCAGAGGAATATGGCGAGCGTGTCGTTGGCGTGATCCTCACCGGAACGGCGGCGGACGGCAGCCTCGGGCTGAAAGCCGTCAAGGAGAAAGGCGGCCTGGTGATCGCCCAGGATCCCGACGAGGCCGCCTATGATGGCATGCCACGCAATGCGATTCTGACAGGCGCCGTAGACCTCGTGCTTCCCGTGCTGAGGATTTCGGACGCGCTCGTGAAATACGGCCGGCGGATGACGCTAGCGTGCGCACGGAACGGCTCGCGGCCACAGGATGCCGCGCGGGATTGGCTGCCCAAGATCATTGATCTTGTGCGCGCGAGAACCGCCCATGACTTCAGGCTCTACAAGCCGGGCACGCTGCGGCGCCGGATCGAGCGGCGCATGGCGATGGCAGCAGTCGAGACTGATGACATGGATCGCTACTTCGAAATCCTGCGGAGTAACGCAAGCGAACTCGACGTTCTTGCCAAGGACTTACTCATCAATGTCACCAGCTTCTTCCGCGATCCGAAGGTGTTCGATCTCCTGGTGGAGAAGATCATTCCCGACCTTGTCCGCGATCACTCGCTCGATCGTCCGCTGCGCATCTGGATTCCGGGATGCAGCACCGGTGAGGAGACTTATTCTTTAGCCATGCTCTTCCGTGAGCAGATCACCGCGGCGAAGCGCAATATCAAACTCCAGGTCTTCGCTTCCGATGTCGATCCGGACGCCGTCGCCAGCGCCAGAGATGGGTTCTATCCAGAATCGATTGAGGCGGAGGTGTCGCCGGAGCGCCTGGCCCGCTATTTCACAAAAGAAGCTCAAGGCTACAGAGCTTTGCCAGAGCTGCGGGCGATGGTGATCTTCACCGTGCATGATGTCCTAGCCGATCCACCATTTTCCCTTATCGACCTCGTTTCTTGCCGCAATCTTCTTATCTATTTGCTTCCCGAGGCGCAGGCGAAGGTTGTCTCACTCTTCCATTTTGCATTGCGTGAGGGTGGCGTTCTTCTGCTCGGCAGTTCGGAGACGGCGGCCAACGCCGACGGCCGCTTTGAAGCGATCTCCAAGCCGGCGCGCATCTACAGACACATCGGCCGCGGCCGGCCGGGCGAACTCGGTTTTCCGCTGAGCGCCGGCGACGGCCCGCGCGCACCCGCGCACACCGGGCAAGACCCTGCGCCGTCTCGCCAAACCGCACTTGCTGAGCTCTGCAGGCGGCTGGTAATGGAGAGTTATGCGCCGGCAGCAGTGCTGATCAACAGCAAGCATGAATGTCTATATTATCTGGGACCGACCGATCGCTATCTTCGCGTGCCGACGGGCCATCCTACGCGCGATTTGCTCGCTATGGTCCAGCCTGACGTCCGTATAAGGCTTCGATCCGTCATACAGCGGGCCACACAGGAAAAGGTACGTACCGTCGTCGACGGCGGCCGCGCGAACCCGGCTGCGAGCGCGTTCAACATCGCCGCGCATCCTGTTCCGAGCGAGGGCGAGACCCTGTTGCTTGTCTGCTTCATCGACCAGCCTATGCACGAGCAAAAGCGAGGGCATCGTGCCTCGCCGCGGGATGCTTCGCGGGTCGCCGAACTCGAGCAGGAACTCGAGGCCACGCGGACGGAATTGTTTGGCGCGATTCGCAATCTTGAAAGTTCCGACGAGCAACAGAAGGCGATCAACGAAGAAGCCTTGTCCGTAAACGAGGAATACCAATCCATCAATGAAGAGCTCTTGACGTCAAAGGAAGAGTTGCAGTCGCTCAACGAGGAGCTAACCGCTCTCAACGGCCAGCTTCAGGAAACGCTGGAGCGGCAGCGTACGACCTCCAACGATCTACAGAATATCCTTTACAGCACCGACGTCGCGACACTGTTCCTCGACACCGAGCTCAATATCCGCTTCTTTACGCCCGCCACCAAGGCACTCTTCAGTGTCATTTCTAGCGATGTCGGCCGGCCGCTCGCGGACCTGAGTTCACTGGCGGCCGATAGTGCACTGCTCGCGGATGCGCGAGCGGTGCTGCAGACCCTTAGCCCCGTTGAGCGGGAGATCGAAGCACGGAGCGGCGCTTGGTACGTCCGCCGAATATTGCCCTATCGCACCCATGATAATGGCGTCGAAGGTGTCGTCATCACTTTTGCCAATATTACTGAGAGAAGGCATACAGCGGACGCTCTGCGGACGGCCGAGCGGGAAGCCCAGCTCGCCAACATCGCCAAATCGCGGTTTCTCGCTGCGGCAAGCCATGACCTCCGCCAACCGCTGCAAGCGCTCAGCTTGATGCGAGGCGCTCTCGAAAGAAGGATCAAGGAAGATAGGAAGGAAGAGGCCTTGAAACTGGTCGCGCGGCTCGACGAGACAGCTGCGGCGATGTCGGGCATGCTGAACACGCTGCTCGACATCAACCAGCTCGAAGCAGGCACCGTGCACGCAGAGATGGTCAGCTTCCCGATCGCCGATCTGCTAGACCGATTGAAGGACGAGTTCACCTACCACGCAGAAGCGAAAAACCTCGCCCTACGAGTCGTCCGGTGTGATCTATCGATCAACAGCGATCCGCGTCTGCTTGAGCAGATGATCCGCAATCTACTTTCGAATGCGTTGAAATATACCACGCGTGGAAAGGTATTACTGGGTTGCCGCCGCCGCAAAGACGTGCTCAGCATCGAAATTTGGGATACCGGCGTCGGCATCCCCAACGAAGAGCTTCGGACGATCTTCGGCGAATACCACCAGCTTGACAACGCTGCGCGCGAGCGTAGCCGCGGGCTCGGCCTCGGTCTTTCGATCGTACAACGTCTGGCCGATCTGCTCAGCCACCGGGTGCGCGTCCGCTCACAGCCAGGCAAGGGCTCGGTCTTCGCGATCGAAATCATACTCCCGCCTAGCTCAGCCGCCCTACAGGCGAATGACCGCCAATCGGAAACCGAGGAGTCGATTGCCGGAGCGGTCCAACGCACCGGCGCCGTCTTGATTGTCGAGGACGACCCCGAAGTGCGCAAACTCCTCGATCTCGTGCTTAAGGACGAGGGTTGCCATATTGTGACGGCGTCAGATGGGATCACCGCACTCGATTTAGTCGTCCGAGGGAAGATACGTCCTGATCTCATTCTTGCAGACTACAATCTGCCGAAGGGACTGAATGGGCTCCAGGCTGTCGAGAAGCTACGCGCCCAACTTCGTCGTAAGGTTCCCGTCATCATCTTGACTGGTGACATATCGACAAGCACGCTGCGTGATATTGTGCGTCATGACTGCGTTCAACTCAACAAGCCTGTGCGGTTGAGAGAGCTGACACAAGCCGTTCAGTGCCTCCTCGCGGCGCCCCGATCCGCAACGCATTTCCCACCAACCCTTTACGTCGCTGAAACGCCCAACAATCCCGGGCAGGTCGTCTTCGTTATAGACGACGACGATCATATTCGCGATGGAATCCGCAAGGCGCTCCAGGCGGACGGCCGCGCTGTCGAGGATTTTGCGTCCTGCGAGGCCTTCCTCGAAGCCTACCATCCAGGCTGCGAAGCCTGCTTGCTGGTGGATGCGCACCTGCCGGGAATGAGCGGCCTCGAATTGCTGCAACAGCTAAGCCACGCGAGCCATCGGCTGCCCGCGATCATGATCACTGGCGACGGCGATGTGCCGATGGCGGTACAGGCGATGAAAGCGGGCGCTTTGGATTTCGTCGAGAAGCCGTTCCATCATGGCGAACTGCTCGCCAGTGTCGAGCGCGCTCTCGAGCAATCTCGAGATTCGAGCAAGTTGCTCGCCTGGCGGGAGGCCGCGGCGAACCACATGGCAGCCCTCACGCCGCGGCAACGGCAGATTATGGATCTGGTTCTCGCCGGCCACCCGAGCAAGAATATCGCCGCCGATCTCGGAATCAGCCAGCGCACGGTCGAGACCCATCGCGCTTCAATCATGAAGAAAACCGGCGCGAAATCTCTTCCCGCGCTAGCCCGGTTAGCGCTTGTCGCTGCTGGGAATGATGCGGACGGACCACCCCTGGGACCTGGATCTCCGGTCCCGACCGCGCGACAAGCAGCCGATACGTAGTTTCCGAACCTGTCGGAACCGCATCGTCAAGCCTAACCTCCGTCGCAACCCCAGGTACGGCGGCCCGATCTCGGCTGAGGCCGACGGTATGCTTGCACTCGGTCGTTTCGCGCCCGCCGCTGGGAAATTCATACTCTCGTCTTGGAGGGAGCGGCGCCGTGTTCTTCTCGTCCACTTCTTATGTGACCTCAGTCATCGTGATCGCAGTGCTCGTTCTGATCATGGCGAGTGTGCGGATTTTACGCGAATATGAGCGAGCAGTGGTCTTTACCTTAGGACGCTTCCAAAAGGTAAAGGGGCCAGGTCTAGTGTTGTTGATTCCGTTTTTCCAGGAAATGGTGCGAGTGGAGTTACGCATCCAGGTTATCGAGATTCCGACCCAAGATGTGATCTCCCGTGACAATGTTTCAATGAAAGTCGACGCGGTCCTCTACTTCAACGTCGTCAATCCTGAACGAGCCATCATTCAAGTTCAATCCTATCTTCCGGCCACGAATATGCTCGCGCAGACAACCCTGCGCGCCGTGCTGGGTCAGCATGAGCTCGACGAAATGCTTTCGGAACGAAAGAAACTCAGCACCGACGTCCAGAGCATTTTGGACGCCCAGACCGAAACCTGGGGAATTAAGGTGAGCAACGTCGAGATCAGAACCGTCGAGCTCACGGAAAACATGGTGCGCGCCATTGCAAAACAGGCCGAGGCAGAACGCGATCGACGCGCCAAAATCATCCACGCGGAAGCCGAGTTTCAGGCGTCGCAAACCCTTGTCAACGCTGCGCAGATCCTCGGGAGCATTCCTGCCGCCATGCAGTTGCGTTACCTGCAGACGCTAGCGGAGATTGGCGCCGAACAGAACTCCACTGTCGTCTTTCCGATGCCGATCGATATCGTCAAACCATTCCTCGAACTTCTTGAGAAAACCAACAAGGTGCGGGGCGCTAACGGCCTCGGGCCTGCACCTTCCAACGAGCTCCCATTGAGCGCATGAGGAAGCATCAGAGCCGGTAATCATTGGCCCGGGTACGGCAGATCGAGAAACACGAGACGCGCAAAAGGATTCATGTGAACTGCCTGGATCTGTCGACACGGTAACGAAATAACAGATTGGTTTTGGGACCTGCGGATAGCAAGCTGGTCGGTGCGAAGTATTTAGTGGCGATCCTGTGAGGGTACACGTCGACTGCCTCCAAATTGGAACCCGTTCGCAGGGTGCCAGCGCAGGCGATGGTTCGAATCTCAAATGGCTGGCCAACCAGTCCCAGGGCAAGCTATCTCGGGGCGACGGTGCGGCGCAACATTCCGGAAACGTTCAGATCCTCGGCGGCTTCCTCCGCCAAAGTGAACTCGGCGTCGGCTTCAGATGTTCGTTTGGGAACTAAATGAAAAGATACAAATTCCGCCGGGCGGAATCCGCGACGGTCCGGCGATTGATTCCCCGGTTTAATGATTCGCAAAGAAATCGTCCATGTTGGAAATCTAAATCACAGTGAGTTGACGCGCTGAGACGCGTCTTTCTCCCTTGATCGAAAGGTTTCCTATGTCTCGCCAATCCGACATCGCATTTTGGAGTAAGCGGTCACGCGGCGTAGCCGCGGCACTACTCCTAGGCGCCGCCACAGGTGCAGGAGGCGCCGCGTGGGCGCTATCCGCGCCGGCACCTGCGGCACCGATCAGCGTTGTACCCACCAATCCTCAGCCCGGCTTTTCCCAATTGGTCAATCGAGTCAAGCCAGCCGTCGTGGAAATCACGACGCTATCCGTCGGCGACGCGGATTCTGACGCAGATTCACAATCACAACTTCAGAAAATGCCGACATTGCCTGAACCTTTCCGTGACATGCTCCCCCATGACTTCCGCGGTCAGGGCGGGAATCCGTCCGCCGAGCGCCGTGCACTGGGCTCCGGCTTCATCATTGATCCCGCTGGCTACATAGTCACCAACAACCATGTGGTGGACGGTGCGCACACAGTTTCCGTAACCCTGACGGACGGGATGAAGTACCGAGCGAAGGTGATCGGTCGCGACTCTAAGACTGACTTGGCCCTGCTCAAGATCAATGCCGGCCACATCCTGCCTTATGTTGCGTTCGGTAATTCCGATAACGCGCATGAGGGAGATTGGGTCTTGGCGGTGGGCAACCCCTATGGCTTAGGCGGCACGGTCACAGCCGGCATTATATCTGCCCATGGCCGCAACATTAATGAAGGCCCCTACGATGATTTCCTGCAAATCGATGCGCCAATCAATCCTGGCAATTCCGGCGGCCCGTTGTTCAACCAGACGGGGCAGGTGGTCGGTATCGACACTGCAATCTATTCCCCATCCGGAGGCAGCGTCGGCATCGGCTTTGCCATTCCGTCCAACGTCGCCAAAAGTATCGTCAGCCAGTTGCGCGATCACGGTATGGTCGCCCGTGGTTGGCTAGGTGTCCAGATGCAGCCCTTGACGCCTTCGCTAGCCAAGGCGGTTGGCTTGCCCAACGATCAAGGTGTCCTCGTAGACAGCGTGACGGATGACTCGCCCGCCGCTCGCGCCCAATTGCGCCAGGGCGACGTCATAACGGCTTATGATGGCAAACCCATACACAATACGCGCGACTTGGCGATGGCGGTGGCCGAAACACCAAGCGGCAAGTCGGCGGCAATGACTATCTGGCGAGACAGTCACTCGCGGCCGGTAAATGTCATCATCGGGACCCAGGAGGCGAAGACGCGGGTTTCCGCTGCGAGCGACGGGACCGCCGTGAAACCTGTTGGCATGGCGCTGGAACCTCTGACGCCAGATATGCGCAATCAATATGGCATCGCATCCAATGTCGGCGGCGCGCTGGTCGGAAACGTGACGTCCGGCGGTAACGCGGAGGATAGCGGTGTGCAAGCTGGCGACGTCATCGAGCGTGTCGGCGGCCAGGCTGTCCATTCGCCCGATGAAGTGGCCAATGCCATTCACGCGGCGGAGCGGCAGAACAAGCAGGCGGTTTCGCTGCTGGTCATGCGTGACGGCGTACCGTCCTATCTTGGATTAAAGCTTCAGGCCTGAAGCGTGGTGGGGCGCCGGATCTGGCATCCGGCGCCCTGCGCCTGGCCCGGTTATCAATAGTCGGTGAAAATAAAATTCATCTCGTGGAAAGCAGATTCCAGCGTTCGGCGAAAGCACAGATGGTCTCCCGCTCATTGGTCAGGTTCCCGGCTTGAGCAACTGCTTCGCAGTCGTGGGCTTCGGCGGGAATGGGACCATATACTCGCTAATTGCAGCAGAGCTTATACCGGCATTGCTTAAGGGGAAAAGACCGAGCGCGCTCGCCTTTTTTCTTTCGAGCGATGAGCGTCGCGATATCAAAGACAGTGCCGCGCACGTCCCGGAAGAGTTTTGATGAAGAAATCGGGATGAAAAATAGGAACATTCCAGTGCCGGCCGCGCTGTGTCTTAAATCCAGCCGGAGAGCGACATGAAAGATCTAACCTACGAAACTTTGCGTCAGGCATTGCGGACTAGTGTGAAGCCATCTGGAGGTCCGAGTAACGGCGGGTTGGACAATCATATGTGGGCCGCAGTGGTGGACCGCGGCGGCTTAGTGCGTGCTGTCTGTTTCAGCGGCCATGATTTGGGCGACCAATGGCCAGGAAGCCGTTCAATCGCCATCGCCAAGGCCAATACCGCTAACGCGTTCAGCCTGCCACACTTTGCCTTCTCGACCGCCAATCTCTATTTCTGCGCTCAGCCGGGCGGATTCCTGTTTGGCATTCTGGAAACAAATCCCGTGGACCCTGCCACAATGTATGCTGGCGATTCCGCCTCTTATGGCTCGGCCGACGATCCCATGGTGGGCAAGAAGGCCAGCGGCGCGGTCGTATTCGGCGGTGGCCTTGCCCTTTATGACGGCACGACCATCGTCGGTGCGCTTGGTGTTTCCGGAGACACCTCGCCGGGCGATCACAACATCGCCTGGCGGGTTCGCAAGGCGCTCGGTCTAGATAAGGTGCCGGCAGGTATAACGGCCGACAACAATGACGCCATCATTTTTGACATCGGTATGATGGGAAAATCCAGCTCCGGTTACGGGCATCCCACCACTGGGCTCAAAGAGGATGATGTGGCCAAGAGGATTGGTTCCAGCGCCAACGGCAAATAGGCGCAGCCTCGACGAATTCCTGCTCCGAAGCGCATATATCGTACTGCGATATAGTGCGACGCAGCAGAAATGTCATTTGTTTGCGAGAACGCAAAAGTGGGGGCAGGCATCAGGGATCGAAACACACAGGCTTGCGTTCCCGTCAAAGTTCCTGGGGAGCAGCCAAGACGTGCGAGCTGTTCAAGTTGCCATCCTATCCACCGTGTTCCTGTGGTCGAACGCGCGAGCCGCGCCGCTGCAATATCTCACTGGCGCGGGCGACAAGGCTACGCCAGTAGTATTCCTGACCTGGGGCCTGATCATCATTTCCATAAGCGTGATCTTGATCATCGGACTGCTTCTGGCGGGCGCGATCTGGCGGCGACCCGGTGAGGACTGGACGCCGGGCGCAAGGACGGCGCTCAAATCCCATGAGGGCGGCCTCAACTGGCTATGGATCGGTGTCGGCATTTCGACCCTAGTGCTGCTGTTTTCCGTTGTCTGGACGGTCAAGGTACTGGCGGAAATCCAGGCGCCCACCCCAAAGCCCGCTGTCACCATCGAGATTACAGGACGGCAATGGTGGTGGCAGGTCCGCTATCTGTCTGACGACAATGCGCGCCAGTTCGTCACTGCCAATGAAATCCATATCCCGGTGGGCGCGCCAGTGCGGTTGAAGCTGGTCGGCGGCGACGTGATCCATTCCTTCTGGGTGCCGCAGTTGGCGGGGAAGATGGATGCCATTCCGGGTCAGATCAACGAGACCTGGTTCGAGGCTTCGGCGCCGGGTGTCTATCGCGGCCAATGCACCGAATATTGCGGCCTGCAGCATGCCCATATGAGCTTTTTGGTCGTGGCGCAGCCGGCCAGCGAGTTCCGTAGATGGTGGGATCGTCAGCTGGCGCCCCCGGCCCCGCCAACGGGGCGCGCGCAAGCCGGGCAGACCGGTTTCCAGATGCGTTGCGGTAGCTGCCACACCGTGCGTGGGACGGAGGCCGCCGGCGCCTTAGGGCCCGATCTTTCACACCTGATGCAACGGGCAACCATCGCGGCGGGCCAGCTGCCGAATAATGGTCCGGTGCTGGCGCACTGGATTTCCGATCCACAGAGCATGAAGCCTGGCGCCCTGATGCCGACGCCGTCACTGACAGAGACGGAACTCGCCAACATCCATGCCTATCTCAAGACTCTGGACTGACCCATGACCAGTATTGACGATTATGAGCGCAGTCCTTCCATCGGCCAACCCAGCCCGGCGCTGACCGAAAAGCTCAAATCCCTATGGGAGACCAAGCCAGGCTTTATCGGCTGGCTCGGCAGTGTGGACCACAAGGAGATCGGGCTTCGCTACATCGTCACCGCCTTCGCCTTCCTGGTGATCGGTGGCATCGAGGCGCTGATTTTCAGAGTGCAGCTGGCCTGGTCGAACATGAGGCTTTTGACTCCTGAGCAGTACGATCAGCTTTTTACGATGCATGGCATGACGATGATCTTCCTTTATGCCGGCCCGATCCTCTCTGGTTTCAGCAACTATCTCTGGCCACTGCTGCTGGGTTCGCGCGACATGGCGTTACCAAGGCTAAACGCGTTGTCCTACTGGATCTTTCTTTGCGCCGGCCTTTTTCTTTATTCCTCCTTCCTAATGGGCTTCGGTCCCAATGCCGGCTGGTTCAACTATGTGCCGCTGGCGGCACGCGCCTACAACAACGGGCCGAACATAGATATTTATTCGCTCGGCATGATCCTGCTGGGTATCTCTACCACTGTTGGCGCCATCAATTTCATCGTCACGTTCCTAAGGCTGCGCTGTCCTGGCATGTCAATCAACCGGGTCCCGATCCTGATTTGGGGGACCCTAACCGCCAATGCCGCCAATATTTTCGCCATTCCCTCCGTGAGCCTCGCCTTCTTACTGTTGTGGATGGACCGCAATCTCGGCACGCATTTCTTCGACACTACTGCTGGCGGTTCGGCAATGCTGTGGCAACACCTGTTCTGGATGTTCGGCCATCCTTGGGTCTACGCCATTGTCCTCCCAGCTATGGGCATGGTGTCGGACGGCCTGCCGGTCTTCTGCCGCCGCCCCCTTGTCGGCTATACCGCGGTCGCGCTGGCCACAGTGGCCACCATGGTGCTGGGGTTTGGCGTGTGGGTGCACCACATGTTCGCCACGGGGCTGCCTACTATTTCGCTGTCCTTCTTTAGTGCCGCCAGCATCATCATCACCGTGCCAAGCTCGGTGGCAGTGTTTGCCTGGCTTGCCACCATCTGGACTGGACGGCCGGTCTTCACGACGCCGTTCCTGTTCTTCGTCTCTTTCATCCTACTTTTCACTATCGGTGGCGTTAGCGGCTTCATGACTGGCTCAGTGCCGGTGGACTGGCAGCTCACCGACACCTATTTCGTGGTTGCGCACCTCCACTATGTGCTGATCGGGATCAACGTCTTCCCGGTCGCGGGCGCCATCTATTTCTGGTTCCCGAAGTTCACCGGCAAGTTGATGGATGAGCGCCTGGGCCGGTGGAATTTTTGGACCATGTTCATTGGCTTCAATCTCGGCTTTTTTCCGATGCACATCTCGGGCCTGCTCGGCATGCCGCGGCGGATCTACACCTACCCCGATTCCATGGGATGGGACTGGCTGAACCTGATCACCACAATCGGCAGCTTCTTGTTCGGCTTCGGTGTGCTGCTCTTGATCTATAACGTCATCCGAAGCGTGCGTCACGGACCGACCGCGCCGGCCAATCCCTGGGACGCGCCGACTCTCGAATGGACAACGTCGTCACCGCCTCCGCCGTACAACTTCGCTGTCATCCCGGTCGTGGCTAGCCGCCATCCTCTGTGGGAAGAGCGGCTGAATCAATCGGAGGGGAGCCGAAGTCAAATCGAGACCGGCCTTTTGCTGGATCACGGAAAGGAGGCTCTGGGCACAACAACGCTCGATGCCGAACCCAACATAATCCTCAAGATGCCGGACGATACGCTGGTGCCGCTTTATCTCGCTTTGTCCATGACGGTTGTCGCGACCGGCCTCGGACTGGTGAATTGGTGGGTGGTGGCCGTGGGCGGCGCCTTGACGGCTACCTGCATTCTTGCCTGGTTATGGCCGGAAGCGAGACTGGGCGAAACCGCAGCGCCGGCCACCGGGGAGCCGCGTCATGGCTGAGCGGCACACCCTGGAAGGCCGCCTGCCCGTCGGCGCTATCAATACCCGCGCCAGCGGCTGGTGGGCGATGATATTTACCGTCTTCACCGAAGCTTCGCTCTTTGCCTATCTGCTTTTCTCCTATTATTACCTGGCGGTGCAGCCCCATCTGCCTGGGACTTTTCCCGAAGGCGGCCAGCCCGACCTGAAGCTGGCGCTGCCCAACACCATCATCCTGATTGCGTCGTCGCTGGCAGTGGCTTGGGCCCAGCTTGGCATTGAGCGTGGCAACAAGCATCGTCTTGCGCTGGGGCTTGGCATCGGGGCCGCGCTTGGCCTGGTTTTCCTGATCATCCAGTATTTCGAGTGGGCTGCAAAACCCTTCACTCTTTCCTCGACGCCTTATTCCTCGCTTTATTTTGTCGTCACCGGCTTCCACATGGCCCATGTGGTCGTGGGTGTGGTCATGCTGTCAGCACTGACCTGGTGGTCGTGGCGCGGTTATTTCAACCGCGTGCGTTATGCCCACATCCATATTGGCGCGCTTTACTGGCACTTCGTGGATGTCGTGTGGATCGCGGTCTTCATCACCTTTTATCTCACGCCACTGTTGGGGTTGCGCGCATGAGCCAGGCGTTGGATCCCATTGGCGCCGCACCGGAGACCCACTCCGTCCATTTCCTGACCCTGCTGTTCGGGACAATTGCGGCGCCGATTTTTTGGACGGGACAAGTGCTGCTCGGCTACGCGATCACCGCCTATGCCTGCTATCCGGGCGATCATCCGGTTCACGTCCACTTTGGCGACACCCTTTCCGGTGTGGTGCTTGCGTTAGACATTGTGGCGCTGATTGCCTGCGGCGCCGGGGGCCTTGTCTCCTGGCAGTCCTGGCGCAAGGTCCGCCAGGACCGGGCCCCCCGCCACACCCTTCACACCGGCGAAGGTCGCGACCGTTTTTTGGCCATGTGGGGCCTGTTGTCCTCTCTCTGGTTCTTCTTCGCCGTTCTGTTCAACACCATTGCCTCCCTGTTGGTGACGCCGTGCTTAGGCTGAGCGCGCTGGGAGGAGCTTTGCTGGCGCTCGTGGTTGTAGCGCTGCTCTGGCCCATGGCGCATTTGTTGTTTGCGGCCCATATGGCGCAGCATCTGATTTTGATCGTGGCGGTCGCGCCGCTTCTGGTGCTGGGAGGTATTAAGATCCCCGCGGCGCCGCTGCTGAGCTGGACGCTGTTCGTCGGCGTTTTTCTGTTCTGGCATTGGCCGACAGCCTTCCGATGGGCCGCGCAATACCCGGCCGCCGAACTGCTGGAGTTGGGCTCCATTTTTGCCTCGGCTTGGTGTCTCTGGAGCGGCGTTTTCGGCAACAGTCCACTCAGTGATGGCGCCCGCGCTCTGCTGGTAATGACCGCCGCCATCTTGACCGATCTGCCGGGGGTGGTGATGCTCTTCTCGCCCATCGCTCTTTGCACCATGCCCGCGGAGAATGCCGCGCGTTTCGGTCTCACCCCGCTCTCCGATCAGCAGCTCGCGGGACTGCTGATGTGGGTGCCGGCGAATCTTGTCTTCTTCGCCATCGCTACTTTCCTGTTCGCGCGCTGGATCGGCGGACCCCGTTCCGCTTCGGTCAACATGTCTTCGGTTCCATTATGAAAATGACCTGATGAGAGTGACATCATGAAAAAGACGCTCTTAATGTTTTTGCTGCTCGCGGCGCCAGGCGCATTGGCGCAGGACAATGCCAGCCTGCAGACGGACGACAAGCAATGGGTGCTGGCAGGCAAAGATTATGCCCAGACCCGCTTCTCGCGTCTGAACCAAATCACGCCGGCAAATGCCGGCCGGCTGCAAGTAGCCTGGACTTTTTCGGTCGGTTCCAATCACGGACAGGAAGCCGCGCCCTTAGTGGTGAATGGTGTGATGTATGTGGTGGGGGCTTATCCCAACGAACTTTTTGCGCTGGATGCCACCACGGGCGAAATGAAATGGAAATATTCGCCGCATGTGGATCCGTCATCGCAGGGCGTGGCCTGTTGTGATGTGGTCAATCGCGGTGCTTCTTATGATAACGGCAAGATTTTCTATAACACGCTGGACAATCACACAGTCGCGATAGACGCGAAGACGGGCAAGGAGGTGTGGGTCACCAAGCTGGGTGAAATAACCAAGGGTCAGACCCTGACCATGGCACCGTTGGCAGCGCACGGAAAAGTCTTTGTCGGCAATTCCGGCGGTGAGATGGGCATCCATGGCTGGGTGACGGCGCTGGATGAGAATAACGGCAAGATCGTGTGGCGTGCCTATTCGATCGGCGCGGACAAGGACGTGAAGATCGGCGATCGATTCAAGCCGTTCTATCCCGACGCCAAAGGCAAGGATCTGGGCATAAGAACCTGGCCCAATGGCCGCTGGCAGTCAGGCGGCGGCCCGGTCTGGGGCTGGATTAGCTATGACCCCAAGACCAATCTAATTTTTTATGGCACCGGAAACCCCGGGCCGTGGAATTCGAACCAGCGCGAAGGCGACAATAAATGGACCGCCACGATCTTCGCGCGCGATGCCGATACAGGTGACGCGATCTGGGCCGATCAGCTCAACCCGCATGATATGTACGACTATGACGAGATTAATGAGAATCTGCTGCTGGATCTGCCGGTCAACGGCCAGACGCGGCCCGTGCTGGTGCATCCGGGCCGCGACGGCTTCATGTTCGTGATTGACCGCGCGACCGGTCAGATCTACAGCGCCGACAAGTACGATACCCAGACCTCAATCCTGTCCTACGACCTAAAAAAAGGGCGTCCCAATTACAATACGGCACTGACGCCGCTTCTGGGCAAGAACATCACCGGCATCTGTCCCGCGTCACCAGGCGTCAAGGACTGGCAGCCGACGGCTTATTCGCCCCAGACCAAGTTGCTCTACATCCCGCATCAGCATCTCTGCATGGATTACAAGACCAGTGAGGCAGCCTACATCCCCGGCACACCTTATGTCGGCGCCACGGTCAACATGTATGCCGGCCCTGGCCATTATCGTGGCGAGTTCGCTGCCTGGGATATTACCGGCCGCAAGAAGGTCTGGGCCATCCACGAGAAATTCCCGGTCTGGACAGGCACCGTGGTGACTGCCGGAAATATCGCCGTTTATGGCACTATGGACCGTTGGTTCAAGGTAGTCGATGCCACCAATGGCAAGCTGCTCTACCAGTTCCGGGCACCATCCGGGTTTATCGGCCAGCCCATCACCTATCAGGGCAGCGATGGCCGGCAATATATCGCGCTGCTGTCGGGGGTCGGCGGCTGGGCCGGCGCGCTGGCCAATTACGAGATTGATCCCAGAGTGCGCAACGGCGCGCTGGGCTATACCGGAGCCGTCAATGATCTCCCCGCTGTCACCAGCGGGGGCTCCACCCTGATGGTGTTTGCGTTACCAAAAGGAGGCAGCCCATGAACCGCTTCCTATGGATCATCATCGGCATCGTCATTGTCATCGTGGCAGTAGTCGTGCTTGGAATTTCCGGCGTGTTGATGCCGGGAAAAGGGTCCGGCCCCAATCTTGCCAGCGGCTATAGTGGGCTGATCGCCCCGGAAAAACTCCTCCGCGTGCCGGTATCCGGTATCTATCCCGGCGGCAATCCGCGCGGCCTCAATCCCCACATGGAAAATCCGCTTAAAGATGATCCTGACGCCGCGGCGCGGGGGATGAAGGATTTCGACAATTTCAACTGTTCGGGATGCCACATGGGCAATGGTGGCGGCGGCATGGGCCCGGCCCTGTCCAATCACGTCTGGATTTATCGTGAGTCTCCGGCCAATATCTATCTCTCTATCGCACAAGGACGCAGTGCCGGCATGCCCGCCTTTGGCGCCATGCTACCCGACCGGACCATCTGGGAACTGGTGGCCTATATCCAGAACCTCAGTGATGATCCGGGTCACGCCTTCGGCGTCACGACCAGCGCGACACCCGATGTGCCGCCGCGCGAGCAGGTACCGGTGGGTCAGATCCAATCCCCCACGCCTTGGAAATATACCGAGCCGATGCCGCCGAACGGTGAAAAGAATGGGTCGGGCAGCGAGCCGCCCGATGCGCCC
>Ga0157370_10002059_pt1 | contig 24637 bp, 24 predicted proteins | sample C35metaG_FD_113463 | JGI IMG/M metagenome (GOLD analysis project Ga0157370, IMG submission 113463) | Corn rhizosphere microbial communities from Kellogg Biological Station, Michigan, USA - C3-5 metaG | ecosystem: Host-associated > Plants > Roots > Rhizosphere > Soil | place: USA: Michigan...
AATTGAATGCCATATAGAGAGAGGGCGTTTCGCACTACGGCGTGGCGCAGAATCGACCGGGGCTCGATCGATCTCGTCGCGCTGATTTCCGGCATGAATTCTTATTATCGGCGGATCCGGCTCGCCGCGCGGTTTGAATACCCACGCTTTGGCCCCCACCCGATGAAAAAACGGGATTTCGTACCGTTTCGGTTAGGATGGTTGCAATCGGATGACAGACTCAGGGCCGGCGATCGTAGTGACGGATCTTCGCAAGGTCTACGGTTTGAAAGCCGCGGTCGACGGTTTGAACCTTACGGTCCCGCGTGGCTCGTTTTTCGGTTTCCTCGGGCCGAACGGGGCGGGGAAGTCCACGACGATCCGAATGTTGACGGGGTTGATCCCGCCGACCTCGGGCTCAATTGAGCTGCTGGGTATGCGCATGCCCGGGGACGAACTCGAGATCAAGCGCCGGATCGGCCTGGTGCCGGACGAATCCATGCTGTTCGACCGCCTTACCGGCCTCGAATTTCTCGAGTTTGTGGGCCGAATGTATTCGCTCGAACGTGGCATGGCGCGGCATCGCGCCGAAGAACTGCTGGAAGTCTTCGAGCTTTCGGGTGAAAAACGAAAGCTGATTTCGGAATACTCAAAGGGCATGCGGAAGCGCCTCGCCATGGCCGCATCTCTGATTCACAACCCCGAATTGTTCCTCATGGACGAACCTTTTGAAGGCGTGGACGCCGTGGGCGCGCGCCTCATGAAAGACATGCTGCTCGATTTGGTGCGGCGTGGCGCGACTATCTTTCTCACCTCGCACGTGCTCGAAGTCGTGGAGCGGCTTTGCGATCATGTCGCCATCATCAACCAGGGCAGAATCGTGGCTGAGGGCCGGATGGAAGATATCCGTGCCGGCTCGGAGACGCTCGAAGATGTTTTTGTCCGGACGGTCGGGGCGGATCGGGAATATGGCAAGCTCGAATGGCTGACCGAAGCGCGGCATGGCATCTGAGGCTAGACCGCGGATCCCGGCGTGAAGAGATCGAAATGCCGAGGGTGAGGCGGCCATGATCGCGGCCATTCTGCGCGCGCAGTTTCTCAGCCTTCGTCTGCGGGCGGGCGCGCGCCGTCCGAGCACGGCTTTCGCCGCTCTGACCGGGCTTATTTACTACGGTTTCTGGGCTTTTTTCGCTTTCGGAATGACGATGTTGTTCTCGATCGCCACGACGGAAGCGAACATCCTCGCGGAGCTTTCCACAGCTCTCCTCGTCGCCACACTCTACTGGCAGCTTGCGCCCCTGCTTACAGCGAGTTTCGGGGCATCGCTCGATCTTGGCAAGCTTCTGGCGTATCCGATCCCGGCATCCACGTTTTTCACCATCGAGGTTCTGCTGCGCCTCACCACGGGCGTGGAGATGCTCCTGGTTCTGACCGGCATATCGGCCGGGCTTCTGCGCAATCCGCGGTATGGGGTCCGGTCGGCGCCTCACGTCATCTGCGGCGCCCTGCTTTTTGCAGCAATGAACGTTTTCACGTCGGCCGGTGCGCGCCGGGTGGTGGAGCGCTGGTTCCGAACCTCACGCTGGAAAGAGCTTGCATTCCTGGTGTTCATCGCTATAACGGTTGCGCCGCAGATTCTTGTTCGGACGCACGTTCCGAAAGCGGCGCTGCTGCGCTTTGCTCCTTCGCAGATTTTCTGGCCATGGGCGGCAGCCGGACATTTGATGGTGGGTGACCGAACCCTGGTAGCTGCCGTGACCGCGCTCGTCTGGCTCGGCGCTGCCTGGTGGTTCAGCCGCCGCCAGTTCTTCCACTCCCTTCGCTTCGATGCCAGTGAATACCAGAGGCCGGAGCGCGAAAGACGAGGGAAGAGCCTGCTGGAACGTGTGTTCGCTCTGCCTTCGCGCTTTCTTCCCGATCCGATGGCGGCGCTTGCCGAAAAAGAGATGCGAATGCTTTCACGCATCTCGAGAGTACGGGTCGTATTCGTCATGTCCTGCGTGTTCGGGCTGATCCTTTTTCTCCCGGCAATCACAGGAAAGCGCCACGCGCCAGGAAATTTCGCGCAAAACGCACTGCCCATCATGGCCGTCTACGGTCTGCTGATGCTCTCACAACTCACGTTCTGGAACTGCTTTGGATTCGATCGTTCCGCCGTCATGGGTTACTTTTGCTGGCCGATTCCGCTGCGACAGGTGTTCATCGCGAAGAACGTGACGGTGGCCCTGATGCTCCTTCCGCAGATCGGGATCGTATGGGGCATCTCCGCGCTGGTGCGGTTGCCTGCCTCGCCCGGCAAGTTCCTGGAGGCTGTAGTGGTGATGATTGCAGCGGCCCTCTACTGGTTCGGTCTCGGGAACATCGCGTCTGTACGGCTTCCCCATGCGTTGGACCCCGACAAAATGAACCAGATGTCCGGCAAAATGCAGGCCCTTACCGTATGGAGCGCGCCGCTGCTTCTTCTGCCGATTGTGCTCGCGTATGTCGCGCGGGCTGTCTTTCACAGCCAGCTCGCATTTGTGGGCGTAATGGCAATCGCTCTGGCTCTCGGCGGCGTTTTCTACTATGTGTGCCTGGATTCGGCAGTACAGACTGCATCTCGCCGCCGCGAAGCCATTCTCAACGAGCTATCCCGCTCCGAAGGACCTATTTCAATCGCCTGACTGTGTTTTGCCCGACCTCGCGGCGTTGCGGCAAGTCGCCCGGACAGGCCAGAATCGGGGCATGAACTACGCCTGCGCGGCGACCATCGGCGCCGTGAGCGGACTTCGCTCAATGACCGGCCCTGCGATTATCGCTACTGCCGCGCGAGCCAGAGAACTGAAGGTAGATGGAACGGCGCTCGCCTGGTTCGGATCGCCGAAGGCCGCGCCCGTGGTTACCGCTCTGGCGGTCGGAGAGATGATCGCGGACAAGCTGCCCTTCATGCCCGATCGAACCAGGCCGGGTTCGCTCGCGGGCCGGGCCATCACAGGCGCGCTCTGCGGATACGCGGTTTTCAGTCCGCGCGGCAGGCGCAAGGCCGTTATGGGCGCTGTGGTGGGCGCTTCCGCCGCGCTCGCCGCATCCTGGGCAGGTTTCGAATACCGCCGCAGGGCGCCGATGCCGTCCTTCGTAGCCGCACTCATCGAAGATGTCGTGGCAGCGGCTGCCGGGGCGTTTGCTATCCGCAAAATCTGCGCCTGATTACAGCACGCACTCGGAAGAGTGGATGCCGGCCGCCTGCAGGTTCTCGGCCATCTTTTCCAGAGCGGCGCGGTGAATCTGGGAAACCCGGCTTTCATTGATGCCCAGCGAGTCGCCGATTTCGCGCATCGTCAGGTTGTCGTTGTAGTACATGCGAATCACCGCCTGATACCGTTCCGGCAGCTTCTGCATGGCGGTTTTCAGCACGTCGCTCAATTCTCTGCGGCCAGCGATCGTGTCCGGATTCAGTTCGCTGTCGGCCGGGAACTCGGGGACAGTCTGGTTCTCGGCATCGACCGGCCGCGAGGAGGCGGAAAGCAGACCGACCATCCGCAGTTCGACGGCTACGTGGCGCCACCGCTCTACATCCATTCCCATCTTCTGCGCGATTTCGTCCTCAGTGGGAGTACGGTCCATCGATGCGGCCATTTCCTGCGTGATGGCCTCGAGGCGCTTGTGACGGCGGCGCAGATCGCGCGACGCCCAATCCATCTCGCGGAGGCTGTCGAGAATCGCGCCCTTGATGCGGTGCTTGGCGTAGCCCTTGAAGGAGACCTGCTTGTTGTCGTCGTATTTCACCGCGGCGTCAAAAAGACCCATGATGCCGGCATGCACCAGATCGTCCAGATCGAGATGCACGGGGAGATTTTCATATACGCGAACGGCGATCGCGCGGACGAGGGGCAGGTGCTCGAGGACGAGGCGATCGCGCTCGCTCTCGGCGGTGGCGGCGGCGGCTTTGGTTGCGTTCTGGTTGAGGAGGTTCATGTGGCGGCTCGCACTGGACTAATGCACCGCCTTCGCCAAAAATTCGCCGGGGGCTAAATGCCTGCAGGACAATAACTTCACTGAAGCGAGAGCAATATGTCCCGGCTTCCGTGGTTCATGCGGACGCTCCGAAACGGCATCCCGTTCCGAAACGGAACGAGTTACGGTCCCTTTACCAGCGGGCCTTGTGAGCGATAAGAGTTTTCACCGCGAGAGCCGCCAGCAGAATGAGCACGGTGTAGAGAAACTTGCCGTGCAGCAGCACGAAGGAGAGCCCGAAGAGAACGACGAAGGCCGCGAGCGCCGAGGCAAGCCTCTGATTCATCACCTTCCATGATCGGAAATTAATGTGCGTCACGCGCGACCATCACGATGCATCGCGCGTCCGATGAAGTGGAAGTTAAGCTGAGCCGCGAACCTGGACGCGCCGCCGAATCAAAACACCCACCGGGCGGCGCGTCCTCAAGGCCCTCAATCCGCGGACGGCTTATTGCCGGACGGCCACCAGCGCTGCCCACGCGCCTGCGCCTGTCGAGTCGTACGCGCGCACCACGATCGTATTGGTTCCCTTCAAAACTGGAATACCCGCCGCAACCCACGTTCCCGTTCCCACGGCCGTGCCGGAATCGCCGGCGAGCGTTTGCCACGTAATCTTTGTGATCCCTCCGGATCCGCCGGACGCCTTCCCCGCGAGAGTGATTGTCGGCGAGCCAGTGCTGTAGATGGTGGTGGATGGAGTGGTGATGTGAATGGAAACCGGCCCGGCGGGCGTATTTCTCGCCGGAGCGACCGCCAGCGTGATGGTTGCGGTTTGCGACACCGCAGCGCCGCGCGAAGCGTCGAAGGCCGTTACCGTGATGTTATTCGCGCCGGCCACGAGAGGAACTCCACTTGCCTCCCATACTCCGTTTGAGATGGTCGCTGAGCCGCTGGAAGAGCCGTCCGTCTGCCATTGCACCGTAACGGGCGCCACACCGCCGGACACCAGGCCCGAAATCGAAATCGTATCTGTCTGAGTGGATGAAGGCGCGGGATTCATCGTCAGCGTCAGCGGCGTCGTGGGCGCGGTCGGCGTGCCAGTGCTCTTGGCAGGCGTCGAATCTGCCGAGGTCACCGGCGTAGTCGTCGTGGGTTCCGAACCCGATGTTATTGCCGCTCCGTAGAGCGACATTGCAGCGCCGATATCGTTCGCCGAGAGGTTCGCGCCGCGCCGGTAATACGGATACATCACATCGCCCGGTTTATCCGAATGGCCCAGCCCGAGCGCGTGCCCGATTTCATGCAGCGCCACGCTGTAGATATCGATATCGCCGCCAATATTCCAGTTCTCGTCAAGGTTCAGGTGCATGTCTCCCGCGATCGATTCCGGATTGATCGGAACCGGGTAGAAGGTGTGCGCGAGAACGCCGGAGGTAAACGGATACGAATCGCCGTGCGCTCCGGAAGCGAACCAGATATAGATGGTCCGCACGGCGGAGATGTTCGCGCTCGGCTGAAAAATGACGTTTACCTGCTGTGACCATGAGTTCAGCGCTCGAATGATCTCGCTCTGAACGTTTGCCGCTGTTTGCTTCGGCGTGAGCGTTCCGAAAACGTAGTTCAGGCGGACCTCGCCATTCTCCGGATCCCATCCGTGAACGATATTGGCGTACTGCGCGACGGGTCCGGCCGTGGTGAGCATTCCCGCGCACGGGATCAGCGCGGTTCCGTTCTCCAGATCGCTGTCGGCGGGAAACATGTAGGCCACGGAATCGTCCGCGGCAAGAATCTCAAGCTGGGAAAAGGCGGCGGTAACAAGGACGTGGCTGGCGACAAGCGGCGCGGGGCGTAAGCCGGTAAGTCCGGCGGCCTCAAGCATGGCATCCTGTTGCGTTTGCGTGATATCCGGATGAAATTCGATAATCGCCTGAATTGCGCCGCTTTGCGTGCCGCTGGACGTGAACGCGGGGCTCAGCTTATCGGCGGGATCCAGTTCGGCCACCCATGCGGCGCTACTACGGGGTAATGTTCTGCCGGCTGCGAGCGCGACTACGACGGCGTTATCCGGTACTACGCTCACGACCTCCGCGCCGGCCCGGACCAGCCGGTCCAGATCTTCAGCGCCGGGCGCATGATCGAACTGCACAATTCGATGAACTCTGCTTCCCCGACTGATATGGGTACGGCGCGCTGCTGGAGCCGGAGTCGATACGCTCGTATCGATGTTGCGCGTCTTCAGGTGGATCTGCTGACCGAAGACTGTCCCTGCAACGAGGAGCGTAAGAGCGGCGCGCCGAAATAACATGCCCCCCTATCGGCGGAAGGAGGAAATCCCTTTAGAGGTATCCTTTCGGTACTTTGGTAAATGCCAATGATCCCCATCGCGCTGACGATCGCCGGCTCCGACCCCGGCGGAGGCGCGGGTATCCAGGCGGACCTGAAGACCTTCCACCAGCTCGGCGTCTACGGAACCAGCGCCATCACGCTCATCACCGTTCAGAACACCGTGCGGGTCTCGCGGGTCGAAACACTTGACCCCGCTCTGGTAACCGAACAGATCCGAGCTGTTCTCGAAGATCTTCCGCCGCGGGCGGTAAAGACCGGCGCGCTCGGCGCAGCGGAGATAATCGAAGCCGTCGCCGCTATCGATTTCGGCTGTCCGCTTGTGGTGGATCCGGTCATGATCAGCAAACATGGCGCGCCATTGATCGCCGCCAACGCGAGAGCCGTCCTGCGCAGGCTTCTGATTCCGCGAGCGTCACTGATTACTCCGAACGCAGAAGAGGCCGCCGATCTTGCCGGAATCGAGGTGCACGATACCGAGACGATGCGAGAGGCCGGGCGCCGTATTGCCGGCCTCGGCGCGCGCGCGGTTCTGGTGAAAGGCGGCCACGTTTCCGGCGATGCTACCGATATTCTCTTCGACGGATGTGAGTTTTTCGAACTGCGCGCTCCGCGCATCCAGACGCGCCACACGCACGGAACCGGCTGTTCGTACTCCGCCGCCATTACGGCCTCACTCGCGCGCGGGTGCGGCCTCGCCGATTCGGTCCGGCGCGCGAAGTGCTGGATCGCCGAAGCCATCACGACCAACCCCGGTCTCGGCGCGGGGCACGGTCCCGTGAACCACTGGGCCAAAGCCGGATTCAGGTCGTCCGATCCGCTATAATCTGGTTTCCCCGAATGACGAAAGTTCAGAAGCAGTTCCGGCTGCAGCGTCCGCTCGATGAGCAGCTCATGGAGTCGATCGCCGACGCGCATTCGATTTACGGAATCGAGCGTATCCGGATTTCGCCCTCCCGCGAAGAGCTGCTGGTGGAATACGATGCCTCCCGGCTCCGCGAGCCGGAGGTGGAATCGGCTCTGCAGCATTTCGGCATTGCTGTGGTGGAAGTTCTTCTTCCTGCGCGGTAGCGATTGCTGTTATCATTCGAATCGCGCCTTTGACGAATCTCGCCGTCCGATAACTTCTCCGCTGCGGCCCACTCTCGCAGGTTCAGTGTCTTCTCAGGAGAAGAAATGCCAACTACATGGCAGCATGATTTTTTCCGGGGTATCGCGCTCGATTGCTGGCGCGCGGTGATTCCCAATCTGCCCACGGCGGAGGAAACCGATTTTCTCGCCGGCGTTTTTCTGGCCGGTTCCGAAGGCGAAGCCCGGAGCAAATCCCTGCTCGACCTCGCCTGCGGCAATGGCCGCCATGCGCTCGATCTCGCGGCGCGCGGGTTCAAGGTAACGGGCGTCGATCTGAGTGAGGAATTCATCGCTGAGGCGCGATCGCATGCGCCGGAAAACGCCCGGTTTGTCCGTTTGGACATGCTCGGCCTTCGTCCTGACCTCGCTCCGGCAGCAGGCTTCGACGGCGCGTATTGTTTCGGGAACGCAATCGGACATTTCGACCGGCGGGATCTTCAACGGTTTCTTGCAGGCGTCTCCCGATTGCTCAAACCGGGAGCCGCCTTTGTGATCGATACGGGAATGGCGGCGGAATCCATCCTCTCTCCGCTTCCCCGCGGCCGCTGGTTCCGGTTTGGCGATATATTCATGCTCAGCGAGCACCGATACCAGGCGCTCGAAGGGCGGTTAGACATTGACTACACCTTTGTCCATAAAGGGCCGCCCGTAACGCACCGGACCTCCAGCTTCGTCTTTACGCTGGCGGAGCTTTCACGCCTGTTCGCGGAAGCCGGCCTCGCGACCGAAGCTGCCCTGTCATCGCCGGCAGGTGAGCCGTTTACGGCCGGCTCGCCTCGTTTGCTTCTTCAGACGCGCCGCCTCTGAGTGAAGTCCGCCTGAACGAAACGCGCCGGGAACGCAATACATCATTGATTGAAAGAAGCATCCCAATGACGGGCTCCATCTCCCGGCGCGCTTTTCTGGACCTGGCCGCCGCAGTGGCGGCTGCTCCGCTACTCGAGGCGCTCCCGCAATCAGCTGGAGGGCAGTCGGAGGCGACATTTTCGACCGATGTCAATGTCGTGAACGTTTTCGTTACCGTTCACGACAAACAGGGCAAAATCATTACGGATCTGGCGAAGGAAGACTTTGCCCTCTCTGAAGATGGCCGCGCGCAGACGATCAGATATTACTCGCGGGAAGCCAATATGCCGCTCACCCTCGGGCTGCTGGTCGATACCAGCATGAGCCAGCGTCGCGTCCTTGGCGAAGAAAAGGCGGCCAGCTATAAATTCCTCGATCGCGTGCTTCGCGAACAGGATCAGGCCTTCTTAATCCACTTCGATCACGACACCGAATTGCTTCAGGATCTGACGAACTCAAAGCCGAAACTCCAGAAGGCGCTCGACGATTTGCGGTTGCCGGACGAGGATCGCCCGCAGCTGCATCGCCGGGCCGGTGGCGGTGGATACCCCGGGAATGGGTCGCCGCGTTATCCGGGGCCGGGCCGCATGAGAGGTCCTGGCACCACGCTCCATGATGCGATCTTTCTCGCCTCCGACGAACTGATGCGCCACCAGAAGGGAAGGAAGGCGCTGGTTCTGTTAACGGATGGCGTGGATAACGGCAGCAAGACGCCTTTGCCGGATGCCATTGCCGCCGCGCAGCGCGCCGATACCCTGGTGTATTCGATTCTTTTCGCCGACGAAGAAGGTTACGCGCCGATGGGAGGATTCGGCGGGCGCGGAATGGGCAGGCGCGGCGGTGGCATGGGTCGCTATCCGCAAACGGACCGACGCGAGGGCAAAACGGTGCTCGAACAGATCTCGCGGGAGACCGGTGGCGGCTTCTACGAAGTATCGAAGAAACTGACAATCGAGGATATCTACGATCGCATTCAGGACGATCTTCGCAATCAGTACAGTCTTGGATATACGTCCAGCAAACGTGACAGTTCCGGCGAGTACCGGGCCATCAGCGTAACGACTACTCGCAAGGGCGCGATCGTGCAGGCGCGCGAGGGCTATTACCCGGCTGGCCGCTAAGTTGCCATTAACGAATTTCCACCGATTCAATCATCAGCCCATACTCTCGCGACTCCATTCTTTTTATCGGCGAGGCCTCGAGCGTAATTTCAATGGATGGTCTGCCCACAAGAGCCGCCGGAAGCATGAAGCCCTGCTCAAACCGGGTCTCCGGGCCGCGAAATTCAACCGAGCCTAATGGCGCTCCGTCCGCGGCTGCCGCCAGATGCATCGGTCCATGGCGAAGCATATCGTCCCAGCAGAAGCCAGTAATCACCAACCGCTCGCCGGCCGAATCGGGTCCCGCGATTTTCAGAGTCGCGCGTGCTCCCATCCAGCGCGCGAAACCCTGTATCGCCTGCCATTCCGGACCCAGAAGATAACCGTACAAGGGATTCCCCGTCTCGATTCGACGCGGAGGGACGTCTCCGAAGTGCGCAACCGCGTATCTCCAGTAGGGCAGTGTGATGTTCTTCAGATGTCCCGCCGAGAAATCGAACACGACCGCTTCGTTACTCTGCAGCGCATGCTTTGCGACGGCCGCATCGACGAGTTTTCCTTTATACCAGTGGTCGCTTTCTTCAGGTTCAATCCTGCTTGCGGCGCCCGGTGTCAGGTACACATTCTGCATACCGAACGCGGGAAAGCCGTTCTCGAAAATGGTGGCCTGATAAGCCTGCTGAGAGACGCCGTCGAGCAGGATCGCCTTGTTCGGATGCCGCTCATGCGCCTCTTCGACGCCGATCACGAGATTGCGTGAGATCTTCGAATCATCTACGAACCGCCGCGTCGCCATCCGCACGGAGGGAATCATGGCGCTGAACCAGAAGACTACAGGAACCAGCATCAGCGCCCTCCATCCCCAGCCGCGCCGCCACGCGAGCGCAATGCCTTCGCCCGCCACCATCGCGAGGCCCATCACGGGACCTGCGAGGTAATACTCCGTGTGCCGGTCCGGCAGCAGCAACAGGGGCGAGAGTGTGACCAGAAACCAGGCTAATCCGAACAGGATCCTGAATCTCCGGCCCCGAAGCTGCCAGACCACAAATGCCGCGAAGGCGGACATCGAAACCGCCAGAATCGCAATGCCTCGGGCTCGCGGCATGCCGGAGCGCAATGCCTCGGGCGCGAGAAAAGACCAAAGCCAGTATTCCCAAAGCGTTTTGAATATCCGCAGATCAAAATGCACTGCGTAAATTCCGGCAGATGGAGCCGGCGCCAGACGGGTGTGCACGAGGTAGAAAGCGCCTGAAAGCGCGAAAAGAGGAATCGTGCTGGCGAGGAGGCGCTTCCGCACTGCGCGATCCGCCACTATGGCGGCCCATGCGGCGGCAATTGCGGGATAAACCACGTTGTTTTCGAGCGACCCGAATCCCAGAGCGAAAATCGCGAGTTGTGCCCACCAAAAGCGCCATTGTCCTGTTTCCGCGAAGCGGATGAACAATACGAGCGCACCCAGCAGGAACACCTGATACTGCACTTCGTTGTACGCGGAGTTCCACGTCATCGGTGTAATGATGGCCGCGCTCGCGCCCCAGAGGATCGCTGCCGCTGAGCCCGCAAAGCGCGATCCGGTCAGGCGTTTTGTGATCCACGCGAGCAGCCACATATCCGCCGCGGCGGTCAGAAAAACGAAGATCCGAAGCGGCACGCAATCTTCGCCAAAAAGATTCCACGAAATGAGAAAGGGCAGCCGTTCGCTCAGGGGCCGTATGGTTCCCTGTGCATATGGCAGGTAGAACAGCCCGAGGAAATCATGAAAGGAATTCGTCTGGCGTACCCAGCCGAGCAGCGGAAAATCGTCTTCCCGGAACCAGATCCGGAACGAGCGCGAATAAAGCCATGCTAAAAATACCGGCGGGATCGCGAGCCACAGCACGGATTGCGCCCGAGTCAGCCATTTCGGGCGCGCCGTATCCGCAACCGGCGCTGGCGTCAATTCAAGCACTCAGCCGATAATACCCGACAACAATAGTGACGCCGGTTGACAGCGGGTTTTCAGGCAGTTCTCCGCGCAATCGCGATGATCGACGTCGGCTCCCACGGCAGTTTCCGGTCGATCCGGCGCCAAAGCCAGACGAACTGGTCGAAGATTCGCATGCCCGCCGGCGAAAGCGTGCGCGATTTCAGCACCTGCCCCGTAAACCGCCAGCCCGGCCTGGAAACACGATTGAACTGGAGCATCGTTTCCAGTTCGTAGCCGCGATTCGCCAGCAGAGTCGCCAGCCCCTCCCGCGTATAACGCCGATAGTGGCCGAGCGCCTCATCCACGGTTCCGTATGCGTCCGGACCGTTGGGTACCAGAAGCACCAGCCGGCCGACGCCGGGCTGGAGGGCGGTCCGGATGCGATCGAGCGTGCCCACATCGTCGCGAATATGCTCCAGCACGTTCAGGCAGACCACCGTGTCCATCCGGTTCGCGAATGGCGCGAAATCGTCGGCATTCTCTGCGTCGAGCTTATAGACGCGAAGCGCCGGGCGATGGAGAAAGGCTCGCGACAGATGTTCCAGGTGCTCATGGTCGATGTCGGTCGCGACGTAGAGTTTGCGCCTTTTGCAAAGCTGTCGCGTCATGTTCCCCATGCCGGCGCCAATCTCCAGCACCTGCGCGCCGATATAGGGCATGATCGTTTCCGCCATCCAGCGATTGAAGCGGGGAGCGGCTGAAAGCGCCTCCAGCACTTCCGGCCCCGTATCCGCATACAGTTTCGAGGTAAATCGCGACCGCAGAATGACCCAGATGGCTTCGAGCGCGTCTTTGGACGTGATCTTCTTGCCTTCTTCGTAAGTGCGCCCGTGATAACTGATCGGAGTTTCGTAGATTCGCGCGCGGCGGCGGGCGAACTTGATCGTCAGCTCGGGTTCGATGCCGAACCGTTCGCTCTGGATCGGAATACTCTGCCCCAGTCGCGTGCGAAACGCCTTGTAGCAGGTCTCCATGTCCGTCAGATTCACGTCGGCCGCGATGTTGCACAGCGTGGTGAGAGCCCGGTTGGCGAGCGAATGCCAGAAATAGAGAACACGCCGCTCGCCCGAGACGAGGAACCGCGAGCCGAACACGACATCCGCGCGACCTTCCAGCAGCGGATGCAGCAATCTGGGGTACTCGCCCGGATCGTATTCGAGATCCGCATCCTGGATGATGCTGAATGCGCCGGTGGCATGCTGGAGTGCGGTGCGAATCGCCGCGCCTTTCCCCTGATTGCGATCGTGCCGGATCAGCCGGACCGGGACTCCCGGGCAGGATGCGATGAAATTCTCGACGATTTCGGCCGATCCGTCGCGCGAGCAGTCATCGACCACGATGATTTCGCGGCCCAGTTGCTCCGGAAGTGGGGCCGCGAGGACTCTCTCCAGTACTTCCTGGATGAATTCCTCCTCGTTGTAGAGAGGAATCAGTACTGAAAGGAGAGAAGCTTCCATTCTCTGCTGTCGTTTCGGGTTGCGCCGGGCGGCGCCGGTTACATCAGCATCATAGCGCCTGCGCGGGCGCGTTCAATGCCCGGTATAAATCGAGAAACTCGTTTACGGGCAACTGCTCGGCTCTCCGGGACAGCCCCGGGCGGGAATCGATCGCCTCGCGCGGATACGCCGCGGCAAGATTGTTGCGCAACGTCTTCCGCTTCTGCCGGAAACACACGGAAACGAACCTCAAAAACGCCTCCGCATCGACCGCATCCTCCGGGGCCTGCGGCGCAATCCGGATAACGGCGGAATCGACCTTCGGCGGCGGCTGGAATGCTCCCGGTGGCACTCGAAACAGATACTCAGGCCGCCCGAGGTACTGGCATTCCACTGAGAAATAGCCGTACTCTCGCGTGCCGGGCCGCGCCGTGATCCGCGCCGCCACTTCTTCCTGAATCAAAAAAGTCCCGCGGCGTAAGCCGCCGGGCCTGCGCAGGTAACGGGAAATAATGCTTGTTGCGACGTAATACGGCAGATTGCCGGCGAGGATTCCGTCGCCCCAAACGGTCCAATCCATCGCGGCTGCGTTTCCCTCGACGATTTCGATCCGGGAATCGCCCGCCCATCTCGACCGCAATCCGGCTGCGAGTTCGGAATCGAGTTCGATCGCAATCACGCGATCCGCGTGAGCAAGAAGATACTCGGTCAGCGCGCCGCGGCCAGGCCCGATCTCAACCGCGAGATGCGCCCGGTCCCCGCATGCCGCGAGCGCAATCCGTTCCAGAGCTCGCTCAGACCGGAGGAAATGCTGCCCGAGTTTCTGCCGCGTTTCAGCCCCGAATCGTACTGTGCTGGATCAGCAGGAGGATCTTGCTCGAAACCGGCTGGCCGAATGCCCGAGCCGGTTTGAAGCTGCTGTATAGCACGAGATTGCCGATCTCGCGAAGCTCGTCAGGTGAAGGCTTCTCCTGGGGCACGCTAAAGTCGGTCACATTGCCGTCCCGGTCGATCGTCAGTTGCACCAGCACATCCCGCCCCTCGAAGCAGAAGGGCGAAAGCTCGTCAATGGTCACCGCGCGATATAGTCCCACCGGCATATCGCTATCGAAACTCGGGTCAAGGTGAAGATCGTTCACGATAACGCCGAAGCAAAGAAACGACGCCAGAATGCCGCCTGCCGCGGGCACCGCGAGTGGTTTGAGCAGATTATCGAAAGTGAGTCGGGCGCGCTCCCGGAACTCCTTCCAGCGCGCCGCCATATCCAGCCGTAGAAGGCGGGCCGAGCGATCTCGCGAAGCCGCCACCCGCAGCCGCATCGAAACGATCGACGGTGGCCTGCGAACCGGCAGATTTTTCAGTCCTGTCGCCAGAGAGCTGACTTCCACCCGGTGCCGCTCGCATTCCCGGCATTCGAGCAGATGTTTCGATACTTTGCTGTTCTCGACCTCTCCAAGCCTTCCGCCCGCACGGTCCCACAATGCGCTGCGAACGAACTGACAACTTAATTCGGATTCCATTACTTGGCCGGCCTCGGTACCAGTTGCATGGAAGGCGCAGGGTCCAGCCGCGTAGTCAGATATCTGCGCAGCGCCTCCCGGCCCCGCAGAATGCGTGATTTCACAGTGCCGAGGGAAACCTGCAGCACCGCCGAAATCTCCTCGTAGCTCATTTCTTCCATCTCGCGCAAAACAAGCGCAGTACGAAAGCGCGGGTCGAGTGACATCAACCCCTCTTCCAGCAGTATTTGAGCTTCCCGATTCATCGTGAAATCGAAAGGCGTTTCCCCGGCATCCAGCAATGGCCGTTCACGCACATCGGAATCTTCGAAAGTGTCGTCTATCCCGGTCTCGCCACGCCGGTGTCTGAAAATCCAGCGCCTCCGGTTATATGCTTCGTTTACCGCGATTCGGTAGACCCACGTCCGCAGGCTGCTTTCCGCCCTGAACGCACCCACGTTCCGGAAAATCTTCAAAAAGACTTCCTGAACCACATCGCCCGCATCGCCCGTATCGTTCAGGAGCCGATAAGCCAGGTTGTAGACCGGTGTCTGAAACCGATCGATCAGCTTTTCGTAAGCTTCCTCGTCGCCGGCCTGCAGACCGGAGATGAGCCGCTGATCTTCAAGCGCCAGTGCCTGTTCCGGCGAAAGGCTCGAATTGAGGTTTAAGGTGAAGGTTCCTGTCAAGAAGACCTCGAATTGCCTTCACCTTATCAGACACCGGCCCACGCCCGCGGGTTCCCGCGTCCGTCGCGGACCGGTACGGCTGGACCATTCGAGCCCGCACTACGGAGGCTCTCGCCGGCCCGCCGTCGTGCGCGGTTCAAATTGATGATTCCCGTAAAATGAAGCATGCCGTTCAACGGTTTGCGCGTGCTCTCTCTCGAAAGCCGCCGTGGCGCGGAGATGGCCACGCTGATTCGCAAACAGGGTGGCGAGCCCTTCATCGCCCCCGCAATCCGCGAAACGCCTCTCGAGGATGAGGCGGACCTCTTCGCCTTCGGCCGGAGACTCCTGGATGGCGATTTCGATGGATGCATTTTCCTTACCGGCGTCGGAATCCGAATGCTCTGGAAAGGACTCGTCGCCCGCTACCCCGACGCGGATCTGAAACAGGCCCTCGCCTCCGTTACGAAGATCGTTCGCGGTCCCAAGCCGTCCGCCGCGTTGCGCGAAATCGGCCTCACTCCGGACGTCCAGGTCCCGGAGCCGAACACCTGGCGCGAGCTGCTCGAAACCATGCAGCCGCGCCCGGAGAAGCGTCTCGCTTTACAGGAGTATGGCGAATCGAATCAGGAACTGATCGCCGGTCTTCAGGCGCAGGGCAGGGAAGTAACGCCGGTCCGCGTGTATCAATGGGCCATGCCGGAAGATCTCGCCCCACTTCGCGAGGCAGCCTCCCGCCTCATCGCGGGAAGCTTCGATGTCGTTCTCTTCACCACATCCATGCAGGTTGTGAACCTCATGCGTATCGCGAAATCCGAAGGCATTGGGCAGCAGGTGCAGGAAGCGTTGCGCTCCGCTTTCGTCGGTTCCATCGGGCCCAGCACCAGCGACGCGCTCGATGAATATGGGCTCAAAGCCGATTTCGAGCCCAGCCATCCGAAAATGGGCCTGCTCGTGAATGAGGCGTCCAACCTGGCGCCGGAAGCCATTGCACGCAAGATCTGAGGGTCGATCGCATCGGATCAGGCGTCCAACCTGGCCGTCTATAATTGGGTTGCGACACGTCTCACTACGCCTTCATGGAAAAGTCCAAAATCGACACCAACTCGAACTCGCTGGCCGCCCTGCTCGCCGGGAATGAAGCGGCCGTCCTTGAGCGCTGGCGGTCATCCCTTGTTTCGGACAATGGTTCCCGCCGCAGCGGTATTCGGGAAGCCGATCTGAACCGGCAATCCGGAGAGTTTCTCGCAGCTTTCCGCGCCGCGATCGAGCGGGATGCCGCGGGGAACATTCAAGGCTCGGCATGGGATCAGACGCGAGGCATTCTTTCGGACATTTCACGGGAACAGGCGAGCCAGGGAGCTACTGCTTCTGAAGTTGCGACCTTCATTTTCACTTTGAAGGAAGCCCTGTTCGGTCTTGTGCAAATCGAGTTTGCAGACGACCCTCAGCGCGTAGCACAGGAAGTCTGGAACGTCAGCCGCATCCTCGATCGGCTCGGTCTGCTCACCACCGATATCGCGCTCAAGAACCGCGAAGAAACGATCCTGCGCCAGCAAAATGAAATGCTCGAGCTTTCGACGCCCGTGGTGAAACTTTGGGGTGGAATTCTCGCGCTGCCTTTGATCGGCACCCTCGACAGCGAGCGCACGCAGGTCGTGATGGAAAGTCTGCTCGATGAAATCGTCCGGACTGAGGCTGCGATCGCCATCATAGATATCACTGGCGTTCCCACGGTCGACACGCTGGTCGCCCAGCATTTGCTGAAGACCGTCGCCGCCGCCCGTCTGATGGGGGCTGAATGCATCATCAGCGGCATCCGTCCGCAAATCGCCTCCACCATCGTGCACCTTGGGGTCGATCTCGGTGGCGTATCCACGAAAGCCACTTTGGCCGACGCCTTCGCAATGGCTCTGCTCCGCAGCGGCCTGGGTGTGTGCCGCATTGAGGCGCCCCGCAAGAGTTCTTCCGGCCAATAAGCGTGGATCACATACCTATCCTGAAAATGGGCGAGTTCCTGCTCGTCACGGTGCAGGTCGATATGCATGACCGGCTCGCCATGGCGCTGCAGGACGATCTGACGGAGAGGATCGTCGCGAATCACGCGCGCGGCGTCCTGATTGATATCTCGGCGCTGGATGTGGTCGATTCATTCATCGGCCGGATGCTTGGAAACATCGCCTCCATGTCGCGCGTACTCGACGCGGAAACCGTGGTGGTCGGCATGCGTCCCGCGGTGGCCATCACTCTCGTCGAGTTGGGTTTGGCGCTTCCGGGCATCAGGACCGCCCTCAGCGTCGAGCGGGGAATGCAAATGCTGCGCTCGGGGATCTCCGCCCATCAGCGTTCGGTTTTCGAAACGGGCCCGGATGACCGTCAATCGTAGTGAGTCGATCCCGGTTCGATCGCAGGAAGACGTCGTCGCCGTTCGCCAGCGCGTCCGTGCGGTAGCGGCCGAGGAAGGCTTTCGCCTGGTGGACCAGACCAAACTGGTTACCGCCGCAAGCGAACTGGCGAGAAATACCTACATCTATGGCGGCGGGGGAGCGGGGCTCATCGAAATCATCGAAAACGGCGGAAGAAAAGGCCTCCGCGTCACCTTCGAGGACAGTGGACCCGGAATTGCCGATATTGCTCTCGCGATGAAAGATGGTTACACCACCGGTGGAGGCCTTGGTCTGGGCCTGAGTGGCGCAAAACGTCTATCGAACGAATTCGAGATCGCGAGCACGCCCGGCGAGGGTACCCGCGTCACCATCCTCCGCTGGCGTTAAGGCTCGGCGCAAAGGGGTAAAAGAATCTTTGATTCCAGACACTATTGTTGCGGTACGAGAGAAGACGGACGTAGCTGAAGCGCGCCGTCGCGCGGCGGAATTCGCCGGCTTCGATCAGAAATACGCCGGGACGCTCAACATTGTCGTCACCGAACTGGCCACGAATCTTGTCAAGCATGCGGGCGGAGGGCACATCATCATCCACAAAGCGGGCGCCGCCGTGGATCTGATCGCGATCGACAACGGCCCCGGCATCCCGGATGTGGCGCGCTGTCTGACCGACGGATATTCGAGTACGGGTACTCCCGGCACTGGACTCGGCGCGATTTCCCGGGCCGCAAGCTTTCTGGACGTCTATTCGGCGCCGCAACAAGGCGCCGTGCTTGCCGCTCGCGTCGGGCCGGCATCCGAATCGAACCGCGAGATTTTGGAGATCGGCGCGATCTGCGCCCCGTACCCCGGGGAATCCGTCTCGGGCGATCGCTGGGCATTTGACGCGAGCGGCGCGCCCTGGCGCCTCGCGCTCAGCGATGGTCTTGGCCACGGCCTCTTCGCCGCGCAGGCTTCCGATGCCGGCATCGAGGCCGTCATGAGCGAACGTGAGGCACAGCCTTCCGTCGCGCTGGATCACGCGCATTATCGCCTGAAAGGTACCCGCGGCGCGGCGATGGGCGTGGTGGACATAAACCCTGAGGCGGGCGCCGTTTGGTTCTCCGGGGTGGGCAATGTCGCAGGCGCGATCGTGCAGGATGCAGTAACACGGCGTCAGATGCTCTCGACGAATGGTACACTCGGCCACGAAATGCGCGCGGCCGTGCAATATCAATACCCATTCCCGCGCGACGCGCTGGTCGTCCTCCACTCGGATGGACTCAGCGCCAACTGGTCGCTCGACAAGTACCCCGGATTGTTTCACCGGCGCCCATCTATCGTAGCGGGCGTGTTGTTCCGCGACCATCGCCGCCAGCGTGATGACGCCACAATAGTCGTGATTCGGGCTCTGGAGAACGCTGCTTGAGCATACCTGTCCTCTCGGTCCGCGTTCAATATGAGCACGACGTCGTCGCCGCGCGTCAGCGCACGCGCCAACTCGCCGAGGCGCTCGGTTTCGACGCCCAGCAGCAAACGCGTCTCGCAACCGCGGTCTCCGAAATTGCCCGCAACGCGTTCAATTATGCGGGCGGCGGCCGCGTGGAATTCTCGCTCGAAGGCAACACCGCGCCCCAGTTGTTTTCGGTGCGCGTGATTGATACAGGTCCGGGTATCCCCCACCTGGATCAGATTCTTTCCGGCCGCTATCGTTCGGGAACGGGCATGGGCCTCGGAATTATCGGGGCGCAGCGGCTGATGGATCGCTTTTGCATCGAAGCCGCGACGGGCAAGGGGACCAGCGTTTTCCTGGGGAAGCTGCTTCCCCGCCGAGCCGGATTCGTGACCGCTGCGGATCTGCCGCACCTCTTCGAGCGCATTGAAAAACAGAAGCCGCGCGATATTCTCGACGAGTTCCGCGAACAGAATCAGGAGCTGCTCCGTACTCTTGACGAACTTCGCAGGCGGCAGGAAGAACTCATCAGCCTCAATCGCGAACTCGAGGACACCAACCGGGGCGTTGTAGCTCTCTACGCCGAGCTGGATGAGAAAGCCGACCATCTTCGGCGCGCTGATGAAGTGAAATCGCGCTTTCTGTCGAACATGAGCCATGAGTTTCGCACGCCACTGAACTCGATTCTCGCCCTCTCGCGTCTGCTGCTCGACAGGGCGGATGGCGACCTCACTTCGGAGCAGGAAGTTCAGGTCGGCTTCATTCGCCAGTCCGCGGAGAGCCTGTCTGAGCTGGTGAACGACCTGCTGGATCTCGCGAAAGTGGAAGCCGGCAAGATCGATGTTCATCCCGCCGAATTCGACATCAGCTCGCTCTTCGGCGCTCTTCGCGGTATGCTGCGGCCTTTGCTGGTCAGCTCGAAGCTGAACCTCGTGTTCGAACAGCCCGAGGGGATCCCTCCTCTCTACACCGATGAAGGGAAAGTCTCCCAGATCCTCCGAAACTTCATCTCAAACGCCTTGAAATACACCGAAGTGGGGGAGGTCCGGGTGTGCGCCGATTATTCCGAAACCGAAAGCGTCGTCCGCTTTCGCGTGAGCGATACCGGTATTGGAATCGCGCCCGAGGATCAGGAAGCGATTTTTGAAGAGTTCAAGCAGATCGAGCACTCTCTTCAGCGAAAAATAAAGGGCACTGGTCTTGGCCTTCCGCTTTCGAGGCGCCTTGCGCATCTTCTCGGGGGGCGGGTCGGCGTCGAGAGCCAGCCGGGAGTTGGTTCCACCTTCACGCTTGGCATCCCTTTGGTTTACAGGAAAATCGAGCCCAGCCCTCCTGCTCCGGCTCCGTCTTCCGCCGAGAGCGCCCAGCGCGCCACCGTGCTGTTGGTTGAAGATCATTACGAGACGAGGCTGATTTACGAGAAATATCTGCGATCTTCGCCATGGCAGATCGCCTCGGCCCGGTCCGTGCGCGAAGCTGAAAACGTATTCCGCCGAACCATTCCGGTGGCGATCATTCTTGATATCGCGCTCGAAGGTGAAGATACGTGGGATTTGCTCGCGCGCCTGAAATCGAATCCCGCGACTGCCCGGATCCCGGTAATCGTGGTCACCAGCGTGGAGGACGAACCGAAATCCCTCGCGCTCGGGGCGGACGCTTACTTTCCCAAGCCGATCAGCGGCCAGAAGTTGCGCGAGGCGCTCGATCGCCTCACTCACCGGGGACATACGGTGCTGCTGGCAGATGATGAGGAGATCTCCCGATATCTTCTGCGCCAGGCCTTCAGACACTCCGATATCCGCTTCGTGGAGGCCGCGAGTGGCAGGGCAGCGCTTCAGGTCGCCCGAGCCGAAAAACCGGATTTGATAGTAATGGATCTTGCAATGCCCGAAATGACGGGCTTCGCCGCCATTGACGCATTGCGTTCCGACAATGACCTCAAAGACATTCCCGTAATCGTGGCGACCTCCGGAGCGCTCTCGGCCGAGGACGACAATAGACTTTCCGGCCGTGTGCTCGGCGTCCTCGCAAAATCGAAATTATCGAGCGGCGATGGCGTCTCGGCTCTCGCCGCCATGCTTGCGCCCGTGGGCCTCGCCGATCTGGTCGAGCATCGGGCCGGAATCGGTACCTGATGACTTCAAATCCGCTCATTCTGAATGTAGACGACGATGCCGCGGGCCGCTACGCAGTCGGCCGCAATCTGAAGCAGGCCGGTTATCGCGTCGAGGATGCCGGAACCGGCTTTGAAGCTCTCCGCCTCGTTTCTGAACTGAAGCCGGACCTGGTCCTGCTCGACGTGCGGCTGCCCGATATCGATGGTTTCGAAGTCTGCCGCCGCATTCGCGAACACGAGTGGGAAATCGCCTCTACGCCCGTGGTCCAGTTGTCGGCCTCCTACCTTGACACGAGCTCGAAGGTCAGGGGACTGGAAACCGGCGCCGACGCGTATCTCACGGAGCCCGTGGAACCGGCCATTCTTGTCGCCACCATCGAATCGGTTCTCCGTATTCGCCGCGCTGAGCGGCAGGTCCGCCGGTCCGCCGCGGAGTGGCAGACCACTTTCGAGGCCATTGCCGATGGCGTCGCGCTCCTCGATACAAACGGCGCCGTGCGCAGATCCAACAAGTGCTTTGAGCATTTTGTCGGCCTCGACTCCTCGCGCGTCATGAACGCCATTCAAAGCGCCCTCGATCAGATCCGATCACAGCCGGCGCGCCGGACTGTCGAACTCGGCATTGATTACAGAACGCTCCACCTTACGCTTGATCCGGTCCGAACAGACGGGGATCTCGACGGCGCCGTATGCGTGGTTGCGGATATTACGGAGCGCAAACGCTTCGAGGCCGATTTGCGGCAAACGGCCAAGCTCGAGAGCATCGGCGTCCTGGCGGGGGGCATTGCCCACGACTTCAACAATCTCTTGACCGGCATCATGGGCAATTCGAGCCTTCTCCTTGACTCCGTGCCGGCTCATGCGGCGGAAAGAGAGCTTATCGAGGAAATTGTCAAAGCAAGCGAAAGCGCCGCGGATCTGACGCGACAGATTCTGGCTTACGCAGGCAAGGGCCAATTCACGACCGTTCCGATAAGTCTCTCCCAGGTGGCCCTTGATACCCGGGCTTTCGTTCGCCGTTTCATCCCCCCCAGAGTTCAGCTGATCTATGAAACCGACCCCAATCTGCCGATCGTCATGGGCGATCCGAGCCAGATGCAGCAGGTCGTTATGAATCTGGTGATCAATGCGGCGGAATCCTTCGCTGAATCGCAGAATGGCGTCATCGTGGTCCGCACCGCAGTACAGGATCTGGATGAGAAATTTTTTCGAGGCGGCGAAAATGCCGCCCCGGGGCGGTACGCGACTCTCGTAGTGCGCGATACCGGGAGCGGCATGACGGAGGAAACCCAGCATCGGATCTTCGAGCCCTTTTTCACCACCAAATTCGCAGGCCGGGGGCTGGGCCTTTCCGCCGTGCACGGAATTCTGAAAACGCATGCCGGCTATCTGCGATTTGAAAGCAAACCGGGCGAGGGCACGAGTTTTCACATTTATTTACCGGTCAACGGTTTGGAGAAGCCTGCCACTCGCCCTGACAACTCGTCCGTGGCTCCGGGCGCGCACGGCACGATTCTGCTTATCGAGGATGAAGCCGTGGTTCGCAACTTCGGCCGCGCCGCCCTTCAGAAATTCGGTTACGAAGTCATCCTGGCCGAAGACGGTGGCGCGGGAGTCGAGTTGTTCCGTCGCTTCCGCGATCTGATTCAACTTGTGATCCTCGATTTCGCCATGCCCGTAATGAACGGCGCGGAGGCGTTCGAGCACATCCGTCGCATGTCTCCCACCGTGCCCGTCATCGTGTCGAGCGGTTTCAGCGAAACGGAGGCGACCGAAAACTTCAGGAACGGCCGCATCGCCTCTTTTTTGCGAAAACCTTACACAGCGCTGCAACTCGCGCAGGCCGTGAGGGAAGCCCTTGCTTCCGCCAATTCAAAACACCGCCAATAGAGCGCGAATACCGGCGCTCCGGACTCCCGTCGGCCCTCGCCGCCGTACAATGAGAAATTGTCTACGGTGTCATCACCCCTGTCCTCACCGCTCAATGTGCGCCTCGATCAATACGAGGGGCCGCTCGATCTCCTGCTCGACCTGATTCGCAAACAGCAGATCGATATCCGCAACATTCCCATCGCCACTATCACGGCGCAGTATCTCGGTTATCTCGAACAGGCGCGCGAGATGGATCTCGATATTGGCGCGGAATTCGTGTTCATGGCGGCGACGCTGATTCACATCAAATCGCGTATGCTCCTCCCAACGGACCCGGAATTGCGGAAGGACGAGGATACCGGGGACGACCCGCGCGAAGAACTGGTGCAGCGCCTGCTCGAGCATGAGCGCTTCAAGAACGCCGCCGAAATGCTGCAGCAAAAACGGATGATCGAGGAGAACGTATGGTCGAATCCGCAGATCGGCCAGTTCGTTTCGGACGATGATGATCCCGGTCTCGCAGTCAGCCTCTTCGATCTGATCAAGGCCTTCGGGGAAGTCCTCGACCGCGTGAAGAACCGGCCGACCTATGAAGTCGTCGAAGAGGAAGTCTCGGTCAGCGACATGATCGGGCACGTGCGGTCACTGCTGGCATTGGCCAGAAAAGACAAGCCGCTGTTCATCATGCAGGTGATGGAGAAACAGCGCAGCCGCCGCGCCATGATTTGCCTGTTTCTCGCCGTTCTTGAACTCGTGAAAATGCAGGCGGTGCAGATATTGCAAAAGGACCTCTTCGGGGAGATCGCCCTGGCCAAAGGCGAGCGCTTCGACGAAGCAGCCACGCCTCCGGCCGTGACCATTGAAGAGGATTACAAGTAGCTGATGGAATTGGAAAACGAAATCTCCGTTGACGCGCTGGGCGCGAGCGCGCCGGACAATACGACTCCCGAAGCGAAGGCGGATAGTAGCGAACCCGCGGGCGAGCCCGCCGTAACCCCCGGAGATATCCCTCCCGCCGAATCGGCACAGGCTCCCGACTCGGCGGAAAACGCGGCGTCTGGGCCTGCCGCAGTCTCATCCGAGGAGTTCCTTCCCTTCGAGCCCGAAGCGCCACTCTCAGGCGGCGAAGACGCCCGCCTCAAAGCTGTTATCGAAGCGATTATCTACGTCACCGACGAGCCGCTCGCGCTCGATCAGATCAGCGCCGCTCTCGAGCAGCCACGCGATCGCGTCACACGTCTCCTTGAGCAGCTTTCTGCCGAATACGAACAGCCGGATCGCGGCCTGTCCATTCGCGAAGTCGCGGGCGGCTACAAACTATCCACGAAGCCCGAGCATCACGACGCGGTTCGCCGCTTCGTCAAAAACCTGAAGCCGGCTTTGAAGCTCTCACTGCCAGCTTTGGAAACTCTCGCCGTCATCGCTTACAAGCAGCCCATCACAGCGCCTGAAATCATGGAGATTCGTGGCGTTCAGGGCGCCGGCGTCCTGAAAACTCTGCTCGATCGCAAACTCATCGCCACTGCCGGCCGCAAGAACGTCGTCGGGAAACCAATCCTCTACAAGACCACCCGCGAGTTTCTGGTTCAGTTCGGCTTGAAAGACCTCGCGGAGCTGCCCACCCTGAAAGAATTCCAGGAGATCGGCCGCCTCGATACCGAAACTCCGACGGCCGTGAAGGAAACTCCGCCCGTTGAATCATCGGCGAGCCCGGCGTCCCCGAACGAATCTCCCGATTCTCCGCCGCCCCGCGAAGAGCCTCCGGCGCCTCAGACGCCACTCGAAGATCCGCCGTCGAGACCCGATCCGCCGACGTCCGAACAGGTCGAATAAGTGCCCGAAGAACGATTGCAGAAGATCCTTTCGACCGCTGGCATTGCCTCGCGCCGCAAAGCCGAGCAGATGATCCTCGAAGGACGCGTCGCCGTCAAC
>Ga0157370_10002061_pt1 | contig 24629 bp, 23 predicted proteins | sample C35metaG_FD_113463 | JGI IMG/M metagenome (GOLD analysis project Ga0157370, IMG submission 113463) | Corn rhizosphere microbial communities from Kellogg Biological Station, Michigan, USA - C3-5 metaG | ecosystem: Host-associated > Plants > Roots > Rhizosphere > Soil | place: USA: Michigan...
ACGTCAGTGGGGCCGTGAAAGCCCGACTTGATCTGGTACTGCGCGGCGAAGTCCATCACCTTCTTCAGGGGCGAGATACCGCCAAAGTGGGTGGATGCAGCACGCACGTAGTCGATCAGTTGCTCCCGGATGAGCGTCTGAAAGTCCCAAACGGTGTTGAAGACCTCACCGATCGCGAGCGGCGTTGTCGTGTGTTGCCGCACCAGCCGTAGCCCCTCCTGGTTCTCGGCCGGCGTGCAGTCCTCGAGCCAGAACAAGTCGTAGGGCTCGAGTGCCTTGCCTAGCCTGGCCGCCTCCAACGGCGTCATCCGGTGGTGCCCGTCGTGAAGAAGCGCGATCTCGGCACCGAACTCGTTACGAACGGCTTCGAACACAGTCGGTGCATGGCGTAGATATGCGCGCGTGTCCCAGTCTTCCTCGATAGGGAAGGCACCACGCCCGGCAGGCTCGTAGTCATATCGCTCGCCCGAGATCTGCGTCTGGGCGGCAACGCCGTACAGAGCGCGGATACCCGGAACTGCTGTCTGAACCCGGATCGCCTGATAGCCCCGCTCCAGATAGCTCTGGATCGACTCGAACAACTCCGGCAGGTCACGCCCGGAGGCGTGACCGTACACCCGCAGGCCAGTCCGCGACGCACCCCCGAGCAACTGGTACACGGGCAGGTTCGCGACCTTGCCTTTGATGTCCCAAAGAGCCATGTCGACCGCGGCGATCGCAGCCATGGTCACCGGACCCCTGCGCCAGTAGGCGCTTCGGTACAGAAATTGCCAGGTGTCTTCGATGCGGTGAGGGTCCAGCCCCAGCAGCAGTGGTGCCACATGCTCCGTCAGGTAAGCCGCGACCGCAAGTTCGCGTCCGTTGAGGGTGGCGTCACCGAGACCGGTGACGCCGTCGTCCGTCGTGATCTTGAGAGTGACGAAGTTGCGGCTCGGACTCGTGACGATGACATTGGCCTCGGTGATCTTCACGGCATGCCTTTCTGAGTCGTGGGCGGGCGAAAACAGGTCATCGGTGCGCCGGCGGTGCCGTGGTCGAGCGGATAACGAGTTCCGACCCCAAGCTCTCGCGCAGGTTCCGGCCGCCTGAACCTGCGACCACGTCTAGTAACAGTCGCACTGCGCGTGCGCCTGCCTCTGCACACCGCAGCGCGATCGTCGTCATCGGTGGGTACGTGGTCGAGGCAAGGACGTCGTCGCAGCCGATCACGCTGAATCCTTGAGGCACGCGAACACCGTGGGCCGCCATGCCCGCCAACAGGCCGTGGGCTACGGCATCGTCGAACGCGATTGCCGCGGTCACCTTGCTCGCGAGGAGGCCACCGACCGTCTCCTCCGCGCCTTCGTAGGTGGCGGGGCGGGCGCGGAACAGGGCGAGCCGCATGCGATGCGCCGCGGCGGCGGCGGTTACCGCGCGGCGGCGTTGACGATCCGACCACGACGTTGCCGGGCCCCCCACGTACGCGACTCTACGGTGACCGAGGTTGTGCAGATGGCCGACGGCCTGTTCGATGCCGGCGCGTGAATCGATAAGTACGCGCGGTATTCCGGCGATATCGCGATTCACCAGGACGATCGGACGGCGCTTCGCCTGCTCGATCAGCACCGAGGATGGCAGCCGGGACGACGCCAGCACGAACCCGTCTACCTGCGGCATGAAGCGGGCGATCAGCCTGCTCTCCTGCGCGGGCCGCTCGGCGGAGTCTCCGAGCAGCACACAGTAGTTTTGCTCGTCAGCGCGGGCCTGAGCCGCACGGATCAGCGGAGGGAAGAACGGATTCGCGATATCAGGTACGAGGAGTGCGATGTTGCCGTTGCGCCCCGTAGACAGTGCGCGGGCGACATGGTTCGGCGCGTACCCCATGCGGTCGGCCAGGTCGAGCACGCGAGCTACGGTCTCGGGGCGAAGTACCTGGGGCCGAGTGAAGGCTCGCGACACGGTCGAGCGAGAGATGCCCAGTTCGTGAGCGATGACGGTGAGCGTGGGGACGCCGCCGGGCGGCGCGTTGCTCGGCGGCTGGTCGTTCGTCATTGACTAGCGGCCGTCACTGGAGCGGCGTCCGTGGTGGCCACCGGCATGGACACGATAGAGACATTAGTTCAACGGAGCGGGCGGACGGGCGATAACAGCGCCGCAGAGTCGGGGTCGAGATAGAGGCAGGCTGACGCGGCGGAGCGCAAGATGGACGCCGGGCAGGTGGGCGACACCGGGCCCTCGAGAGCAGCCCTGACGGCGGCCGCCTTTCGCCCTTCCGGAACGATGCAGAACAGCCGCCCGGGATTCAGGAGCGCGCGGATGGTGAGCGACAGTGCCTGGCCGGGTACGTCGTCCAACCTCGGGAAGTGCCCCTCCGACCACTGCTGGCGACGGCAGTCGTCGTCGAGTGTGACCAGGTGCACGAGATCGTCCGTGGCGAAGTCGGCTGGCGGATCGTTGAAGGCGAGATGGCCGTTCTCCCCGATGCCCAACACACAGATCGCTGGGTCGAGCTCCCTCAGGATGGTGGAGTATCGCGCGATCTCGGCTCGCGGCGAGGGGCTGTCACCTCGAAGTTCGCGAAAGCTCGCCGGGTTCACCCATCGGATGAGCTGTTCGTCGAGGAAGCGACGAAAGCTCGCCGGGTGGTCGGCCCGCATCCCGAGGTACTCGTCCATATGTAGGACATGAATTCGATCCCAAGCGATGTCGCGCCGTGTCCGAAGGGCTCCCAGAAACGGCAGCTGAGAACTGGCAGAAGCGAAGATGACACCGATGTCGTCGCGTGTCTGCAGAGCGTCACGAACCGCTTCAGCAAAATCCGCTGCTGCAGCCGCGCCAAGAGCGGCCGCAGAGGGATAGATGCGCGTGACGAGCCGCCCGTAACTGCGTTCGGAGATTTCGTCGCGCGTCGCCTCCCCGGGACCACCACGTTGCTGTTCAGCTGGAGGGCCGATCGGCGTCATGAACTCTTCCGCTCCTGTCATTGCACTGAATCGATCGCTTGCAACGCGCCCTCGACGAGGCGCTCGCCCGCTTCCGGCGCAAACGCTGCCGGTGCGCCGTAACCCATGTGCGCGTGCAAGACCTCGTAGCCGCCCTCGTCATACGCCGAGCGGTGTGGAACGTAGCCCGGACATCCGTTGGCATAACCGATCACCACGACGTTCGGCTTGGTTCGACCACGAATGTCGAGTGCGAACTCGACAAACGGTTCGCCAGGCAGACCGACCACGACGATGTCGCCCCAGCGCATCGCCGTGACATCGAGAGAGATGCTCGGCGCATGCGGTGCGCTCGCCGCCACCCGGTCTGCCCACGCCGCCCACCTGCTGAGCCGATCCCGCTCCACCGACGCGCCTTCGTCGGCCGGGTCCAAGGATTGAGCTTCGCGTCGAAATGCTGCGGCTCTGGCCCGCAAGGCCTCGGGCTCTTCGATTGGCGACCACGGCGCGTCGACGCTGACCGTCGAAGCGCAGACCTGCTGGCGAGCGTTGGCTACGGGTGCGACTGCGCTCGGTGTTCCGCGGGGGCCGGCCGCGTGTTCGGCGGCCTGGATGGCCGCGCCCGCGATCGCTTTGCCAAGCCGATCGGCCTCCGAAAACGTCCGCACGTTGCTCGGGCGGATCGCGAGGCTGGCTTCCGCCAGATGGCCGGTGTTGATCTGGCCGGCGCAGCCGGTCGCGAAGATGGCAACCGCTCCGGGATACGTCGCCTCCAGCGCCCGCACGACAGCGCCTGGGTAATCGGCCGTGATTGACCGATTGTCAGGACCTAACGTGACCGGGTGGCAGGCGTAAGAACACAGCACGCCGATAACGCCCCCTGCCGTGTCCTCGATCCGAATAGTCTGAACAGCTGGGTCGATCACCCCACCCGCGCGCCGCCGGTTCTTGCCAACAGTCGGCTCGTGGCCGAAATTCAGCATCATGCGCGCGGGCACCGTGCGCTGCGCTGCATCGAGGGCACAACGCACTGCCCGCTCACAAAGACTCGCTACATAGTCGCGAATTGCAGCGGATTCGTTACCTCGCTCGTCAGTCGCCGGCCCGCCGTGCGTGTGTGTCGTCGCAACCATTACGTTGCTGGCAGGCACGTCCAATTCGCGCTCGATACCGCGCCGAATCGTTGATGCGTGGTGCGGCGCGATGCTCACGACGTCGAGAACAACAAGAACGGTGGTCGCGGCGCCGTGCGCAGCGCCGCTCACGACTAGCGCACGCGCGTACAAGGGATCGTGAACACCGGTGGCAGGCAGCGTGCGGGCCGCGAAGCCGGCCATCGGGACGTCGAGCGGCGGGGTGATCTCGAGCGTACTCAAGCCGACCCTGATATCACTACTCATACTCGGTCGCCTATCGGTGCGTCAGACAACTGATGGACGACGACGCCGCCGACGATGGTGGCCACGGCGTCGATGGCCGCCTGCTCCGGCCGCAACCGCAGCAGCGTCAGATCTGCGTTCGCACCCACCCGGATGGGCTGGCGGGCGATCGTGCGCAGTAGCCTCGCCGGATTGGTTGACGCCATCGCCACCGCCTGCGTGAGTGCGACGCCGGCGCCGTACATGGCCCACGACAGGCACTCGCGGAGGTTTCGCACCGCTCCGGCCAGCATTTTCGTGCCTGAGAGTTCGAGCCGGCCGTCGACGGTGAGTTCAACCGCGAGCCCGGTAGGGCCGGTGTACCGGCCGGGCGGCTTGCCTGCGACGGCCACGCTGTCACTCACGAGTATCGAGCGTTGAGGGCCCTTCGCGCGCAACATCGCTGTGAGGGTTGACGCCGGCAAGTGGTGGCCGTCCGCGATGAAGCTTGCCATTAGCCGGTCTTGCGCGAGCTGCTCCCAGATGTAGTTGGGATGACGGGCGATGCGCAGATGCGCACCGTTGCCCAGATGGGTAGACAGCTGCGCGCCCGCCTCAACGCCCCGACGTACATCGTCGGGCGTCGCGGCCGTATGCCCGATTGCGGCGACAACGCCTTGCTGAGACACGCCACGGATGTATTCGGCCGCACCTGCCAGCTCAGGTGCCAGAGTGACGATGCCTACTACGCCCTGACTCGCACGCTGCCACCGCTCGAACTCGACGAGGTCGGGCAACCGCAAGAACCGGCTGTCGTGCGCCCCTCGCGGTCCGTCTTCGGCACTGAGGTAAGGGCCTTCGACATGTGCGCAAGGAATCGCCCTGGCCACGAGCGGGTCTGCCTTGCGCGCCGCGGCAATCGCCTGCAGCGACGCAATCATCCGGTCTTCGGGGCCGGTCGTTACCGTTGGGCAGACCGCGGTCACGCCTTCGGCCCACAAGGAGGCGACGAAGTCGTGGATGGTCTGCTCGTCGATCCCCATGGCTCGGACGTCGTGACCGCCGTAACCATTGCTCTGAATGTCGACCAGCCCGGGGCAGACCAAGACGTCGCTTTCCGTCGCGACGTCCGCTACGTCGGTAACCACCGCGCCGGTAATAGTCAACCGCACGGTGCGGCCGGTGCCGGCGATGCGGCCAATGACTTCCATCTCGCTATGCCCTCAGCACCTGCAACTACAGGTGCCGGATCCGACCACGGAAGCGTGCACGGAACCGCTCATTGACCTCGTCGCCGCCTGGTGCGTTGCCACTTCGGAACACCGGCGGGGCGATGCCGCGAGCCGCGAGGATCGACAAAGTCTCGACCACGATCGAGTTGAGCAGGAACGCGTTGGCAAAGGTTGAGATCGGGCCGGTCAGCTCGTCGACGCCTTCGATACGCAGGATCGCGTCACCGATCGGCACCTTGCTGTCGACCGAGACGTCGACGACGTCGTGCAGGTTGAGCTTCGACGGGTGCCGCGCGGGATGGTCAGGAGTTGTGTTCGCCGCGTGCTGCACTGAACTGACGCCGATGGTCGTCGCACCGAGTTCCTTGGCTCGCAGGGCGGCGTCGATGAGAGCCGCGTTGATGCCGTAGGCGTTCACCAAGATAAGAAGGTCACCCTCGCCGATGCCGTACTCGTTCATGACGATGCGGCCGTAGCCCGGCAGCCGCTCCATGTGCTTGGAGTACTGCCCGCCGGAGCTGAGCATCGTCGCGAGGTCGAGGATCGCGCTGACGTGCATGAGCCCCCCGGCGCGGCTGAATATCTCTTGTGCCGCAAGGTTGGAATGGCCGCCAGGACCGTACACATACACCAGCCGATCGGCAGCGATCTGGTCGGCGACCAGCGCCGCAGCTTCTCGCACAGCTGCCATGGATTCGTTGTGCAGCGTCGTCAAATGCGCGATGACCGCTTCGTAGTAACGAGTAGTAGCCGGCACGTCTCCTACTTCTGCCCGCTGGCTCGACATTGGTTCACCTTCCGCTCTGTGCGACGGCCAGTGGTCTGACCACTTAGCAACAGTCTCATGCACTGCACTGCCTCGCAACCCCTGGTGCGAATACTATGCGACCGGTTGCACGCGGAGCTTGCAGAATCACGATCCCGGCCCGGCATGAAAGGCGACCCGCGGGATCGATGCGAGCAGCGTGCGCGTATATGCGTCTTGCGGATCGGCGAAAACGCCGTCGACGGAGCCGCTCTCCACGATCTTGCCGCGGTGCATGACAAGCACCCGCTCGCACAGTTGCCGCACGACTGCGAGGTCGTGACTGATGAACATCACGGTGAGTTCCAGTTCGCGACGCAGCCTGATGAGAAGGTTCAGGATGTCCGCCTGGATCGAGACGTCGAGCGCCGACACGACTTCGTCGGCCAGCAGGATGTCGGGCTGCAGCGCCAGTGCGCGGGCGATACTCACGCGCTGGCGCTGACCTCCCGACAGCGCTTGCGGGTAAACGTCCAGATAGTCGGCAGAGAGCCCGACGGCATCGAGCAACTCGCAGCATCGGGCACGGATCGCGTTGCGCGGCACCAACTTGTGAACAACGAGTAACTCGCCGAGCACGCTGCCGACCTTCATTGCCGGATTGAGCGCAGAGTAGGGATCCTGGAATACCAACTGCAGTCGGCGCTTCCGGCTGCGATCGTCGTGCCGATCCAAGGGCCGGCCCTCGATCTTCACCTGACCCGAGTCTGCCTTTTGCAGGCCGACGATCGTGCGCACGAGCGTTGACTTGCCACAACCCGATTCACCGACGATTCCGACACACTCTCCGCGCTCGACGGAAAGGCTCACGCCATCGAGGGCGACAACTCGGTTGCGCCGACCACCCGCGCGGCCCCCGCGGTTGGGAAACGTGACGCGCACGTCGTCGAGCTCGACCATCGACCCGCTCACCGCGCTACCCCGCTCTCCTCTTGAGGCACCGGGAGCGCAGCATCGCCGAATATGCACGCCGAACGGCGCCCCTGCCCGACGTCTTTCAGGTTGTACGGGAGGGCGGTGCAGCGTGGCTGGGCAACCGGGCAACGCGGATGGAACCGACAGCCGGACGGCGGGTGCAGCCGGTCGGGCGGCAGGCCTCCGATCGACAAGGGTGCCACCCGCGGACCGTCGACCGGAGGCAACGAACGCAGGAGCGCCCACGTATACATGTGGCGCGGGTTCGCGATGACCTGACTGACCAGTCCGGTCTCGACGAATTGCCCGGCGTACATCACGTTGACGAAGTCGCACAGCTCACTGATGACGGCTAGGTCGTGGCTTACGAAGAGCAGGGCGACGCCGCGGTCGAGGCAGAGCTTCTTGAGCAGTTCGATGATTTTCTTTTGCAATGTGACGTCGAGCGCGGTGGTCGGTTCATCGCAAAGAATAATCTTCGGGTCACAGGCGAGGGCCATCGCGATCAGGGCACGCTGACGCATACCGCCAGACAGTTCGTGCGGATACCGCCTCGCGACCTCCGCGGCGTCTTTGATGCCAACCTCGCTCAACAACTCGACAGCGCGCGCACGCGCCGCGGAGCGGCGCAACGAATAATGGACGAGCGGCCCCTCCGCGATCTGCGCGCCGACTCGCCGCACCGGGTTCAACGCAGTCATCGGGTCTTGGAAGATCACCGAGATCGCTTTACCGCGCGACATCGCTCGCTGCTTGGGCGCCAGGGCGTTCAGTTCTTGCCCTTCGAGATAGATCTCGCCGCTGACCCGCGCTTCGCCAGGTAACAGGCCGAGAATGCTGCGGAGCAGGATGCTCTTACCCGAACCACTCTCGCCAACGAGTCCTAAGGCACTGCCGGCCAGGACATCGAATGAGACGCCGTCGACTGCCTTGATGTCGCCTCGGCGGGTGGGCAACGTCACGCTTAGGTTGCGCACCCGCAGCAACGGGTCCGCACCCTGGCTGTCTGTGCCCGGCCGCCATCTGACCCCTTCGTGGCGAGGCATATCAGCGGTCACAGGCGGTCCTTACGTTCGTTGAAGCTGTCGGACACGAGCGCGAGCCCGAGTCCTAAGAGCACCACGACGACGCCGGGCGCGACCGACAGCCACCAGTTGCTCGACAAGAAGTCCTGACCGTCGTTGATCATCGATCCCCATTCAGCCGTCGGCGGCTGGATGCCGATGCCCAGGTACCCAAGCGACGCGATCGCGGTGACCGCCAAGATGATGTCAGAGGCGAGGTACGTGACGGCTTGCCTTCCGACGTTCGGCAGCAGGTGGCGAAGCAGAATTCGCGGGACGCGCAATCCGGCGAGCCACGCAGCCGAGATGAAGTCCTGACTGCGCAAGGTAAGCACACTGCCCCGGATCAGCCGCGCGTACACAACCCAATGTGTGACGATCAACGCGATCACGAGGCTTCGCGCGCCGGGCCCCAGCACGAGCAACAGCACCAACAGCAAGGTGAACGACGGAATCGTCTGCACCATGTCCATCACCCGAGTGAGCGCGACATCGAGCCATCCACCGGCGTATCCCGTGAGCAGGCCAATAAGGGTGCCGACCATGCATGCGCCCACCGAAGCGGCCGTCGCCGCGACGAGGTCGACCCGCGCTCCGTAGATGATCCGCGAGAGGACATCACGACCGAGCTGATCCGTGCCCAGCAGGTGGTGCAGGCTCGGATGGGCGAGCGCGTCAGGAATTTGCTGGGCCAACGGGTTGTAGGGCGCGACGACCGGGGCAAGCACGGCCATGATGACGTAAATGCAAAGAATGCCCAGGCCGACGATCAGCTTCGCCGACCGGCGACGCCGGATAGCACCATCGGGCGTGGCGTCGATGCCCCCATCGCCAGCAGCGAGCGGCTGCGGCTGAAGTTCACCATCGGTGATGCTGGTCATTTCAGGACGACTCTCGGATCGAGGACCGTATACATCACGTCGAGAAGCAGGTTCATGACGAGGATGAGGGCTGCGGTTACCAGCGTGATGCCGGACACCAACGGAATGTCGTAGACCTGAAAAGCCTGCACCACCATCGAGCCGATGCCCGGCAGCGCGAACACGCTCTCGGTAATGAGCACACCGCCGATCAGACCGGCGAACAGCACGCTCAGCAACGACAGGGTCGGGACGACGGCGTTCGGCAGCACGTGCCCAACAACGAGCCGAAGACCACGCACGCCCTTTGCGCGTGCCGTCAGGATGTAATCGGACTGCAGCACCTCGAGAATGCTTTGGCGCAGACTTCGGGTGAGGATCGCTGAGGCGACGATTGTCTGGGTCAACGCAGGTAAGAACAGCGATCTCAGGTTGCCACCGACCCCCGGCTCCAACCCACCCGCGGGAAATAACTTGAAGGCAACCGCGAAGATCACCAAAAGAATCGTGCCCGTCCAAAACGGTGGCATGCCGATGCCGACGAGGGGGATCGCTCGGATGGCGTGGTCGACTGGCTTGTTCTTCCGCATCGCCGCGATGGTCGCCAGCGGAATGGTCACCACTACGTCGAGCACCAGCGCGTAGACAGCGAGCTTCAGGGTCACAGGCAACGCGATGCGCAACTCGTCACTAACTGGCCGCTGGAACAGGTACGACGTCCCCAGGTCGCCGTGCAAGAGTCCGCCCATGTACGACAGGTACTGGGCGACGATCGGCCGGTCGTACCCGAGTGCGTGGTTGATCGCGACAACCTGGTCTGGGGTGCCACCCTCCCCCAGCATGAGTTGCCCAGGGCTCGAAGGCAACGCATGCATGAGCAAGAACAGGAGGAGGCTGACACCCCACAGCGTCAAGACGACATATAACAGCCGTTTGCCGACGTATCGAAGCCGTGCCATTTTCCCGTGTTACTTCGCCACGGAGATGTCGGCGAAATTCAGCTTGTTCGTTGGGAGGATCGCGGCACCCTTGATCTTCGATGAGGCTGCCCAGAGCTTGTCGGGACTGTACAGAGCGACCGCGTCGCCGTTCCCTGCGATCTCATCCATAATCTGGTCGTAAAGCTTGAACCGTGCGGCATCGTCGAAGATCGACGTCGACTGCTGATACTGCTGTGTGATCTGCGGCAGCAGGTTCGAGGACGTCGACTCGGCTTTCGTCGCGATGTAGTTGTTGATCGACAGGCCGGGGTCGCCGGCGAGCGCAAAGAGGCTGAACCGGCCCTGGAAGGTCTTGTTCGCCAACGCCGCCTTGTACAACTGGTTCGTGGTCCCGTTCAGCTCGACCTTGATACCAATCTTGGCCAAGTCGCTTTGGATGATCTGCGCGGTGAGCGGCATCTGCGAGTCAGCGCTGTCGTAGACGATGCTGAAGGACGCGCCCTTGGGGTGTGATGACTGCGCGAGTTCACTCTTCGCCGCGTCCAGGTCGAACTTGCACCCGAAATCGGGCTGGTAGCCCTGGAGGAATGTCGCGCTGATCCACGCGCACGCCTTGCTCCCGCCACCGCCGAGTACGGCCTTCACCATCGAATCACGATCGAGCGCCAGCGAGACGGCGCGCCTGAAGTGGACATCGTCAAGCGGGGGCTTGACCGTGTTCAGTCCGAGCCGCATCACACCGACCGGCAGCGAGATGACCTGGAACCCCGGCTTGTCCTTGAGCTGAGCAACCTGCTGCGTCGGCGGATCCTCGATCAAGTCGACACTGCCCGCGCGCAATTTGAGCACCCTCGTGTTCGGGTCTGCGACGGGCACGAACGTAATGCTGGCCAGCTTCGCCGCCGTGCCGTAGTACTTGGGGTTGCGCACAAGCTTCAGGTCAGTGCCGGGCTTGCGTTCCGAAATCATGAACGGGCCCGCGCCGATCGGCATTTGGTAGAAGTCCTTCGCGGCCTTGCCCTCGAAGTCTTTAGGCATAATCACAGCCGGGAAACTCGCCAGCGTCCACAGCAGGGTTGCGTTCTTCGCAGCTGTGTGGATGACTACCGTAGTCGCGTCGGGCGCGTCAATCGACGTGATCGACTGGAATAGCTTGCCTTGCTGCTTGCCGCTCTTTGCGTTGTCCAGGCTGAACTTGACATCGGCCGACGTCAGGGGAGTGCCATCGGAGAACGTGACACCCGGCCGAAGCTTGATCGTCCAGCTCAGCTGGTCGGCACTAACGGTCGGCATTCCCGCGGCGATCGCTGGCTCGATCTTGTCGTCCTTGTTGATGCGATACAAGCCGTCGGCGATCAGGTTGACGATCTGGCTGTCTGATGATCGCAGGAATGAGCCGTCGGGGCTGATGTCGATGACGTCGAGCGGTCGCGCGACGGTGATGTCGCCGCCACCTTGCGGCGCTGCGCTCGAGCCTGATGCGCTCTGGGCCGCCGCGGAAGAAGCTCCGCCGGTCGTCGGTGTGGTTTGGTTGCCTGCCTTTCCACCGCTGCTCGTACAGGCAGTAGTGATCAAGGCGACCGAGACGGCCGCGGCGCCGGTGACCCACTTCCTATGCTGCATCGCTTCGTTTCCTTCCGGGATGACGAGTGGACGCTCTTATCGCGCGCGCCCGGACGGACACACGCCGCATCTGGTCGCGCTGCGCGGCGGCTGCGGTGCCGCGAACTCTTCGCGATTGCGGAGGCCAGTGGTCTGACCAGCGCAACTGTTGCACGCTCCCCCACCTGCAGGCAAGGCTTGCCAGCAATTTTTATGCGACCGGTTGCACACAGGCCTGGAACAACGTTGCACGCCGGGCGAGGGGAAGGCAGAGTGGGCACCGTCGAGCCGCCCCGCTCCGACGCGAATAATGAACTTTGCGATCTGGCGAACGACCCCTTCAGGACGCTGATAAACTGATCAGAGGTCTGACCCAGTTCATGCCCGTCTCTACACCAGTGCTCGATGTCGGAAGGGCCCGCCTGATGTGGCAAGCCATAGGTCAGACCGGAAACCTGACTGATCGCATTGCCGCGCAGATCGAAGCCTTGATCGCATCCGAAGAACTGAAGCCCGGCGACCGTCTGCCGGCTGAGCGCGAGATGGCGGCCCTGCTCGCCGTCAGCCGCCCGTCGCTGCGCGAAGCGGTGCGAACGCTGGCCGCCCGCCGTCGGCTCACAGTGCGGCACGGGCAGGGTGTTTTCGTGGCCGCACCCCCGTCCGAGCAAGATTTGCGCGCTGCCCTGTCGCACACCGACGTGACCCTCGTCGAGCTCTACGCGATGCGGGAGGTGCTCGAGGTGCCCGCCGCCGAGTGGGCGGCCACCCGCCGCAGCCGTGATCAGCTCACGGGCCTGCGCCGGGCCTTGGAACAGCTCGACCGCGCAGCGGCGAAGGCTCCTCTCGATTTCGACGAGGTGGGGCGCTACGACGCCGAATTCCACATGCGAATCGTTGAAGCCGCAGGCAACCGCTTCCTGCGGCAAACGTTGACCGTCCTACAGGGGATGTTGCGTTCCGGCATGGAGACAACGCTTGCAATCCCCGGCCGGCTCGATGCGTCGCATCGCGATCATCATCGGATCATGGCGGCGATCGAGAGCGGCGACGCTCGGGGCGCTCGCGCGGCGGCTCGAGCGCATATCAGAGGCGCCGAACGCGCCGCTCTCGCGCGAGCAGGTATTCCGACCCAGCAAGGCTGATACGCGCTCAGGCGGGCGATTCAGCCAGTAGCTCGCGAAGCCAGCCACGACGTTGCGCCGTCAGCAAACCGTAGTTGTAATACGTGATCGATGCTGCCCCACCGGCGATGGCTGCGTCGCGTGCCGCCCGCAACGCGTCGGCGTCCCGCGCGTCACTAGGAAGTGCCGATAGCCCGACGCCGAACCGCGTCGGCGCATCGGCAGCCGCTCGCAAGTTTGCCAAAGAGCTGCTCACGGCCGCCGGCGGCCCGTATGCGAGCAAACGCACATCCACCCCGAGCCGCTCGAGATTGCGAAGGTCGACGCCCGCAAGGTCTCGGTCGGAATAGCTGAGAAACTCGATCGGCTTGCGCCCTGCGGCGCCCTGTAGGTCAGCGACAAGCGAGTTGACGGTGTTCGTGCGGGCCCGTTGGAAGGCCGCTGAGTCCCTCACCGCGTCAGAGAAGTAGCTGTCGACATCCGACTCGGCAACCGGATCGGAGTCGACTTCGGCCAGGACGCGGCTCGCCAGCTGCGCAAGGTCAGCTTGTAACCGCTGGGGATCGCCGCGTTCGGCCTCCACGCCTCGCATGCAGTGCTCGCAAACACACAGGGCGCTCAGGCGTCGAAAGACGTGCGGCTGTGTGGTGTCCGTCTTGAGATGGACGGCGTGGGGCGCGAGCCAATGCGCAGCCTCCAGCTGCACCGCATCGACCCGAGGCGCGACGTCAGCGACGAGCGTCGACGCGTACTGGCGCGTTCGCGGATTCGCCAGGCACACTGATGTTGCAGACTGGGACCCCCAAATGTCGAGCGCGGCGAGATCCGGCTCGCGTACCGGTAGCCCCGAATCGTGAAGGCAAACCGTCCACCCGACGAGTCGCAGCGGGCCCCCCGAAGTCGCTGTGCCGAGTGCTGCGAGGGCATCTCCTGCGTCGACCACCATAGGCGCTACACGAGGTTCGAACCCGGCGGCTGCCCATAGCTCTTGACGTGGTTCGAAGTAGACGCCCGCTTCACGTGCGTGGAACATCTTGCGTCGCGGGTTGTCTGGCAGCAACGCACGGATGCTGTGATAACTCACTGCGAGGCAGACGTCGACGATGTTCGCTTGTCGCAGCTCGTCGACGACCCGATCAGGACCGAAGTCGAGCAGGTCCCACGGGTACAGCCAGATGCCGTACCGCACAGCAGCTATTGAGTCGACGTCAGGTGAGCGACGTTCGCTCGAGCCTGTGCAAGGATTTCCTCGTGGAGGTTGTTGCCGTGTGTATCAATCGCGACGAACAGCGGCCCGAGCGACGCGACGCGAAATCGCCAGAGACATTCCGGCATCAGGTGTTCCCAATAGACTTCTTCGATCTCTTCGATCTGGAGGGTCTCGACGGACGCTGCACCCCCGACCACGGCGAGGTAAACGCACCCGTGTTGGGCCATCGCCGAGGCCGTGTCGCCCGACATGCCACCCTTGCCGAGAATCGCCCGCACCTGAAGGCGCTCGAGCAGCGGCCGAGTGAATCTGTCCATACGCTGGCTGGTGGTCGTGCCGATGCACACGGGCTCCCACCGGCCGTCCGTTCCTCGTTTGACGTTCGGCTGGGTATGTAGCAGCACGCCATTGCTCAGGTCCGCGGGGAACTCATTGCCGCCGTCATGCCAATAGATCAACGTGGCATCGCGCAAGCCCCACACGGTGCCGCTGATCGTCACCTGATCGCCCGCTTTGAGCTCGCGAACCGCGTCCTCCGTCAGTGGCGTGGTGAGTGCGGTGGTAGCCATCAGTCGTGCTCCAGTCGGCTTGGTCGAAAGTGTTGACGATTCGGCGCTTACGGCACGGCCGGTGAGAGCTCGTCCGTGGCGACGTAGGCGTAGACGCGTGCAGCGTCGACGATGTCGGCGGTGTTGACCCACTCGTTTGGCGCGAAGTGCCAGTCGCCCGGGCCGTACACAACCGTGTCGAGTCCTGCTGCGGCGAGGTCAGCCGCGTCGGTAACGAACGCTTGGCCGGGCAGCTCGTTCGTCAGCCTCGCCGGTGTATTGCGCAAGGTGCGATGCGCATCGCCGATCGCATCGATCAGCGCACCCTCGGTGACGCCGAGGAACGGTTGATGTGCAGAAACGATGCGCACCCGAACTTCGACGTCGGGGCCGGCAACCGCGTTTGCGACCTCGAGCAACTCGCGCTTCACACCGGCCCGCCGCATAGACGGGACCGTGCGCACGTCGCCACGGATCACTGCGTCGGCAGGCACCGTTGCGGGCCCGCGCCCGCTGATCAGCTGGCCGATGACAGACATCGGCAGTTCCGGAAGCCGTGGGTGGCGTTCGTGCCGGAACGGATGCTCGCGCAGCGCGCCGTAGATCCGCGCGGCGGCCGCAAGGGCATCCGCGCCCTCGGTGGCCCGTGAGATGTGGGCGGTGCGTCCGGTGACGGCGATCTCGAACTTGATCGCGCCACCGTTCGCGGTGTGGATGGCAAGCCCGGACGGCTCGCCGCAGATCGCGAACCCGGCGTGCGGCCCCTCACTCGCCAGCACATATTTCGAGCCCAAACCGGTGCCGTCGTGATGCATGACCGCGTGCAAGATCAGATCGCCAGGCGGAGGTTCGCCGTCCGCCACCACCTGGAGTGCCGCCACCATCGCGGCGAGGCCCGCCTTCATATCGCTCACACCGCCGGCGTAAAGCCGGCCGTCCGCGACGCGTGGCTCGTAGGGATCGTGGCTCCAGCCGTCGGTCACGATTCCTGAGTCGAGATGGCCCTGCAGGACAACGGGGTCGCGCCGCCCTTGCCCCGGCACCGTTGCAACGACGTTCGGCCGGCCCGCGACTACGTTCTCGACGTGTACGTCGACCGACCTGCGATCTACCAGCTCGGCGATCAGGTCGGCCAACGGGCCCTCTTCACCCAACGGTGAGGGCACCGAGCAGATAGCCCTTGCAATGTCGAGCACGCCGTCGGGGTCAAGGCGACTCCAGACTTTCTGCGCGCTCGTGGCGGATGCCGCGGTTACCACCAGTAACCCCAGTCGACGGTAAGGTCGTGATAACTGATGCGCGCCCGGCGCCGCTCGCCACGCCAGCACTGCATACTCACGGCGACGGGGTTCATCGAGTTGTGGGTCCACGCTCTTTCGATGTGGACGTCGAGCGCGGTGGTGTCACCGCCGAGCCCTTGCGGACCGATACCAAGCTGGTTGATCTGGGCGAGCATGTCGAGCTCGAACGCCGCCACCTTGGGGTCCGGATGCCGCATGCCCACTGGCCGCGCGGTCGCCTCTTTCGCCAGGGCGACACACTGGTCGGAGGTACCACCCAGGCCCACTCCTACGACGAGTGGTGGGCATGCCTTCCCACCAGCGGCAGCGACGCTTTCGAGGATGAACTTCTTGATGCCTGGTTCCCCGTCAGCCGGAAGCAACATCTTGAGGAACGACCAGTTCTCCGACCCGGAGCCCTTGGGCATCATGAGCAATTCGAGATAATTTGCCCCTGCGTTGAAATCGAAGTGCAGCACCGGAACGCCCTCTCCGGTGGAATCTTGGCGGTTCACGCGCTCGATCGGGTGCACGATGCTCGACCGGAACGGGGTCTCGAGCGTCGCCTTGCGCGTCGCGGTCTCGATCACCTCGCGGAGGCGCCCGCCATCGACATAGGCGGCTGTACCGATCCGCAACCAGTAGATCGGGATTCCGGTGTCCTGACACACCATCATGCCGCTGTCGCCGAGTTCGACAGCGTCGAGCATCGTGCGCATGATTTGCACCGCGCGGGGGCTGCTCTCGGTCGCAATCGCTGCTCGCATACCGTCGCGGACGTCAGCCGGGATGTCTTTCAGCGAGAGCACGTACGCCTCGCGAGCCGTTTCCTCGAGCACGGAGTAGAAAGCCTCGTCAACTGTCTCGATCACGATCACATTCCCATCACGAGTAAACGGCCCTGGCTATGACGTAGGCACCGAAGACAAAGAGGGCGAAGGTAAGCGCGACCAGTGCCACGCGTGAGCGCCGGCGCAGCTTCGCTCCGCGCACGTAATCGTCAAGGGCGGCCCACACGCCCGCACACGCGTGCCCTAGCGCCGCGGCAAGCATCAATGAATCCCAGGTGACCCAAAGAGCCGATCCCCAGCGCTTGGCGATGAAGCCCGCGTCAGTGCCGGCAACATCTGTCACGACGTGCGTGACCAGCAGGTGCCCCGTCACCAGCACCGCAAGCAAGACACCGGTAAGCCGCATCATCACGTACACGGTGCGTCGGCTGTGCCGCCGACGCGTTTGCGCTACCGCCTCGGCCGGGCGCGGATTCAGCGTGGTGCTCATGAGAACACCGGAGCCAAGATGAAGCCGCATCCGGCTGTGCCGAGGGCGGCTGTGAGCACGGCCACGATGCCGAGCGCCTTCGTGGATGCCGTGATACTCAGATCCGCGAGGTCGACCACAAGCAGCCGCAAGCCGTTCAGCGTATGAAACAGCACAGCGAAGACCAGCCCGCATTCGAAAACGCGCAAGACCGGAGTGCCGTACAGCGTGTGCACGTTGTCGTAGACCGACTTCGAGAAGGAGAAGAGGCTGACGTCAACGATGTGCAACGCCAGAAAGCCGAACACCATGAAGCCCGTGATGCGATGCAGGTAAAAGGCCCATCGGTTCACTTCGGCGCGCTCGCGGGGCGAGCGGATCATTCGTCTGACGAGCAGGGTGCTGATGTACCCACCGCCATCGCTCGATCTCGCCGAGTTCACTACGAGCACGGTGAAACCCAAGATCACGACTACCACGGCAGACAGCGCCACGAGGAAGATCGACTGCGCGAGGGTCATGGCCTCGTCACCGCCTTCGCAGGGAGCTCGCTGCGGCTGAACACGACAGGTCGCAGGTCGACGTCGAAGCCGTCGCCCGAACGCCGTAGCGCGATATAACGCAACCACTCGTCGTCGTCGCGCTCGGGAAAGTCTGATCGGTAGTGTGCCCCGCGCGATTCTGTGCGGAGCAGTGCCGACTCCACCACCAGGCGCGCTACCGTCATCTGGTTCTCGAGATCGAGCGCCTCCTGCCAGGCGAAGTTGGCGCGCGGTGGCCCCGGCACCGAGACTTCCGACAGCCGCTTCTCAAGACCATCCAGCGCACTGCGTGCCTCGCGTAACCCGGCTTCGTTGCGGACGACACCGCAACACCGCCACATCAGGTCTTTCAACTCCGCCGTGAGAGCAAACGGCCACGGGCCACTCTCCCGCTGCAGCGGGCCCAGCGCCCGAGCGATCGAGTCGGCTACCTGCTTCTCGTCCGGGGTGCGCAAGGAGCGCGCCCGAGCGATGCTCGCGGCGGTGTCACCCGACCGCGCGCCGAACACTGTCGACTCCGCAACGCCGTTCCCACCGAGGCGGTTGGCGCCGTGCGTTCCACCAGCGTCCTCGCCGGCGACTAAGCACCCGTCGATGGAGGTCCGGCAATCCGCGTCGATAATCACCCCGCCCATGTGAAAGTGCGCGGTTGGTGACACCTCGACGGGTCCACGCGCGAGATCGGCGCCGATCTGTCGCGTACGGGCAACCATGCCCGGGAACCGCCGCTCCACCTCATCGACGCCGAGATGCGAGATGTCGATCAGTACTCCGCCTGCAGCCGTGCCGCGCCCCTGCATGATTTCGGTGTAGCTAGCGCGCGACACGACGTCACGCGTCGACCGCTCCATGCGCTCGGGGTCGTATCGCGACATGTAGCGCTCGCCCGAGGAGTTGAGCAGGTAGGCGCCTGCGCCTCGCAAGCCCTCCTCCAGCACCGCTCCGGTCAACCGAGACGTTCCAGCGAGAAGGCCAGTCGGGTGGAACTGGAGCATCTCCATGTCGCGCATTTCGAGACCGGCGCGATAACACATTGCGATGCCGTCGCCGGTTTTCTCTCGCGCCGGTGCAGCAATGCGATACATCGTCGCGGCCCCGCCAGTAGCAACGACGACGACCCGGGCGCGAATGACGACGAACCGGCCCGTACGCACGTCGAGCCCCGTGACACCGGCGAGCTCACCGGCATCGTCGAAAATCAAGTCGAGAGCACGGACGTCCTCGAGTTCGCGCGGACCCAGGCGGAACATCTGATCACGGAGGCGGCCCATGATCTCGATACCCGTAAGGTCGCCACGGTGCACCGTGCGGTCGAAGCCCTGGCCTGCAAAGGCTTTCTGGTGGATCCGACCATCTTCACGCCGATCGAAGAAGCACCCGACACGAGTCTCGAGCTCGTGAATTACGCGCGGCGCATCGCTGACCAGCGCCCAGGCGAGCTCCTGGTCATTGAGGTATTTGCCGCCGTCGAGGGTGTCGGCAAAATGCAACTCAAGAGAATCGGCTGGATCGAGGACGGCGTTGTAGCCACCCTGCACCATGCGAGTGCAACCCGAGCGACCGACGGCACCCTTGCTCAGCAAGGTGATGTCGAGGCTCGGGTCCGCGGTTGCCGCGTGCAGCACACACATGAGCCCGGCACCACCGGTACCGATCACCGCGACGTCGGTGTCGATGCGATCGAGATCGAGCGGGTCAGGGTGTGCCATGGATCCTCCAGGAGCGCAAGCGCCGGATCGCCCCGGCGGGGTCGAGGCCCTTGGGGCAGGCCGACGTGCACCCGTACATGTAGTGGCAACCGTCGACGCCCATCGCACCGTCGACGGCCTCCATCCTGGCGTCGCCGGCCGCGTCACGGCTGTCGGCAATCAGCACCATCGCCCTGTTCAGCGCGGCCGGCCCCAGGAACCCCCGACGCGAGTTCGCGATGCCACAACTGGAATAGCACGCACCGCACCCGATGCAGTCGAGCGCTGGGTCGATGACCTCGCGCTCTGGAGAATCGGGCCGCACGACAGCCGGCTCGGTGAGCCCCTCCCTTGGCACGAGGTAGGGCGTAACTGACGCCCACTCCTGCCAGAACGGGGCAGTGTCGACGATCAGATCGCGAACCACCGGCAAGCCCGCAACCGGATCGAGCCGGATTTCGTCGGTGTCCGTCGGCACCGGCGTTTGGCAGGCCAGAACTGTGCGGCCGTCCATGCGGAGCGTGCAGGTGCCGCACATCGCGACTCGGCACGAAAAGCGAAAGCCGACCGATGCATCATGGGTCCGCTGGATCGCCAACAGCACGTCGAGCACCATCATCGGGTCGACGCGTTCCACCTCGAACGTATCCAGCCGATCGGGCTCGCTGCGCCGCACCGACACCCGCAGCGTCGTCACAATGTCACCCTTTCCAACAGGGCGCGTGGGTTGATGTCGCAGATAGCCCGCACCACGGCATCGTCGAGTTCGAGGTCGTGAAACATTCGCCAGCGATCGGCTACGTAGTCTTGGCGGTCAATGGCCGCGAGGCCACCGTCCGAGCCGAAGAGCACCTGGTCGATCGGCACCTCGGCAATGATCCGTCGCATCGCCTGAGGGTGCAGGCTCGTCATGCACACGTGCACGTTCGGGTACCGACGGGCAGCCGCGATCGCTTCAGGCCACATGTCGTACAAGCCGCCGTGACCAAGCACAACCTGCAGGTCAGGGAACCGCCCGGCCAGTTCACCGATCTGCAGTGGAGTCGAGTAGGGCGGCGTGCCGTCGTGGAAGAGCATCGGTAGCCGAAGCGCAGCCGCTACCTCGCATACCGGCACCATGCACGGCTCGTTCGGGTGAAAGCCCTGCAGCCAAGGGTGGAACTTGATTCCCTTCATATCCAGTTCGGTGACGCACCGTTCAATCTCGCTCGCAGCCCCGGATTCTCGAGGGTTCACCGTGCAGAACGGCACCAGGCGGCCGCTGGACGCAGCACACCAAGAGGCCACTTCGTCATTCGTTACGTGATTGTCGAAGACGAGCCCGTCTAGCGGAAGGATGACGCTCGAGTCGATGCCGTAGCGATCCATGACGGCCAGGTACTCACTGGCCGCGAAGAGTTCGAGGCCCCACACGCCACGGAGCGAAGGCTGGTGCGCGTGGAAGTCAATCAACACGCTTCTCGGCTCCTAACAGGTCAGACCTCTTGCCACAGCTCACGGTAGCGGAGGCGAAACAGAGGGTCAAACGCGGGTACCGAAGTTCGGAACGCAACACGACGGCAGTTCTGCAGTCGGGACCTACGAGAGGCGCCGCGGCCACGGACGGTAGGTAGACGAACGCCTCGCAAGTCGCGCTCGTCATCGCACGAGGCCGGCGCGTTGTCCGCGGCTCAATGCTGTTCACTCGTCTCAGCGATTCGTGCCAGGAGGTTAGCGCCCAGGACTGATGCCTGTTCGGCGCTACTCATCGAGATCGCGCGAACTGCGCGCAAGCCTTCTGCTGCGGTCGCATAAGGCTCGTCGCTGCAAAAGACCATGCGTCGTGCCCCCACGGCGCGGTACATGTTGGTCAAGCCCGTGACGCCATAATCGTGTGACGTGTCCGCAAAGATGTTCGGCGCCATCGCCATCGCGGTCGGCGCATCGCCGCGAAAGTCGGTGCGCCCCGACCTGCCCATGATGAACGCGACGTCCGGGAACCGACATGCCAACTCGGCAAGCTGCAACGGCAACGCATGGACTGGCGTGCCCGTGTGCGCATAGACGGGGACGCCGTGGGCACGGGCGACGTCGATGAGCGAGTCGACGATCGAATCGAGCAGCATGAATCCCTGCAGGGCCGAGTTGATTTTCACTGCCTTCGCACCGGCAGTGAGTGCACGGTTGAGTTCGCGAGCAGCGTCTCCGCCAAACCATGGGTTGGCCACCGCATACGCGAGCAGACGCTCCGGTGCCGCGCCGCACAAGGCGAGCAGGCGCTCGTTTCCGTCGCGGTTTCGCACTGCGATCTCGTCGTCAGCCGGGCTGAGCAGCGCCATGTCGACCCCGCACGCATCGAGCGAGCGCAGGACATCGCTCGCTGTCACGCCGTGGTCGACGATGCGGTGCCCGTCGACGATTGGGGTCATCGGAACGAGCTCATGATGTCGTCGCGCAGCGCTACGCCGAGGCCGGGCGACATCGGCAGCGTCGCAGTGGTGCCATCGATCGCCAACGAGTCACGCAACACGTCGTCGATGTAGAAGTGCTGGCCGATGATGTCTGACGGAATGCCACCTAGCCGGTTGCAAGCGCCGGCAACGTGCGCTTGAGCAGCGGCACCGAGACCGAGCTCGGCGTTGCTGCCGATAACGACGTCGAGGCCGAAGACTGCACACGTGTTTGCCATCTGGACAGCCCGCTCGAGCGCACCGCTCTTGCCGATATAGATGCTGACGGCGTCGGCGGCGTCGGCCCGAATCAACTCAGCGAGGTCGCCAGGACCATAGACGGACTCATCGGCAACCACCGGTAATGCGCCTCGTCGAAGGCTTGCCATCGCGGTGATGTCTCGCGCAGTGACGGGTTGCTCGATGAACGCAGCGCCTGCCGCCGCGAGCGCCGGGATGGCGCGCCGCGCCTCGGAGACACTCCATCCGCCATTCGCATCGGCACCGATGAAGGCATCGGCACCGGCCAGCTCGCGTGCGAGCCGGAAGCGCGCGACGTCACCGTCTACTCCCCGGCCAACCTTCACTTTGAACGACGTGAAGCCGGCATCGAGCGCCGCTCGGTAGCCTGCTCGCAGCTCATCACCGTCGCCGCTGATGGAAATCTTCACCGGTATCTGCTCGCGCTGCGGGCCACCTAGCAGTGCAACGACAGGCATGCCGAGGCTGTGGCCGAGGGCGTCCCACAACGCCATGTTCAACCCGGCCTTGGCGAAGAAGTTTCCGGCGATGCTGCGGTCCATCAACGCCGTCAGGTCGCAGACCGGTGCCAGTGGACGACCCAGGATCGCCGGCTCGATGACGTCTCGGATCACGTGACGCGCGGTAACGTCGTCCTCACCGCTCCAGTTGCGGGTGGCACTCACCTCTCCGAAACCTTCGCTACCGTCGCTGGCGCGCACCCGAACAAGCAGGAACGTCGACGACGCGTGCGTCGACTTCGCGCCACGCACCGCGAGCGCCGGATTGAACGCGCGCGTGACGGCGGTCGTCTCGATCGCCTCGATCTTCGGGACCGCGACTCCTGCCGCACGTGTGTCGATCACGCCTGCCTCATCTCGTCGGCTGGGAAGGACTGCGGCAGGGACGGCCGCTCCCGGGCGGCGTGCGGGCTGAGCTGGTTCGCGACCGACTCAGCCGACTGGGGGAAATGACACGCCACCCAGTGATCGGGCGCAACCTCAATGAGACTGGGGTCGTCCGTCTCGCACTTTCGCGACAGCACGCCGATCGGGCAGCGCGGGCGAAACCTGCAACCGCCCTTCGGCACCCCACCGGCTTCGGCGGCGCGATCCACCCATCGCCGGCCTCGCGCCCGTTCCTCGGCAGGGTCGGGCACCGGGATCGCATTCATGAGGCTGTGCGTGTACGGGTGCATCGGGTTCTCGAACAGTCGGTCGCGGGGACCGGACTCGACTATGCGCCCCTGGTACATCACGGCAACCGACGTCGACATGTAACGCACGATGGCCAAGTCATGCGAAACGAACAGATATGTCAGGCCCAACCGCTGCTGCAGGTCACGCAGAAGGTTGAGGATCTGCGCTCTGATCGAGACGTCGACGGCGGACACCGCTTCGTCTAGAACGACAAAATCCGGATCGAGCGCCAGCGCCCGCGCGATACCAACCCGCTGACATTGACCGCCCGACATCTGGTGCGGATAGCGGGTCGCCAGCTCGGGCCGCAAACCGACCAACTCGAGCAGCTCCCGAACGCGGGCGGCGCGAGCCTTGCCCTTCATGCCGAGGTGCACGGTCAACGGCAATCCGATGATCTGCTCCACCGTCTTGCGGCGATTGAGAGCGCCAAAAGGATCCTGGAAGACCAACTGCATGCGACGCCGCAGCCGGCGCAAGTCACGGTCACCGACCCGCGTGAGATCAGTCCCCTCGAAAACAACACGGCCGGCAGTCGGTTGCTCCAGGCGCAGCAACAACCGCGCAACCGTCGACTTACCTGATCCCGACTCGCCGACGAGGCCGAAGGTTTCGCCGCGCTTCACGGCGAAGCTCACACCATCGGCCGCCCGCACGAAGTCACCGCCGCGAAGTGGGTAATGCCGGCTGAGGTTTTCGGCCGAGGCAATCACATCACCCGTGAGGTGATTGTCTGGCTTCGCCTCGATCTGCTCAGTCACCGCCCGCCTCCAACGCTCGGAGCGCTCGCACGTTCGTGCGCATAGAGGCATTCGGCGAACCGACCGCGCTCGACCGCGAGCGGGACGGGCGTTTCGCCGCCGCAACGCTGGGTCGCGCAAGGGCACCGCGGATGGAACGTGCAACCGGTCGGCAACCGGTCGGGGAGCGGTGGCTGGCCACCGATCGACGGCATCGGCCGCGCAGTGTCTGCATCGAGGCGGCACACCGCACCCAGCAATGCCTCGGTGTATGGATGAACCGGCCTGCCATACAGATCATCTACCGGCGCGTGCTCGACGACTCGGCCCGCGTACATCACTTCCACCTCGTCGCAGAATCCCGCCGCGACGCCGAGGTCATGCGTGATGAGGATCACGGCGAGATGCCGGTCAGCAACAATCCGACTGAGCAAATCCATGACTCGAGCCTGCGTTGTGACATCGAGCGCGGTCGTCGGCTCGTCTGCAATAAGCACATCGGGGTCGCTGGCGAGCGCCATCGCGATCATCACCCGCTGCCGCATGCCACCGGAGAACTCGTGAGGGTAACTGTCGATGCGGCGCGCGGGTTCCGGCACCCCGACGTCATCGAGCAGAGCGATCGCGCGGCTCCGCGCCGCCTTCGCGGGTACGTCATGAGCCAGCCGAACCGC
>Ga0157370_10002063_pt1 | contig 24617 bp, 19 predicted proteins | sample C35metaG_FD_113463 | JGI IMG/M metagenome (GOLD analysis project Ga0157370, IMG submission 113463) | Corn rhizosphere microbial communities from Kellogg Biological Station, Michigan, USA - C3-5 metaG | ecosystem: Host-associated > Plants > Roots > Rhizosphere > Soil | place: USA: Michigan...
ATTCCGGCAAATCTTGATTCTTCATCAATAGGCAAAACTACTTTTAACGTTACAGTAAAAGGAAAATATCTTTTACCAAATACTACCGTTACGGTAAGAGGTGTGCCGGTAACAACACAAATAGTAAACTCAACGCAGGCAACAGCAGTGATTACACCATTTGCCGGCAATCCCGAAATTCAATTATTTACCAAACCCATTTCGCCCAGCGGGCTTGATGGTAATTATTCAGATACGCTTTACTTCTTCAGTCTTATCAAAAAGAAAGTGGTGGTGATTGCAGATAATAAATCAAAAAAGTACGGAGAACAACTTCCCAACTTCACCGCTGCAATTACAGTTAATGGTGTTCCATTAGCTAATACAGGAATATCATTGGCAGATTTGAATTTGGATACTATTGCTTACAACACACCTGCCACCAGTATGAGCAATACAGGACTCTATTTTATAAGACCATCATTCAAACATTTAACAGCAACTGATTCATTAGCATTCGAGCTTTACGACTTTACTTTCCAGGATGGTGTATTGTTTGTAAAGAAAATGCCGTTATTGATTACACCAAAAGATACAACAGTTACCTATGGAGATAAAATCGCAGGCTTCCAATATAATTATACTTATGGCGATTCATTAATAGCGCTTTCAGACCGGGCTGCGTTCCTCAATACAATTATTGCAACACATGATTCAACTATAAATAATAATGTAGTAGCGTTTATAGATGGCAAAACAATTATCAATGGCAGAACGCTGACCAATGCTGATCTGTTAAACATGGGCGTGATGGCAAGTGCAAAATCCATTATAAATGCGCGAACGATCGTTAATGCCAGACCTATTGTAAATGGTGTGCTTGTTACAGATACAACCAAATTAATTGACTTGGCTTTACAATCCATTTTCAACTACCAGTTGGATTCATCTTCATCTGATCTCGTAAATGCTAAGAACATAGTAAATGCCCGAACGATAGTGAATGCAAAATCTATAATAAACGGAATAGCAGAAGTAAATTCAAAAACGATTATAAATGGCAGCACCATTTTAAATAGTAACTCCGTTGGCGACACCAGCAATCAAAATGTAGTAGTGATAATTGACCAGGATGATGTTCCATCTCAAACAAATGTACTTTCAAACTTCACTTCCGTGGCTTTGATTACTGGCATTACCGCAGGCAATTTTGTAATAGTTCCTGCTGCGATGATATCGGATAATTTTGAAATCACTTATGGGCTTGGCAAAATAACCATTTTACCAACAACCTTATCGGTAGCTGCCAAAGATACCTTTATGTACCAGGGCGATTCAGTACCATCTTTTACTTTTATTATTAATGGTTTAAAAAATCAGGATACGCTGGTGAGTGGGCCATCATATTTATTGAACCCATCCTACGCAGGAAACGCAGGCACATACAGCATTATACCATCAAATGTTACATTGAATTGTCCGGAATGTTACATTACAACCTATACTTCGGGCACATTGTATGTTGACCCGAAAGGAAAATCGGCAAAGAACCTGAAACCACAATTACTTTGTGTAGATACACTGGTTAATGATCCTTCAGGGCTTTCTTATGTTGCTAATTTTAATTGTAATAATCCTAATACCACTGTTGAATATATTCCTGTTGGAGTGAATAACTTCCTTTCAGGTGATGCAGCGGCAACTGCAGTAGGTATACTGCCAACAATATTCCAACCGGGAAGTAATAATAATTTCCAGATAAAATTTAATGGTAGCAAACTTATATGGACGGTTCAAACTTACAATGTATATCAAAAAACTGCAGTGGCGCAGGATGCCAGTTCAACTTCATCAAGATGTAAGAAAGCTACCACCTCTGTTGCTCTTGGGATGGAGCAGCCGGTATTATATAACAATAGTATAGCAGGCATATCGCCCAATCCATCGCAAGGATCATTTTTAGTAACGACAGACAAAGGATTTATTTCCGACAGGGATGTGGATGTTACGGACATTTCAGGAAAGAAATATTCTGTAACCATTAGCCGGATATCCGCAAGACAATTAAAAATTGAATTGCCCGCAACCGCACACAACGGAATTTATATTGTGAAAGCAAGGGTTGATAATGGTTATACCATTTTTAAAATGGTTAAATTGTGATTTCGTATTATTGCGAAAAGAAGACAACCTTTTGCCGGATTAAATAATTTGTTTTGAAAAAAATTGAAAGATTTTATTCCCATAATATTATTTTAAACATAAATAAAAAAATTGGCGCAGCATACTTATTACGTTGTGCTGTGCTGATTTTTTTACAGCTCTCCTGTTTTTTTTCTTATGCACAGGATGCCGAAACGGACAGCCTTATACAAGTAGTAAACAAGGGCAAAGATGATACATTGACAGTAAATGCGCTCATCAGTCTTGCTATATCCACTTCACAATCTGCACCTGATAAATCTTTGGAATATGCAACAAAAGCAAGAGACATTGCATCAAAAATAAATTTCAAAAAAGGAGAAGCATATTCATATAAATGGTTAGGAATTGTAAATAATTACAAAGGCAATTATTATGATGCATTGCTCAATTCAAATAAATCGCTTGATATATTTGAAACCCTGGGCGACCAGATCGGCACATCCAACCTGCTGAGCAATCTTGGATCTTTTTATGCTGACAAGGGCGAAGACTCCAAAGCAGTTGAATATTATCTGCGGTCATTAGATCTTGCACAAAAAAGCGAAAACAAATTACGAATTGAAACAGCCCTCGGAAACATTGGTGTTATTTATTCCAAAAATCCTGCAACAAACGACAAGGCTCTCGATTATTATTTGCAGGCAATGCCCTATGCTATTGAAGTAAATGATACTCCATCCATCGGCATCCTATATACAAATATCGGGGAAGTGTATGCCACAAAAGGAGATTTTAATAAAGCAGGTAAATATTACGATACCGCTGTTAATGTTTGTACGGGCACCGCCGGTGTTGCTTATACTTTTAATGATTTGGGAAAGTTATATTTTTTGAAAAAAGATTATACCACTGCAAAGAGTTATTTCGACAAAGGATATACAATCGGTAAGCAATACAATTCTTCTATTGATGTTTTGCAATCATTAATCGGCAATGCCCAGATAGCTATGGCAATGGGAAATACAGCAGATGCAATGAACACTTTTAAAGCAGCATTGGCTTTGGGCGACACACTTGGCAACCCTCCCGAAGTGAGGGATATCTATTCCGGCCTTTCAGAAGTTTATAAAAAATCAGGCAACTATAAGGATGCACTTATCTTTCAGAGCAAGCTGAATGACTTATACAATTCGGAAAACCAAAAAAAGATCAGCTTTAGTACAGCCACACTTGAGTATGCACTCGAACTTCAAAAGCAATCCGGAAAAATAGCAGTGCTTATGAAAGAAAATGAATTGCAGGAAGTGAGCCTTGCCAAAGCACGTTTTGAAAAAAATGTTTTTATTGCCGGGCTTGGCGCGCTATTCATATTTGCCATAGTATTACTCTTTAATATCAGGCAAAGAAAAAGATTAAACAAGGTGCTTTCTTCTCAAAAAACAGAAATTGAAGATCAAAAGGCGAGTGTAGAAAAAGCGCTTGCTGAACTGAAATCTACCCAGGCACAATTGATACAATCAGAAAAAATGGCTTCGCTGGGCGAATTAACTGCCGGCATTGCACATGAGATACAAAACCCGTTGAATTTTGTGAATAATTTTTCTGAAGTAAACGAAGAATTGCTTAACGAATTGGTTGATGAAGTTGAAAAGGGAAATTATGCCGAAGTAAAAGCAATGGCAAAAGATATAAAAGAGAACGAAATAAAAATTAATCATCATGGAAAACGCGCGGGCGCTATTGTAAAAGGGATGCTGCAACATTCAAGAGTGAACACAGGACAAAAAGAACTTACCGACATCAATCGCCTATGCGACGAATACCTCCATTTAGCATATCATGGCCTCCGGGCAAAGGACAAATCTTTCAATCCGGATATTAAAACCAAATTTGATCATACCCTTCAAAAAATAAATATCGTGCCGCAGGATATAGGCAGAGTTTTATTGAATCTTATCAATAATGCTTTTTATGCTATCAGTGAAAAAATGAATAATAAAGCCATCGTATTCAAGCCCCTGGTATCCGTTCAAACTAAAAAGTCAGGAAATCGTGTATGCATTACCGTTAGCGATAACGGAAACGGTATTCCGGATGCTCTCAAGGAAAAAATATTTCAGCCATTCTTTACCACCAAACCAACCGGGCAGGGAACAGGTTTGGGACTTAGTCTTAGTTACGACATTGTGAAAGCACATGGAGGTGAGATAAAAGTGGAGAGTAGGGAAGGCGAAGGAACCGAGTTTATTATTCAATTGCCCGCCTAAATCCTGAGCGATTGAATTAAAAAATTATACAGTTACTTTAATCCGGAGTTTATGAGTACCTATGATTAAAATATCTTCCGTAAAACCTGTGAAACGGTTTGATCTATTATTAAGACAAATTAATTTCAACAAATGAAGAAAATTTCATTATCGCTCATACTCCTTTTCGCAGTGTTGCATGCATTGCCGCAAAAAACCGATTTACAAAAAGAATTACAACAACTCAGCAACTATCCAAAACAGGATACCTCTTATATAAATAAGATTAATGATTTTCTTTACCTGCTCACCGATTTAAGAAATACTTCCGTTTCCGTGCAGCAGAGAGACAGCCTGGCTTCTATAGCGCTTACCATTGCAAAAAAAATAAATTATACCCATGGTGAAATATATGCGATGATACAGCTTTGTATCACCAAATCAATGTTGGGAAATAACGAACAGGCATTGAGCATAGCACAGGAGGCATACAACCTGGCAGAGCAAAACAGTGATAAAGAAATGCAGGTAAAAGCGCTGTTGTCTATGGGTACTATAAAGACTGTTGCAAACCCTGCAGCAGCTCTTGAAGATTTTTTGAAAGGAGAGGCAATAGCTGAAACTTTGCCGAATAAAAAATTGTTATCCCGCAGCCAAAGACTTATTGGGGGTGATTATAACTCATCACTCTCCAATTATCCAAAAGCCATGGAATGGCTCTTAAAATCAATCCATACTTCCGAATCTATTAATGATCTTAGTGGGCTGGAAGCCTCATGGCAATCTATGGGAGATCTGTATAATGTGTTAGGCGATTATCAAAAATCTACTTCGTATTATACAAAAGCAATGCAGGCAGCCGACACACTCGGCATCAAAGACCCCAATTTGCAAAATAGTCTTGGCGAAAATTACCGACTTTCAGGAAGATATCCTGAAGCCATTATTGCCTACAAAAAAGGGCTTGCCCTGGCCAACACAACTTATATGACAGAGCTGTACCAAAGCAACCTGGCAGATGTATATGTAAAGTTGAATGATTTGCCCAGCGCATTCAGCTATGCATTCATGTCTTTAAGCGGTGCACAAAAAATAAATGATGTGGGTGGCATAGCATGGATAGATAATATTCTGGCACGAACTTATTTGAAAAATAACCAGGCCGATAGCGCCATATACTATGCTGCAAAAGGTTTACATGCCGCCAAACAAAGCAGTTACCTGGAATTCCTTCGCGACAACTGCGAAACGCTGTCTGATGCTTATGCACAAAAAAAAGATTTTGAAAAAGCATACAATTTCCATTTGCAATACATTACTTACCGCGATAGCATGGTGAGCGCGCAGGTAAGTAACCAGGCCAACCTGCTGCAATATGATTTTAATATGGAAAAAACGCAGGCGCAAATCGTGGCACTGAATGCACAGAAAAAAAATCAAAGAAATATTTTGTTTGCAGCATTAATTGTATTAGCGTTAATCATTTTCGGATCAATATTACTAATGCGCAACAATCGTCAAAAAAGAAAAGCAAACAGGTTGTTGCAACAGCAAAAGCAGGAAATAGATGAAAAAGCCACGGAACTTGCCCGCCAAAAAACCAACCTTGAATCACTCGAAGAAATAGGGCATAATATAACTTCATCTCTTTCGGTAGAAAATATAATCAGCACTGCATACAACAATGTAAATACCCTGATGGATGCTAATGTATTTGGCGTAGGAATATACGATGATGCATTGAAAAGAATTGATTTTCCTGCAACGTATGAAGCTGGAAAACCATTACCTTTTTACACGAATGTTATTGATGATAAAAATCGTTTTGCCCCGGTATGTTTCAACAACAATAAAGAAATAATAATAGGCGATTTAAGCACAGAATACAAGAATTATATACAATCCATTCAAACACCTCGTGCAGGGGAGCAGCCATTATCACTCATTTTTCTTCCGCTAATTGCTAAAGGGAAAAAATTAGGCGTACTAACCGTGCAAAGTTTTCAAAAAAATGCTTATACTGATTATCATTTATACATGTTGCGCAACATTGCCATTTATACAGCTATTGCATTGGAAAACGCATCCTCTTATGAAGAATTAAAATCTACCCAGGCACAGCTTGTGCAATCAGAAAAAATGGCAAGCCTTGGAGAACTTACAGCAGGCATTGCGCATGAAATACAGAACCCGCTCAATTTTGTTAATAATTTTAGCGAAGTAAATAATGAATTAATCAATGATATGAATGGTGAAAATAATATTGATGAAATAAAAAACATTGCAAATGATATTAAATTAAACAATGAGAAAATTTTATTTCATGGCAAACGCGCTGATGCCATTGTTAAAAATATGCTGCAGCATTCACGCGTGAACTCAGGCAAGAAAGAATCAACAGATATTAATGCATTATGTGATGAATACCTGCGATTAGCTTACCATGGTTTACGGGCAAAGGATAAAAATTTTAATGCAAATTTTAAAACAGATTTTGATAACACAGTTGGAAAAATCAATATGGTATCCCAGGATATGGGCCGGGTAATTTTAAACCTGATTAATAATGCATTTTATGCAGTAAATGAAAAGCAAAGGATAATGACTAATAGCTACCAGCCAATGGTAGAAGTTAAAACACGTAAGCTAAATGATAAACCAGGTAGCCTCAAAGTTGAAATAACAGTAAAAGACAATGGGAATGGCATTCCAGATGCTATTAAAGAAAAAATATTCCAGCCATTCTTCACCACCAAACCGGCAGGCTCAGGAACTGGTCTGGGATTGAGTTTAAGCTATGATATTATAAAAGCGCATGGCGGGGAAATAAAAGTGGAAACGAAGGAAGGGGAGGGAAGTGAGTTTATTATTCAATTGCCTGCATAATTACTCCCCTTTCGAGGATTGGAGCTTCATCTCATTTGCTTATAAGCATTGATAAGGCCATTGGTGGATGAATCGTGAGAAGTAATCACTGCATCATTTTCCAATTCCGGCAAAATATTTTTTGCAAGTTGTTTACCCAGTTCAACTCCCCATTGATCGAAGCTGTAAATATTCCAGATAATACCCTGCACAAAAATTTTGTGTTCATAAAGTGCAATCATTTCACCCAGCGTAAATGGCGTTATTTCTTTTATCAAAAATGAATTGGTGGGTTTATTCCCTTCAAATTCTTTAAATGGAATAATACTTTCGGGAACTTTTTCTTCAATTAACTGCGCTTTGTTTTTCCCATTCATCAATGCTTCTGTTTGTGCAAAGAAATTAGATAACAAAATCCGGTGATGCTCACGGATAGGGTTATGCGAAATCGCAGGAGCAATAAAATCGCAGGGTATCATCACCGTGCCCTGGTGAATCAATTGATAAAATGCGTGCTGGCCGTTGGTTCCGGGTTCTCCCCATATCACCGGGCCGGATGCGTAGGTCAGTTTGTTCCCATTTCTATCAACATGCTTGCCATTACTTTCCATGTTCCCTTGCTGAAAGTATGCGGGAAAGCGGTGCATATATTGATCGTATGGAAGTATTGCTTCCGTTTGCACTCCAAAAAAATTAATGTACCAAAGGCTAATCAAAGCCATTAACACAGGGACATTTTTTTCAAACGCAGTTGCGCGAAAATGTATATCGGTTTCATAAGCACCTTTTAAAAGCATTTCAAAATTATCGTACCCGATGGTAAGAGCAATAGAAAGGCCGATGGCGCTCCACAAACTATAACGCCCGCCAACCCAATCCCAAAAAACAAACATATTGGCTTCATCAATTCCAAAAGCTTTCACATCTTTTGCATTGGTACTTAATGCTACAAAATGTTTAGCGATATGTTTTTCATCCACCGCACTTTTCAAAAACCATTCCCGCGCTGTATTCGCATTAGTCATGGTTTCCTGCGTAGTAAATGTTTTGGAGGCTATTAAAAAAATAGTTTCATCCGGTGCTATCTTTTTTAATGTTTCTGCAATGTCTGTTCCATCTACGTTGCTTACAAAATAACTTTGAACACCCTGCACCCAATACGGTCTTAATGCTTCAGTAACCATCACTGGCCCAAGGTCGCTGCCTCCAATACCAATGTTCACAAAATATTTTATCTTCTTGCCGGTATATCCTCTCCATTGGCCGGAATGAACTTTTGAACAAAAATCTTTTATATGAGTCAATACATTTTTTACTTCCGGCATTACATCTTTACCATCACTCATTACAGGCTTATCCGAAAAATTTCTCAATGCAGTATGCAATACCGACCGGTTTTCTGTAACATTTATTTTTTCTCCTGAAAACATTGCATCAATTCCAGCTTTCAGGTTACATTCGTCCGCTAACTGCAACAATAGTTTCACCGTTTCATTCGTAATAATATTTTTTGAAAAATCACAAATGATATCCGTTAGCGTAAAAGAATATTTTTGAAAGCGTGCATTATCAGATGCAAACAGATCTTTCATCTTAACATTTTTCATTTCAGTATAATGCTGTTGCAATAATTTCCACGATTGGGTTTGTGTAGGATTAATATCAGGAAACATACTATAAATTTTTTGTGTGAAAGTACGATGGCTTCGTTGAAATGCCATCAGTTATAAATTATAATAAGAATAAAACAAGAATTATTTTACCATCTAATGCCCGAATAATACTTGCCGGTTATGTTCCCACAATGCACGTTCTACAAACAGGTTCGACTGAGTTTGAAAATAATATCCTGTAAGGCTAAGTGCGCCGGCACCGGCAGCAAAACCAATTGACCCAAGGGTATTTGTTTTTGTAAACAACGAAACAATAAATACCGCAACTGATCCGAGATTGAATATACGGCCAATACCGGCTTTCCTTTTTGATATTTGATATAATTGTAATGTTCGCTGTGTATTAAATTCTCTCGCCAGTTGCTGATAAGTTAATACAGTAGTGCCTTTCAGGAACCTGTTTCCAAAATGATAGATGGTTTGTTCGTCATAAATTTTCTTGAGGCTGTCATTGCTTTGGGCAAATGACGAAGATGCAATGACAAGAAAAATAAGCAGCAGTAAGTACGAAAAAATTTTCATCAGACATGTATTCAATGGGTGAAAATAAAATTTTTATTTCACAGATAGATAAGTTAAAATTGATTTTTTGAAAAGCATTGCATTTTGCAAAATCAAGATGATACTTTACAAATACATTTTAAAACAATGATACTTTTAAATGCAAAACAATTTTATCGCTTCTTTGTTTTATCCCTTGTAAAAGGAAATTTAATAAGAGGAATATATCGCGAGTTTAGTTTTTGATCCATCATGGTATCTACGCCAAAAACGATTTCTTCATAATTGAGTTGTCGAAACGTTCCGAAAATATGATCCCAAATACTTAATACATCACCATAATTGCAATCGGTATAGGGCCGCTGGTAATGATGATGCACCTGGTGAATATTGGGCGTAACGAATAACCATCCAACTATTGCATTGGTTTTATCAGGCAAACGACATTGCGCATGTACAAAAATATTAGATACAATTTGTATCAACTGCCTGAGAAAGAATGTCCAGAACATAGCGCCTGTCATGTACACCCAAAGAAGCGTAAACCCGTTCCTGATAAGGTTTTCACCGGGATGTTCCCGCAATGTAGTGGATACATCTACAAAATGATCGCTGTGATGCACTGCATGAAACATCCACAATACATTTACCTTGTGCATGATCACATGATAAATATATTCGCCAAGATCAAGGAGAATGAATGTAACAAGAAACAGGTACAATTTGTTTTTTCCAATCCAGGCATGGTAAGTAATTCCAAAATGATGCAGATAAGTCCAGTGCATCGTTTTCACAAAAAGTAATCCAACAATGAGTTGCGGAATTATTCCGGTAAGTATAAAATGTGAGTTCACAAAAGCGTGCCTCCATTTCTTGTAGCCAGTAGCAAGACCAGCAATGTTCTCAATATTCCAGCATACAACCAGTGAAACTGCAAAGAGCAGCATTTCACTATAGCTGGAATTATTGGAGAAAAAGTGAAAAAGATGAATCATAGTGATTAAGATGATATTCTTCCTCCAAATAATTTCAAATGTCTACATTAATTCTGCTAAATAGATATTAAAATTGATTAAATAAAAAATGTTTTACTAAGTCATGACTTAAAGATGCAAATTTGAAAATATTGGTTGGGTGGTTACAAAGTGTGTATTACCTCTATGGTTTCATTCACCATTTTTTCAGACACATCAAGATGCAATACCATCCTAACCTGTGTTTCTGAAATAGGCATTACCAGTATGCCGTGTTGTTTCAATTTTTCTGCAAAAGATTTGGGTGTATAATGCCCGGATACTTCAAAAATGAGAATGTTGGTTTCTACCGGCATTATTTCACCAATAAAGTTTTTCTTCCGTAAAGCATCTGCAATTTTTTTTGTATGAAGGTGATCCTGGTGCAATCGTTCAATATTATTTTGCAAAGCATACAACCCTGCTGCAGCAAGATACCCGGCCTGCCGCATGCCTCCTCCAAAAACTTTTCGTACCCGCCTTGCTTTTTGTATAAATATTTTATTACCTAACAAAACACTTCCTACCGGTGCACCAAGTCCTTTGCTCAGGCATACCGAAATGCTGTCGAAAATTTTACCATAGTCTTTCGTATCTTCCTTCATGGCCGTAATGGCATTAAATATTCTTGCACCATCCAAATGAAGATGAAGATTGTTTTCAACACATACTTTTTTTATCTCAAGTATATCACTGAATTTATAGCAACTGCCGCCTCCGCGATTTGCTGTATTTTCAAGGCTCACCAGTTTTGAAACGGGTTTGTGCACATCATTAGGGTTAATTGATTCCAATACCTGTGCAGCATTGATGCGCCCGCGATCGCCTGCGATGGGTTTTACCTGGCATCCGGAATTAAAAGCAATGCCGCCGCCTTCATAAATATAAACATGGCTGAGCCTGTCGCAAATAACTTCGTCTCCGGGTTGGGTATGGCATTTGATGGCTACCTGGTTGGTCATGGTGCCGCTGGGACAAAAGATACCAGCCTCCATACCAAAAATGCTGGCGGTATATGCCTCCAGTTTGTTTACGGTCGGGTCTTCTCCAAAAACATCGTCGCCTACTTCCGCCCTGAACATGGCTTCCAGCATAGGTTTCGTTGGTTTGGTAAATGTGTCGGACCTATAATCAATCATGGTGTAAAATTATTTTATGATGGATGAAAAAGAAGATTTTTATTTTTCAAAGCGTCAATTTATAGCATCTTAACTTAAAATATAATTTTATTTTCACCAATAGTTATGAAATGCAAAAATGGCGTTGTAACTTTGCATACGGACTAAAATTGAAAGCGATTAACACATCTTTTGCAGCATTCCCTCGCTTTTTGATGTCTAATTAATTGTTTTAAGAAAGGAAAGTAAGAGTTTTTAATTTTAACTATATACCAACATGAGGCAACTTAAAATTGCTACCCAGATTACCAATCGTGATTCACAAGCGGTTGAAAAGTATCTGCAGGAAATCTCAAAGATCGGAATGATCACCCCGGAAGAGGAGACTATTTTAGCACAGAAAATTAAAATGGGCGACCAAAAGGCGCTGGAACGCCTTACCACAGCCAATCTGCGTTTCGTAGTATCCGTTGCAAAACAGTACCAACACCAGGGTTTGTCATTGAGCGATCTGATTAACGAGGGCAACCTCGGATTAATTAAAGCGGCTCAACGCTTCGACGAAACCAAGGGTTTCAAATTTATTTCTTACGCTGTATGGTGGATTCGCCAGTCCATTTTGCAAGCATTGGCAGAGCAGGGAAGATTAGTCCGCCTGCCTCAAAACAAAATTGGCACTTACAACAAAGCTAACAAAGCTTATATGGCCTTCGAGCAGGAGCATGAAAGAGAACCTTCCACCGAAGAGCTTTCAGAAATTCTCGAAATGAGTGTAACAGAAATCAACAACATTTTCCAAAGCAATACCCGCCACACCTCTTTGGATGCGCCAGTGCATGAAGCGGAAGATGTGGCTATGGGCGATTTGCTGAAAGGCCATGGAGAAACCGATGAAGATGTAATGCACGATTCATTGAAAAATGAAATTCGTCGGGTATTGAAATCATTAAGCCCGCGCGAAGCTGAAATTGTGAATGCATATTTCGGACTTGACGGAGAAAATGGTGTTACTATCGAACAAATAGGCCAGAAATATGATCTTACCAAAGAACGTATTCGCCAGATAAAAGAACGTGCTATCAAACGTTTGCAAAAAGCAAGATACAGCAGCGCTTTGAAAGCTTATTTAGGATAAGTAATATTTGATTTTTTTAAAACCGCCCCGCCAAAACGGGGCGGTTTTTTTTATAGCCATAATGATTTAATACCTTTGCTCGCTATGAAAACTATCGGAGTTTTGTTGTGCGCATTTTGTTTGTGTTCCTGCGAAAAAAATATCAACTTCAAATTAAAAGAAGCACCCGATGTGCTGGTAGTGGATGCAAACATTGAAGAAGGCCAGCCACCGCTGGTAATACTTTCCAAAAGTTTTGACTATTTCAGTAAAATTTCACAGGAAAAATTAGATTCATCTTTTGTGCACAATGCCACTGTTACTATAACCGATGGTAATGTGTCAAAACAATTAAAAGAATATGCTGTTGATTCTGCAGGTGGTTATGTTATTTATTATTATACCAGCGATACATCCAATGCTTCTTTATTTACAGGTAAAGTGAATACTTCTTATTCTTTAAAAATCTTAACCGACAACCAGGAATATGATGCTACTACCACAATCCCGTTTCCGGGGAAAAAGCTGGATTCGCTCTGGTGGCGGCCAACACCTTTCGCAAAGGACACCACACAGGTTGATGTTTTTGTTCAGGCAACCGACCCTCCGGGATTGGGAAATTATATACGTTATTATACAAAAGTAAACGGCCAACCTTTTTTGCCGGGACAGCAATCAGTGTTTGATGATGAATTGATAGATGGAACAACTTATAATTTAAAAATAACTCCCGGCATTGACAGGAATAATCCAATAGCTTTTGATAAAAACTTTTTCCATAGAGGTGATACGGTTACGCTTAAAGTAAGCAGCATTGATAAAGCGACTTATCAATTCTGGCTTACCATGGAGTTTGCGTATCAAAGTATCGGCAATCCATTTGCATCGCCGAACAAAGTGCTGGGAAATATTTCGAATGGAGCGTTGGGGGCGTTTTGCGGATATGCACCACAATATAAATCTATCATTATTCCTAAATAGACTTTTATCAAAGTTTATTTTTATCAAAAAGATTACATTTGAAAAATTTAGAGATACATGAGCGACAACGAACAAGTACATTGTTTAATAATAGGATCGGGGCCAGCAGGATATACTGCTGCCATTTATGCGGCGCGTGCAAACCTGAAGCCGGTTTTATACCAGGGCATACAACCGGGTGGTCAATTGACGATTACTACCGAAGTAGAAAATTATCCCGGATATCCCGAAGGAATACAGGGACCGGAAATGATGGTTGACTTTGAAAAGCAGGCAAGGCGTATGGGAACTGACATTCGTTATGGTCTTGCCACCAAAGTTGATTTTTCGGTACGGCCTTTTAAAATAGAAATAGATGAAGAAAAATGGTTGGATGCAGATGCAATAATTATTGCTACGGGAGCCAGTGCACAATGGCTGGGCCTCGAAAGCGAGCAAAGGCTGAATGGCTTTGGAGTTAGCGCCTGCGCAGTATGCGATGGATTTTTCTTCAGGGGAAAAGAAGTTTGTATTATTGGTGGCGGCGACACCGCAGCAGAAGAAGCATTGTATTTAAGTAAAATCTGCAGCGTGGTTCACAACTTCGTAAGACGCGATCAATTTCGCGCCAGCAAAGTAATGCAGGACAGAGTGATGAATACACCTAATATAAAAGTATATTGGAACACCGAAGTAGATGAAATATTAGGCGAAAATAAAGTAGAAGCCGTGCGGATTGTAAATAATAAAACAGGAGAGAAGCAGGTGATACCCGTGAGTGCCTATTTTGTAGCTATTGGCCATAAACCTAATTCAGATATTTTTAAAAGCTGGATAGATATGGATGAAAGCGGTTATATAAAAACGCTGCCCGGCTCTGCAAAAACAAATATCGAAGGTGTGTTTGCTGCCGGCGACGTGCAGGATAAAATTTATCGCCAGGCCGTAACTGCTGCGGGTAGCGGTTGCATGGCGGCACTGGATGCGGAAAGATATTTAAGCCTGATGGAACACAAAATGATGACCGAAGCAAAAACCTTGTGATATATTTACATTAATATTGAAATGATCTCTGTTCATCTTCACGACTTGCATTTTCATTCATTCCACGGCATTCATGCTGAAGAAAAAATTTTGGGAAATGACTATGTTGTAAATCTCTCAGCAGCGTTTCCCGAAGCATTTGAGGTAATCTATTCCATTCATGATACCGTTAACTATGCCGATTTATACAATATCATTCGCGAAAGAATGAATATGCCAACACCATTGCTCGAAACGGTGATTATGGAAATCGGGGATGAAATACATCGAGAGTTTCCCGAGCTAAGGTCCATTAATATTTCAATAAAAAAATTGCAACCGCCTATAGAAGGTATTATTGGCAGTGCCGGTGTATCGTGGCAAAAAGAATTTTAATACATGCTTCCAATAAAAATACCAATCATCAAACTTTTTTTCCTGCTATCAAATTTTTTTCTTTACCTGTTTGTCTGCATTATATCTTTCAACAATAAAATCATTCAATGATGACTGTAAAAAAACTATTCAGCACACTTTGTATTTGCATTTTCATCGGCAGTTATGCTATTGCACAAACAAACTCTGCGTACGATGAACATGATCTTTGGAATCCTAACTTTTATCCATCATCGGTAAATGAATACCGCGCTGCAGACGGAGCGCCCGGCCCAAAATACTGGACCAACAAAGCGAGTTATAAAATTTATGCTACGCTGGACGATGTAAAAGATGAGATTTCAGGAAACGTAACCATTACTTACACCAACAACAGTCCGCAGGCATTGCCATTTCTGTGGTTGTATCTTGATCAAAATTTATACAATCTTGATTCAAGAGGTCAGGCAAAGATGCCTGCAACCCGCCGAAGCAGGTATGGCAATGTGAATTCAATATTTAAAGGAGGCGTTGATCTGAAATCTGTAAAAATAATTTCATCGCAAAATGGAAAAGTATCCGAAACAAATGCCGATACACTTATTTCTGATACACGTATGCAAATACGATTAAAGGAACCATTAAAACCTAATGGCGGCACCATCACCATCAAGATAGCTTATTCATTTCCTATTCCCGCCGAAGGCTCCGACAGAACAGGAATAGAAGAAACAAAGAATGGAAAAATTTATGCAATAGCGCAATGGTATCCGCGCATGTGCGTATATGATGATATCGAAGGGTGGAACACCTTACCTTATCTTGGTGCGGGTGAGTTTTATCTCGATTATGGAAATTATGATTATTACGTAACCGCTCCGGCAAAAGAATTGATTGTTGGTTCGGGCGAATTACAAAATCCACAGGAGGTATTAACACCAACACAAATAAAACGACTTGCAGAAGCCCGCAATAGCGATAAAACGGTGATGATACGCAGTGCAGAAGAAGTAACAGATCCGGCTTCGCGTCCGCAAAAAAAAGGAGACATTACCTGGCACTTCAAACTCAATAATGCCCGCGATGTATCATGGGCGGCATCCACTGCATTTATATGGGATGCGGCACGCATGAATTTACCATCCGGAAGAAAAGCCCTGGCCATGAGTGTTTACCCTGTGGAATCAGCAGGTGACAGCGCATGGGGCAGAGCTACTGAATATACAAAAGGAAGTATTGAAAATTATTCTAAACGTTGGTACGAATATCCATACAATACTGCTACCAATGTTGCAAGCAACATCAGTGGAATGGAATATCCAAGCATTGTGTTTTGCAGTTCCAAATCAAAAGGCCGCGGCCTCTTTGGTGTAACCGATCATGAGTTTGGTCATACATGGTTCCCCATGGTAGTTGGCAGCAACGAAAGAAAATATGGATGGATGGATGAAGGTTTTAATACATTCATCAATTCAATAGCCACAAAAGATTTTAATCATGGTGAATACCAGGAAAAAGAGCGTGATAAAGCACGCATGTATCAATATCTGTTTGGCCCCAAATCTGAAACAGTAATGAGCGAACCGGATGCCTTGCTGGAAGCAAACATTGGAATGGCGCTCTACTTTAAACCGGGTTATAGTCTTTCATTGTTGAGAAATGAAATACTCGGGCCAAAAGTTTTTGATTATGCTTTTCAAACTTATATTAAAAGATGGGCGTATAAACATCCAACCCCGTGGGATTTTTTCAGAACAATGGAAAACGCAGCAGGTGAGGATCTTGAATGGTTTTGGAAAGGAATGTTTATTGATAATTACAAACTTGACCAGGCAGTAACCGGTGTAAAATATGTAGATAATGATGCTACAAAAGGAGCGTTGGTAACTATCGAAAATCTTGATAAGATGGCCATGCCAATTAATTTACAATATGAAACGGTAAGTGGTAAAAAAGATTTAATAAAAATTCCGGTAGAAGTTTGGCAAAATGGGAGTAAATGGATTCAAAAGCTGAATACAACCGAAGCATTGAAAAGTGTAAGTGTAGATCCTGATCATATCTTTCCGGATATTAATTTTGATAACAACGTGTGGAAGTCGCAATAACACTGCAATTGGCCAATTGATCAATTACCTGTACTTTTGCAGCCTTTTATGAAACCCATCAGCGACATATTTGGTTTGCTGGCACAGCCACGTAATATTGTTATTACTTTTCATCAAAAGCCCGATGCAGATGCAATGGGCGCTGCACTGGCTTTGTACCATTTTCTTATACAATTTGGTCACAAGGTTACGGTTATTTCGCCCACTAACTGGGCATCATTTCTAACATGGATGCCCGCTGCAAAAGGTGTGATGGATTTTGAATCGCAAACTGAAAAAGCATCTGCATTATTAAAACAGGCAGCGTGGATATTTTGTTTAGATTTCAATGTGCTTAACCGTACAAAAAATATGGAGCCGGTAATACGCGCTTCTGCTGCCGAAAGAATACTTATAGATCATCATCAGCAGGCAGAGATTGCAGACTTTGATTATGGAATCAGTGATCCTAAAAAAAGTTCCACTGCCGAAATGGTGTATGATTTTATCATTGCTTCCGGAGGTGCGGATAAAATTAATCCTGCAGTTGCGGAATGTCTTTATGCCGGTGTGATGACGGATACCGGTTCATTCAGGTTTACTTCCACCTCGGCAAGTGTGCACCGCATGGTTGCAGATTTGAAAGAGCGCGGGCTTGAACACAGCATCATTCATGAAAATCTTTTTGATAATTTTCTTGAAAACAGGTTTCGCTTTTTTGGAAACGTATTGCTCAACAGGATGGAAATATTTTATGAATACAATGCTGCATTAATTACCATACCACAATCCGATTTAATACGATACAATATAAAAACAGGCGATACAGAAGGCCTGGTAAATTTTCCACTCAGCATAAAAGGAATAAGGCTTGCTGCTATTATCATTGACCGCGGAGATGAAAGAAAAAGTTCTTTTCGCAGCAAGGGCGATTTTGATGTGAATGAATTTGCAAGAAAATATTTTAATGGCGGCGGCCATGTAAGCGCAGCAGGTGGCAAAAATGCAGAGCCGCTCGATGTTGTGGTAAAGAAATTTAAAGCTGCATTGAAAGAAAATAAAGAAGCCTTAAACAGTTAACAACAATAAAAAAATAAAAAATAAAACATGAAACAATCAATCAGGCTTGCAGCAATGGGTATTTTAGTTTTCGCTGCCGGCTGTAAAGAACAGCAATATAAACTAACCAAAGAAGGAAGGGTAAAACTGGAATATAAAACTTTCGGCGGCAGTGGCGAGCGCGTGAAATATGGTAATGCAATTAAATATACATTACTTCCATTTTACGGCGATTCACTTTTAGCAAATCCTTTCGATACGGTGCCGCAAGTTATCGAAATTGATTCCACCAGGCTACCCGCAGAATACATTGAGATATTTACCTCCGCCAACAAAGGAGATAGTGTAATCACGCGCGTTTCCACCGATTCAATTATGAAATTAACGCAACTGCCTCCTTATGCAAAGAAGGGGTCTTTTTTCAGTAATCATTTTAAAATACTCGATATACTTACTGACCCGGTAGCAATTGCTGCTGCAAAAAGTGAATCAATGCTGGAGATGCGCAAACTGGATTCAGTAAACAGTGAAAAACAAAAAGTGATTGATGATAAAACCATCAGCGATTACCTGGCAAAAAATAATATTAAAACCACCAAAACACCAAAGGGAACTTATGTGGAGATAACCACACCCGGCGATGGACCTGCAATTGATAGCGGCATGGCCGCAACGGTTGATTACCGTGCAAAAACTTTGGAAGGAACAGAATTTGATTCAAGCTACGATTCTACAGGTAAGTCGGTAAAACCTTATACATTCTTAGTAGGAGCTCCACGCGGCGCAATAGAAGGCTGGTCGGATGGTTTGAAATATTTTAAAAAAGGTGCTAAAGGCAGATTATTTATTCCGTCTTATCTCGCTTATGGTTCCAGGGGAGCAGGTGGCGTGGTAAAACCTAATACTCCTTTGATGTTCGATATATCTGTACAGGATGTAATGACCGGTGCGCAATACCAGGCAAAGATGCAGGAAAAGCAAAAAGAGATGCAGGACAAATTCAAAAAGATGATGGAAGATCAAAAAGCAAAAGCCAAAGCAGATAGCATTGCCAAAGCAAAAGCCGAAGGCAAAAAATAATTTGTTTTGAAAATATAAAATAACTAACGCCGCAACGAAATGTTGCGGCGTTTATGCTTTACCGTAAGTTTCAAGTAAAGTAATAGCTTCTTTTGCTTCTTTTACATCATGTACTCGCAAAATAGCTGCACCATTCAGCAAGGCAATGGTATTTAAAACGGTAGTCCCATTCAGTGCTTCATCTGCAGTAATGCCCAATGTTTTGTAAATAGTTGACTTGCGCGAAACGCCTACCATTATTGGCTTTACAAGCATTTTAAAAACAGCAAGATGTTGTAGCAGCTGAAAGTTATGCTGATGATTTTTCCCAAAACCAAATCCGGGATCAATGATTACATCCTTAATACCCGCACGTTTACATTCATCAATTTTTTCTATAAAAAAATCCAGCACTTCGTTAACCACATTCTCGTATTGAATGTTGAGATGCATTGTTTCAGGTACTCCTTTTAAATGCATGCATGTATAAGGAACATTCAGCGTTGCAACGGTATTCATCATTTCAGCATCCATAGCTCCGCCGCTGATATCGTTTACCATTGAAACACCGGCATCCACACATGCCTTGGCAACCGCACTGTGATAAGTATCTATCGACAAAAAAATATTTTGCGGTAATTTTTCTGTAAGCATTTTTATAACCGGCAACACACGATGCTTCTCTTCATCTACATGTATTCTTTCACTTGCAGGCCTTGTGCTCTGCCCGCCAATATCCAGTATCGTAGCGCCTTCCAGCACCATTTGTTCTGCTTTTTTTAAAATACTCTCTGCCTGTTGAAACCTGCTGCCTGTATAGAACGAATCGTCATTGATATTTAAAACACCCATGATCAACGGGCTTTCCAGCAATAAAATTTTTCCTCTGCAGTTCAATGTAAACATTGGCTTAATGATTAAATTTGCCGCTATTAATTATGCCACAAGTTACTACTGATCAGCAATACGACAGCGTTGTAAAAAGTTGCCGCGAAATTTTTACAAACAAAACAAAAGACTATGGCACTTCATGGCGGGTGTATCGTACCATTTCCATTGCCGACCAACTTTACATTAAAGCAAAACGCATCCGCAACATTCAGGAAAAAGGAATACAAAAAGTAGATGATGATACCATTGCCGAATTTCGTGGCATTTTGAATTATTGTGTGATTGGGTTAATCCAACTCGATATTCATGATGGTGAAGTAGAAGATATTCCTCTTGCAGAAGTGACGGCACGATATGATAAAATAATCGCCGCAGCAAAAGCATTAATGGAAAATAAAAATCATGATTATGGCGAAGCATGGAGGGATATGAGCCAGGAAAGTTTTGTGGATATGATTCTTTCAAAAATACTCCGCATCAAACAAATTTTGCAAAACGAAGGAAAAACGCTCATCAGCGAAGGCATTGATGCAAATTATTTTGACATCATCAACTACGCTGTTTTTGCCTTGATACTTTCACTTAAGATAAACGAATAGTTTTATAAAATGAAAATAATCGTAAACATTGCAAGAGTATTGGTTGGGTTACTCTTTATTTTTTCCGGTTTGGTAAAAGCCAACGATCCTTTGGGGCTTTCTTACAAGATGCAGGAATTTTTTGATGTGTGGGCGCAGAATCCATCGCTTACGCATTTTATGCAATGGCTCGATGTTTATGCATTGCCGTTTTCTATTATCATGATCACGCTGGAAATAATTGTGGGCATCGGAATATTGCTCGGAACATGGAAAAAATTTTTCAGCAAGCTGCTGGTTATATTAATTATCTTCTTTTCTTTTTTAACCGGCTATGCGGTTCTATCCGGCAAAATAGCCACCTGTGGCTGCTTTGGCGATTGTATTCCACTCACCGCACTCGAATCTTTTATCAAAGATCTTATCCTTCTTGTATTGGTTTTAATCATTTATTCCGGGGTAAATTATATAAGGCCTATCGTAATGCCGGGAGTAAATTTTGTGGTTATTATTATTTCAACACTTGTGATTATCGGTTTACAATGGTATGTATTGCAGCATAAACCTTTTGTAGATTGTCTTCCTTATAAAATAGGAGCGAACCTTATTGAAGGCCGGAAAGTTCCTGCAGATGCGATTCCTGATAAAAAAGAATTCAGATTTTATTATAAAAAAGACGGAAAGGAACAGGAGTTTACTTCGAAAAACCTTCCCGATTCTCCGTGGCAATTTGTGCGAAGAGAAGATGTGATAATAGAAAAAGGCAAAAATAATGAACCCCCGATAAAGGATCTTTATCTTACAACGGCATCAGGAAATGATTCAACCGAAGCTATACTGAATACTCATGGCGAATATTATTTATTCTTTATAAAAAATTTTACTAAAGAAAACAATGACTGGATGAAAAATTTTGTAATGATTTACACGTTTGCAAAAAATAAAAACATTCCTGTTTTCATCATTACTTCCGAACCGGAAGAAGCGCAACAATTTTTTAATGTAAAAAATAATCTGAATCTCCCCATCATCACGCTGGATGCAACAGCATTAAAAACCGCAGCACGTACGGATCCTGAGTTATACCTGATGAATGGGCCGGTGGTGGTGAATAAATGGGGCCGTGCTGACCTGGATAAGGTGTATAATTGAGAATTGAGAATTGAGAATGAAAAATGTAAAATGAAAAATTGAAAAGTCAAAAGTAAAAATTGACAATTTACATTTCACCGTTCACGATTGACGATTCACCATTCACGATCAATTTAGCTTTATTCGCGGATCAATCCAGCGATATAAAATATCAGAGAAAATATTTATCAGGATAAAAATGGTTGCTGCAAATAATATGGAACCCATTACCACTGGATAATCCAGTTTTTCCAAAGCATCTACGGTTACTTTGCCAAGTCCCTGCCATCCGAAAATATATTCAACAAAAAAAGCGCCCGCCAATAATTCGGCAAACCATCCTGTGATAGCAGTGATTACCGGATTTAGAGCATTGCGCAATGCATGTTTATAAATCACTTTATTTCTGCTCAATCCTTTTGAATAGGCAGTTCTGATATAATCCTGGTTCAGCACATCGAGCATGGAACTTCTTGTTAGCTGCGTAATGATGGCGAGTGGACGAATGCCCAATGTAATTGCTGGAAGAATGAGATTTTGTAAAGTGAAATATCGCACGCCTGTTGATTCATCAATATTATACCAATTGCCGGTGAGCGAAAGACCGGTATATGCATGCAACACAACGCCGAATACATATCCAATAACAATAGCCATAAAAAATGATGGCGCCGAAATGCCCACTACGCTTGCAAATACGGACGACGTATCCATCCATGTGTTCTTTTTTACCGCGGCAACTATGCCCAGGAAGATGCCGCCAATAATGGCAATCACCATGGCAGCACATGCAAGTAAAATGGTTCCCGGCAATGCCTCCATCAATACATCTATCACATCTTTTTTTGTTTGGTAACTGCGGCGCAGATACGGAAGTTTGATTCCTATTTTTGTATTACCTCCGATAAAAAAACCGCGCAACTTTTTTTCTTTAATATCTTTTTCATGGTAAACACAAACGGGCGACACATCATTTACATATAAAATAAATTGTTTCCATTTTGGCTGATCGAGGTAAAGTTCTTTGCGAATGTTATCGAGTGTTTGTTTATCTCCTGTTTGCCCAACTACCAACCGTGCAGGATCTGCAAGCCCCTGGAAAATGATAAAGACAATTACCACCACACCAATCAATACCAATACGCCGTACAATAATTTTTTTATGATGAATGGAAGCATGGATGGTGCGTGATGAATGGTGAATCGTCAATCGTGAAGATCAATCATAAATCGTGAATCACAAATTTTTCATTTTACATTTTTGCTTTTGACTTTTCAATTACTTCACGACCACTTCCTTTATCGCCTTTTCTCCCAACACTTCATTTACTCGTTCTTTAATTTTTTCTTTTTGATAAATCAATTCATTTTTCAATGGCGCCACCTGCGTGGTAATAAAAAGTGTGTGATTAATGATTTCAATTTTGTCGGTATATTTTGCAATAGTTTTTCCCATGATGCTTTCCCACGCCTCTTCTAATTGCATTGCCTGCATCCCGCGTTTAAGGCGGCTATGTTTTAAAAATTCTTTTAATGCATCACCAAGAGAAAATTCAGCCACGAGTTATAAATTAAAAAGTAAAAAATTCACCATTGACGATTGACGATTCACAACTCAATCACCTGCACCTCGTCATTAAATTCATTCAGCGCCAGTTCCAGCCTTTCGCGATGCGTATCTGTTATAAACACCTGGCCGGAGTTGGTTTTGCAAACATAATTTAATAAATTTTTCATTCGTACCTCATCCAATTTTTCAAACACATCATCCAGCAAAAGCAGTGGGGCAGGGCCTTTTACTGATTTTAAAATTTCAAACTCTGCTAACTTGCATGCAAACAAAAGGGTTTTGCGCTGTCCCTGCGATGCTATTGTTTTGAAAATATTTTTATCAAGATAAAAATTAATATCATCTTTATGCAATCCCACATTGGAGCGCTGTGTAATGATATCACGTTGCCGGCTGGCAAGTAATAACTGTGCAAAGTTATTTCCATTCAAATGACTGTTGTATTCAAATGAAACAACTTCCCTGTTGCCCGAAATATGTACATAAAACTGCTGTACCAAAGGAATAATTTTTTTACAAAATTGTTTTCGCACTTTATAAATATATTCCCCCGCCTTTACCATTTGCACATCCAACGCATCCAGCAGGTTCGCATCAACATTTGATTGAAAAGATTCACTCTTCAGCAAACTGTTTCGTTGCTGCAATACTTTATTATAGATGATCAGTTGCTGCAGGTATTCTGCATCCACCTGGCTTATCAGCGTATCCAGAAATTTTCTTCTTTCCTCGCTTCCGCCGGTAATCATTTCAATATCATCCGGCGCTATCATTACACAGGGAAACTTACCAATATGATGTGAAAATTTTTCATAAGCCACATCATCCAGGTAAAATTCTTTTTTAAAGCCACGGTAAATGCAAACGATCTTGGTAGCAGGATGCGAAACATCTGTATGACCGTTCAGTTCAGCTTCGAGGCGAAAACCGTCCGCTCCGTAAGAAACATTGAGTGCATCTGTTTTTGAAAAATAACTTTTGGTAAAACATAAATAATTGATGGCATCCAGCAAATTTGTTTTGCCTTTACCATTGTGTCCGCAGATGCCTACAATACGTTTGCTGAAACAAAAAGTTTCTGATTGATAATTTTTATAATCCGTTAATATAATCTTGTGGAAAGACATTCAGTGCAAGTTACAAAGTATGCCTTGTTTCGCTTTTTTTAAAAAAAATTATGCTACAAGCCGCCGGTGGTAATTTACCTGCCCAAGATGATAATTAAGATGC
>Ga0157370_10002064_pt1 | contig 24613 bp, 26 predicted proteins | sample C35metaG_FD_113463 | JGI IMG/M metagenome (GOLD analysis project Ga0157370, IMG submission 113463) | Corn rhizosphere microbial communities from Kellogg Biological Station, Michigan, USA - C3-5 metaG | ecosystem: Host-associated > Plants > Roots > Rhizosphere > Soil | place: USA: Michigan...
AAGCGATAGTATAAGGTATAATATGAGAACTGACAAGGGTTTTACAAAAAGTACCTATACCAAGCAAAATGATATGTATGTGTATGGACAGATAATAAAAAAAGTGGACACCAGCGTTTTTTATGCATACCGTGCACGCTTTACTACCTGCGACCTGGATACGCCACACTTTGCATTTGTAGCTAACCGTGTAAAATTTATTACTAATAAAGTTGCCATCACTGGGCCTGTGCATCCGGAGTTTGAAGGTGTGCCTTTGCCCATTTATTTTCCCTTTGGCATTTATCCTTTAAACAATGTTAGACATTCCGGTTTATTGCAACCTACTTTCACCAGTAATGAACAAAGAGGTTTGGGATTGGAAGATCTCGGTTATTATAAAGTGATCAATGATTATTGGGATATTATTTTTCGCGGAAGCATTTACTCTTACGGAGGATGGACGTTTAGCATCAACCCGCGCTACATGAAGAAGTATCATTACTCTGGAAACTTGCAGTTTGATGTACAAAATTTTAATACCAACTTCAAAGGCGATCCTGATTTTTCGCACAACCGGACTTATCATATTACCTGGAGTGATAACCTGGATACAAAAGCACATCCCGGTGTTACTTTTACGGCAAGTGTAAATGCAGGAAGCAGTAAGTTCAATCAAAATGTTCCCAACTCTGCAACGCTCAACTTTACCAACCAGATGATGTCGTCTATTGCATTTTCAAAAACATGGAAAACATCTAACCTTACCATATCTGCCAATCATAACCAGAATACCAATTTAAAAATTATCAACATCAACCTGCCTACAGTAGGTTATAGCATTCAAACTATTTATCCTTTCCGAAAGAAAGACCAGGTGGGAAGTTCAAAATGGTACGATAACATTGGAATCGGTTACCAGGGTAATGCGCAAAGCCTGTTTTCATTTTATGATACTTTGGGCCATGTGTTCAAGCAAATAAACAATACCCTTCAATACGGCGCTCATCATACGGTGCCTATTTCTTTATCACTTCCGCAGATGGGCGTTTTCCAGGTATCACCGTCGGTAAGCTATGATGAAACATGGTATCAGCGCAGGCTTCGATTAGAGTGGGACACTACCACAAAAAAAGTGGACTCTTCTATACAAAAAGGATTTTATACAGCCCGCAATATGTCTTTTGGATTGGGCATCTCTACCCGGATATTTGGTATGATAACTCCAAAAAATAAAAATTCAAAAATAAAAGCCATACGCCACGAAATCACTCCTTCGTTAAGCATCAGTTACAAACCTGATTTTACCGGGAACACTTATTACACCTATCAATACGATACATCCGGACACAGAAGCCCATTAACTTCCGTTTACCAGGGAAATTTATACGGGCCTTATTCGCCGGGAAAATTTGGTGGGCTTACTTTCAGTATTGATAATAATATTTCCATGAAAGTAAAAGATAAAAAAGATACAACGGGCACCGGTTTAAAAAAGATATCATTGATTGACGGGCTTAGCATATCGGGCAGTTATAATTTTCTTGGCAATGCAAAAATTCAGCCTTTAAGCACTTTCCCTATTTCGGCAAGAAGTAATCTTTTTAATAAAATAAATATAACTGCTAACGGTTTGTTAGATCCTTATGAATTGGACAGCCTTGGGCAGCGATCGAACAGGCTGGTGTGGAAAGATAAAATTTTTACACTCGGAAGACTTGTCAGTGCAGGTGTTTCATTGTCCACATCGCTGCGTGGTGGTAAAAAGGGTGAAGAAAAAAAATCAAACTTAGAACCGGGGCAATCGCCTAACCAGGGTTATACCGAGGATGAATACAATACCGAAACTGCATATATAAGAGATAACCCCGGATTGTTTACAGATTTTGACATACCCTGGTCGCTCAATCTTTCTTATTCTTTGCAATACTCTAAAAATTATATACTCACCCGTGGTTTTCAAAAAACTTTTTCGCAGAATATAAGTTTTGGCGGCACGCTTGGTATTACTAAAAAGTGGCAGGCATCAGTAAACAGCGCTTATAATATTACTCTTGGGCAACTCAATACCATCACCGGCACTCTTAGCCGCGATATGCATTGCTGGCAAATGTCTATTTCATTTTCGCATGGCTTATTCAGTTATTATAGCATTAGTATAAGTCCGAAATCGCCATTGCTCCGCGATCTGCGGGTGAACAGAACACGCTATACCTCTAACTTGTAAAGTAGTGAAGTGAATTTTATTTTGATCCGGCTTCAATATATTTTATCCAAACTTTTATAAAGAAGGCATTACTTGCATTACTTCGCCGGGCGTCTGCAAGGTGCATGGAGATTTTTACATTATCACAAATAGAAGTAATTACATAATCAATCCGTTCTTCACCAGACAAAAACACCACGCTGCCCTCAAATTTTATACAACCCATTTCATAATCGCTCACATCTCCGAATGGGGGCTTTGAAGATAATTTTTTATGAATGGCTTTTAATATATTCAAAAATTGAGGCAACGATTTTTTTTCAACAGGAAAAAATCCTTTGAATTTATCTTCCGAAGTTATTTTATCAGCATAATGAACCGGCTCGGTAAAATGTTTATCAAGCAATGCATACCGCTGTGCAAAAATTGCATGAGTATTAAAAAATAAAAAAGCAACAGTTAGCAGGTACTTCATAAAATTTTTACAAGGTTAATGATATTCGCCAAACACGCTACGCAACACGTCCGAAATTTCTCCTAATGTACAATAGTGTTCCACTGCATGTATGATCACGGGCATTAAATTATTTTCATTTATGGCTGCTTGTTTTATCTTTTGCAAACAGGCTGCCACCTTAGTATTATCGCGTGATGCTTTTAATCTTTTCAGTTTTTCTGTTTGCAATTTCCGGATGTTGTCATCAATTTTAAAAGCCGGTGGCGATATTTCTTTATCAGCAGTAAACGCATTGATGCCAACAATTATTTTTTGTTTCGATTCCACCTTTTGCTGGTAAGCGTAAGCACTTGCTGCAATTTCATTTTGAATAAATCCCTGTTCAATGGCTTCAACACTGCCACCCATTGCATCAATTTTTTCTATCAGTTTCCACGCAGTTTGTTCTATTTCGTTGGTAAGTGTTTCTATATAATAACTGCCTGCAAGCGGATCGGCGGTGTCGGCCATGCCACTTTCATAAGCTATTATCTGCTGCGTGCGCAGTGCAATTGCTGCTGCTTCTTCTGTTGGTAAATTCAACGCTTCATCATATCCGTTTGTATGTAAACTTTGGGTGCCGCCCAATACTGCTGCCATTGCTTGTATTGTTACGCGGCTAATGTTATTTAAAGGCTGTTGCGCGGTTAATGTGCTTCCGCCGGTTTGCGTGTGAAAACGGAGCATCATGGCTTTGTCGTCTGTTGCGCCCAGATCTTTCATCATCTTTGCCCACATTCGCCTTGCTGCCCTGAACTTAGCCACTTCTTCAAAAAGATTATTATGCGCATTAAAGAAAAAAGAAAGTCTTTTACCAAAAATATTTATGTCAAGATTTTTTTTCAACGCTGCCTTCGTATATGCCTTACCGTTAGAAAGCGTAAAGGCCAGTTCCTGCACGGCAGTGCTGCCTGCTTCGCGGATGTGATAACCGGAGATGGAAATGGTATTCCATTTTGGAAGTTCCCTGCTGCACCATTCAAAAATATCCGTAATGATGCGCATGGAAGATTTTGGCGGGTAAATGTAAGTGCCTCTTGCCGCATATTCCTTCAATATATCATTTTGAATGGTTCCCTGTAGTTGATGCAAGTGTGCATGTTGTTTTTTTGCAACGGCTACATACAATGCCAGCAAAATAAATGCAGTGGCATTAATCGTCATAGAAGTAGATACGTCCTGCAGGTTGATTCCTTTGAACAATGCTTCCATGTCTTCAATAGAATCAATTGCCACACCCACTTTTCCTACTTCGCCTTCGGCAAGAGTATGATCGCTATCGTAACCAATTTGCGTGGGTAAATCAAATGCAACGCTAAGCCCGCTTACGCCTTGTGAAATGAGATAATGGTATCTTTTATTACTTTCTTCTGCAGTGCTGAAACCTGCATATTGGCGCATGGTCCACAGTTTGCCGCGATACATATCCGGCTGCACGCCTCTTGTAAAGGGAAACTTGCCGGGGTCTTCATTAAGATTTTCGGGAGATGATGTTTTGTATAAATCGCCGGGGCGATAAATTTTTTTTATTTCAATTCCGCTGTCAGTAAATTTCTTCTCATCGGCTTTCATGTTTCAAAGTTGAAACAATTCTGTTGAAAATAGCCGTCTTTATTACATTATTTGTTTTGCCTCGTAATTGAGGGCTTCCAAAACGATATGATGAAGCGATGCTTTGGGATTATTAATTAAAAAATCTATAATCTGCTTGTTAAGATCCATGGCCGATGCCTGGTAAGGCATAGCGGAAGCAAGTTGATTTACTACGTAAATATTTTGTTCTTTCAGGTTGTTTACGGCCCGCCATACTTCCGGAGATACATACACCTGTTGCGATACATTATAATCATATTCCTGTTTGATGGCTTCAATGAGTGATGATTGCATTTGCCTCGATGAAAGACCTGCATTGGGAACACGCCCCAAAAGATTTTGCAGCGAAATTCTTTCGGCAAGCATGGTAAGCCTTTCATAAGCCTGCAGCCTTATTTTTATTGTTTCGGGGTTAGCGTTGCCCTTTTCTTTAATATATTTTTTCAGAGAAGCGACATCAGTGAGGATCCATATATTAGTGAGGAATAAAACGCCAATCAGAATAGTGAAGATTGTTTCAAAAATAGACATTGGGATATTTTAAGTCAAAAATAGTAATTCCGGTACGATAAGGGTTGTAATTTTGCAAATGAATAACAGCAAAATTTGCGCCTTAAAACGCATGAACTGATAAATTATTTTTTTATTTTTTTAATTCTAATAATTAATGCAAACGCTGCCTAAAACTCCGGTCACTTTCACCCAACAGGCTGTTTCAGCAATAAAACGCATGATGGCTGATGAAAATTTTGATACCGGAAAATTTTTACGTATTGGTGTAAAAGGAGGCGGCTGTTCAGGAATGACTTATTTGCTTGATTTTGACGCCAGAAAAGAAAAAGACGACTATTTTGATATAGACGGTATTCCCTGTATTATCAATCCTGCCCACCTGGTTTTTTTAAAAGATATGGAAATAGATTTCGGCACCGGCCTGGAGGCGAGAGGGTTTACTTTTAAAAACCCCAATGCAAGCACCACCTGCGGTTGTGGAAGTTCATTTGGAGTTTGAATAATATTATTTTTAGGATTATTGGATAACAGTTTCCAGGTGTAAAGACGAACCTTAAACTTTCATTTAAAAATATTTTGGAAGAATATTTTAGCAGTTAATTTTTTGCATAATTAATGTATTTAAAAAGTACCCCCTTACCTATAACTTTACTCCAATAATCGCAAAAGATAAAGAAACAGGTATGCTAAAAGTCAATTCTCAATTATCATTTATATTTGCGTTTCAATTTTTAAAAGTAAATGAAAGAAGTAGCATTCAGAGAAGCTTTACGCGAAGCAATGACGGAAGAAATGCGGCGCGATCCCAATGTTTTTTTGATGGGAGAAGAGGTGGCAGAATATAATGGCGCATACAAAGTAAGCCAGGGAATGTTGGACGAGTTTGGCGATAAAAGAGTAATTGATACACCCATATCTGAATTGGGATTTACATCTATTGCCGTGGGCGCTGCGCAAAATGGATTGCGTCCAATCGTTGAGTTTATGACATGGAATTTTGCAGTCCTTGCTCTCGATCAGATTTTAAATACTGCTTCAAAAATGCTGGCGATGAGTGGCGGCCAGGTTGGTTGCCCGATTGTTTTTCGCGGACCTAACGGAAGTGCCGGCCAGTTGGGTGCACAACATTCTACTGCATTCGAGTCTATGTATGCAAACATTCCCGGACTTAAAGTAATTTCTGTAAGCAATCCTACTGACGCAAAAGGTTTATTGAAAAGCGCTATTCGTGATAATGACCCGGTAATTTTTATGGAAAGTGAAGTGATGTATGGCGATAAAGGAATGATACCGGAAGAAGAATACCTGATTCCCATTGGCAAGGCAAAAGTGGTTCGTGAAGGAAATGATGTAACGATTGTTTCATTTAATAAGATGATGAAAGTGGCGCTGGGTGCGGCTGACGAATTGGCGAAAGAAGAGATCAGCGCTGAAGTAATAGATTTAAGAACCATTCGCCCCATGGATTGGGAAACGATTTTAGAATCGGTAAAAAAAACAAACAGGCTGGTGATTGTTGAAGAGCAATGGCCGTTTGCATCGGTATCGTCAGAGATTGCCTATCGCATACAAAAAGAAGGTTTTGATTACCTGGATGCACCGGTAAGAAGAATTACTTCTGCAGATGCGCCGATGCATTATGCTCCCAATCTTGTTGCTTTATATCTTCCTGACGTACCAAGAACCGTAAAGCTGGTGAAGGAAGTGATGTATCTGAAAAAATAATCCTGAATATTTTGTTTGCATCCTAACGGTGATGCACAAACGATTTTATTCTTTCAAATAAATTTTTATGAATACCGGTAATTTTTATTATCCTCTTCCCGCCAATGAACCCGTACTAAATTTTGCACCCGGAAGCCGGGAAAGAGAACAGGTAAAAAATGTTTTAAAAGAATTAAAAAACAAAAAGACTGATGTGCCGATGTACATCGGTGCAGAAGAAGTAAGAACCGGGAATAAAGTTGCCATCAATCCTCCTCATGAAAAAAATCATATACTCGGGTATTTTCATTCCGGCGATGCATCTCATGTGAAAAAGGCTATCAATGCGGCTTTGAAGGCAAAAGAGAAATGGGCAAATGCAAATTGGGAAAACCGTGCTAATATTTTTTTAAAAGCTGCAGAACTTCTTGCAACAAAATACCGGCCTTACATTTTAGCTACAACAATGCTTGGTCAAAGTAAAAATGTGCACCAGGCAGAGATTGATGGTGCGTGTGAACTGATAGATTTTTTAAGATTCAATGTTCATTTTTTAAGTGAAATTTATAAACAACAACCCATCAGCAGTGCGGGTATTTACAATCGTATGGAATATCGCCCGCTCGAAGGTTTTGTGTTGGCTATTACGCCGTTTAATTTTACCGCAATCGGTGGTAATCTTCCCACTTCTGCTGCAATGTGTGGCAATACTGTTATTTGGAAATGCGCACACACACAGGTTTTCAGTGCGCAGATGTTTTTGCGGATATTGAAAGAAGCAGGTTTACCCGATGGTGTTATCAATTTAATTTTTGTTGATGGCCCAACGTTGGGAAGTGTTTGTTTTAATCATCCTGATTTTGCAGGCATTCATTTTACCGGAAGCACCGGCGTATTCAACAGCATGTGGCAAACAATAGGAGAGAATACCAAAATTTATAAATCATATCCGCGCATTGTGGGCGAAACGGGTGGAAAAGATTTTGTGATAGCACACAAAAGCGCTGATGTGGATGTATTAGTAACTGCGTTGGCACGAGGTGCATTCGAATACCAGGGACAAAAATGTTCTGCAGCATCGCGTGCATACATTCCTTCAAATATTGCAGCCGAAGTAAAAAAGAAATTGGTTGCTCAAATAAAAACAATGAAGATGGGCAGCGTGGAAGATTTCACCTGCTTTATCAACGCAGTAATTGATGAAAAGAGTTTTGATAAATTAGAAAGTTATATTAAACAGGCAAAGAAAGATAAATCTGCAAAAATATTAGTGGGTGGAAAATGCGATAAGTCAAATGGATATTTTATAGAACCAACGGTAATTGAAGTAACCGATCCGAAATATGTTACTATGTGCGAAGAATTGTTCGGCCCGGTTTTGACTTTATATGTTTATGATGAAAACAAATTTGAAGAAACTTTAAAATTAGTAGATGCAACATCCCCGTATGCATTGACGGGTTCTGTCATTGCACAAGATCGCTATGCAGTGGATGCAGCAACAAAAAAACTTGCCAACAGTGCCGGTAATTTTTATATTAATGATAAACCCACCGGCGCTGTGGTAGGCCAGCAGCCATTTGGCGGCGCAAGAGGAAGCGGTACTAATGATAAAGCGGGTAGCATCCTGAATTTATATCGCTGGCTGAGTGCAAGAACAATAAAAGAAACATTTAATCCGCCAACAGATTATCGCTATCCCTTTATGAACGAAGAATAGAAATGAAAGTAATCCTGGATAAATATCAACTGCAAATTATTATCGAGCGATTGGCTTACCAATTGATGGAAAACTATGCTGACCTTTCCAGTGTTGTCATTATCGGCATACAACCCCGCGGCATTCATTTATCTGATAAAATAGTTGAGCAGTTAAAAAAAATTAACCCTGGCAATAAGATCAAATACGGCAAAATGGATATTACTTTTTATCGTGATGATATTCGTCAGGAACTTCATAAAGCCAATCAAACCGATATTCCTTTTTCTGTAGAAGATAAAAATGTAATTCTTATTGATGATGTGCTTTTCACCGGGCGAACGATCCGTGCTGCAATGGATGCATTGCTCGATTTTGGAAGACCCAAAAAAGTTGAATTATGCGTATTGGTAAATCGTCGTTATAGCCGCCAACTCCCTATCCAGCCTGATTATTGTGGCAAGGCGATTGATTCTCTCAAATCACAAAAAGTAAAAGTAGAGTGGGATAAGGAGCGAGTGGCCTTGTATTAAGGAGCAAGTTCCAAGTTACGAGTTTCAAGCTACAAATCATTTAAGTTAGCGTTTAGCTATTAGCACTTAGTTGGTTTCAATCATCATTTATTTTTTAATTTTTTTGTTTTTTGTTATTTGGTTCTTGTGCCTGGTTCCTTGTCCCTTGATTCTTGCATCTTGATATTTTTCCCTTAGCTTTGCCCTTTAATGCAACTTTCTACCAAACATCTTCTCGGCATTAAAGACCTTCAGCTTAGCGATATTGATTTAATTCTTTCAACAGCCACACAGTTTAAAGAAGTATTGCAACGGCCCATTAAAAAAGTGCCTTCCCTTCGCGATACAACAATTGTGAATCTGTTTTATGAAAATTCAACACGCACCAGGATTTCATTTGAGCTTGCTGAAAAAAGGTTAAGCGCCGATACATTGAATTTTACTGCATCAGGTTCGTCCGTTTCAAAAGGAGAAACATTATTAGATACTGTAAATAATATTTTATCTATGAAAGTGGATATGGTGGTGATGCGCCATAGTGCCACCGGTGCGCCGCATTTTTTGGCAAAGCATATTCCTGCGGCAATCATCAATGCAGGCGATGGAATAAATGAACATCCTACACAAGCTTTGCTCGATGCTTTTTCTATAAAAGAAAAATTAGGCGAACTGGGAGGAAGAAGAATTGTAATCATTGGCGATATTATGCATTCAAGAGTAGCGCTGAGCAATATTTATCTTTTGAAAAAAGCGGGCGCTGATATTATGGTTGCCGGGCCACCAACATTAATTCCTAAGCATATCAGCAAGGCATTTGATATACGCGTGGAATACGATCTTGAGAAAGCATTACAATGGTGTGAAGTAGCTAATGTGTTAAGAATCCAATTGGAAAGGCAAAACCAGGTTTTGTTTTCATCGTTGCGCGAATATAATCTTGCGTATGGCATTAGCAGAAAAGTATTAAATAAAATCAATAAAGAGATTGTGATACTTCACCCGGGGCCGGTAAACAGGGGAGTGGAAATAGACAGTGATGTGGCGGATTCTGAACAATCCATTATTTTGCAACAGGTAGAAAATGGTGTGGCGGTAAGAATGGCGGTGCTCTATTTGTTAAGTGATAAATCAACTCTTAACTGATAACAGCTATTCTAAAATATTTTTTAAATACATTCATTCATTAATAAATTAACAACGGGTAACATGGAAAGAATCTGTTTATTTCCCGGTACGTTTGATCCTGTTACTTTAGGACATACGGATATTATCAACAGGGCACTGCCGCTTTTTGACCAGTTGTTTATTGGCATTGGCCGAAACAGCAATAAAACGGCCATGTTTACCGAACAGCAACGCTTGCAATGGCTACAAGAAATTTATAAGAATGAATCAAAAATTGATGTATTAGCGTATGATGGTTTAACGGTAAATTGTTGTAAAAAAATTGGTGCCAATTTTATTTTGAGAGGAATCCGTTACGTAAACGATTTTGAATATGAAAAAGCAATTGCAGATATGAACCGCAGCCTTGCTCATAATGTAGAAACTATTTTTCTTACGTGTTTACCCGAATTTACTTCCGTAGCAAGCACCCTCGTTCGTGATGTAATTCGTAATGGAGGTGATGCTTCCCAATTTCTTCCCGACCCTGTAAAAAAAAGCTTTCAATAGATGTATATCTGGTTTGATAAAACACTTACCCTCGAAAAAATTAAACCTTTGGTTAAAGATTTTATGCCCGGGTATCTGGGTATGCAATGGACAGAAGTGGGCGATGATTATCTCAGGATGTCAATGCCGGTGGAGCCAAAGACACAGCAGATATATGGGTTTTTACATGGCGGCGCTTCGTGCGCACTTGCCGAAACTATCGGCAGCATTGCATCCGCGCTGGTGCTGGATTTGAGCAAAAGTTATTGCGTGGGCCTGGAGATTAATGCCAATCATATAAGAACTGTTACAAAAGGAAAGGTAATTGCCACGGCAAGTCCATTGCACCTTGGAAGAACAACGCATGTTTGGGATATTAAAATTCATGATGAAGAGAATCATCTTATTTGTGTTAGCAGGCACACTACGGCTATAATATCAAAGGATAAAATTTAATTTAGTATTGGCGAAAAATGATTGCTGCTTTAAATATTTTTCAAAACAGATAAAATAGTTGGAAAAGTATTCGATGTATATTTTTTCAGTTCATCTTTTTTTGCCCATACAATTTCAGTAATATCTTCTTCCGTTTGTGGCTGTAATGATTCATTGCCGGTTGCCTTCATCAGGAACCAATGCGATTCTTTCAGGATATGCTTTCCAAACTCGGTGTAGGTATGATAAGTGGTATTTATTTCTTTTCCGGCTGTTATCTTTTGTAAACCGGTTTCTTCTCTCACCTCGCGGAGTGCACATTCCATCAGCGTTTCACCATCGTCTTGTTTTCCTTTCGGAAGGTCCCATTTACCACGCCGGAAAATGAGCAGAATATCTCCCGCTTTATTTTTTACCAACCCGCCACCGCTTTTTACTAATTTAAAATGTTTGAAAAATTTTTTTTTCAGCGTATTAAAATCTTCATGAAAAATAATGCCGGCATGAAACTCTTTTTTATTTATTTCATGCAATAGCGAGTTGACTGCTGCGGCAGAAAATTCATCAATAAAAACCGCATCGGGATGATGTCTTATATCTTCTATTTCGCGGGTTATTTCATCGCAGAGATATACAGGTTTTTCTTCAAAGTAAATTGTAATATGACTCATACGGGAATACTATCTTCGCATTATGGATAACAAAAAAGCAGTTGCCGAAAAACTTTTACAAATTAATGCAATAAAATTAAGTGTTGATACACCATTTATCTGGGCGAGTGGTTGGAAAAGCCCGATCTATTGCGACAACAGAAAGATACTTTCCTTTCCCTTCATCCGCGATTTTATTAAATCGGAAATGTGCAATGTGATTTTCCAGTCATTTCCCCACACTGAAATGCTTGCAGGCGTGGCAACGGCGGGCATTGCATGGGGTGCATTGGCAGCGGATCAGCTCAAACTTCCTTTTATTTATGTTCGCCCCAAACCTAAAGAGCATGGCCTGGGCAACCAGGTAGAAGGTTTTTATGAAAGCGGAAAGAAGGTAGTGATAGTGGAAGATTTGATTTCAACTGCCAAAAGCAGTTTACAGGTTGCGGATGTATTAAAGGCAGAAGGTTTGGATATCCAGGGAATGGTTTCCATATTCAATTATGGGTTTGATACTGCTAAAAATGCTTTTTCTGCCGCAGGCATTACCAATATTTCACTTACCGATTATGATGCCCTTATTCCGTTGGCTATTGAAAAGAAATATGTTTCTGCATCCGATCAAAATACCTTGTTAAACTGGCGAAAGAATCCTGCAAATTGGGCTGTAAAAGCATAAATTCGTACTCCAAACGTTATGCTGATATGAAAACTTTATTACTCGGTTCTTTTTTTACGCTTATCACTTCTACGGCTGCTTTTGCACAGCAAAAAGCCATTCAGAAAGCTACCATACAAACTCCCAACCTGCAGGATGAGGCTTGTAAAACGCGAATAGAAAATCGAATGGCACATGAAGATGGAATTTCTTATATAAATGCCGATTATCGCCATCACACCGTAACGGTGAAATGGCTTACCGACAGAACCAATATTGAGAATATAAAAACAGAATTGGCTAATATGGGATACGATGCTGATGATGTAAAAGCCGATCCCGATGCTTATAAAAGACTGCCCATAACCTGCCAGCACTTAACTCATCCGCAGGCAAAACCAAAATAATTTTTTAAAAAAGCGAAAATGTTTCTTTAGCTTCATAGTCTACAGGGAAGCTGAGGAACACATTTGCCTTCCCCACTTTTACTTTTCCCGTAAGTTTTACCGTAACTTCTTTGCCAGTTAATGCAGCCATAGCATTACGAAAAATATTGTCCATATCTACATCAAATTTTACCGGGAAACTGAATGTATCTCTCCTGGGGATTCGCAACAAAGTATCCTGCGAACTATGCCCTAATAAATTTCCATCAATAAAAATATCGAGATCGCTGTTGCGCAATTGCAATCCAAAATTGTTGGGATTATAATACACTATATCCAGGCCAACGGTTGATTTATTAAAGCCAAGTTTTTGGATGGTAAAATTTCTGAAATCGCGGTACTCGAGTTCCTTGGGAGAGGAGCAGGAAAAAAAGACAAGAATTATCAGAAAGGGTAGTGGACGAAGGAAGCTCATTTTTTAAACAAAAATTTTTGATGGTGTAAAATTATATTTTTGTTAGCTAAAATGATTAGTATTTTAAAAAATTAATTTAGAAAATTAACTACTAATTTATTTGGCTTAAATAATTTATTATTAATTAATGATTATAAATTATTTATATAATTTATTTGCAATTTATTAACTATTAAAAATAAGCTATAAGCCTAAAATTAATGCTAATTTTTTAAAAATTTCAATTTAACTGTAAAATAGTCATATAAAATTTTATTAATTATTGATAATCATTTTATAAATATATTTATCAATATTTTATTTTCAAGTGGTAAATTAATTTACTAAAATGATTAATATCAGTTAAGGGAATTTAGTTTTTTGAATTATTCTTTAATGAAAATTTATCCGGGAAAAAATAGAGGAGCATTTTGCTATTGTAAGAAGGAGTTCGCCATTCAGATAAACCTTATAATTAAATTTTTTCCAATTTTAAAGCTGTTGTGAAAGATAATATTTAGCAGGTTTGGTATTGGATAGTTATAAAAATTCAATTAACCTGCTTAGGTATTTAATTGTTTCTAATGATTTAAAAATAGTAAAATTACTGTCTTGCAAAAACGAAAGCTGTACTCTATGTTTGCATCTGTAAGGGCTAATGTGCTACCCTCATTTTCACTTACCAACACCAAACTTCCTTCTGATTGATCGGCTGTTCCTATCCTCACTGAAATTTCCACAGCGATTTTTTAATAGTAACAAACCCAAGATATGAACAAGTTAGCCCAGATCGTGAGAACAATAGTTAAGCTTACCACTTCTCAAAAGTTCTCGAATTATTTTCCCCAGGCAGATGACCTTTGTGTAAAGTATCGGCTTATTCAACATATGTATGCTTATGATCGGAAAATTTATTCTAATCAATACCCGGGAGTTCGGGATTAATGAAGTGCAGATGATAATGGTGTTACCAGTTTATCGTCCCTGAAACGATCTGCTTTTTTCCAAAATTTCATCCAATAATTGTGTTTAATCTTCATCCAATATTCATTGCAAAATTGAAAAAAAATAATGAGCAATGAATGCAAAAAGATTATATAAGGTTTTAAGTTTGTCACTGATTTTATTAATGACTTATGTGGCCGGCAACTGCCAGCAAAATACAGGAACTGATAAAATTAAGTACACGAGTTTTACAGTGAATGAAGCATCAAAAGGAATTGTGATTGATTGGGTAACGGATACTTCATTTCAGGTAAACTATTTCGAGGTGCAGCGAAGTGCAGATGGTAAGGATTTTAAAACAGTAGCGCTGGTAATGGGGCCGGATCCGAGGGTGGCTTCGGGCGATCACTATGAATGTATTGATAAGACCGGAAAAAAGAATAAAAAATATTTTTATCGCCTGAAGCATGTAGCAGTGGATGGTGGTGCAGAGCTTAGCGAAACAAAAACGCTGGCTTTAAAATAAATATAAACTCATCAAGAACTCGTTTTCTTTGGGGGTTACAGAACCTAATTGGTTCTTAACGAACGCCGCATGTCTATGCGGCCGTTTTTTTTAAATGAATGTTACTGAAATTTTTAGTGAAATCTTCTACAATACAAGCCAGCAAATGGTTTTGAAAGTTTAGTGAAACCTGATGACAATGATTTTTTAAAGACCAGAAAATTATTGAGCAGGTAAAATCCGATTATGGATTATCGGTAATAACCATATTTACCATACTCTCAGGGGAAGGATTTTTAGAGGTTTGATTGAACGTAAACTGCAATAACCTTGGAGCAACCTGCGAATACTTTATGTTGCGCGGATGCCTTACAAAAATCCTGGTATTTCTCTTCACATTAACCTTGCCATGTTTAGGAGAAGAGATAAAAAAGACCGGCATACTGGTTGTTGAATTGGTAAAGTTTTGTGTAGTGTATTCGTAACTGTTGTTGCAATCGTTGCTGCTATTGTTTATAAATGTTGTTAACATTAGCGAATCGTGCGATTGCAGTTGCTTTTGTATTCTTAGTTGCTCCAACGAAATCTTTTGCAGTTGCATTTCCTTTGCCTTTTCTTCAAGTTGTTTTGAATATTCTTTGGCGCCTTCCATCCATTTGTTCATTTGTTCTTTGGTGGCCAGTTTATCTAAATGCGCCTGGTTAAGTGCTTTGCTGATGTCACTTCCCACTTTTTTCCAATCCACTGCATTTATTTGTTTATAAGCTTCTGCGAGGCCGTTGTTAAGTTGACTGAAATTAATATTGCTTAGGTTAATGGAGAAGTTTGTGTTGCCGGGAAAAAAGTTTTTTACATTAATGTCCGGAAGTTTGAACTTCTTTTTATCTAAAACAAACTTAGAAGATGCCAACGCCGCATTGAGAACTAAATTTTTCAATTCTTTTGAAAAAGTATCTGGTAAAATATTTTTTAATGTATCTGAAAAATTATCTTCGGTTAAATCTGGTGCAGGAACTGTGTTTTTCTTTTCATGTTTAACTGTTTGGTTTTTCATAGTGCCATCCTTCTTTTCAGATTGCAAAGTAACCGGATCATTAACGGGCGATAGTTGCAGCGGAACTGCTTTATTTTTTACTTCAGATGTTTTTAAAGACGGTGTTTCTTGCGGCGATAACCACGCAATGGAGCAAATAATTGCGGTTACTAAAAGCAATGCCATTAATTTTTGACCATAATTCAATTGCCGGGCCGACTTGGTATCATTAGTGATTCTACGGATACGCGAAAGCAATTGCTTTTTACCGGAAACCGCTCCCAGTGCTAATTTCATTGAGGTAATACGGGATTGCTCCAGGCGCAGCAAAGCGGTGGCATAAGAATGTGGATCGTATTGAAATTTTAAAACGAAATCGTCGCAGCAATTCTCACGCTCTCTTTTTGCCGCTTTGGAAAGCATGGCAACAAACGGATTAAAAAATAAAATTGTTTCAACTACTGATATTAAAATATTCGTGATGAAATCATTTCTCCGGATATGCGAAAGTTCGTGAAGAATAATAGCTTCTAATTGCTCGCCGGAAAGATGGTTGAGCGAAGCGACCGGGATAAGAATGATTGGTTTTATAAATCCCACCGTTGCAGGCACATCAATATGTTCAGAAATCCATACACTGATTTTTTTTGAAGGCTTTAATTGTTTGGCCAGGTTTGAAGCAAAATGCTGTAAATATTCCGGCGGAGCTATCAGGTGTTTGTTCGATATAAGGTAAACATACCTGTATGCATTAAAAAGTTTTACCGTTAGAAATAATAATAATAAAATATAAGCCGCAGAAAGATAGGGGAGGGAAGTGGCAATTTTAGAAAACAAATTTCCTAATGCAGAATTATCGTTATGGTCAATTACTGTCAGCGTGCCGGCCACCGGCATGATTACTGCATTGGTATGTTTATAAATTTCAAAAACAAGTGTGCTGCTGAACAATACAAAAGAAAAAAACAAAAAAATAGTGCTCAGATTATTCTTAAATCTTGATGAAGCATTTTTGTAAGATGCACACGCAGTTTCATACAAAAGCCAAAGAATTAAAGTTTGCCATAAGCTGTTGAGTATGGCGCTTCCGAGCGCCTGCAGAAAAACGGAGTGCTGCAGATCGGTTAAATTCATTTTTCTTTCTTTAAGTTATCAAGATAACGTTGTATTTCTTCTAACTCACCTTTGGATGTTTTTTGGTTGCCTAATGCCTGTAATACAAGCTGCGTGGATGATCCATAATACAAACCTTTGATCATTTTATCCAAAAATTGTTTTTGCGTTTTTTGGCGGCTGACCGCCGGGCTATAGATGTGCGTTTTTGCGCTGTCATCGCGGGTTACCAGCTTTTTTTCAAACATAATCTGCATAAGCTTTAGCGTGGTAGTGTAACCGGAAGATTTGGTTTTGGAAAGCTCTTCATGTACTTCGCGTACAGTAGCAGATTCACGCTCCCACAGAACCTGTAAAATCTCCAGTTCGCTTTCGGTAGGATTGATTTGTTTATTGATAGACATTTTTACGACTTTATTCGTAGGCAATATACGATTTTGTTCGTAACTGATTATTTATTTTTTTATGATTGGATTTATGTTAATTTTTAAATACATTTTTCGTGATAGGTGGTTAAATTCGTTTTATAAACTTATAAAATGAAACAGGAAGAAATTGCATTTACCATCACCGTTTACCAATCAATAGATGAGTTGAACAAAGAAGATGCAGCATTATTAAACGAAGCAAGAAATGTAACGAAGAATGCGTATGCGCCTTATTCTGATTTTCATGTCGGTGCTTTTGCAAAATTAGTAAATGGAAAAACAGTGAGCGGTAGCAACCAGGAGAATGCTGCTTTTCCTGCAGGTATATGTGCGGAAAGAACACTATTGTCAACCGCAGCATCACTTTTTCCCAATGTAGGAATTGATACCATTGCAATCAGCTATAATAATCTGAACGGTGCAAGTGACAGGCCGGTAAGCCCTTGCGGCATTTGCCGTCAGTCGCTTTTTGAATTTCAGCAAAGAACAAAACACGCCATAAGAATCATCATGGGCGGAATGTCAGGCCCGGTGCAGGTTGTGACAGATGCGGAGGATCTTCTTCCATTAGTATTTTCATCCGATGATATGCAACCATCTTAATCCAAAACTTTCAAACTCTTTTTTATTATTGCTACACATTCCATCATTTCATCTTTTGTAATAATGAGTGGCGGAGAAAAGCGTATCTTATCTCCATGAGTTGGTTTAGCGAGTAAACCATTTTCTTTTAGTTGCAAACATAATTTCCATGCAGCATCTTTATCCTGATGATGAAGTTGAATGGCATTTAAAAGCCCCTTTCCTCTTATTTCTTTTATGTGAGCAGAATTAATTTTTGCCAATTCATTTCTGAATAAGTTGCCCATCCTTTCCGCATTGGCGGCAAGATTTTCTTCTTTTAAAACATTCAATGCAGTAATGGCTACTTTACATGCTAACGGGTTTCCGCCATAAGTGCTTCCATGTTCTCCCGGTTTTATAGTCAGCATTATTTCATCATCAGCCAATACCGCGCTTATCGGCAAAGTGCCGCCGCTCAATGCTTTTCCAAGAATCAATACATCAGGGCGTATCTCTTCATAATCGCAGCAAAGCATTCTTCCTGTTCGTGCCAGCCCTGTTTGAATTTCATCTGCAATGAAAAGAACATTTGCATCCGCACAGTATTGTTTTGCTTTTGAAAGAAAACCTTCATCCGGAACAATTACTCCTGCTTCGCCTTGGATAGGTTCAACTAAAAAACCGGCGACATTTTTATCCTTCAATGTTTTGGATAATACAGTAAGATCATTGTAAGGAATTATTTCAAATCCATCAATGTATGGACCAAAATCTTTTTTAGCAACCGGGTCGGTACTGAAAGATATAATGCCCAATGTTCTGCCATGAAAGTTTCCTGCACAAACAATAATCTTTGCTTTGTTGTGCGGAATGTTTTTTACTGCATATCCCCAACGCCTGCAAAGTTTTAAAGCAGTTTCCACCGCTTCGGCGCCGGTGTTCATGGGCAGCACCTTATCATATCCGAAATATTGAGTGATGTGATTGGTGAATTTACTTAGCTCTTCGCTGTGAAATGCCCTGCTGGTAAGGGTTAGCTTCTGCGCCTGTTCTGTTAATGCCTGTATAATTTTAGGATGGCAATGCCCCTGGTTCACTGCTGAGTAGGCGCTTAGAAAATCATAATATTTTTTTCCATCCACATCCCACACAAAAACTCCTTTGCCTTTTGAAAGCACCACTGGCAGCGGATGATAGTTATGTGCGCCATGTTGATTTTCGAGATCAATATAATAACCAGTTTGCGAAGCAATTGATTGCATAAAAAAAATTAAAAAATTTAAAAATAAAAAGATACGGACGAAAGGGGCGATATCGTCAGGCGTTGTGATCTAAGAAATCAAGGTTCTTGTCGAGAAAGTGCACTATGTAAATCTTATTAGTCAATTGCGTATTTGATGCAAAGTTAAAATTATTTTTTTGAAAAAATATTTATACGATCGCATCCACTATTTTGTAGAAATAACCGAGCTTTGATTTATAAGTGATGCCACCTTTATTATCAAAAATACCATACACAGTACTGCCACTTCCGCTCATGGATGCATAGATGGCGCCGGCATTGTATAAATCTTCTTTAATTTTTTTTACCGTCGGGTAACGCTCAAACACATATTTTTCAAAATCATTTTTCAAAAAATTTTTCCATGTTTCCACCGGTTGCGAAATAATTTGTTCAATAGTTTTTTGGGGGATGGTTGGTTGAATGTTTTTGAATGCAATGCCCGTGCTGATATGAATTCCCGGGTTTATCAGTGCAACCCGGAAATTTTTCAAGGGTAATTTTATGTCTTTCAATATTTCGCCCCGTCCGGTTGCTATACAGGGTTTGTTGATTAAAAAAAACGGGCAATCGCTACCTAACTGTAACGCATATACGTTGATTTGGTTTGCAGAAATATTTAACCCGAAAATTTTATTTAGTAATTGCAATGTAAATGCGGCATCTGCAGATCCGCCGCCAAGGCCTGCCCCGGCAGGTATCACCTTGTGAAGATGCATCGCTACTCCTGCAATTTGCGGATAATCTTTTTTTAAAAGATGATAGGCTTTCATGCAAAGATTGTCGGCATCATTGCCTGCATATAAACCGGTAACTGTTAAATGAGGATGTTCTGCAGGAACCGCTTCCAGCGCATCTCTTAGAGTAACAGGAAGAAAGCAGGTTTCAAGATCGTGGTATCCGTCTTCTCTTTTTCTTATAACATTAAGCCCGAGGTTGATTTTGCAATTGGGAAAAACTATCATATTTCTTCTTCGAAGATAAGCAGTGGAGGCGGAATAATAAATTGAAAAGAAAGGAGGATAAAATTATTTTCCTTTACGTGCATTAATCTCATCGCGGATGGAAGCAGCTTTGATGTAGTCTTCCTGCTCCAGCACTTCATTCAGTAAATTTTCAAGTTCAGCAATGGATAATTTTTTTAAATCATCATTGGTAGTATCCGAATGTGATACAACCACTTTTTTCTTTTTATCATCTTCTTCCATCAGTATGCCGGCGCTGTCTAAAATATTTTCATAGGTATAGATAGGGCAACCAAACCTTACTGCGAGCGCTACGGCATCGGAAGTGCGTGAATCTATTTCCACTGTATCATGTTCCGTCGAGCAAACTAATTTTGAATAAAAAATTCCTTCCTGTAAATCGTTAATGATTATTTCGTGCAATTCAATATTAAAAGCGAGCATGAAATTTTTCATGAGATCGTGTGTAAGCGGCCTGCTTGGTTGCATCCGCTCCAGGGCCACTGCTATTGCCTGCGCTTCAAACCCGCCAATCACAATAGGAAGGCGGCGCAACCCATTTACTTCGCCAAGAACCACCGCATACGAATGTGTTTGGGTAATGCTATGAGAAAGGGCAACTATTTCCAATTCTATTTTCTTCATACCGGTCCCTTTGTGTTAAGAATGTTTGGCATTGGCAAATATATAAAATTACGCCAGTTAATTTGTAGTTACTAACCTTGCTTAAAACTTTGTTTAAAATTTAAAATACTATGCTATTCCTTTTAATTTTTTTACAGCGGCTGTAATTTTTGGCACCACTTCAAATGCATCGCCCACAATGCCATAATCTGCCGCTTTGAAAAATGGTGCTTCAGGATCTTTATTAATCACCACGATTACCTTACTCCTGTTTACACCTGCAAGATGTTGTATGGCTCCGGAAATACCAATTGCTATATATAAATTAGGTGCAATGGTAAGCCCCGTTTGTCCCACATGTTCATGATGCGGCCTCCACCCACTGTCTGCTACCGGCCTGCTGCATGCAGTGGCTGCGCCCAATGCATGTGAAAGATCAGTAATGATTCCCCAATTTTCAGGGCCTTTCATTCCACGCCCGCCACTCACCACTATTTCTGCTTCTGACAATTGAACTTCGCCGGTTAACTTTTCTGCGGCAGTTACTTTTACTTTTTGTTCGGGCACAGTAATGGTTGGTTCTATTACTTCTGCAGTGCCTTCGCTTTTTGTAATTTTAAATGCATTGGCATTTAGCGTAATAATTTTTATGACCGTATTGATGGCAACATTTGCAAATGCCTTTCCGCTAAAAACACTTTTCTTTACCACAAACCCATTTGTTGTTACCGGCAGTGTCACCGCGCCGGAAACGAGGCCAGCCTTGAGTTTTACAGACAGCCGTGGTGCAATAGCTTTTCCATTAAAATTGTTGGTAAAAATAATAACGCCTGCATTGATGCGTTGTGCTGCTTCTGCAATGATGGAAGTAAACACCTGCGAATCAAAATTATTCAGTGCTTCATATTTGAAGTAATGAATTTTCTTTAATCCATAATTGCCCAAAGCAGCAACATCTTCCGAAAGGGTTCCTAACACAATTCCTTCGGCGGTGGTGCCCGATTGCTCTGCTAATTTTACTCCGTAACACGCTGCTTCCAGGGAGTTCTTTTTTATATGTCCGTCTGCGTGGTCCAAAAAAATTAATGCGCTCATTTTTTAATTATGAATTATGAATTATCAATTATCAATTATTGCCTACTAACGGCAACGCCTATGCGAAAATTTAAAATGCTTTTGCTTCTTCGTGTAATAATCTTACGAGTTCTTCCGGTGTGTCGGCGCTTACCAGTTTCACGCCACCCTTTGGCGGCGGAAGTTCAAAAGAAATGACTGAAGTAAAGGTATCGGCGGCTACTGATTCAGTTACTTTCAATGGTTTTGTTCTTGCACTCATTATTCCGCGCATGTTCGGAATGCGTTGCTCCGCCACACCTTTCTGACAACTAACTACCAATGGCAATGGCACTTCATCGGTTTCTTCACCGCCTTCCATTTCGCGATTTACTACTGCAGTTGTTCCATTCAATGTAAATTTTGTAGCCAGTGAAATATAAGGCAGGTCAAGCATTTCCGCAATCATTCCGCCAATAGAGGAACCGTTGTAATCTATAGTTTCTTTTCCGGTAAAAATTAAATCATAATTATTTTGCTTGGCAATAGCAGCCACCTGGCTTGCAATAAAATACGGATCTGTTGAAGTACTGTTTACGCGAAAAGCTTCATCACCGCCAAGCGCCAATGCCTTCCGGATGATGGGTTCCATGTCGGCTCCTCCCACACTGATGAGATGCAAACTCACCGAAGGATCTGCTTCTTTTAATTCAATAGCACGCACCAATGCATACCATTCGTCATAGGGATTTAAAATGAACTGCATACCTGCTTCTGCAAATTTCGTATTGTTATCCGTGAAGGCTATTTTTGCCGTTGTATCGGGCGTTTTACTGATGCACACCAGAATCTTCATATCAATTTTTTTGAAGGTGCGAAGATAATAAGTAAAACGCTGAAAAAAGAGTATTTGATGGATAGGATAGAAAAGCTTATTGAATTTTTAAAAGAATCGCCTGATGACAGTTTTTTGCAACATGCGCTTGCATTGGAATATATAAAATTGGGTAAGGAAGAAGATGCCAGAAAATTATTTACCAACATCCTGGACAGAGAACCGGATTATATTGGTTCATACTATCATCTTGCAAAATTATTAGAAAGGCTCAATGAAAATGGAGAAGCCATGAAAGTTTATAAAAAAGGAATAGATGTTGCAAAAGCGAAGAATGATCGCCATGCATATAATGAATTGCTTGCTGCATATAATACATTAAAAGAAGAAACGGAATAACATTTATAAATGCCGCTCCTCAAAAAATTTACGAATTACATTATTGATAAAAATCTTTTTCAAAAAAAAGATCGTCTAATCGTTGCCGTTAGTGGGGGTGTGGATTCAGTGGTTCTATGCGAATTGTGTTACCAGGCCGGGTTTCATTTTGAAATGGCTCATTGTAATTTCCAATTAAGAGGGCAGGAAAGCCAAAGGGATGAACAGTTTGTTCAATCGCTCGGCGAAAAATATAAAACAAAAGTTTTCGTAAAAAAATTTGATACGGAACAATACGTCCGCGAAAATAAAGTTTCCATCCAGGTGGCTGCCCGGGAATTAAGATATGAATGGTTTTCGGAGTTAATGACAAATGATAAAAATGCGGAATTGAAAAGTCAGAATTCAAAAATCAAAAGTCAACATTTAACCTATTTACTTACGGCTCATCATGCCAACGACAATATTGAAACGCTGCTGATCAATTTTTTTAAAGGCACCGGGATAAAAGGCCTGCGGGGCATTTTGCCGAAACAGCAACATTTGATAAGGCCATTATTATTTGCTACCAGGAAGGAAATTGAATCCTTTGCAAAAGAAAATAACCTGCAATTTGTTGAAGATTCTTCTAACCTAACGGACAAGTACACACGAAATTATTTCCGGCACCAGGTAATTCCCCTCGTTGAAAAAGTTTTTCCGCACACAGAAGCAAATCTCCTGGATAATGTGGAACGTTTTAATGATATTGATGTATTATACCGGCAGGCGATGAATGTGCATAAAAAAAAATTAATGGAATTTTATAAAAATGAAGTGCACATTCCCGTTTTAAAATTACTGAAGTCGAAACCCCTTACCACGATTGTTTTTGAGATCGTCAAAGATTATGGGTTCACGCCGGCACAAACACAGGAAGTGATTCATTTATTAAAAAGCGAAAGCGGGAAATATATTTCTTCATCCACACATAAAATAATTAAGAACCGCAACTGGATTATCATTTTGCCCATCAATACCACGGAGGCGAATACTATTTTAATTGAAGAAACAGATGAAAAAATTCAGTTTGAAAAAGGAACATTGGAAATAAAAAAAATCAATAATGATAATATTCCTATTCCTTCGTCAAACTCGACAACCGTACTCGATTCAAAAGAAATTGTTTTTCCGTTGCTGCTTCGAAAATGGAAGCAGGGTGATTATTTCTATCCGCTCGGTATGAATAAAAAGAAAAAGCTAAGCCGTTTTTTTATTGATCAAAAATTATCTGTTGCAGATAAAGAAAATATTTGGGTAATTGAAAGCAATAAAAAGATTCTTTGGATTATTGGCCACCGAATTGATGATCGTTTTAAGATAACAGAGCGCACTAAACAGGTAATAAAAATTTCTTTTAGGGAGTTGTAAATATTTTATGAGGGTCCATGTTTTTTACCGATTCAATAAAATGATCAACGATAGGATAGCCCGCAATTAAATTGCTGGCAGCGATTAAAAATGCAATTCCGAAAAGTGCTCCCCATATATGCGCGGAATGATTGATACGGCCGCCGCCTTTTTTATCCAAAAAATAAGAAACTACCAAATAAACAATGGCAAACAAAAAACCCGGAATGAATACCGGTATAAAAATTAATCCCACACCTTGTAATGGATTAAAAAAGATATAAGAGAAAGCCACTGCTGACACGGCTCCTGAAGCGCCAAGGCTCCGGTAAGATGAATTGTTTTTATTTTTTATATAGCTAGGTATTAAACAAACAAACAAAGAAAGAAGATACATCAGTATGTATAAAAGTTTTCCCAGGTTTCCAAAAAGTCCCAGGAAAATTTGCTCAAGCCCATTCCCGAATAAATAAAATGCATACATATTAAAAAACAAATGCCCGATATCGGCATGAAGAAAACCACAGGTAAAAAAACGATAATACTGTTTATGATCAGTAA
>Ga0157370_10002066_pt1 | contig 24592 bp, 15 predicted proteins | sample C35metaG_FD_113463 | JGI IMG/M metagenome (GOLD analysis project Ga0157370, IMG submission 113463) | Corn rhizosphere microbial communities from Kellogg Biological Station, Michigan, USA - C3-5 metaG | ecosystem: Host-associated > Plants > Roots > Rhizosphere > Soil | place: USA: Michigan...
GAGATCCTCGAGCCGATCATTCAGCGCTTCGACCCGAATCAACTACCGATCGTCTCGCTGGCGATCACGTCGACCGTGCTCTCGCCGCCTCAACTGACGCAGCTCGCCGATCAGCGGATCGCCGGCGAGCTGCGGGCCATCCCGGGCGTCGCGCAGGTGAACGTCGTCGGCGGCGACAGCGCCCAGCTCAACGTGAACGTGCGGCCGAACGATCTCGCCGCGGTTGGGGCAGGCATCGATCAAGTCGTGAGCGCCTTGCGCGCGCAGAATCTCGCCGCTCCGGTTGGCAACGTGAACAGTCCCCTGGAACAGCGATCGATTCGTCTCGAGGGGCGGTTCGAGCATCCCGAGGACTTCGCCGGACTGGTCATCGCGCAGCGGAATGGTCAGCTCGTCACGCTGGGCCAGGTCGCCGACGTCGAGTCTGGCGCCGCCGAGCCCAAGTCGTCGGCGCTGTTCAACGGGAAGCCGGCGATCGGCCTCGACATCGTGAAATCACGCGAGTTCAGCACGACGGCCGTCGCGCTCGGGGTCACCAGACGCGTCGACGAGCTGCAAAAGACCCTTCCGGCGGGCACGCGCATCGAAGTCGTGCGGGATGCCGGCACGCGCGTCCGAAACTCGGTGCGTAACGTCGAGGAGGCGCTCGTCGAGGGCGCGATCCTCACCGTGCTGGTCGTGTTCCTGTTCTTGAATTCGTGGCGCTCGACGGTGATCACCGGTCTCGCGCTTCCGGTATCGGTGCTCGCGTCGTTCGTGCCGTTGCTCATGTTCGGCTTCACGCTCAACACGATGTCGCTGCTCGGCCTGTCGCTCGCGATCGGCATCCTGATCGACGACGCGATCGTGGTGCGCGAGAACATCGTCCGCCACGTCGAGATGGGGGCGGATCACATGCACGCCGCGCACGAAGGGACCGACGAGATCGGGCTCGCCGTCGCCGCCACGACATTCTCGATCGTGTCGGTGTTCGTGCCTGTGGGCTTCATGCCCGGGATCGCCGGGCAGTGGTTCAAGCCGTTCGCGCTCACGATCGCGGCGGCGGTGCTCGTCTCGCTGTTCGTGTCGTTCTCGCTCGACCCCATGCTGTCGGCGTATTGGGCCGACCCGCAGCTCGAGGCGCACGAGCGCCGCAACCCCGTCGCGCGCGCCCTCGAACGGTTCAACGAATGGTTCGACCGCCAGGCCGATCGCTACAAAGGATTGATCGCGTGGGCGCTCGATCACCGGTGGACCATGATCGTGCTCGCGGCCGGTTCGTTCGTTGGCGCGATTGTTCTGCAAATCGCCATCGGCGGCTTTGGCTTCGTGCCAGTCAGCGACCAGAGCGAGCTGAACATCGCGATCGAGACGCCGCCCGGGTCGAGCCTCGACTACACCACGCTCAAATCGGAAGAGGTCGCGCGCATTATTCGCGCGCGTCCCGAGGTCCAGTACACGTACACCACGGTCGGCAGCTCGACTGGCGCCGGCACGGTCGACAACGCGAGCATCTATGTCCACCTCACACCGAAGCGCGACCGGGCGCTGAGCCAGGACCAGCTGGGGCAGGTCATCCGCCGCGAGCTCCGCAACCTCGGCGGCGCCACCGCGTACACGTTCGCGTCCGGCTTCGGTGGTGCGCAGAAGCAGCTCATGCTCCAGTTGCAGGGCCCCGATCAGACAGTTCTCAATCGCTACGCCGAACAGATCGAGCGTGTCGTGGCGTCGACGCCCGGCGCGGTCGACGTCGGTCTGTCGACGCGCGGGCAGAAGCCGGAATTCGACGTGCGGGTCAACCGCGGCCTCGCCGGAACGCTGGGCGTGAGCTTGAACCAGCTTGCGACGTCGCTGCGGTTTGCGTTCGCCGGCGTCGACGCCGGCACGTGGGTCGATCCCTCGGGCATCTCGCGCTATGTGCACGTTCGGCTCGCGCCGGCATCGCGCGAGAACGCGGCCGATCTCGCGGCGCTGCCGGTGATGATCACCCCCGGCACCGCGCAAGCACCACCCAGCGGCACGAGCGCACTGCCGGCGGGCACGCCGGCGTTCGTACCGCTCGGCCAAGTGGCGCAGATCGTTCCGAGCTTCGGACCGTCACAGATCGATCACTACCAGCGCGAACGCGTGGTGACGATCGGCGCGAACGTGGAGGGCGCGTCGTTCGGTAACGTCTCGCGAGAGGTCATGCGAAAGCTCGCTGACGTGCAGCTTCCGGCGGGCTATCACGTGTCCGCCGGCGGCGAGGCCCAAAGCCAAAGCGAGGTGTTCGGCAGCATCTTCATCGCGCTTGGCGTCGCCGTCATGCTCATGTATCTGATCCTCGTCGTCCAGTTCGGCTCGTTCCTCGATCCGCTGGCGATCCTCATCTCGCTGCCGCTGTCGCTCATCGGCGTCGTGCTCGCGTTGATCGTCACGGGTGACACATTGAACCTCATGAGCCTGATCGGCGTGATCCTGCTCATGGGAATCGTGGCGAAGAACGCGATCCTGCTGATCGACTTCGCGAAGTGGGCGCACACCGGACGCGGGCTGGATCGGCGCGAAGCGCTCATTCAAGCCGGGCGTATCCGCCTGCGGCCGATCCTCATGACGACGCTCGCGCTGATCGCCGGCATGATTCCGGTCGCGCTCGGGCTCGGCGAAGGCGCGGATTTTCGCGCTCCGCTCGGCCGTGCGGTGATCGGCGGCGTCATCACGTCCACGGTGCTGACGCTCGTGGTGATCCCGACCGTGTACGAGATTCTTGATGAGTGGCGCGAGCGGCTGCTGGCCCGGTTCCGCCGGCGCGCCGCCGTTCACGCGCCGGCGCCGCTCCCCGAACCCGGCGACTGAATTACTGGACCGAGGCCAGGCTCGGCGACGCGGCCGACGCGACGCTGATGTCGATCGGCAGTCGCACTCCGTTGTGCGTGCGCACCACGTCGAGCATGCCCTGCCAGGCCGAGGCGAACGTGTGTCCCACGTCGGTCGGTGAGCTGTCGATCGAGAACCCGCTCGCGCCGGCGACCCAGAACGGTGGATCGGCGTCGACGCCGGCTTGCTCATAGACTTCGTTCACGTCGTTGTAGATCGCCTTGGCGTTCTTGGTATGCGCGTAGATCCCCGGCTGATAGCGTCCGTCCGCGAGCACGACGCGCGCCCACGCGCGATAGTACTCGCGCATCGGCTGCGGAATGACGTCCATGTGCTCCACGTCGAGAAAGACGACCGTTCCCTCTGGGAATCCCTCGCGCGCCGCGCGCGCGATCGCGTCGCGTGCGTCGATCGCGCCCTGGATCGCGTTCACGTACACGGCGGAGCAGCGCGAGCCCGTCGTGGCCACGGGGGCGGACGACCGGCGGGTCATCGTGTGCGTGCGCGATGTCCGATGCGACTTCGTTGATTTCTTCGCGCGCGCGCCGCGATGCGACGTTGAGACGTTCATCGCGCCAAGCTTCTTGCCCCAGGTCTGTTGTCCGACGTAAATCACCGCGAGCCCCCAGCCCTGCTTGACGAGCCGCGCGCGCGTGCCGGACCACGAGTCATCGCTGTGACATGGCGCCTGGAGATAGTAGCCGACCCATTCGTATTCGCCGGATTGTCTCCACGCCGCCATCGATTTGTCGCCGGGATAGCGGTTTGTATCGAATCCGAGATGACTTTCCGCGACGTTCGACGCGACGTGCTCGACGGCGTCGCCAATTGCCGACGACGCGCCGGCAAGCTCGACCGTCGCCCGGCCGAGCGGCTGCGTTGCCAAACGCGGCGCTTCGATCGACGCGGATAGCGCCGCGATCACCAAGGTGAGCGCGTTCCGTAGAGTCCGTCTGGTCATTCGAGTGGGTTCGGGTGAGAGCACACGAGGGCGGCGCGGTCGGCGCCCGCGCGTCCATCTTCTACCCCGTGGAACGTGTGACGCTCCTCACAACCCGCCGTTAGCCGACGCGGCCGCAGCGTCTCGTACAGAATTTGCTAACGTCGCGACGGCTAGACGCAGGTTCGGCCGTCTCACACTGTTCGGAGGAACGTATGTCGATTCGCCATGCGCGTGCCGCCGCTCTGCTCGGTGCATGCGCCCTGTGGGGAGCGTGCGCAAAGTCTGAAAACGCCACTGACTCGGCAGCTGCTGCGGACAGCGCTGCGAAGGCGGCCGCCGCCGCGGTGCCGCCGGCTCCGACACCGCCAGCCCTCAACGACGCGAATATCGCGGCGATCCTCGATGCAGCGAACGCGGCCGACAGCGCCGCCGGCAAGATCGCGTCGACGAAAGGAACGCGCGCCGACGTCAAGGAATTCGGCCGCACGATGATGCGCGACCATCACGCCCTGCGGAAGCAAGGCGAGGATCTCGTGAAGAAGCTGAACGTGACGCCCGTCATGCCGGCCGGCGACACGAGTCAGGCAGCCGCACAGCACTGGCAGGATAGTCTGAACGCGATGCCGAAGGGCGCAGCGTGGGACAAGGCCTACATCGATCACGAGGTGGCGTACCACCAGGCAGTGATTGCGACCGCACAAACGGCGCAGGGTGCCGCGCAGAACGCAGAGCTCAAGGATCTGATCACCAAGGCGATCCCGAATCTTCAGGGGCACCTCACGAAGGCGCAGGACATCCAGACCAAGCTCGGCGCCGCGGCGCCGGCCGCGGGTGGACGCAGCGACACCGGCGCCGCAAAGGCGATGGACACGACCAAGACAAAGAAGCCCTGACACGGCGAGCCCGGCCGCAGTAAGTCTGTCGGGCGCACTACTTGAAAGAACGCTCGGGCGAAAGCCCGGGCGTTCTTCGCATCAACGCCGGATGTTCAAGGGGAACCGCAATGCGCGATGCGCGTGTGACGACAATCGGCGCGGCCCTGCTCGCCGCCGCTGTAACGAGCTGTTCGACCGCGAGCCGTGACACGAATGAGTCGGCGGGCGAGGTGATCGCCAGCTCGACGTCCGAGACGACGCAGACGCGACCGGTACGGTGGCTGACCGATGCGAACGTGCTGTCGTTGCTCTCCATGATGAACTCGCTGCAGATCGCAGCGGCCGACGTCGAGCTGGAAGCCTGGCACGTGGACAATGTTCGCGCGCTCGCCGCGGCAGCGGCACGAGAGCACGGCGAGCTTCAGCACGCGGTGGACTCGGTGGCGCAGCGCATCCACGCTGTGCCGGTGGCGCCGGCACTGGCGCAAACCGTGTCGGCCGCCATGCAGCCAGGCCTCGATGTGCTCCGGCGGTCCGGCGGACGCACGGTCGATCGCGCGTTCGTGCGACAGCAGATCGTGAGCGCTCAGCTCATGGAGGAGTACCTGGACGAGTTGGCGGCGGTCACGGAGCACCACGAGGTGCGATCGCTGTTGGGCGCGGCCCGGGATAGCGTGGCCGCGCAGTTGACCCGGACCACGGCACAGCAAGCGCGCTTCGCCCTCGCGGACTCGGTGGCCGCGGATTCCGCGGCCAAGGCGGCGGCTCGGCTCGCCGCGAAGCGCGAGCGTCGCGGGCTGCCTCGTCACGACTGATAAACGGCTGAAGCAAGTAAGTAACCACTTGCATCTCGTCGCCGGACGCTCTAGGCTTCGCGCCCATGGACATCCGAGACCGAATCCTTGACGCCGCGAAGAAGGTCTACGCACAACACGGCTTCCGCGGCGCAACCACGCGCCTCATCGCGATCGAAGCCGGCGTCAACGAAGTCACCTTGTTTCGAACGTTCGGCTCCAAGGCCGCCCTGTTCGAGGCACTCATGCAGGCGCACGTCGCGGCGCTGCCGATCCCCGGGCTTCCGGACATTCCGGTCGATCCAATGCGCGAGATGACGGAATGGTGCGCCGCCGTTCTGCATCACCTGCGCGAGAATCGGTCGCTCATTCGCACCTCCTTCGGCGAGATCGAGGATCGCCCCGCCGCCGCCGGTATGATGTGCCAGGGACCCAACTGTGCCGGCGCCGTCCTGAGCGCCTACACCCACCGCTTGCAGACGATGGGGCTCGCGGCCAGCGATGCCGACACGCCGACCGCCGTTGCCATGCTCATGAGCTCGATGATCGGAGACGCGATCTCGCGCGACGTGATGCCGGGCGCGTTTCCGCAGCCTGAATCAGAAGCACCCGAGAGATACGTAGGAGTGTTCATGCGCGGAATCGGCGTCGAGCCGACCGCGCGTCGCTCGCCGGTCAGCCGCTCCGCCGCTGGAGACTGACGACCGCTGTCGACCGACGGACTTTTTCCAACCATCGCCATGACCCTTGTCGCCACCCGCGGTGCGCCGCGCCGAGACGATCCGCGAATGTTCGGCGGCGTCGCCGTTTCATTGCTCACGCTCGCCCTGATCACCGGACGCGCCGCGCCGTCACGCGCGCAACAACCGGCGGCCGGCGGCGCGCGGGCCGCGGCCACCGTCCGATTGTCGCTCGACGAGGCGTTGCGCATCGCCCAATCGCAGAGCCAGACCATCGAGATGGCGCGCGCGGGCGTCGTGCGCGCCGCCGGACAGCAGGACCAGGCGCGGAGCCAATACTTGCCGCAGCTCAACGCCACGGCGGGCTATACAAAAACGCTCAAGTCACAATTCTCGAGCTTCGCGTCGAGCGCGCCGAAAACGGACACCGCGACCTCGTCGGGCACCGGCGGGTTCGACCTCAGCAAGACGAGCTTTGGCGCGACCAACCAATGGACGGCCGGCTTGACCTTCTCGCAGAACGTGTTCGCCGGTGGCCGCATCAGCGCACAGAACCGGGCCGCGGCGGCGCAGGTCCGCTCGGCGAACATCGAGGTCAGCGCGCAGAGCGCGCAGACGTCCCTCGACGCGACGTCGGCGTACTACGATGCGGTCCTTGCCGATCAACTCGTCTCCATCGCCGACTCGTCCGTGGCGCAGACGGAAGCGGTGTTGGAGCAGACCCGCGTGGCGAAGCAGGTGGGCAACGCCTCGGAGTTCGAGCTGCTGCGTGCCCAAGTGACGCACGACAACCAGCTGCCGGTCGCCATTCAGGCGAGGGCCAACCGTCAGGTCGCGTATCTCCGGCTGAAGCAGCTGCTCAACCTGCCGCTCGACGACTCGGTTGAGCTGACGACCGGCATCGAAGGAACGAACGGCCCGACGCTGCCGGCCATCGTGGCCAACGCCGCGCCCGACACCGCGGTATCCACCCGCGCACCGGTGCGTGAAGCGGAGGAGGCAGTCCGCGTGCAGGAGGCGCAGGTTCGCATCGCGCGGGCCGAGCGCATTCCATCGCTGTCGATCGTCTCCAACTATCAGCGGCTCTACTTCCCGAGCAACGTCTTTCCCACGCTTGGTGCCGGCGTGAACAACTGGACTGTTGGCCTGTCGACGAACTTTCCAATCTTCGACGGCGGCCGCATCAAGGGAGATCAGCTCATCGCCCAGTCGGGACTGCAACAGGCGCGCGCGCAACGCGAGCAGACGCGCCAGTTCACCGGAGTCGACACGCGCGTCGCGCTGAACGCGCTGCAGGAGGCGCAGTCGACGTGGGACGCGAGTCGCGGCACGGCCGACCAGGCTCAACGCGCCTACGCGATCGATCAGGTTCGGTATCGCGAAGGCATCTCCACGCAAACGGACCTCGCGCAATCGCGACTGCTGCTCGAGCAGGCGCTGGCGAACCGCGCGCAGGCCGCGCGCAATCTTGCCGTGGCGCGCGTGCGCCTTGCGCTGTTGCGCGATCTCCCGCTCCAGTCATCAACCGGTGCAGCCAGCTCGGCGCAGGGCGCTGCCGGCGCGATCCAGCAACAACAGCAGCAGCAACAACAGCAGCAGCAACAACAACAGCAGCAGCAGCAACAACAGACGCAGCAACGTCCCGGAAGTACTCCACAGGCCGCCGGTGGCACGGGCGGGTTTACAGGGAGCATCCAGCCATGAATTGGGGAAGGAAGGGGGGAATGATGCGCCGGCGCACCACGCTGACGATGGCATTGGCGCTTGGCGCACTCGCGGGCGGCTGCAAGGGGGCGGGCGACTCGAAGGCGGCGACGACGCCAACCGCGATGCTCGTAGGTCCGGAAAACGTGGCAGTCGTGCGGTCTCAGCAGATCCGCTCGGGTCCGGCGATCTCGGGGACGCTCGAGCCCGAGCGCCAAGCGACGGTGCGGGCCGAGGTCGCCGGCGCGGTGTTGGAGACCTACGCCGAGCAAGGCCAGCGAGTGTCTCGTGGACAAACGCTCGGCCGCATCGACGACTCCGCGCTTCGCGAGGCCGAGTTGTCGGCGCGCGCCGCGGTGACCACGGCGCAGAACACGGTCGACATCAACAAGCGTCAGATCGATCGCAATGAAGCACTCTTGAAAGCCGGCGCGATCGCCGAGCGCGACGTCGAGCTCGCGCGCAATCAGTACTCGGCAGCCGTGGCGCAATTGGCGAACGCGAAGTCGCAGCTCGCCAATGCGGAGAAGCAGTTGAGCAAGGCGACGGTAAAGACGCCGTTCTCGGGCATCGTCAGCGCCCGGCAGGTGAGCGCGGGCGACATCGTGCAGGTCGGGGCGATGATGTTCACCGTCGTCGATCCGGCGACGATGCGTCTCGAAGCATCGGTGCCGGCGGACCAGCTCTCGGCCGTCCGCGTCGGAGCGCCGGTCGACTTCTCGGTGAATGGCTATCCGGGACGACAGTTCACCGGTCGCATCACGCGTATCAATCCCGTGGCCGACCCGGCGACGCGGCAGGTGCGCATCATCGCATCTCTGCCGAACGAGAGCGGCGTGCTGGTCGGCGGGCTGTTTGCGGACGGCCACGTCGCGAGCGAGGTGCGTACGGCGCCGGTCGTGCCGATCTCTGCGGTCGACGAGCGCGAGCTGCATCCGTTCGTCATGCGGATCAAGAACGGTGTGGTCGAGAAGACGGAGGTCGACCTGGGCATTCGCGATGCGGCGAACGAAACGGTGGAGATCAAGCGCGGCGTGGTTCCGGGCGACACGATTCTGCTCGGTGCGGCGCGCGGCATCTCCGAGAAGACGCCGGTCAAGGTGAGTGCACCGTCGGACACGATGAGGAAACCATGATCATTTCGGATTTCGCGATCAAGCGCCCTCTCACGACCGTGGTGGCGATGGTCGCGCTCGTGATCTTCGGGGCGTTTTCGCTGTTCAAGCTCAAGACCGACGAATTCCCGGACGTGGCGCCGCCGTGGCTCACGGTCGGCATCGTCTATCCGGGCGCGTCGCCCGAGATCGTCGAGAGCGAGGTCCTCAAACCCGTCGAGGAGCAGATCGGCTCGATCGCCGGCGTCAAGCGAATCATGGGCAAGGCGTACGACGGCTACTCGATGCTCATGATCGAGTTCCTGTTCGACAAGGACCTCAATGTGGCGTCGCAGGAAGTGCGCGACGCGATCTCGGCGATCCGCGCCGATCTGCCGGCCGAGATGAAGGAGCCGATCGTCAACAAGTTCAACGACACCGACCGTCCTATCATCTCCGTTTCCGTGTCGTCCACCGTGCTCTCGCCCGCTGAGCTGACGCGTTTGGCCGATCCGGGCATCACCCGCGAGCTGCGCGCGATTCCCGGCGTGGCGGATGTGCAGATCTTCGGAAAGGTCGAGCGCGAGCTGACGGTCGAGGTGGATCCACACCGGCTGCAAGCCGCCAACGTGAGCATTGCCCAGGTCGTCCAGGCGCTCGAGGCGCAGAACCTGGCGGCCCCGGTCGGTCGACTGAACGGAGCGCTCGACGAACGGGCGATTCGCCTGCGCGGCCGATTACAGAATCCGGCCGAGTTCGAGGGACTCGTGGTCGCCGACCGCAACGGGACGCTCGTGCGTCTGGGCGACGTGGCGACCATCAAGGACGCCACCGAGGAGCCGCGCACGCTCGCGCTGTTCAACAGCAAGCAAGGCATCGGCATCGACGTGAAGAAGTCGAAGGGCTACAGCACCACCGACGTCGCCACGAAGGTGCGTGATCGGCTTGCGCAGATCGAGCCGACGCTGCCCACGGGTACCAAGATCGATCTCGTGAAGGACTCGGGCGTTCGCGTGACGCACGCAGTGAGCAACGTCGAAGAAGCGTTGTTCCTCGGCGCGATCCTGACCGTGCTGGTCGTCTTCGTGTTCCTCAATTCGTGGCGCTCGACCGTCATCACCGGCGTGGCGCTGCCGATCTCTGTGCTCGCCAGCTTCATCGCGGTGTGGTCGCTCGGCTTCAAGCTCGAGACGATGTCGCTGCTCGGTCTGTCGCTCGCGATCGGCATCCTGATCGACGACGCGATCGTGGTGCGCGAAAACATCGTGCGCCACGTCGAGATGGGGAAAGATCACTTTACCGCGGCGCACGACGGCACCGACGAGATCGGGCTCGCCGTGGCGGCGACCACGTTCTCCATTCTCGCCGTGTTCGTTCCCATCGGCTTCATGCCGGGGATCGGCGGCCAGTGGTTCAAGCCGTTCGCGCTCACGATCGCCTGCTCGGTCGCGGTGTCGCTGTTCGTGTCGTTCTCGCTCGACCCGATGCTGTCGGCCTATTGGGCCGATCCGCACAAGCCGCCGCATATGCGCGGCTGGGTCACGCGTCGGCTCGACAAGTTCAACGCATGGTTCAATCGACAGGCGCAGAACTACAAGAAGGTCATCGCCTGGGCGCTCGATCACCGCGCCGCCATGGTGACGATCGCGGCGCTGACGTTCTTTGCGTCGTTCTTCCTGCCAAGTCGCGGGTTGACCGGTTTGGCGGCGGCACTCGTCGGCGTTGGAATCATCGTCTTCGGTCTCAATACGCGGCGCGTTCCCATCGCCGCGCGCGGGCTCATCGTCGTCGTCGGCTTCGCCGTATTCGTCGTGCTGCCGCAGCGCGTGACCCCGGTGCGCACGGTCGGCACAGCGTTCTTCCCAGAAGACGATCGCGCTGAATTCATCATGGCGATCGAAACGCCGCCGGGCTCGAACCTCGAGTATACGCGGCTCAAGGCGGAAGAAGCGGCCGGGATCGCGCGCGCGCATCCCGAGGTCACCTACACCTATACGACGCTCGGCAACGGCGCGACCGGTGGCGTCGACGAAGGGAACATCTACGTCCGGACGGTGCCGAAGGCCGACCGGTCGCTGTCGGTCGAGCAGCTCGCCGAACAGTTGCGCCACGAAACGGCGCGCATGTCCGGAGCGTCGATCTCGGTGTTCACGAGCGACTTCTCGGGCGGGTTCAAGCAGATTCAATTGCAGCTTCGCGGGCAGGACGTGACCGCGCTCGCGCAGGCGGCCGACATGGTGCGCGCCGAGGTCGAGAAGGTCCCGGGCGCGGTCGACATCGGCTTGTCGACCAAAGGTCAGAAACCGGAGCTCGAGATCGATCTCAATCGCGGCGTCGCCGGGTCGCTCGGCTTGACCGTCGGTCAGGTCGCGCAGTCGTTGCGTCCAGCGTTCGCCGGAATCGAGGCCGGCTACTGGATCGATCCGACCGGAAAGTCGCGCAAGGTTACCGTGCGACTGACCCCGGAATCGCGCCAGCGCGTATCGGATCTCGAGCAGCTTCCGATGATCGTGATCGGGCCGAACGGCGCGCCGACGACGATGCCGCTCGGCCAGGTAGCGACGATCAAGAGCGGACTCGGTCCGGCCATCATCGATCACCTGAATCGAGAACCGGTCGTGACGGTCGAGCTGAACACCTCGGGCCGCGCCGCCGGCGACGTGACGGCCGACATTCAATCCCGATTGGAGAAGATGCGTCTTCCAGCGGGCGTGCATTACACCATCGGCGGAGACGCCGAGTCGCAGGCGGAGGTCTTCGGTCAGATCTTCTCGGCGCTCGGAATCGCGGTGCTCTTGATGTATCTGATTCTCGTCGTGCAGTTCGGATCGTTCGTCGATCCGGTGGCGATCTTGATGTCGCTGCCGCTGTCCCTCATCGGCGTGATGGTCGCGCTCGCGATCACCGGCATGACGATCAACATCATGAGCTTGATCGGCGTGATTCTGCTGATGGGGATCGTGGCGAAGAACGCGATCCTCCTGATCGATTTCGCGAAGTGGGCCCGCGAGGAGCGTGGTCTGCCGCTGCGCGAAGCGCTGATCGAGGCGGGCTCGATCCGTCTGCGTCCCATTCTGATGACGACCTTCGCGCTCATCGCCGGCATGATACCAGTCGCCCTCGGCCGCGGCGAAGGTGCCCAATTCCGCGCCCCGCTCGGCGTGGCGGTGATCGGCGGCGTGATCACGTCGACGTTCCTGACACTGCTCGTCATTCCGACGGGATATGAAATTCTCGACGAGCTGCGCCAGAAGCTCGCCCGGCGCGTCGGGATGCGACCAAAGCAGATGACCGGCGAACATCCGGTCCCCGCGACGGGAGATTGACCGGCTCGCGGCTGGCGGCCCACAAACCGCCAGTCTGCGGGCTCCCAAGAGATAGTAAAGCCTCCGCGTTCGCCGCCGATACTTGAGTCTATCCGGCTAGGACACTTTGTTTCTCCGCTTCCCCGTGACGACGAGGTTACGAGCGATTGCGACGTTTCTCAACTTTTCTGGCTGGCGCCATCCTCGCCGCCGGCTGTGGCTCGCCCGCCCCCCTTCGTCTCGGCATCGTCCTGGATCGTGACGGCGAGCGCGGCGCCATCCTTGCCGCCAGCGACATCAACGCCGCCGGCGGCATTCGGGGCCGCCCGCTCGAGCTGCGCATTCTCCGCGGACTCTCGCCTACGTCGGCCAAGGTCGCGTTCATGGCCGCCGATAGTCTCGCCCTCGATCCGACTATCCTCGCGGTGGTCGGTCACACGAACAGCAGTGCGAGCCTGGCCGGCGCGCAGGTCTACAACGAGCACCATCTCGTGCAGATCGCGCCGACGACCACGGCGCCGCTGTACAGCGAGGCCGGGCGATACAGCTTCCGCCTCGTCGGGAGCGACACGCATCAAGGCGCTTTCCTCGCTCGGGTGGTCTTGGCCGACTCCGTCCATCCGCGCACGGCGCTGCTGTACGTGAACGATGATTACGGCCGCGGGCTTCGCGAGCCGGTCGAGGCCAACCTCTCGAGCGGCGGAGTCACTCCTGTCTACGAGGCGCCGTACTCCAGCGGCGCGGATTTCACCGACATCGACGACGTCGCGCACGCGATCATCCGGTCGCGTCCCGAGTTGCTGATGTGGCTGGGGCGGGCGCCCGAGCTTCGTCGCCTCCTGCCCGCGCTGCGCGCGGCGCTGCCCAACCTTCGCGTGCTTAGCAGCGATGGTTTCAGCGGCTCCGACTCTCCACCGGATTCGACGGGGCGGATGATTGGCGTTCGGTATGTTCGTTTCCTCAACATGAACGACCCGACGCCCGCCGAGCGCGCCCTGCGTGATCGCTTCAATAGAAGGCGGCAACGTGACAGCGTGTGGCAAGGAGGATTCAGCGACCAGTACGTGATGGGCTACCAGGCCGTGCACTTACTCGCTGAGGCGATTCGGGACAAAGGGGCGGATCGCGAGGGGATACGGAGCTATCTGTCGGAGCTCGGCTCTACCCGCCCCGCGTTTCCAGGGGTCGATGGACCTATCAGGTTCGATCAACACGGCGATCCGGAAGCCAAGTACTACCTCGACGAGGTGACGGCGCACGGATCCAAGGCGGTGCCGCTCCCCTTTCTTGGTCGGCCGTGATCGGAGTCCGCGACAAGCCGCGCGCCAGGTCGCTGCGCCGCGTGATGCTTCTCGGCGCCGTCGCCTTCGGGTTGCTGGCCACGACATTCGTACTGGCGTTCGGGTTCCTCTCGAACTCCATTCGTCAGGGGCTGGATGACAGCACCGACCAACTCGTGCGCGAAGAACGCATCGCGGACGAGATCGTGAGCTCCTCGTACAATCAACAAGTCGTGGCATACCGCTACCTCGAGCGACCGAGCGAAGCGGGGATGGACGAGTTCAGGCAGAAGGGGCAGCAGGCGTATGCAGGAATTCGCCAATATCTGTTCCACCCAATGCCCCTCGGCGCGCGGCTCAAGGTCGAGGCCATCAAGGAGGCGCACGAGAAGTTCGAGGTCGCGGCCCAGCATGCGTTCGATCTCTTGCAGAGTGGAGATTCGGCGGCGGCGCGCGCGCGCGTCGCGACGCTCACGGCGCCGGCCGCGGCGCTCGAGCAGGCGGTCGGAAGCTTCATCGCCGACCGCGAACAACAGCGAGCCACGCTTCGCGTTCAGCAGACGGCGGCGCTGCATCGCTTGCAATTGACGACGGCGCTCGTGGCGCTCGCGCTCGCGCTGACCGCGATCCTCATGGCTCATCTGCTGCGGCGGCGCGTCGTGCTGCCGCTGTACGATCTCTCGACCGCCGTCCGGCAACTCGGCGCCGGGGCCGACCACGTTCCATTGGCGCCGCAGCGGTACGAGGAGTTTCAAATGCTGGCCGACAGTTTCGACGGGATGTTCGAGAGCATTCGCAAATCGCGCCATCAGGTGCAGGCGCGCAACCGCGAGCTCACGAGAACGCTCGACGAGCTGCGCCGCACTCAACGGGAGCTCGTGCAGCGCGAGAAGCTCAGCGCCATGGGAGAGATGCTCGCCGGACTCGCGCACGAGTTGAACAATCCGTTGGCCGGCATCCTGGGCCTCGCCGAGTGCATCAAAATGGATCTCGCCGAGTCGGACGATCCCAAAGCACGAGAGATGGTCGCCATCATGGTCGACCCGCTCGTGGCCGAATCGCTGCGCGCGCGCGATCTCGTGCGCAATCTGCTCCATTTCGCGCGGCAATCGACCGAGCAGGCCGAACCCGTCCACCTCTTGGGGGCGATCGACGTCGCGATTGGCCTTCGCCAGCACGAGTTCTCGCTCGCGGGCAAGAGCATCGAGATCGAGGTGGCGGACGACCTCTACGTCGTCGCGCAACCGCAAAAGCTCCAGCACGCGATCATCAACATCGCGAACAACGCGCTCGATGCCCTTCGCGACGGCGACGGATCACGGCTGAAGATCGGCGCGACGCGCGACGACGCAGCCGTCGTCGTCGTGTTCGAGGATGAAGGTCCCGGTTTTCGGCAACCGGATCGAGCGTTCGACCCGTTCTATACGACCAAATCAGTCGGCGACGGGACGGGTCTCGGGTTGTCGCTGGTGCACCGCTTCGTTCAGGAGGCGGGGGGAAGCATATGGGCGGACAACGTCCCGGGTGGCGGCGCGCGCGTGACGATGCAGTTGCAGTCTGCGCCGCACACGGAGCGCAAGACGGCGGTCGGTTGACCGAGCGGCTCAGCGATTCAGTCGCTGGCCCGGCATAAGCAAATGCACATCACCAAACTCGTGCCAGAGATACTTGGCGGCGACTGCCGCCGCGTACGCGCTCGCCAGATGCTCATGTCCCGCGAGTGCCTCGAGCATCGCCAGGTGTGACGCGCGCGGCTCGTGGAGCCCGGTGATCAGCGCGTCCACCGCGTGGATCCCGCGCTCCGGCGTCACGATCAAGTCGGTCCACCCAGAGCCCGCGGCCACAGCGCCGTCCGGCCCCGCGACGCTCTCGAGCGCGCGCACGACGGTCGTGCCGACAGCGACGATGCGTCCTCCTCGCCGGCGCGCCTCGTTCACGGCGAAGGCGGTCGCATTCCCGACGCGAAAGTACTCCGGGTATGGCGGCTCGTGCTCCTCGAGGCTCGACACACCGGTGTGCAGCACGAGCGGTACAACGCGTACGCCGCGGCGCGCCAGTCCCTCGAGAACGCGGGCCGAGAACGGTCGCCCCGCCGACGGCATCTCGGCGCTGCCGCGTTCGCGCGCGAAGATCGTTTGGTAGTAGGGGAGCGGCCAGCGACGATTCATATAACCATAGCGAATGGGCGACCCGTATCGATCGAGATACTCGTCGAGGGGATCGGAAAGCGCGGCCGATGCGACCCAGAGCCGCGTTCCCTCTTGCGCCCTCCGTCCGCCGTACGGCGCGATCAATCGAACGCGCACGCCGCCCGGTAGTGCGAGCAGCTCGCCGGCGCTGGCCGTCCGCAACGGACGCGTGCCGTGCTCCACCGGCTCTCGCAGCTCGACGGCCCATCGATCATCCGGCAATCGCTGGGAGAGATGCAGCACCACTCGCTCGCCGCCCGGCCGGATCGCCGGTAAGGCGGCGTTTACCGTCGCGCTCTCATTCACGACCAGCACGTCCCCGGCGCGAAGCAGACCGGGCAGCGACGTAAAGCGCGTGTGGGTGATGTCGTCGTCGTCGGACGAAACCATGAGGCGAACCTCGTCGCGCGCGAGCCCGCGCGATTCGGGCGGCTCCTTTGCCTCGAGCGCCGGTGGCAGCTCGAACGTGAGCCGCGACACGTCAGCGAGCGAGGTCGTCATTCGCATGCCCCCGCGCCGACGACCTGATTCGACACGGCTGCGCCCCTCGGCTGCACGACCAATCGCGACGCCTCGTAGCGGCCGCTCGGAAGGTCGCCCTCGAGTAAGCGGAGGAATGCGGGCACGCGCGTTTCGGCAAGAGGGCGATCCGAGATGTCCTCGCCCGGGAATGCCGCCTGATGCATGTCGGTGCGCATGTCGCCGGGATCCACCCAATACACGCGGACATCCGGATTCGTCGTCGCCAACTCCGTCGCCAGCACCGCGGAGATCTGCTCGAGTGCCGCTTTGCTCGCGCCGTAGGCGCCCCATCCGAGATAGGGATTCACCGCGGCGTCGCTGGTGACGTTTACCAACCGAGCCCGCGGCTTGAGCTCGCCGCGCAAGGCTTGAATCAGCGCCACCGGTGCGACGACGTTCGTGAGCATGACCTCGATCAACGACTCGATGTCGACGTCGAGCACGGATGGAAGGGGAGACGGCCCCAATGCGCCGGCGTTGTTGATCACGGCGTCCAGCCCGGCATGGCCGCGGGCGAGTATCGCCAGCTCGCGCCGATGTTGGTCGTCGGTGACGTCCCCGGCGATCGCGGCCACGTGGGTCAGCTCGGCGAGCTCGTCTCGTACGCTGCGCAGCTGCCTGGGGTTGCGCCCGTCGATGATCAGATTCCAGCCGCGAGCGGCCAGCCCGCGCGCCAACGCGTAGCCGAGTCCACGCGTCGCCCCGGTAACGAGCGCCGTGCGCATGGTAGTGTGATTTGTATTCTCTGACATGAGCTCCTCCGGTCAACGAGAAAGCTCGCGCCGGCGGCCCGGCCACGTCATTGAGCGCGTGGGCAGGTCGGCCACTGGAATAGGTACAGGGCCGACCTGTACGTCGGGACAGGAGTCGTCGTCGCCGATCGCCGCTACAGCTTGATCAATCCGGAACCCGCCGCGCGCGTCACCGCCTCGGTACGATTGGTCACGCCGAGCTTGGTGAAGATGGCGCTCACGTGGAACTTCACGGTTCGCTCCGTGACGCCGAGCGCCGCCGCGATCTCCTTGTTGCTTTTGCCGCGCGCAAGGAGACCGAGCACGTCCTGTTCGCGCGGCGTGAGCGAGACGCCGGGCGTCTCGCTCACGCCCCGCTCCTGTCGAGCGACGTGACGGAGCACCGTCGACGCGACCAAGGGTTGAAGCAACGAGCCGCCGCCGTGCACGATGCGAATGGCCGCGAACAGCTCCGAGCGCGGCGCGCCTTTGAGAAGGTATCCGGCCGCTCCCGATTCCACCGCGGCAATGATGCGCTCGTCGGTGTCGAATACAGTGAACACGATGACGCGCGACGAGGCGCCGCGCTCTCGCAACCGCTTCAACACGCCGACACCATCGAGCCCCGGCAGCTCCAGGTCGAGCAGCACCACGTCGGGCCTCGAGCGCTCGACGAGGGTAAGCGCGTCGACGCCGGATCCGGCCTCACCGACCACCTCGAAATCCGGTTGCGTCTGCAGCATCGCGACGAGACCCTCTCGCACCACCGGATGGTCGTCGACTGCGACGATTCGGATCCGTCCCATGTGCGGTGATCCCTCGCCTCCGGTCATATGATGTCCGCGCCGTCCGCCGACACGTCCCTCGCATATCGTTCGACTGGGACGTCGACGTCGAGCGTCGTGCCTTCGTCCGGTGCGCTGCTGATCGTGAGCTCGCCGCCAAGCAGTCGTGCGCGCTCGCTCATGCCGAGCAGGCCAAACCGCTCGGCGGGAACGTGCGACAGATCGAAGCCGACGCCGTCATCCGTGATCTGCACGTGCAGCCGGGCGCCGCGCCGCTCGAGCCGAACGACGGCCGACGTCGCCCTCGCGTGACGCGCGACGTTCGTCAGCGCTTCGCGAACGATCCGATAGACCCCGATCTCGATGGCCGCCGAGAGCGACTCGTGATGCTCGACCTCCTCGATTCTGACCGGCACGCGCACGCCGGTGGATTCCGCGATCTCGCCGGCGAGTGCGCGTAGCGCAGGGCCCAGACCGCGGCCGACGAGCGGCGTCGATCGGAGGTCCATCACCGAGCGACGAGCCTCGTCGAGCGCCATTCGTGTCAGCGCGAGCGCACGGCGAACCGTCTCACTCGCGCGCGGAGGGTTCGGCGTCTCGAGAAACGCGTCCGCCGACTCGAGCTGCATCGCGATCGCGGCGAGCGATTGGGCGAGAGTGTCGTGGATGTCGCGCGCAATCCTGTTTCGCTCCTCGGCGGCGGCCAGAGTCGCGCCGCGCTCGGCGAGTCGCGTGCGCTCGATCGCCAGACTCACGAGCCCGCCGACGGTCGACAGGAGATTGAGCTCGTCGGTCGATAGCTCACGCCAGTCGGCGCTCGCGACGTTGAGAATGCCGAGCCGGCGGTCATCCACGTACAGCGGAACGCTGGCATGACAGCGAAGATGCCGCGAGTCGCTCACGAGCCTGGCCAGGCGGCTGCAGCCCACCACGTTGACGTTTGCGGCGCCACGAAGGTCGCCGGCGGCGTAAGTCGTGAGGCAGTAACAATCACCTTCCATGAGCTCCGGATGTTTGACGAGCCCGGGCGGTAGGTTGCGCGTCGCAGCGAGCCGCGCCGTGGCGGACGACTCCGACCACAGCCACGCCCACCCGGTGTCGAGGCGGAGCAGCTCTCCGAGGGTCTCCAGCGCGCTCTCGAGCACGCGCTCGACGTCGAGCGGATGGCTCAGCCGGTGCGCGAGCGCGTTGACGAGGGCGAGATCGTGTCTCACGCCGGAAATATGCATCGCCGCCGGCCGCCGAAGACTGCTCGATGACGGTTTTCGGAGCCAGTCGACGCATTGTAGGCGGACGCTGGTACCACCTCTCGCAAGGAGCCTGTGATGCGCAGACGATTATTTGTGGCGATGTCGGCACTGCTGCTCTCGAGCGGGTGCGGCAGCAGCAGCGACAATGGCACGACGGGTCCGAACAATAACAACCACAACCCCTCGGGCGCGCGCTCGATGTCGGCCAAGGTCGACGGGGTGGCGTGGACGGCGACCGCGGTCGGCGCCGGAATCACGAACGGCATCGCCATCGTATCGGGCGCGACGGCCACGCAAGGCGTGACCATATCGTTTGTGCCCACGACCGGCACGCAAACGATCACGCCCACCGGCATCGTGATCGGCTCGGTCATCGTCGGCGGACAGATGTGGCAAACCAATGGCACCGGGGGCAGCGGAACCGTTACCGTCACATCGGCGTCGGCCACCCGTGTCGTCGGGACGTTCAGCTTTACCGCCCCGCCGTTCACCGGCAACACCGCATCGCCGGCGCGTCAGGTCACTGCCGGAACCTTCGACGTCACCTTCTGATCGACCCGGCGACGCGGAGGCCTACTGCCCGCGTCGACCCGACTTCGCCGACGTGGAGTGCGGCTTGACGATCGGCGCCGGCGGTGCGGCGCGCACGTGCGTGGGTTGCGGCTGATTCAACGGAACCGCCGGCGAGCTCGGACGCTTTCGAGAAAAGTCCGGAATCGATCGATTACCCTTCTTTTTCATACGATCCTCCTAGGTCATCCGCCGCAATGGCAATTTAATGGATGAACGGTCGCTGCCTGACGCGCAAGCACAGCGGGCGCGACGGACTTTCGTAACCCCCGTTCGCTCGACACATTGATCGACTCCAATTCCTCTCTCGCCATCGGAGTCGCTCGTCGTGCGAATTGCTCTCCGCCTCACCGTCGCTGCGCTCGTTCCAACCGTCACGCTGGCCCAGTCGCCCTTCGACTCGCTCCACTTTCGCTCGATCGGCCCTGCCGCAACCGGCGGTCGCGTCCACGACATCGAGGTCGATCCGAAGAATCCATCCACCATATATGTCGCCGCGGCGTCGGGCGGTATCTGGAAGACCACCAACCACGGCACCTTCTGGACGCCGATCTTCGACGGGCAGCCGGACAACACGTTCGGTGATCTCGCGATCTTTGCCGGCGACCCGCGCATCATCTGGGCAGGGACCGGCGAGCAGAACAACCGTCAGAGCACATCGTGGGGTGGAGGCGTCTACCGCTCGACCGACGCGGGCGCGACCTGGCAGCACGTGGGCCTGGAGCAAACGCGGCACATCGGGCGCGTGGTTCTGCATCCCACCGACGCGAACGTCGCATACGTCGCGGCAATCGGCAACCTGTGGAAGCCGAGCACCGAGCGCGGCGTGTACAAGACGACCGACGGCGGCAAGACGTGGACGAAGATTCTCTACGTCGACACGCTGACGGGTGCGACCGATCTCGCCATGGATCCGCGCGATCCCGACGTGCTCTACGCGGCGACGTACCAACGCCTGCGCAGCACCTTTGGCTACAACGGCGGCGGACCCGCGAGTGCGCTCTACAAGACGCCCCACGCCGGCGCGACCTGGAAAAAACGACAGACCGCAATTCCGGCCGGCGACAAGGCGCGCGTCGCGCTCGCCATCTCGCAGTCGAAGCCCGACGTGCTGATCGCGCTCGTCGAGCACGCGACCGAGTCGGGCACCTACCGCAGCGAGGACGCCGGCGCGACCTGGAAGAAGATGAGTCGCTCCAATCCGCGGCCGATGTATTTCAGCGCACCCTACATCGACCCGACCAACGACAAGCGGATCTGGGAGCTCGGTGTCACGATCTTCAAGAGCGAGGACGGCGGTGCCACGTTCGAGAACATGCCGAACTCGCCGGTATACGACGTCGGCCTCAAGACGGATCATCACACGATGTGGATCGATCCGCGCGATACGCGCCACACGCTGGTCGGCGGGGACGGCGGCATGCACGAGAGCTGGGACTTGGGGCTCACGTATGTCCGCATGAACAACATTCCAATTGGACAATTCTATAAAATCGCGGTCGACGATCGTGATCCATACTGGATCTACGGCGGGTTGCAGGACACGCACTCCTGGATGGGGCCGAGCGCCACGCGCCACTGGCTCGGCATTCTGAATCAGGATTGGAAGCAGATCGGATTCAGCGACGGCACGGGCCAGGCCGTCGACAAAGCGGGCTACCGCGTCGTCTACACGTCGTCGGATGCCGGCAACGTGCAGCGCTTCGATCCCGAGACGGGCGACCGACTCGACATCAAGCCGCAAGCGCCGAAGGGCGAGCCTCCATACCGCTGGGATTGGGATGCGCCACTCGTGGCGTCCCGGCACACGGCCGGCACCGTCTACCTGGGTGGCAATCGTCTCTTCATCTCGAAGGACTTCGGTTCGACGTGGACGCGCACCGGCGACCTCACGCGCAAGATCAATCGCGACACACTCTCCCTCATGGGCGTGCGCGACAAAGACATCAAGATTGCCAAGAACGACGGTGAATCGAGCTTCAGCGAGCTCACCACGGTCGCCGAGTCGCCGATCGACGCGAAGGTGCTCTGGGTCGGCACCGACGACGGCAACGTCCAACTCTCCACCGATGGCGGCAAGAACTGGCACGAGCTCAGCGCGGCGATCACCGGCGCCGGCATCCACGACGGGAGCTACGTGAGCCGCATCGTCGCGTCGAGCGCGTCGCGCGGAACGGCCTACGTCGCGTTCGACCAGCACCGCTCCGGCGACTTTGCGCCCTACATCGTACGCACCACGGATTTCGGCAAGACATGGAAGTCGATCGCCGCTGGACTGCCCGATGACGGATCCGTTCGCAGCCTTCAGGAATATCCGGGCAAGGCGAACGTCGTGTTCGCCGGAACGGAGCGGCACCTGTTCGTGAGCAACGACAGCGGCTCGCACTGGACGCAGCTCGCCGCCAACCTGCCGACGACGCGCTACGACGACATCGTCATCCACCCGCGCACCAAGGATCTCGTGCTCGCGACGCACGGACGCAGCATCTGGATTCTCGATGATGCCTCTCCGATCGCCGACTGGTCGGCGGCGATCGCGGCCGAGCCGATGCATCTTTTTCCCGTCCCGCGCGCGACGCTTCTGCAATACTGGGAAGACATCTCGAATACCGCGCAGAGCATGTACGCCGCCGAGAACCCGGCCGAGGGCGCGACGTTCACCTATCATCTCGGCAAATCCGCGCAGAAGGTACGATTGATCGTCCGTGGACAGGGCGGCAAAGTGATCCGCGAGCTCACCGGACCGACGTCGCCGGGCGTGTTGCATCGCGTGTCGTGGGATCTCCGCCACGATCCGCCGCCCGCGTCGGCTGGCGCCGGAGGATTCGGTGGCGAGGAAAGCGGCGGAGCGGAAGGCGGGCCGGCCGCGGGCGGACGTGGCGGACGTGCACGAGTCGAGGCGGTGGTGCAGTTGCCGATTCCGACGCACGACATCGGCTCGCGTGGACCCTACGTCGCGCCGGGAACGTTCACCGTCACCCTCGACGTCGACGGCGATACGACGTCCCGAGCGTTCACCGTCCGCGCCGACCCCGCGGCGAACGTCACGCTCGCGCAGCACAAGGCGCGCGAAACGTTCCTCGTCGACGTGCAATCACTGCAGGTGCAAACCGAGCAGCGTGCGGCCGAGGTGCGGTCGCGTCGGGCCGAGAGCACCGGGCCCGATTCCGCTCGCCTCGCCGCGCTCGAGCGCCGGCTCACCGGTGGCCGCGAGAGCGTTCGCGCGAAGCTCGGTGGCGTCGCACGTTTCTTCAATGGCACGGGAGCCGAGCAGGGCAGCTTCCGGCCGCCGACGACCACGCAACGCCAGGTCGTCGCCGAGGCGAAGGCCGAGCTACTGGCGGTCGAGAAGGAGTTCCGGACGGCCGCCGCCGCCACGAAGTGACGTGAACATCATACGGGCGGCGTTCTCGCTGACGCTGGTCGCGGCGCTCCAACCACTCCCGGCGCAGTCCGTCGCGCCGTCGAGGACGGACGTCGTGTACGAGGCGACGATCACCGAGCTCCAGTCGGCGATGAGCGCGGGCCGCCTCCGGTCGGTCGATCTGGTCGACGCGTACGTCGCACGCATCACGGCGTACGATCACGCGGGTCCGGCGCTCAACGCCGTCATTCGTCTCAATCCCAACGCGCGCGCCGACGCGGCGGCGCTCGACGCCGAGCGAAAAGCGGGCAAAGTGCGCGGTCCGCTGCACGGCATCCCGGTCATCGTCAAGGACAACTACGGCACGCGCGACATGATCACGTCGGCGGGGACGATCGCGCTGGCCGGCATGCGAACACCCGATGACGCGTTTCAGGTTCGCCGGCTACGCGAGGCGGGCGCCGTGATACTCGGCAAATCGAACATGCACGAGCTGGCGAGCGGCATCACGACGATCAGCTCGATCGGCGGCCAGACGTGCAATCCGTACGATCCCGATCGGAATCCCGGAGGATCGAGCGGCGGTAGCGGCGCGGCAGTCGCCGCGAGCTTCGCGGCCGTCGCGTGGGGCTCGGATACGTGTGGTTCGATCCGCATTCCGTCGGCCGTGAACAACCTCTTCGGCCTGCGTCCGACGAAAGGGCTGACGAGCATCGCCGGTATCGTTCCACTCTCGCACACCCAGGACGTCGCCGGCCCGTTGGCGCGCACGGTGATGGATTTGGCGATCGCGCTCGACGCCACCGTCGGTCCCGATCCCGCCGACACGGCGACGCGGATCCTCGAGGGGCGAACGGTCCCGCACTTCGTGAGCGCGTTGGACACGAATTCGCTGCGCGGTGCACGAATCGGCGTCTTCACGGAATATTTCGGCACCGAGAGCGACGACCAGGAGGGCGCGCGCATCGTGCGCGCCGCACTGGACAAGATGAAGGCTCGCGGTGCGACGATGGTCGACGTCGCGATCCCGGGACTCGACAGCGTCGCGAGCCGCGCCAGCGTGATCAACTTCGAATTCAAGTACGACCTCATCGACTATCTCGCGGGGATCCCCGGCGCTCCGGTGAAGTCGCTTGGCGAAGCACTCGACAACGGCTTGTACGATGTCGCGCTCGATCAGTCCTTGCACCAGCGCGAAGCAAACGGAACGCGCGACAACGAGCTCTATCGCGCCGCGCTTGCCCGTCGTACGGTGGCGCGCGACATCGTGGTCGCGTTTCTCGATTCGGCCAGGCTCGACGCGATCGTCTATCCGACGGTTCGCCGAAAGGCGGCGTACATCGGCGAGCCGCAGCGCGGCGCCAATTGCCAGCTCAGCGCGATCACCGGACTTCCAGCGCTCAGCATGCCCGCAGGTTTGACTCCGGACGGCTTGCCGATCGGTATGGAGTTGCTCGGCCGGCCGCTCGCCGACGCGCATCTCGTGTCGCTCGCCTACGACTACGAGCAGGCGGTCCATCCACGTCGTGCGCCAAGCACGACCCCGCCGCTCGTCGCCGGCCGCGCGCCGCGCCCAGTCGCGTTCACGGCGACGGCGCACGGCGGAACGGTCGGCGCGCGCGGCACGTTCGCATTCGATCCCACGCGGCGGAGGCTCGAGTACTCGGTTCA
>Ga0157370_10002067_pt1 | contig 24583 bp, 25 predicted proteins | sample C35metaG_FD_113463 | JGI IMG/M metagenome (GOLD analysis project Ga0157370, IMG submission 113463) | Corn rhizosphere microbial communities from Kellogg Biological Station, Michigan, USA - C3-5 metaG | ecosystem: Host-associated > Plants > Roots > Rhizosphere > Soil | place: USA: Michigan...
CATTTTGGTAAAACACCGCCATGTACCGATTTGATTATTAAAAACCACATTCCGAAAGTGGTGATTGGATGCGAAGATGTGTACAAGGAAGTTGCCGGCCAAGGCGTACAAAAATTGAAAAATGCCGGCGTGGAAGTAATCACCGGTGTTTTGAAAAATAAATGTATTGAACTCAACAAACGGTTTTTTACGTTTCATACTTTTTTTCGCCCTTATATTATTTTAAAATGGGCACAATCTGCCAATGGAAAAATAGGAACTAACAATAAACGTGTTTTAATAAATAATGAATACAGCCATCGCCTTGTTCATAAATGGCGAAGCGAAGAACCGGCAATTTTAATTGGAACAAATACTGCGTTGCGAGATAATCCATCACTCACTACACGTTTATGGAAAGGTAAAAACCCGGTAAGAATCGTTATTGATAAAAACAAGCGGCTACCGCACTCGCTGAATATTTTTAATGGCGAAAGCAAAACAATAGTATATAATGCTACAACCAATGAAAGTACCAGTGCGGCAACTTTTATAAAACTTGAAAGTAATAATGTAACTGAAGAAATTTTACATTCTTTATTTGAAATGAATATTCAAAGTGTGCTGGTGGAAGGCGGGGCCATAACGTTGCAATCTTTTATTGATGCAGGATTGTGGGATGAAGCAAGAGTTATCCATAATGAATCAATCATTATTGAAGAAGGCATTGCTGCGCCGGAAATGAAAAACTTTGTTTTAGAAAAAACAGAAAGATATAATGATGATGTAATCAGTTTTTATACAAACAAAGCTACTATTTGACAGCCATCGGTTCGTTCATCTCCAAAATTTCATTTACATCTTTTTCAGAAAGCCGGGCGTTTCTCATGGCAATACCCCTTACTGCATTGCCCGCAAATTCGATGAAAGCCTTTTTTGATAAAGGATCGTCATTTACCATAATGGGTATTCCTAAATCGCCGCCTTCGCGAATGGATTGTATCAAAGGAATTTCTCCGAGGAAAGGAATGTCGAATTCGTTGGCAAGTTTTTGCCCTCCCTGTTTTCCGAAGATGTAATATTTATTTTCCGGTAATTCTTCCGGTGTAAAATAACTCATGTTCTCCACAAGGCCTATCACCGGCACTTTCAGGCCAGCCTGGCTAAACATGGCAATTCCTTTTTTTGCATCGGCAAGTGCTACCAACTGAGGAGTGGTGACTACAATAACACCGGTAACCGGAATTGTTTGCATCACTGTTAAATGAATATCACCGGTGCCCGGTGGCATATCAATTACCAAATAATCCAAATTGCCCCAATCAACATCAGAAACAAATTGCCTGACAGCGCTGCTTACCATCGGCCCTCTCCAAACAACAGCCTGTTTTTCGTCCACCAGCAAACCAATGCTCATTAGTTTTATTCCATATCTTTCAAGCGGCACAATCATGCCCTTGCCTTCCACATCCCGCATCATTGGCCGTTCTCCACGCACGCCAAACATAATGTGCACACTTGGCCCGTATATGTCAGCATCCATCAATCCTACTTTCGCACCATTTTCTGCAATGGCCAAAGCAAGATTTGCCGCCACGGTACTTTTGCCCACTCCGCCCTTGCCACTCACTATGGCAATAATGTTCTTTACACCTTTCAGAATATCTTTTTTATCACTTCGCATAGAGCTGGTGTTGCTCGTAAAGTTTATATGCACTTTAGCATTTTTATCAATGTTGGTGATGGCATTAACTGCATCGTTTTTTAATTTATCTTTTAAAGGGCATGCCGGCGTGGTAAGCACAATGGTAAATGATATATCAGGAGCATTTATCGTTATATCTTTTATCATTTTTAAAGTAACCAAATCATTCTTCAAATCTGGTTCCTGCACCGTTCCAAGGGCTTTCAGCAACTCATTTTCTGTCATGGTCCAATTTTTTGTTAAAAAGGTATTTATTCTGCAAATTTAAACATTGATAAACTTACTTTGTTTTCTTTACGTTTATACTTCTGCTTAAATTCGTTATTCATTTCAGATTCATGAAGAAAGTTGTACTATACTTTTTCCTGCTTTTGTTTTTTATTCCTGATGTAAAGGCACAATTCGAGAGCTACAAAGATTCAGTGGTTCAGTTATATGGGGTTGTTATGTCTTCGGATAGCTTACGTGCATTGCCTGCTGTGAGCATTATGGTAAAAGGCAGAAACCAGGGAACTATCTCAAGCGACCAGGGTGTGTTTGACCTGCCTGTACTGCGGGGAGATGTGATTGTGTTTACCTGTGTTGGTTTTAAACCACATGAATTTGTAGTTCCAAAAAAACTTAATGGCAATGAGCAAAGCGTGATTGAACTAATGACAGCAGACACCATATATCTGCCGGCAACTATTATAAAGAAAAGGCCCACGCGGGAAGAGTTTGAGAGAGATTTTGTAAATACAAAAGTACCCGAAGATGACCAGGAAATTGCCCGGCAGAATCTCTCTGAACGCAACCTGAAAGCATTGATGGCAGCCTATCCCAGAGACGGGCGCGAAGCAACTAATTATTATTTGAAACAAAACGCGCAGAAATATTATTCTGCAGGGCAACTGCCGCCCCAAAATATTTTTAATCCCATGGCATGGGCTGAATTTATTAAGGCCTGGAAACGCGGGGATTTTAAAAACAAATCAAATCAATAAATATTTACCGGCTTAAAAGCCAAAATGCCCCGAAGGGCATCTTGTACTCTGATTGAAAAACCACCCCATAAAAAAAACAAGTTTTTGAAGTGCCAATATGCTGAAGGGGTTTGCTACGAATTAATTTATTAATACTGCACTCTAAACTTCGTCAAGGGTCATCAATCATTCTGATACAAAATTTCATCTTATAGAAAAAAAAACCTGAGAAAAAAGACCCATTTTTCAGCGTTTTTTCACGGTATAAAATAGCGGGAAAACACCGGTGTGTTTACAATAATTTCTTTGTTGGTATAAAAACAAAAACCTTGTCTTTTGGACAAGGTTTGCAGTGTATATAAAAACTTGATTTTAATGTTCCACTTTCATTTTTCCTTTTTGCTTTGCGATTACTTCTTCTGAAATATTATTTGGAGCGGGAGCATAATGGCTGAACTCCATTGTAGAGGTAGCACGGCCGCTGGACAAAGACCTAAGCTGAGTAACATAACCAAACATTTCACTCAAAGGAACTTTTGCTTTAATTACCTGCACACCGTGTTTGCTATCCATACCTTCCAAAATTCCTCTTCTCCTGTTAAGGTCGCCGGTTACATCTCCCATATATTGATCAGGCGTAAGAACTTCCACTTTCATAATTGGTTCCAGTAATACAGGGCTTGCTTTTTTTGCTCCGTCGCGAAAACCACCCTTAGCACAAAGTTCAAATGACATAGAGTCGGAATCCACATCATGATAACTACCATCAAACACACGGACTTTCATATTCTGCATCGGGTAGCTGGCCAGCACACCATTAGTCATTGCTGTATCAAAACCTTTTTGAATTGCCGGAACAAATTCTTTGGGAATGGAACCGCCGAAAATATCATTTACAAACTGGAAATTTTTTCCGGGGTTTTCTTTTAACCATTCTTCATCGGCAGGTCCTATTTCAAAAATAATATCAGCAAACTTACCTCGGCCACCCGTTTGTTTTTTCAGTATTTCGCGATGCTCAATAGTTTTTCTGAAAGCTTCTTTATATGCCACCTGTGGCGCACCCTGGTTTACTTCTACTTTAAATTCACGTTTCATTCTGTCCACAATAATTTCAAGATGTAACTCGCCCATGCCACTTAAAATAGTTTGGCCTGTTTCTTCGTCTGTACGTACTCTTAACGTTGGATCTTCTTCCACCAATTTTGCAATAGCCATTCCAACTCTATCAACATCTGCCTGGGTTTTTGGTTCAATGGCAATAGCAATTACCGGTTCGGGAATAAACATGTTTTCTAACACGATTGGATGATCTTCATCAGTCAGAGTATCTCCTGTTTTTATTTCTTTAAAACCAACGGCTGCTCCAATATCACCGGCTTCAATAAACTCAACGGGATTTTGTTTATTGGCAAACATTTTCATGATGCGGCTGATGCGTTCTTTTTTTCCACTACGCACATTAAGCACATAAGAGCCCGCATCTAAATGACCACTATAACAACGGAAAAATGCAAGGCGGCCTACAAAAGGATCCGTCATAATTTTGAATGCGAGTGCAGAAAAAGGTTCTTTCGCATCCGGCTTGCGAATAATTTCTTCGCCTGTATCCGGGTTGATGCCTTTGATGGCTTCAATATCAACCGGCGAGGGTAAATACCTGCAAACCGCATCCAGCGCGGTTTGTACGCCTTTGTTTTTAAATGAAGAACCGCACATCATGGGCACTATGGTAAGGTCAATCGTTGCTTTACGGATGGCTTCATGAATTTCGTTTTCGGTAATAGTATCAGGGTTATCAAAAAATTTCTCCATCAATTTATCATCATACTCTGCCACTGCTTCTACGAGGTGTGCTCTCCATTCTTTTGCTTCTTCCAGCATATCTGCAGGCACATCAATTTCATCAAAGGTCATTCCCTCGGTTTCCATGTGCCAGATAATTCCTTTCATTTTTATTAAATCAACCACTCCTCTGAAATCATCTTCTGCTCCGATGGGTAATTGTAACGGCACTGCTTTGGATCCAAGCATTTCTTTTACCTGCTTTACCACGTTCAGAAAATCAGCACCTGCACGGTCCATTTTATTTACAAAACCAATACGCGGAACATTATAGCGATTCGCCTGACGCCAAACTGTTTCGCTCTGTGGTTCTACTCCGTCAACAGCACTGAACAAAGCAATCAAACCATCCAATACCCGCATAGAACGTTCTACCTCCACGGTGAAATCAACGTGACCGGGCGTATCAATTATATTGAAGTAATAAGGTTTTGTATCTTTTGTGACTTTGCCTTTTTCAGTAGGAAAGTTCCACTGGCAACTAACAGCAGCAGAAGTAATAGTGATACCTCTCTCTTTTTCTTGTTCCATCCAGTCGGTGGTGGCGGCGCCATCGTGCACCTCCCCTATTTTATGAATCATTCCTGTATAGCGAAGAATACGTTCTGTAGTAGTTGTTTTTCCTGCATCAATGTGAGCAGCAATACCGAAATTTCTTTGAAATCGTAAGTCGGCCATGGACTTTAGGGTTTATTATTATTGATTGATTTTAAAATTCCTTTTTTTTGGAGGCGCAAAGTTAAACATTTATGCTTACAACATCTAAACAAAAGGGTAAATTCATAAAAAAGCCCTTCCATTAAAAGAAGGGCAGCAATCTATTTCGGTAATTTATTCTATACTCTGAAATGCGCAAATGCTTTATTAGCCTCTGCCATGCGATGAGTATCTTCTTTCTTTTTAAAAGCAGCGCCTTCCCCCTTGCTTGCAGCAACTATTTCATTTGCCAGTTTTTCGGCCATGCTTCTTCCATTTCTTTCGCGACTATACTTGATAAGCCATTTTATGCTTAATGATATTTTTCTATCGGGCCGAACTTCTGAAGGTATCTGAAAGGTAGCACCACCAATACGGCGACTTTTTACTTCAACTCCAGGTGTTACGTTAGACAAAGCTTTTTTCCAAATATCATATCCGTTTTCGCCTGAAATTTTTCCGGCGCGTTCAATAGCTTCATAAAAAATATTGTACGCTCCGCTCTTCTTGCCCTGCCACATCAGGTTATTTACAAACCGGGTAACGAGTTTATCCTGAAACTTTGGATCAGGAGCCAGTGGAAGTTTTTTTGCCTGTGCTTTACGCATTAGTATCTAAAAGTTTTTATGATGTTTTGTTGATTATTTTTTTGCCTTCTCTTTTTTAGTACCGTATTTTGACCGGCTCTTCTTACGATCTTTCACACCAGCCGTATCAAGGCTTCCTCTCACGATATGATACCTAACACCCGGAAGATCTTTTACCCTACCGCCGCGAATGAGCACTATTGAGTGTTCCTGAAGGTTGTGCCCTTCACCGGGAATATAGGCAATCACTTCTACTTTATTGGTAAGCCTTACTTTAGCAACTTTGCGAAGAGCGGAATTGGGTTTTTTAGGAGTCGTAGTATAAACCCTGGTGCATACGCCGCGACGCTGAGGGCAGCTATCGAGTGCTCTTGATTTACTTTTTGCACGAATGATTGATCTTCCTTTTCTTACTAATTGCTGTATCGTAGGCATTCTTACCTTTAATTTTTTTGGACGGCAAAGGTAAGAGTAGGTTTGGGAAATTCCAAAATTATTTGCAACGGAAAACAATGAAAATGAATTGCAAAAAATAACTCAAATCTTCACCAGCCAATTATATATATCCGGTGCATCTCCGTGTTTTATTGCAGCCATTCTTGTTTTTATTTTAGGAGAAATTGTCCATGTGTTTGTATCAAAATTCATAACAAAATCTTTATACTTCAGTTCCCGGATCATTGAAATAGTTGCAGCAGTGCCTGTGCCGAATACCTCCGCTAACTCCCCTTTTTTGTAAGCACTTACTATTTCATCAATGCCCAGCGCACGTTCCTCTACTTTCAAACCTTGCTCTGCCAAAAGCTGAATAACACTGTCGCGTGTAACCCCTGCTAAAATAGTTCCGGATTCGAGATCAGGAGTTATTGCTTTATTACCAATAATAAAAAATACATTCATCGTACCACATTCCTGCACATATTTATGTTCAAATGCATCCATCCACAAAACCTGGTCGTAACCTTTTCTCTTTGCTTCTGCCGATGGGTACATAGCTGCACCATAGTTGCCGGCATTTTTTGCGAAGCCTACACCGCCGGGCACAGCTCGTACATATTTTTCTTCCACATAAATGCGCATAGGCGCTGCATAGTATGGGCCTGTAGGGCTAAGAATAATCAGGAATTTATATTTTGAAGATGGACGAACACCAATCATTTCATCGGAGGCAAACATTAAAGGACGTATATACAATGAATGATCTGGTTTATCGGGTATCCAGTTAATGTCGAGGCGTAAGAGTTGTTTCAATCCTTCCATAAAAATATCTTCGGGCACAGTGGGCATTTCCATACGTTGTGCCGAAATATTAAACCTGTGGAAATTATCGCCTGGCCTGAATATGCTTGCTTCGCCATTTACCTTTTTATAAGCTTTAATGCCTTCAAAAATTGCCTGGCCATAATGCAATGCTATCAACGATGGATCAAATACCAATGATTGGTATGGTTTGATTTCAATATTTTTCCATTGACCATCTTCATAATCCGCTTCGAGCATGTGGTCGGTAAAATACCTGCCAAACGGTAGATTATCTAAAGAGAGTGATTGTAATTTACTGTGTTCGGTCCGGGTTATCTTAAAACCTGCTGATGCTACCATATCATTAAATTTGCCACAAAGAAACGAAAAAAAGAGTCTATCATATTTATGAATCTTAACCAACTAAAACTGAATAAAAAATTCCAGGCATTGTTATATCAAAACACTTTGGTTTGCACGAAGGACAACTTTGATGTAAAGCAAGATGAATTAAACTTTCTCGGGAACAATGAAAAAGGAATTGTTTTTATAGTAAGTGATCCCAACAGTAAATTTTTAGATGATAGCCAATGGGAATTTTTCAACAATCTGCTGAATGCATGCGGCCTTACCGTAGCCGATATAGCTCTAATAAATTTTTACCACACAGCTGTGAGCTATGATAAAATAAAACAACAATTATCTGCTTCCATTCTTTTAGCATTTGGGGTAAACAGTAAACAATTAGATTTATCCTTCGCCATACCTGCGTTTCAAATTCAAAACTATAACGGACAAACAATCATGCTTTGCCCATCGTTAGCCGAAATACAAACAAACAAAGAATTGAAAAAGCAATTATGGTTGTGCCTGCAAAAAATTTTCAATATTCAAAAACAAAAATGAACAAACTAATCTTTGCAACGAATAATCCAAATAAGGTTTTGGAAATAAAAAGTCTGTTAACTAACAAAATCCCGGAAATTATTTCGCTTAAAGATGCGGGAATTGTAATTGATATTCCCGAACCGTATAATACACTTGAAGAAAATGCCATTGAAAAAGCAACGGTAATTTATAACCTTACCAAAACGCCGTGCTTTGCAGAAGATACCGGGCTTGAAGTAAACGCACTGAACGGTGAACCCGGCGTTCACAGTGCACGATATGCCGGTGAACACAAAAATTTTGAAGACAATATTGACAAACTACTTTCAAAACAAAAAAATAGTACAGACAGATCGGCACAATTCAGAACGGTTATTTGTTTGAAACATGAAGAAAATATAAAATTGTTTGAAGGAATTTGCAAGGGAACCATCACTACCGAAAGGCGCGGTACTAACGGGTTTGGATATGATTCCATCTTTATGCCTGATGGATCGGACAAGACCTTTGCCGAAATGGATTTAGGAGAAAAAAATATTTTCAGCCATCGAAAAAAAGCGACAAAAAAATTAATAGCTTATCTTGAAAGCTTCAAACCTGTTAATGACACCATGACAAAACAAAAAAATTGAGCGAGCAAAGCAACCATATCCCATCGGAATCAGACTTAATAAAGGGCTGTCTGGAAAACAACCGACAGATGCAGCAATTTTTATATAAAATATATGCTCCAAAAATGTACGGCGTGTGCCTCAGGTATGCGGGCAATGTGGAAGATGCCAATGACCTGTTGCAGGAAGGATTTATTAAAGTATATATAAATCTTTCCAAATTCAGGAGTGAAGGATCTTTTGAAGGATGGATTCGCAAAATTTTTGTAAATACCTCTATTGAACACTTTCGCAGGAAAACCCAATTGTATAATATAACAGAAGCGCAGGAAAATACTATTGAAGATGCAGATATTAATGCGTTAAATAAATTAGCAGTAAAAGATATTATCCAATTAATAAATGAATTATCACCCGGTTATAAAACAGTGTTTAATCTTTATGTGGTAGAAGGTTACTCGCATAAAGAAATAGCAGCAATGCTGGGAATCACCATAGGCACCAGCAAATCGCAACTTGCAAGAGCAAAGAGTGTATTAAAAAAATCTCTTGAAGCAATTAACCATGAAACAGAAAAAGGCAACATCAATTCTTAAATTATATGGATTTTAAAGAACCATTATATAATTACGAAGTAAATCCGCCGGAAAATATATGGGCAAATATTGATGCAGCATTGAGTGCAGAAAGTGCACAATTACCTTTAAGAAAAAAACCGCGCATTTATCTGTATGTTGCTTCAGCAGCCGCGTCTGTTATTATTATAGTAATAGGATTTATTGTTTTTAATAAACGCCCAAAAGAATTATCCGCTTCACCAGCCTTTGCCAACCAAATAACAAACGGGAAAAAAACGCAGGATTCAATTTTACTCAACAATAAAATTTTAGAAGAAATTATTACCACAACGGAAGATAAAAACTTACTGGCGCTCAATTATGAATATTCACTCAAGGGAAGAAAATACCTTACCATTGCAGGGCCGGAAGGACAGCCGGTAAAAATTTCTCCAAAGGCGGCTACGCTTATTGAATCTGCAGATAATGAATTTCCGCCAAAACCGGTATGGAATAAACAGGTGGATAAATGGCAACAAATAATGCTCAGTAATATGCTATCGCCTACTTCTGCTAACTTGCTTGATATAGTGCAGATGCCGGTTTCGGGCAATAATAACTAACGATTTTTATGGCAAGATTAAAACTCGAAATACCTGAAAAATTTTTAGGAATGTTTTCAGTCCCGGTGCGTATCAGCGACATCAATTATGGCAATCACCTGGGCAACGATGCTATTGTTTCAATTGCTCATGAAGCAAGAGTACAATTATTAAAAAAATTCAATAGCACAGAGTTGGAAGTTTTTGGAACATCGCTTATCATGAGTGAGTTGTTAGTAGAGTTTAAAGCGGAATCATTTTATGGCGATGTGCTGCAGGTAAAAATTTATGCCGGCGAAATATCAAAATTTAGTTTTGAACTCTTTTATGTTTTGTCAACGCAAAGAGATAATTTATCCATCGCGGTAGCAAATGCCAAAACAGGGTTGATTTGTTTTAACCACAAAAAGAAAAAAATAGAAGCAGTGCCCGAAGAATTAAAAAAAATTCTGTTGGGCCATTAACTGTTCCAGATACGCCAGCTTTCTTCCGCCTGGATCACCAGCATATCTTCCCCGTTTTTAATAACTGCACCCATTGCTTCGGCCTTTGCCAGGAACATAGTTTTGGAAGGATTATAAACAAGATCGAAAAAATAATGATCAGCAGTTATCCATTCATAAGGAAATTTCGGGTAGGCGTGCACGTTAGGGAACATACCTATTGGTGTAGTATTAATCACAATCCTGAAATCATTTATCAATGCCGGTGAAATATCTTCATAAGTAATTACCTGCAATGAATTTTTCTTTTCGCGGCTAACAAATAAAAAATCAATATTATGGTTTTTCAAAGCATAGCCAACTGCTTTGGAAGAGCCGCCAGTACCAAGTATCAATGCTTTTTTGTGATGCGGCTTTAGATGAATGGCAAATGATTTTGCAAAGCCGATGATATCCGTATTAAATCCCTGCCATTTTCTGCCGGTTATTTTTATGCAGTTGCATGCATTTATTTCCCTGCATTCATCAGAAGCAATATCCAAATAATTTAAAATTTCTGATTTGTAAGGAATCGTAACATTTAGTCCGTGAATTAAAAAATCATTCTTTAATAACGGTATTTCTGCAGAAAGATTTTTTATTTCATAATTGCGATATTCGCAACCGGTGATATGTTCTGCCAAAAATTTTTCGGTAAAATATTTTTTTGAAAAAGAATGACCGAGCGGATTTCCTATCAATCCGTAAATTTTCATGTTGCATTTTCTTTGTTCAGGTACAAATGAAAAGTATCTCCGCGAAGCCCAATGCGCATGGCCTCCAGCGGAATCACTTCGGTGGGCGCTATATTACCAAGGTTTACATTGCATCCAAGTAATTCAAGAAAATAAAGTTGTTGAGCTTTTTGCGGCGCTTCCCACAGAATTTTTTCAGCAGGTATTTGTGTGAGAATTTCATTTACCAGGCCTTGCCTTACTTCGCCGCTGTCGCGGTACAGGCCAACATTGCCCGCTTCGCGTGCTTCTGCTATCACATAAGATGCACCTGCATCTAACTCTGACCGCATCTGTTCTATCCATTTGTACGGCGCCATAATGTTAGTAGCATCTTTGCTGCCCACTTCACTCAGCACCGCTCCATACTTGGTCAGCTTTTCTATATATCCACATTTCTCCGTATGAGGAATAGTAATAGAACCATCACTCACTTCCATGTACGTAATGTTATAATTTTTACATAAGTTCACGTAATCATTAAATTGATTCCTAATCAGGAATGCTTCAAACAATGTTCCGCCAAAATATACGGGAATATTATACGATTGATACAGGTCAATCTTTTCCTTCAACCGCGGCGTTACAAACGAAGTGCCGAAACCAAGTTTTACAAAATCTACGTAAGGGCCGCTGGCGCTTAAAAAGTTTTTAGCTTCTTCCACACTCAGCCCTTTATCCATTACCATGGTAATACCAAATTGACGCGGCTTTGCTATCCTTTCAGGAATTTGAGAAAGATTAAAATTCATACGTTGCTTGTTGATAGTGCGCAAAGATAATTATGTAATATCAATAATTTTTAAAAATACACTACCGCTTTTTGGGTTTTGGTGTTCTTACTTTATATTTAGCAATTAGCTCTACTATATTCTGATGTTGCAATAAGGAAGGCGCCAACTCTACAAACTGTTTTATAAGTTGAGGAGCAATTTGAAGGCCGGTTTCCAATTGCAATGTTGCTTCTTTAGATTTACCCAGTGCAAATAAAATGGCGGATTTATAAAAAATAAAAAGAGGTTTGTAATTCGTACATTTTTGAGCGTTGTAAACTTGTTCCAGTGCTTCTTCAAAATATCCCGCATCGCAAAGGCATTGTATCAATGCCTTCCATCCGTTGATGTTTTTGGGTCTTGTTTTTATAAAAGCGGAGAAATGGAGAACCGCATCTTTTATTTTATCTAATTGCATATAGCATTTTGCAAGAGCAAGATGATAATCCGGATGCCTGTTTATGCGGATGGCATTCTCAAGATTTTTTACGGCACTGTCCCAATTTCCTTCGCTCATATAAGTGCCTGCAATTTTATAATACAAATGTGCATCCGTTGCATTCAGGTGCGAAGCTTTTCTATAATTGATTCTTGCCTGCGAAAAGTTTTTAAGTTTGTCGTAACAATGGCCGAGGGCTTCATAGATTACTTCTTCCGGTATAGAAAGTTCCAATACTTTCTGTAATGCTTCTATGGCTTCTTTATATTTATGTAATCTTAAATAAGCATCGCCCATATTCCGGTAAGCATAATCAAACTTTTCATCAATAGCTATGGCATACTGGTATGCATCAATTGATTTTTCATAAAGTTTCAATCCCTGGAAAGCCGCACCCAGGTTGAACCAAGCAAGATGTGTATAAGGATATTCATCAATAATTTTCTGATGCAGCCTGATGCTTTCTTCATTGCGCCCGGTGTATTCCGTCCAAAAACAAATCTTATACAACGCTTCTTCGTTAGTGGGATCCTGTTCTAATATCAGCTTCAGGCAATTGAATACTTTGTCGAATTCTTCATAATCGTCGTACACATCTGCAAGCTCAAAAAGAAGTTCAATTCTCTCTTCGCCGCTAAACAGGCTGAGTGCTTTTTCTAATATTGCATTTGCCTGCTCATAGTTTTCAAGAGCAAGATGAGCATCAGTTTTCAGAATATAAATGTTGATGTTATTACTATCGAGTAATTCAGCTTTCTCCAACAAGGAAAGCGCTTCCCGGAAACGATGGGTGGCAATTAACAGGTCGGCTTTTTTTATTTGCAATAAGGATGAGTAGGGATATTGCTCAACGCCAAAATTCACGGCTTCTATGGCTGCGGGTAAATCATCTTTATCATCGAAATAATCAATTAACCTTTCAAAAGCCTCTTCCTCCAGGAAAGCGAACTTCTTTCCGTTTTTAAAATTATTATACTTTAGCAGCAACTCTCTTATCTCTTCTTTGTTTTGCCGGTAAGGATTTTCTTTCATGTATTCTGCGATGTTTGCTCAAATTAAAGGATTTTTTTTAGAAATTAAGGGCAATAAAAAACAAAATGGTTAGTTAATAAAAAATGAACCCCAAAGGTTTTTTTGTGAAAAATTTATCGTAATTTTGTTAATATTAACTAATTCTTACAATTAGAAAATGAGTAAAATCACCAAAATAGGACTTTCACTACTGGTCTTTTGTGGAGTTTTTCTGTTTGCCATTGCAGACAGAGGTGCTTTTATTAAAAAAAATAAGACCAAATTAAACATCGCCACCAATGGCAACCTGAAAAGTTCCATTGCCTTTAATCTTAAATCAGGCGTTGTTTATAAAGGCAGCTTCTTCCTGAACAGGCAGTTAATTGGAAATAATATTGTTTCCGATGCTTTTGTTTCGTATAAAAAAGGCAATACCATTTATATACTGCCTTACAAACAAAAAACTTTTATACCACAATATACACCTCAGGACGGTTACAAACTTATTATCAGGTCTCGTAAATAAATTGAGTTTTATTTTGGATCAAATAAAAATTTAAAAACCGCACATGGCGGGTTTTTTTTTATCGGCTATTTGCTTTTAGCTTCATTGTAGGTCATTACGCGGTAACCGGATTTTGGAATTTCAAACTTTGAAGCAGGCACAGGTGCATAATCAATTTTAGATAAAGTAAATTTAAACTTTGATTTTCCTTTTTGCATTTCGTATTGCACTGCAAGCCCGGGAAGAGTTCTAAACTGCGGATCATAATCCTTATTCACGGGCACCACTTCATAAGTATAATAAACAGTAAAGGATGTTCCGTCTTTTAATTTAGCAATGGCTTTTTGGCAATGCAGCCCTGCAATGGTTGTGGTTTCTCCGGTATTTTCAAAAGTAATGCCCTCATATTTTTTATTGTTGCTGGCCCAATCTTCGGGGTTTAGTGTAATCATTAATTTTTGGCCACTGTAATCTTTTAAAATAACTCCTTTACCGGTAGCCGCGTTGTATATCGTTGCATCACTACCCAGGCCACTTACCATTTCACTCCTGCTTTCGTTGCCTTTCAGGTAAATGGTGGTAGTGGCTCCATCCAGCATATCGGCCATCTTAGGTTGTGAACTTCCTGTTTCAACAGAAATGTTATATACAATACTTCCCTCAGCAATATTTTTTTGAGCATAACTATGCAATGAAAAAAATGCTGATGCAAATATTAATATGAGGCTCCTATATTTCATTAAAAAATTTTAAACTGTTTATTTAGTAATATATAGACCAATTTATCAGGGCAAGGGTTGCAAAATCTGCTGCTTTATTTCTTTTTCGGAGTATTTGTTTTGCGCTGCAGGTCCTGCAGTTTTTTATTGCTTTCCTGCATGGCTGCTATTTTTTCCTGCCATTTGTTTTGGGCTACCGGCTTCTTTTTATTTTCCTGTAAACGGGCAAGGATTTTTTCGTGATCAATAATATATTTTTGAATTACAAACTGAATAAGCAATGTGATAACATTGGAAACCGTGTAATACCATGTAAGCGCAGCGGGCATTCTGTTGAAAAATCCAATCATAAAAACCGGGTAGATATATGGAAGATATTTCATTACCGGGTTACTATTATCTTGCATATTGCTCATCCCGTACAAAGAGATCAACATACTTGTTATAGCTGCTGTAATGGTAAATAAACTAACATGATCACCATAAAAAGGGATATTGAAAGGCAGGTGATAAATTGAATCATAAGTGGATAAATCTTTAGCCCACCAAAAATTTTGCCCACGCAATGCAATATTCGAATTAAAGAAATAATACAAACCAAAAAATATTGGGATCTGCAATAATGCTGGGATACAACCACCAAGCGGATTTACACCTGCACTTCTAAAGAGTTTCATTTGCTCCATACCGAATGCCTGCTTATCATCTTTATATTTTGCTTTTAATAAATCAATCTCGGGTTTAAGTAATTTCATTTTTGCGCCACTCAAATAACTTTGATAAGTAAGCGGAGAAATAAGCAACCTGATAACGATTGTAAGCAATGCAATAATAAGCCCGAAGCTGACTATTTTACTGCTTAAAAAATTAAACACAGGCATAATAAAACCCCTGGTTATATATTTTACAAATGCAAAAATGCCGCTGCCCAGCGGCACCATCTCGTACATTTGATTGCCATAAGACTTTAGTATTTTATAATCACCAGGCCCGTAAAAAATCTGTAAGGGAATTTGTACGTTGCTGCCCTGGGGCACAGCTAATCTTAAATTTGCAGTGAGTTTGGCAATAGTGTGTAACCCGCTGTCAGAAGGCGCTTCCCAGTTGAGCTGCGCGTTTTCAAATTTGTTTTTAGCTAACAGGCAGCTCGCAAAAAATTGTTGCTTCAATGCTACCCAATCAACTGCTCCAGTCAATTGTTTATGATCGGACCTGCCGGAGACGATGCGCTCAAAATCGTATTCATTATTTTCTACAAAACAAATTTGAGATTGCTGTGTTTCCCAACTAATATCTTTTTCCTGTTTTTGTGCTTTAGATTCCCATAAAATGTTCATCTGGTTTTGCGTGAGCAAATTATTTGCACCGTTGAGTTTAATATCAAAATCCAGCATATAATTATCAGGATGCAGGATGTACTCATGTTCAATCTTATCGCCATTCTTTGCGTTAAGTGAAAAAGTAATTGCCTCACTGCCATCTGGCATAGATTGAACGGGTGATGCTATAAAATATAGATCAGAAGTTTGAGAAGTTGCGTTGGCGCCGGTGTTTATCGCGTATGAAAAATTATTAAAATTACCATCTTCCAAAACCAGTGGTTTATGATCGAAGGTTTTAAAATCTTTTAATTCCACTTTTTTTGGCTGACCGCCTTTGTTGCTAAAAGTAATTTTTAAAACTTTATTTTCAATAGTAATCAACTGCTCTTTGCCTGTTGTATCCTGTTGAATATTTTGAACGGATGCAAGAGGAGCAGCAGTAGTATCTTTCAAATTTGAAGTATCGGCTTTTGGTTTCAATGCATTTATTGAATCCTGTATATGTTTTTGTTGTTTTTCGAGTTCCAGTTTTCCCCGGCTTGTGTAATAAAAATATCCCATAAACAAAACTGCCAGCAACACAAATCCGATAATGGTATTTTTATCCATTCCCATAACTTAAAAAAATTAGGTGGCAAATGTACACAAAGTTTATAGTTTGTTTGCGCTTTGCCGGTGAGTATAACAAACATTAAAAAGCCCTCAGAAAAGAGGGCTGAGCATAAATTATTTTTTGGTACCGGCCGTTTCTTTTTTGGCACTGGTCGCTTCCGGCTTAGCATCCGCTGCAGGGGCGGCTTTAGCATCGGCTGCAGGCACTGCTGTTGCAGCAGGTGTTGTGCCTTCTTCCTGCTTCAATTGTCTTGTCATGGCAACGGAAGCAATCGGAATCCTGGGAGAATTTAAAATTTCCATATTGGGAACTTTTACATCCTGCACACGAATGTTTTCGTTTAATTTAAGTTCGGAAATATCTACTTCAATATTTTCCAACAAATGTGCAGGAGAAGTTTTTACTTTCAATGCACTCATCTTCACGGTTAGTTTACCGCCTTCTTTTACGCCTGCGGGTGTTCCGGTAAAACGTATCGGAATTGAAACAGTTAATTTTTTACTTTCCACTAACTCTAAAAAGTCAACATGAATCAGTTCATCTGTTATCTTATCAAATTGCAAATCCTTCAGTACACATTTGTAAGATTTATTATCCACTTTTATTTCAGCCAGCATAAAGTCGGGTGTATATACAATGCTTTTAAAAGCAGTAACCGGCGCCGAAAAATTTACTTCGTTTGCACCTCCGTAAATTACACCTGGCACTTTTTCCTCAGAGCGAAGTTGGCGGGTGGCTGCTTTGCCAAATTCGGTCCTGATTTGTCCTTCGATGGTAATTGTTTTCATTTATAAAAATTTTGAGGCGCAAAGGTAGGGAATCCTTGCTAATTTCAGCCTATTAAAAAATGAAAACTATATAACGCGGGCTTTATTTTTTTTTTGCATTTTGCTGCGTAAAAAGAGGCCGTTAATACTTTTATTTTCATAAGCATTGCGGATGGCTATTGCAAACAACTCAGCTACAGAAACTACTTTTAGTTTGTCAATCTTTTGCTTTACGGGTATGGTGTCGCAAACAACCAATTCTTCCAATACGCTGTTTTCAATATTTGCATAAGCATTGCCGCTCAATACCGGGTGAGTGCAAAATGCACGCACACTTCGTGCGCCTTTTTCTTTCAAAAGCCCTGCAGATTTTGCCAGCGTGCCACCGGTGTCGCAAATATCATCTATCAGCACAATGTCCCGATCGGCCACATCTCCAATCACTACCATGCTTGCAATTTCATTAGCGCGCTTTCGATGCTTATCACAAATGACCATGTCCACTTCAAAGTAACTGGCTATTTCCCTGATACGATTGGCACTTCCAACATCAGGAGCAGCAAAGGTGAGGTTTTCAAGATTTAATTCTTCGATGTATGGAATAAAAATAGCGGAAGAATCAAGGTGGTCAACCGGAATATCAAAATATCCCTGTATTTGCGGAGCATGAAGATCCATTGTTATCACCCTGTCTGCGCCTGCAGCAGTAAGCATGTTGGCTACGAGTTTGGAGCCGATAGCCACACGCGGCTTATCTTTCCGGTCCTGCCTTGCATATCCATAATACGGAATCACTGCAATCACTTTATAAGCCGATGCTCTTTTGGCTGCATCAATCATCAGCAGCAACTCCATCAGGTTATCAGTAGGAGCAAAGGTGCTTTGCACCAGGAAAACAAATTGCCCGCGGATACTTTCCTGGAACTCCACACCTATTTCTCCATCACTGAATTTTTGTATATTAATCTTTCCAAGTGGTTCGCCAAACTTTACGGCAATTTGCTGTGCAAGGTATTGTGAACCTGTTCCGGAAAAAATTTTTACATTAGGATTCATTTCAAAAATGTTGGTGTGGGCAGATGTTTTTGCAAGGCGAATTTATAATTAATATTATTTGCAATAAACTAAAAATTATGGAAAGTTCTCACAAGTCATCCACGTCTATAAAAAACTGGGCTGTTGACGACCGGCCAAGAGAAAAATTATTGAACAAAGGAAGGGAAAGCCTGAGCGACTCAGAACTGCTTGCCATATTGATAAACACAGGGAGTAAAAGTAAAAGTGCCGTAGAACTGGGAAAGGAAGTGTTGCAACTTGGTCAAAATAATTTAGATGAATTAGGTAAACTTTCTTTAGAAGACCTGATGACAATAAAAGGAATCGGTGAAGCAAAAGCAATCACCCTGGTGGCTGCATTAGAATTGGGAAGAAGAAGGCAAACAACATCATTTTTATCAAAGCCCTTCATTCAGACAAGCAATGAACTTGCGGAATTTTTAAAAACAAAATTGAAAGATTACGCTTATGAAGTTTTTGCGGTGGTGTTTCTAAACAAATCAAATAAGATTAATCATTTTGAAATAATCAGCAAAGGCGGAATGACCAGCACCATTGTTGATCCAAAGGTTTTATTTAAAAAGGCATTTGAGGTACAGGCCACCGCGATAGTGCTTTGTCATAACCATCCTTCCGGCAGCCTGAAACCAAGCCGGCAAGACCGGGAACTTACGGATAAACTAAAGAATGCTGCAACATACCTGGATATACAAGTAATAGATCATATCATCGTAAGTGATGAAGGATATTTCAGTTTTGCGGATGAGGGACTTTTGTGAAGTCGTTAGTGGGTAGTCAGAAGTCGTTAGTGAATAGTCAATAGTTTTTAAGTCAATTGTAAAAAATAAATGTATGGGAGACTACAGGACATTATTGGCATATAAGAAGTCTTTTGCATTGGCAATGCGAATTCATAATTTGTCGCAAGAATTTCCAAAGGAAGAAAGATATGGATTGACATCGCAAATAAGAAATTCATCAAAATCAGTTTGCGTTAATACTGTTGAAGCTTATAAAAGACGCAGGTATTAAGATTATTTTATTTCAAAGTTGAACGGCTCAGAAACCGAAAATGCAGAAACTCAAGTGTGGCTTGACTTTGCGCTTGCATGCAACTACATCTCTGAAGGACAGTATAACGAATTAACCGAAACAAATAATGAAGTTGCCAAATTGATATTGTATATGATTAACAATCCTGACAAGTTCTTGTAAATTTTTTAAAATAGGCCCGGCAAACTAACAACTCAAGACTATAGACTAACGACTGTTTTAAGCCTGCGCTGTTGGCCCGCCAAAATTCATCGGAAACTCCACGGCTTCTATATCCTGAATAGTTCCATTAACTGATTCAAACTTTTTTACATTATCAATCATTGCCTTCATAAATCTTTTGGCATGAGTAGGGGTTAGAATGATCCTGCTTTTTACTTTGCTCTTGGGCATGCCCGGCATCACGTTTACAAAATCTACCACAAACTCTGCATGGCTGTGCGTAATGATGGCAAGGTTGGCATAAATACCTTCAGAAACTTCTTCCGAAATTTCAATGTTGAGCTGGTTGCTTTTATCTTTTGGAGTATCCATTAAAATTTTTTTCTCAAAAGTAGTTAATAAAAATTTAGTAGGCAATTGCGACAAATCATGTCAGGTTTGAACATTTGAATAAATCAACATGTTCTTCGTATATGCCTGCCCGTTAGGTCAGGCGAGCGTTACCGTTAGTTAAATGTTTATTTTTTTTCTTAGCAACGTCCTTTTCTCTTTTTCTTAGCAACGTCTCCGGAACGGGACGTTGCGTCACTTCAAATATTCATTCAAATCATCCACTTCGTGTATTCCTTCTTCTCCGCTCAAATACCACGAGGCTTTTTTCTTAGCAACGTCTCCGGAACGGGACGTTGCGTCACTTCAAATCTTTATTCAAAATCATCCACTTCGTATATTCCTTCTTCTCCGGTCGAATACCACCGGGCCGAGCTATGTTCATACTCAACTGGACTTGCACATAAATTCCATTTTCCTGCGCATGGATTTTCATGCATATAATTCAATTTTTGTTTTATAAAATCAATGCTGTTACAGTATTTCCAGTCGAATGATAATTCCCAAACATCATGCTTTTTATTGTTGGCTTTCCTTTTTGCCTCTATGTTTTTTTGCAGCATTCCCAATACCTCTGCGTGATGGGCATATTCAAGACGTTTAACGATTTCATAGGCCATAAATCTTTTCCCGTTCCCAACAATAGTATTAATAGCTTGACTGCAATCTTTGAAATCTATTAATGCATGCAAATGATTTGGCATAATGACATAACCAATTATTTTGTGCCCTCTTGTTTTCAAATGATCAAACCATTTGTATACGAGATCATAGCTATTAGTCATTTGTAATAATGGCAGCCATTTATAACAGGTGAAGGTGATAAAAAATGTTCCATCATTATAGGGAATATTTTGATGAACGGGCATTCATAAATATAAGATATTAAAGTTGACTTAAGCGCCTTGGTACGCAACGTCCACTTCGTGAGACGTTGCTGAGAAAAAAAGGCGGCACAAATGTACCGCCTGTTAATATTATAAAATTATTCCGATCAAGGCTGTTTAGTAAATTGATCTATTACCGTTCGAATACCGCCGGCGCTGTTTTTCAATACTGCAAAAGTTCTGAACCATGAACCCGCATAATGAGTACTCTGATCGCCAACAAGGTTATACCCAACCAACACAGGCGCAGTAACAACAGTAAAACCACCTGCATCTAATGCACTTTGTGTCGCATCATCTATAAAAACAGAAAAATTGGCCAAAGTTCCCGCATTATCAGTAAAATCTAAGGTTACAAAACCTCCTGCAAAGGTATTTATATACGATTCAGGAAATGCCAAATCAGTTGCAGATGTTGGAGCTACAACTATCGGCTCACCGGTAAAAACCGTTGAATTGGGAGGAGTAGTTGTATCTGTGGTACCATTCCAACGGTAAAAATCCTGCAAATAATTTCCCGCCAGCGGATTCCCGATTATGTGATAGTAAATTGTATTTAGGTTGCCGGTAAGTAACTTACCTGATGCATCCGTAATGGATATAGGCAACATATAACTTACAGATGGGTCAACATTAGCTTTATAAAAGCTTACTGTTGTCTGTGCATATTGCTGCCCTGCAGGAATAGTCAGTGTGGTAGATGCGATTGAATAAATATCTGTAGGAGCTAATACATAACTGGTACCGTTTGCAGAATTAAAAGCATCGATTTTGGCAGCATCAACACCGATAGTCACTTTTACAGCACTAGAGGGTAAGTTAACTGACTCAAGGTTAACTATTAACGTTACAGTGGTAGTATCGCCATTATTAAATCCAAGACTCACCTGTGCAAAATTTGTAATCCCACCTTGTATGATACCCACGTGATCCTGCAGGTGTGATAAATCTGTCTCCAGTGGAAGCCTGTTTTTTATACACGAGCTGAATCCAATAATCATGGCCAGAACACCCGCTATAATTGATAATATTTTTGTTTTATTTTTCATTTTCTTAGTTTTATTTCAATTAATTATTGCATCCAGAATATAGTACTGTTTTGCTGATCAAAAAGTGGCGGCACATTTTCGGGGTTCTTTGAATACTCACTTTGTGGGTATAACCAGCGAATGGGTATTTTCGGAACGTCTATATAGGGTGATGCACTCATTGGTGTGTCGCCCAGTGGCCCTGCAAATGGGGGTGTACCACTATGAAGAGAATTAAACTTGCGATAGTCATCATAAGACTCAAAACTATTGATGCTAATCAAAGCTGCCCACTTCTGACGTAAAATAATTGTTTGCTTTGCGGTAACAGAAGTAGCACTAGCATAATCAACATGAATATTTCCGGACTTTGAGCTATACCAGTTAGTGAAGGTTGTATCAGGCAGTCCAAGATATTCAAAAGAAGCCTGTATTCCAGCCTGGTACATTGCATTGTCGTCACCACTCAAATAACCTAATGCAATAGCTTCTGCCTGTAAGAAATAACTTTCAGATGCAAGCATCATTGGTGCAGGAGCAGTAGGACTCTGTAGTGTACCATCTCCAAATATAGAATAGTTGCCGTTGGTTGGATTATTGTTTGCTAATCCCAAAGTACAACCTATGAACTGACCAGCATTAGGACCAGCGGGCACTTTCTTATATTCAAGTCCTAATCTTGGATCGTTTAAGTTTTGGAAATAATTTACAGCAAATGTATTGGCTGCCCAAAAATCACCAAAACTGGATACTAATCCACCCGTCAGGTTATAAAAACGCTGCCAGAATGGGTTTCCCTGTCCACTTGAATTTGTATAACCGGGTTGCACCAAAGCATCAGCAGTTAAAAAACCAGCAGGCTCACTTTGGGTAAGGGCCAGGTTCGGTTGGAAGAAATCCGGTTTGGTGGCCATCTGCGACATTCTTAACAACATTTCGAGTCTTACTGTATTGGCAAATTGCACCCAGGAGGTTTTATCTCCGCCAAACATTACATCAGAAGTGGCACTAATAGTTGCGCCGGAATTATTTATTAATGTAATACCCGCCTGCAGTTCATTAAACAAACTATCATATACCGCTTCCCCATTATCATATTTAGGCCTCAAAGATAAGGCTCCCCTCAATGCATCCGAATAAGGAATGTCACCCCAGAGATCTACAAGATGCATATAGTTAAAGGCTTTCATAATGCGTGCAATACCTTCCAAAAAGCCATTGCCGCTGGCATTAGCCGATTTTTGGATATATTGATAGTCTTCGAGGTTATCGTAAACTGATTGCCAGAATCCGTCTCCGAAACCGGTAGTCATTTTATAAGTGGTGCCCGGGTCATTACCATTTATGGCATAGCTGCCGCTAACCGCCCAGGACTGCATCCACTCACTCATAGTAGTGGGGCCGGGATAATAGTTTGCCACGGTGGCTACCAGCGCTGCCGGTAAAACCAGGCTTGGGTCTGCAGAAGTGGACTGGTTAGGGTTGGTATTTATATCCAGGTACCCTTTTTTACAGCCAACTCCTGCTATCAAAGAAATGGTGGTGAATATTAAAAATATTTTTTTCATTGCTTACAATTAATTGTGATTAAAAAGTAACATTTAAGTTGGCTCCGAAAATCCGTGTGGGTGGCAACTGGTTAATATCGGTAGTACCGATGGCATTGCCGGTAGTATTGGCAAACTCAGGGTCAGTCCACACATTATCCTTAGCTTTGAAGGTGGCCAGGTTGCGTCCAATCACTGAAAAAGTAGCCCCCTTTATGAACGAATTGCCAAATAGTTTTTTCGGGAAAGTATAGGAAATCGAAACTTCGCGAATCTTCCAGAAATCAGCGCTGTTCATATAAGTGCTGCCCACATTGTTCCAGGTACTTGCCCAGAAGTCGTTGTTTCCACTCTTTGTTACAATATTGGTATTGGCTACATATTTACCCGTACCATCATTATAAGATGAATTAGGAATTACAAATGGCAAGCGGCCTGATTGTGCAGAATACCATGAAACGCCCGTAAAGTCTAATGCATTCCCGATACTATTATATATTACCGCACCGAACCTGCCTTCTGCAAGCACATTTAAAGTAATTCCTTTATAGCTAAGTTGTGTATGAAGTCCAATAATTGTCGGCGGATTTGATGTTCCATAATCTCTAAGTCCACCACTCGGCGTAGGGAATCCTGTTTGCGGATTTATTATAATACGCCCTTGTGGGTCCCTGCCCCAGTCCGTTACATGAACCTGAGGATATGCTTTACCTGAATCAACATATTCAGCGCCACTTAAATTAAAGCTGTTGATACCCGGGTAAATGGATAATACCTTGTTTTGATTGTATGCATAATTAGCTCCGATATCCCATTTGAAACCGGAACGCGTACTTACAGGTGTTACGTTCAAATCTATTTCAATTCCTTTATTCTGCATTTCACCACTGTTCAAAAGTACTGAGGTGAACCCTGTTGCAGAACTGATTTGTACCGGCAGGGTTTGGTTAATGGTATGGGTATTATAAGCGGCCGCGGTTAACAAAATTTTGTTATCCAGGAACCCGAGGTCTATACCTACTTCTTTTTCCGTGGTAAATTCAGGTTTTATCAGTGAATTATTCAGTGCATTATCAACCGTGTAACCAGCTACGCCACCATAGGGGAAATTAGGAGCCCTATCAAAAACACTAACCAGGCTGTAAGGTCCTACGCTTACATTACCGGTTTTACTGATACCGCCCCTGATTTTACCATAGTTTAAAATCTTATTATCTTTTAATCCCGGGATAGCATCTGTAAATACAAAAGATATATCAGCAGCCGGGTAACTATAGCTTCTCAGGTTCTTTGCCAGCCTCGAATCCCAGTCGTTACGGAATGAACCGTGTACAAACAGGTAATCGTGATAGCCTAAGGTAAGATCAGCGAAAGCACCTTGTTTTCTGCCTTGGGTAAAGTTTTCGTAATAACCCGGTGTA
>Ga0157370_10002070_pt1 | contig 24567 bp, 23 predicted proteins | sample C35metaG_FD_113463 | JGI IMG/M metagenome (GOLD analysis project Ga0157370, IMG submission 113463) | Corn rhizosphere microbial communities from Kellogg Biological Station, Michigan, USA - C3-5 metaG | ecosystem: Host-associated > Plants > Roots > Rhizosphere > Soil | place: USA: Michigan...
CCTCCTCCACAGCTTGCTTCGCCGCCTCTTCACCCGCGCGTTTCACCTCGTCGGGTTTGCGAGAAGTGATCTCTATATTCTCAACGGCCCGCTTCACTGCGTCCTCCCGAAGCGCAGCCGAAAAGTTCCGATCTCGGGACAGTCGCTGCGCTGCGCTAACCGCAGTGGCGAATCCTCGTCTGCTGGCCTCCACCCTCCCTTCGATGCGTGAATAGAACGCACCAAGGACGAACAGCCCACACCCAAAGGTCGCAAAGATCGGCGCAACCGCAACCCTTTCGGCGAGTACGGTTGCGAGCGCGATCATCAGTATCCCGCCCGCCAACAGCACGAAGCCGCCATTGACATCCAGCCAGTCAGCCAGTCGCGACTTCAGAGGCCCATCCGCAAGCCTCTCTTTTTTATCAGTCTCGTCCAAGATAGGGATAGTTACATAGCATCAAGGATCTACAGTGCCTCCAACCCCCGTAGTTGGCTCATCCGCCAGGGATGCAATTCGATGAACAAGCATCCGTGACACAACGGAGATGCCGTAGTTGATCTGGTCTCTCGGTGGAGGCTCCTCGACAAGGCGCCCGTGCACGACGTGATGGCGAACCTCGTATAGATCGTTGAGCAGGGTCAACTCGTCGTCGGTGATGAGAACGGCGTCTTCCTTTAGACGGCGTCGCAAGCGCACCATGAGGGATTCGTGATTCAAGCCTTTGATGGCTTCGGCCAATCGCTCCCGCTGGCGCTTGCTCAGACTTAGATCGAGGGTTGCTTTCTTAATCGCCTTCCTGTCTCGCTTGGTAAAGAGTTTCCGCTCGCCCTTGCGCTTTTCGGCATAAGCCTCGACTGCCTGCCAGAGGGCACGTACCTGCATAAGGGGATCGATCTCGGAAGCAGCTAGGCGCAATGCAAGGAGCGCGAGGCGCTCGTTGACCGGAAGTTCAACGGGTAGGGCGGGACGCATCGAGCTGTCGGTGCTGCTGAGACTTCGCTCGATTGCTTCGTTGGGTCCCGCAGGACGACGAAGCCAAAGCCGTTTCGTTGAAGTTCCACGGACAAAGACGACCGGGCCGCGACTGGGCGCGCGCAGAGCCTGCTGCCGGTCAAAAGGCTGAACGCTGCCGTCTGGGAGGGTGGTGGCCCCATAGCGGGCACGAATCGTCAGCCAGGCAAGAGCAATGTCGATATCGCCCAGGCCCTCACTCTCCGCTTCGTGGACTCGTTGAGCATCAGGACACGCGAGCGCGAAGCTGGCAGCTTCACCAAACTCCGCGAGCATTTCCGAACCCGTCTCCCCCGGCTCCCCTTGTTCAAGCGGAGCGATCTGTCGCAAACCCTGCTCGCGGGGAATGATCGATATCGGGCCAATTCGGACGGTCTCATCAACAGTTGGACCGTGCAGAGGCACGAACACCTCAAATGCCTCTGGCGGGTGCTCCTTCGCCTCGTCACTCAGCATTAGATCGCCGTCCCAGCCCGAGAGGGCGATTAGCTCGCGGATGACTTCGGCTCCGTCCATGTTGGCGGCGAGCGTGCCTCCGGGTCCTTGCTCCGTGAGCGCCGTAGCGCCCTCGCATTCGAGCGCCACCACCCGGCCGTCAGGGATTGCGCGCTGCACGGCCCCAAGGAACATGTCGCGGCCATGCCCAACCTCTTCGACGCTGTCGGACATCGTCGCCCAGTAGTCGATCGGCTCTGAGCCGAGCAGATCGATATCGAGTTGAACGGTTGCCGTCGGCACCATGTCGAAGCCACCAGAGCTTCTTCCTCCGATTGCTGCCGAGTCAGCCGACGCCTTGCCAAAGCGAAGCTTGCGGCGATAGCGACCGCGAAGGAGATCCAGAATCGCCTCCGACCCCCGACTTTCAATGACGCCTTGGAAGGCATGATCCAGACTGGCCAAAGCAAAAATGGGAAAGTCCGTCATCTCATAGTTCGACGGCCTCTCGTCGCCACCGGGATCGACAAAAGAGAAAATGCTGGGCATTCCCTCTGTAGCTAGGCGAGCGAGTTGCCCCACCTGCTCCGCCAGAAGCCGATAGCTCGGCTCACAGAGCGCGAAGTACGCGACGGTGAGCTCGACCAGTCTTCCGACCGCATATGCCACGAGATCGCGAGCTCCATATACCTCGAAGCCGCGAACGTAGAAGGGATCGGGAGACTTTCTGACCCGAAGCAGGCTGTCGACCTCAAGCTTGCCTTCGTTGGAGGCCTCAATCAAGAGCGCGTACGGACCAGTTCGTCGGAGCTGCTCCAGAAGCTCTGCAAAGGTGGAGCCCAACGATGACGTAGCGCTTGACGGAAGGTCGGTCGCCTGCTCGTCGAGTTCATCGACGAGCCGCCTGCAAAGACGTACGAAGGCCCGTAGCTCTAGCTGCGCCGCCTTTTGGCTCTGTGCTGAGATAGCACCGTCCAGCTCAATCTCCTCCTGAACGGCGTCGAGGAGCGCGCCCCAGCGATTTCCGGACTCCAATACCCGAGTCATGCCGCGCTGCTCAGCCAACTCGTGGATCGCACGAAACTTCTCTTTCAGTTCGTTGACTTCGGCCTCGCTCAACTCCCTTACAAATGAGCAGTCGTGATGGCCCGCTTGCGTAACGCGACCCCCAAGCTTCCATCGCCTCTCGCCGTCGCCAGCCATAGTCGTCACATCACCCTCGACTTCGCTCTGCGCGCTCAGCGAGGATCAGCTCCTCGGCTCGTCCCAGCGAGTCGCGCAGAAGTTGCAGTCGTATTCTCGGAAGTGGTCGCACACGCACCTCAGGCGCCCCGCGTGCAACCCGATACACCCGGTAGCCATCAATAGATGGCGCAGCAGTCCGGAAGACATCGGTGAACGCTGCCATTACTCTGTGGGCGAGATTGTCGAGGTCATGATCCCGTGCCACCCCGCCACACACGGCAATATCAAGCGCAAGCGGTTCCCCGAAAAGCGCCCGACCCCATTCCCAGGGCGAGCCGTACTTGGCGAAGAAGCCCTTTCGCAGTGCTAGGTCCCATGCAGGCTCACCGTCTTTTCTTTTTCCGTCGGGTGACGGGGGCAACGCAAAGCAGCCTGGATGAGAGGCAGACTGATGCTCGATGTCACCGAGGTCATCGGCGACAATCTCCTCCAGCCATTCCGGCGGCGGTCCGGGTCGATCACGCGAGTCGAAGCCCTGATCGGTCAGCTTTCTACCGATCGCGTACCCGATGTTGCGGCGCAGTTCTGGCCCCAGCGACTCTCTGAGTTGAGGGTCCGCAAGTTCTCTATCTGATTCGCTAACTTCTGGATAGAAGTCTTCGTTCTCGTCTTCCTCAGAGGCCCGCTCTTCTTCGGCATCCAAGCGTTTGATCACCCCGAGGACGCCATTCTCGTAGCGAAGTGCGTCCTCGTCGTAGCGGTCAAAGCTGCGCAGGCCCCACGGTTGCGCCGTCGGATGGGCATCTGGATCACGTAGCCCGAGTTCCGGCGCGACCCGAAAGCTGCGATCAAAACTAGCCGCAAAAAGATTGACTGGATGACAGCGAACGCTCACCGTTGCTCCCGTGCCGGGCGAGCGAGAGCACAACACGATCAGATGGTCGATTACCGAGTCATCGTAAAACGCCGACTTGCCGAGCAAATCGAGGTAGGCCTTCACCACCGGCGGTATTCCGGCTCCATGTCGCCCCGCCGGAAGTTGAAGCTCGAGATCCACCGCCACATGCCCGCGGAATGCCCGACGGCGACGTCCTTTGAGCTGGTCGCTGATCTGCTCCAGCACCTCGCGCTGAAGCCTCTCGCGTTCTCGCGCCGGCATTCGCTTTGACTTCCGCAGCGGCCGGTCAGTTGCCAGAGTCAGCGGCAGCTCGCGACGACGCGATGCCAATGCCTGTAGCGCGTCCCGCGCCTCGCTCTCTCCGCTCAAGCGCATTAGATAGTCAGCTGGCGCAATCCGCGCACCGGATTCCCCATCTAAGAAGGCACTGGATATTCTGCGTCCGCTGACGCCGGACGAACAGCCTCGTACGAAACGAGGAATCGTTTTTGAACTGCCTCGGCATCTGGATGCTCAGCCCCGACCACAACCTCGTACTCCTGCTGCTGACTGGGCAAAATCATCATCAAATGCGCGACCTCAGGCTGATGGGGTGGCATGTGCCCTACCCGCCAACCGTGCCGGCGTGCCTGCTCCTCTCCGTCGCCGCGCAGGATCATGGAATCGTCCAGCGGAGGCGCGATCTGCTGGAGGTGCTCTCCCCGAGGCCCACAGAGCAGCAGGACCACACTCGCCGGTACAGCGATGCTCGCCAGCATCTGGTCGGCCGCCTTGTCGCCCTTGTTGACGAACTCCGCTCTCACCACGATCGGGAAAACGCCTGAGACGGAGCTGCCCAACTCCAATTCGACCCCAAGGTCCATCAGGACACCCACGGGAAGCTCATCCGCTGAAAAGTCGGTCATGTACGTCAAGCTCGGCGGCTCAAGCAGTGGCCTACGGCGCCGTTCCCTCTCCCGATGGTCTTGCTCCGCCTGCTCGATCCTCAACTGCTCCTCTAGTCGCCCGACCATCTGCCGCGAAAGACTCGCCTCCTCCTCCGCTGCCTTCGCGGTCTGTTCAGCCGCCCTGGCTCCGAGCTGAATCCCTTGAACTACGCCACGCGAAAGCCGCAGCAACAACGGCAAGGGCCAGCGATCCGATCGCGCCGACGGCCTCAACGTAGTCGAGCCAATCTCTTGCGACTTCGATAGCGGCCACATCGGGATTGTTGCTCACGGCAGGGACGAGCGGTCATTCCTGTATTGCGCCCGTCGAATGGTGGCAGTGGCGAAGGGGAAAGATGGTCGGATCGCTCTCGATCTCCTGGCCGCCCACCTCCGCTCGGGCTCCTTTCAAGTGCGCTGAGGCCAGAGCAGGCGTGTCTGCCGACAGCAGAGGCCCCGGCGAAGCCGACGGCGGGCGGGGGGTCCCGCGAGTTCCGTCGCGGCCATCGGCGACCGTTGCCGAGCGGATTGCGCTATTCGAGCGGAAGTTCTTCGATTGGTTTCGGCTTGGTCCACAGCGGCCCAAGTGGGGCGCTCGCAAGCGCGTCCGCCTCGACGTTCGCGTCTCGGGGCACCCACGTGATCTCGATGTCAGCGAACTGTTGGATCAAAGAATCCGCTTGTTCGTGCAAGGGCTTAAGGTGCTCCGCTTTGACTTTCGATCTGCCGTTCAGCTGGTCGACCAACAGGCGGGAATCGAGACACACGCGTAGGTGTCCAATCTCGCGAGAGCGGGCCGCTTCGAGGCCTCTGATGAGAGCTCGATACTCCGCGACGTGATGGTCCTTCGTCGGCCCTATCGCCTCCGAGAGCTCCTCAAGAGGGGCCTTCAGGACGACACCAATCGCGGCTTCACCCGCCATGCTTCCGGGTTGATCGGCCGCTATGCCCCCGTCGGTCATGAGCAGGTGGTAGCGGGCCATAGGGCCAAAGCCGTCGCCGGCAGATCCACGTTCCGTCATTGCCCAAAACTATCGCCCAGAGAAGGGCCAACCGACACGCCGAGGTCACGCCCCAAACTCTCCTGCTTTCGCGTGAAGCAGGCAGCCAGGCCTCGACCAAGGGCGTTCTTCATCGTCCTCCCTGGTGGAGCGTCACCTAGGTCGACCCCGGCAGATCGGCCTTGCCCATCAGCGAGTAGCGCGCTCCGTCCGGTCGCATTTCGGACCGATAGAGACCGACACGCAGCCCCTCGAAGGGACCTCGTAGGCCCGCCGGGATCGGACGGTCCGGGGGGTTGCGGACCACCTCGGGCCGGCGCAACTTGTGATCGGCGGTCCGCACCCTGGCGACGGTCAGGTGCGGCCAGAACGTCCGCTCTCTGGGTTCATAGATGTAGAGCCCGTGGTTCGTGAAGACCGAGCGCAATCCGATCTGGAGGACTTCCGCCTCCGGCGACTTGGCCGGCAAGGCGAACACGCGAGGAAGCTCCGGGGTCGGGCCTTTCGCTACGACATCGCCCAACTCGACCAGGGGCGCGGGGGCTGATGCGCACAGCTCCCGGATCGCCTCCAGATAGCGGCCAACCTCCCGCTGTGGGCGGTGGCCGAGGAACATCAGGACTATGCGCAGCCCGGAGTTGTGACGCAGCGCGGGGTCGGTCAGCGCCTCCTGCTGCCACGACTCGGCCTCCCGGCGCACCCTCTCGGGCAGATCGAGGGCGACAAGAAGCCGCACCCTGCCGCGTCCCGGATTGGCACCTCCGTTATGGCCCGTCATTTGCGGCGGGGGGAGTCGAGGTTGCCAGACACCTTTTCGCAGGTCTGATGGCCGATCTGGAAGCGTCGGTTGGTCTCGGCATCCCTTCGCCTCGACTCAGCCTCGTCGCCGTGGTCGATGAGGACCTGGGCCGCTTCGTCCCGCAGACGCCAGAGGAGCTTTCGCAACTCGGGTACCGGCATGGTCAGCACATAGGTCTCCCGCGCGTCGTACTCACTCCAGTCGATGTCCTGCAAGAGCCGGAAGTCTTCGGCGAACTCCTTCCCCATTCGCTCGGCGGCGGCGAAGTTCTTGGTCCGCTCCAGCGCGACCCAGAAATCCTCGATGCTGCCGAGGTGGTTACGGACCAGCTCGTATAGACCGTCGCGCTCCTCGCGGTCGATCGTGACCCCGCATTCGCCGGCCATCAGGCCGCGACCTCCTCGGCGTCGGTGTAGACGAGGACGGCTTCGCAGGCCCGCATCGTCGCGACAAGGCCCTCGACGGGGGCGACCGAGTCGCGTTCCCTGATTGCGTCGTCGTATCCACCCTTGGTTTCCTCGCGGATGCGTTTCATCAGCGCCGAAAGCTCGACGTGCGGCATCGTCAACTCGACCTGGCCGCTGCTCCCGTCCTCATGCCAGCCGATGTCCTCCAGCAGCCGGAAGTCGTCGGCGAACTCTCGCGCCAGCCTTTCGGCGGCAGGAACGTCGCCCTGGCGCTCCAACAGGGTGAAGACATCGCTCAGGCCAACCAGGTGAGTGCGAACCGCCTGGTAGATCGCCTCCCGCTGGTCGCGGGTGAGCTTGATCGTTGATCGGGCCATGTGCCCCCCTTTCGGTGAGGGCACCTAGAACCGCCGCACGCGGCGTCAATCGAAGCTGAGACGGGTACCGTCTCTCCCGCATCGAAGGTTGGTTCTTCGGTGCCGGGCCCCGGGGCGCTACAACGCCGCCGGGGCCGTTATTTGGCGTTTCTCGCGGGCGAACGTAGGTGGACCAGAAGCCCTGCGCAAGGGCTGGGATCGACCTCTCTCAGACCTCATGTTGCCCCAGGCGTTGCCCCAGCGGCATTTCTGAGGTGTTTTGTCTGCAACAGTAGACAAACAAAAACCCCGCATTTGCGGGGCTTTTGTGAAATAGCGGGGGCGGGATTCGAACCCGCGACCTTCGGGTTATGAGCCCGACGAGCTACCTGGCTGCTCCACCCCGCGGCGGTTTGTCCATGCTAGCAATGGTGGGCCGGCCGGCCTAGGGTCGGGCAGGGCGTCGCATGGGCACTTGCGTGGGGCGCCGGCCTGACGGAAGGTGGGCGCCACTCTCTTTAGAGTGCCCGGCCCACATGGCTGAGAATTCTCAACGGGTCGCGGTGATCGACGTAGGCAGCAACTCGACGCGGCTGCTGATCGCCGACGTCGACGGCGGCGTCTCGGTGCTCGAACGGCAGAGTCGCGTTACCCGGCTCGGACGCGGGGTCGACCTCTCCGGGCAACTTGCCGGCGAGGCGATCGAGGCGGCCTGCCTGGCGATCGCCGACTACGTCGAGATCTGCCGTGGCTCGGGCGCCGAGCGGGTCGCCGCTATCGCTACCAGCGCGGTGCGCGACGCCTCCAACGGTGACGCCTTCGTCGCCGAGCTGCGCGAGCGCTTCGCCCTCTCGGCCCGCGTCCTCGACGGGGAGGAGGAGGCCCGCCTCACCTACCGCGGCGCCACCGCCGAACAGCCTCCCTCCGTACCAACGCTGGTTATCGACATCGGCGGCGGCTCGACCGAGATGATCGTCGGCACCGGTACCGAGATCTCCTTCCACGCCTCACTGCAGGCCGGCGTCGTCCGCCACACCGAGCGCCACATATCCGGCGACCCCCCGACGGCGGTAGAGCTCGAGGAACTCGCCGGCGACGTTCGGGGCCTGATCGCCGACGTCCTTGCCGACGAGGACCACGCTCCCGTCGCCGCCGGAATCGCCGTCGCCGGCACCCCCACCTCGCTCTCCGCGGTCGAGCTCGGCCTCGAGCCCTACGACCCGGCCCGCGTCCACGGCCACGGCCTCTCGCTGACCACGATCCAGCGCCTGCTCTCGCGGTTCGCCTCGGCACCCCTGTCGGAGCGGGCGGCGATCGCGGGACTCCACCCCGACCGGGCGCCGACGATCATCGCCGGCTGCGTGATCCTGATCGAGGCGATGCGCGCCTTCGGCCTCGATCGAATCCAGGCCTCAGAGCACGACATCCTCTACGGAATGGCGTTGGAGACCGTCTCCCAAGCGGGTAGCCACGGATGAACGCCCGCGGGTACATCCCGTGGGACCCGGTGTACAGGCGAGTTTTCGGGACCCGTCCAGTTGGGTAAACGTGGCGACCTAACCCCCAAAACTTGGTAGAGTGCGGCTACCGAGTTATTAGTAGGGGCAAACTCAGCACCTAGACATTTCGGACAGGCGAGCGCATACTCGTCACATCGGGAAAGAGGTGAGGACGAGAGTCTCCACTGCCGACCCGGTCATAGGGTTCAGGCGATTGCCGCATCATGGCGCCTCCCGCCGTCTGGGCCCATCGAATAAAGAACTGGTCCCTGAAGACGTACCCCTGCCCGTCCTGAGGGACCAACTTGAATCGACCGCCAGAGATGGCGGTCGATTCTCGTTTGGGCCCGGTAGGCCAACCTGGCCAGCCAGCCAGCTTTTGGCTCTCTCAAGCCAGATTCGACTTGCGCGGGTAGACGACCTCGGGATCGGTGAGGACGTTGACCAGGGTCGGCCTGCCCGACTCGAAGGCGCGCTCCAGCGCCGGCCGCAGCTCTCCCGGCTCCCTGACCAAGACCCCGTCGCAACCCAGCGCTTCGACCACTTTCTCGTAGGGCGTTTCCGGCCGCAGCTCTGCCGCGACCGAGTAGCCATAGAGGAATTTCATCGGGTGATGCTCCAGCGCCCAGATGCCGTTGTTGCCCATCACGCCGACCACGGGGAGACCGTGACGCGCCAAAGTGTCGAACTCCATGCCCGCGAAGCCGAAGGCCCCGTCGCCGAGCAGCAGACATACCTGCCGCTCGGGATGAGCGAGCTTGGCGCCGATGGCCTGGCCGGGACCGGCGCCCAGGCAGCCGAACGGGCCCGGATCCATCCAGCAACCCGGTTCGAAGGTCTCGATGAAGCGGCCCGCGTAGGAGACGAAGTCGCCGCCGTCGCCGATCACGATCGCGTCACGGTCGAGGACTTCTCCCAGCTCCTTGTAGACGCGGACCGGGTGCAGAGGCGCGCGGCCGTCGTTCAGCTCCGCCTGCTCCGCCGCCCGCTTCTCGGCCTCGACCGCGCGCAGCTGCTCGAGCCAGCCATCGGTGCCTCCCCGCCCGGCCGGGACCGAACCCCGGATCGCCGCCAGCGTCGCGGCGACGTCGCCGACCAGGTCGACCTCGGGGGCACGGTTCGCGGTGAGCGCATTGGGCGCGACGTCAAGCCGGATCAACCTCGTCTCCTCGCCGAAGCCGCCACCGAAGCCGAGCCTGAAATCGATCGGCACGCCGACGACCAGCGCCACATCGGCTCCCTTCAACCCAACGCCTCGCGCCCGGCTGAAGGCCAACTCATGGTCGGCGGCAAGGCAGCCGCGGCCGAGGCCGTTGAGGAAAACCGGAATGCCGAGCGCCTCGGCAAGAGCACGCAGCTCGGCCTCCCCTCGACCCCAGTACAGACCGCTGCCGGCCATGATCGCAGGCCGCTCGGCACCCGCCAGCAGGGCGGCCGCCTGCTCGACCCCGGTGGCCGGCCGGGCATCGCCGCCCCCGGGATCCGCGATCTCCTCGTCCGCCTCGCTGAAGACGACGTCGAGCGGATAGTCGACGAAGGTCGGCCCGAACGGCGGGCTGAGCGCCAGATCGAGCGCCGCGGCCGTGCGTGCCCCGATCGCACCGGTCTCCTTGACCGTCTCCGCCGACTTGACCAGCGGCGAGACGAAGGGCAGGTGGTCGATCTCCTGTAGCGAGCCCGAGCCCCAGCGCATCTCCGGCGCCCGTCCGCCCAGCGCGCAAACCGGCGAGCAGTTGGCCTGCGCGCCGACGATCGCGCTGATGCCGTTGGTCACCCCCGGGCCGGCAGTCAAAGCCGCAACCCCGACCCGCCGCGTCGCCTTCGCGAACCCCTCGGCCGCAAAGACCGCCGACTGCTCGTGCCGCACGTCGACGATCTCGATCCCCTCGGCTTTGCAGCCGTCGTATATGGAGAACAGGTGGCCGCCTGACAACGTGAAGAGGTGGCTGACGCCTCGCGATTTCAGGGCCTTCGCCACGAGCCGCCCTCCGTGCATCGACATTCAGCGAGCCTATCGACGGGGGTACCATCGCTGGCGCCCGGGTGGCGAAACTGGCAAAAGCGGCGCACTTAAAATGCGCTGCCCCTAACGGGGCTTGCGGGTTCGAGTCCCGCCCCGGGCACTCCCTTGCGGCGTTTTAGGCGCCACCCCGCCGCAAGGCGTACACGAAGGGCTCCTCGGCGGCGTCTAAAACGCCGATAAAGATTTGTACGGACCGCAACTATCTCGCTGCTACGGTGTCCCTATTGACGAAGACAGTCCCATTCGCAACGCCTTCCCTGGAGAGTGAAGCTTGGAGGCATCGGCTCTAACCCACGCCAGTCAGCGCGGACTTCTGGCCCGCCGCTCCCCTCTGCTCAAGCTACAGGGGGACGCGAAGCTGATCGCGATGGCCCGCGGCGGCAACGCCGGGGCCTTCGAGACGATCGTCGATCGCTACCAGAGCCGCCTACTCGGCTTCTGCCGACAGATGCTCGGTTCCACCGAGGACGCCGAGGACGTGCTTCAGGAGGTCTTCGTCAACGCCTATCGGGCGATGCTCGCCGATGAGCGCGAGATCAACCTGCGCCCGTGGCTCTACCGGATCGCCCGCAATCGCAGTCTCAATCACCTGCGCAAGCCGACCGCCGACGCGCAGGAAGCGAAGGCCATGGTGCCGATGGTCGAGGCCGCCACGGCCGCCGAGAAGGTCAGCAACCGCGAGGAGTTCCGTCAGCTCCTCAACGACGTCGGCAAGCTGCCCGAGACGCAGCGCTCGGCCCTATTGCTACGTGAGATGGACGCGATGTCCTACGAGGAAATCGCAGCCGCGATGGAGACCAGCGTGCCCTCCGTCAAGTCTTTGCTGGTGCGGGCGCGGATCTCCCTCGCCGAGGCGAGCCAGGCCCGTCAGCTGACCTGCGGCGAGGTGCGGCTGGAGCTGGCCGAGGCCGCCGAGGGCCTGCGCAAGGTCTCCGGCCCGGTGCGCCGCCACGTGCGCGACTGCGACGAGTGCTCCGACTTCCGCTCTCAGGTCCGCTCCAACGAGAAGGTGATGGCGGCGCTGTTCCCCGTTGGGGCACTGGTCGCATTCAAGGGGCTCATCCTCTCCAAGCTCGGCTTTGGCGGTGCCTCTGGCGGGGCTTCTGCAGGAGCGGCGGGCACGGGAGCAGGCGCAACCGCCGCTGCAACCGGCGCGGGCGCGGGCGCTGTCAGCAGCGTCGGCGCAGCGCTCAGCGGCAGCGGCGCGGCCAGCGGACTCGGCGCGGTGGGAGGCGCGATCGGCACCAAGGCGGTCGCCGGCGTCGTCACCGCCGCTGTTCTCACCGCCGGCGCGGTCGAGGTCAACCAAAACGTCAACACGACTCCGGTGCCGAAGAGCAGCGCGCCCGCCGCCAAGATCTCTTCGGTGCGCCACAGTCCCCTCTCGCTGTCCCAGCGCCAGGTGGCGGCGCCTCAGCCCCAACCGCAGCCGATTGACGAAACCGTGACTTCGGCGCCGGAACCCGCGGCGATTCCCGCCGATCCAGCGCCGAGCGCAGTCGAAACCAGACCCGGCCCGGATGCCGCCGATCAGTCGAACTCGACCGAAGTCGCCGACGAAACGATCGTCCAGGCGAAAACCGCCGTTCCGACCGTGACCGGCGCGAAATCGCCGGTAAGCGGCGCCGGCGCGCCCAGCGGAGGAGAAACCGTCGTCGTCACCGTCGGTGGTGCGACTCCACCGCCCGCCCCACCGGCCGAAAGCTCGCCGATCGCGGAAAGCCCGCCTGCAGAATCGGCTCCCCCCAGCGAACCGCCCCAGAGCGAACCCCCGGCCGAATCGTCTCCCCCGGGAAGCGGCACCGAAGCCGGCTGACGTCCCGAGCCTGCTAGACGCCGATCACTTTCAGGCGACGCATCAGGCATTTCGCCGCGAACGCCTGGGTGTCGGCGATCGAGAAGCCGAACAGCTCGTAGTCCTCGTCCTCCGGCGCCCACGGGGGCAAAAGAACGCCCTGGGCGGCCGGCAGCGACTCCTCCAGCGTGCGCTGGATCGCCTGCTTGTAGCGGTCGTCCTCGTGCGCCTTCTCGCGTAGGAAAACCGAACCGAAGGCAACGTGGCGATGCTCGTCGCGGGCGACGTTCTGGAAGCCCTCGACGAATCCCGGCAGAGTCCCCTCGCGTTCGTTGAAGTCCATGATGAAGTGCTGGCCGGTGAGCGCCAGCATTCCCTCGATGACCATGTGGTAGAGAGTGACCGCCTCGACCAGGGCCTCGGTGTCCTCGGGCTCGGCCGAGAGTCGGTCGGTGCGCTTCTTCAGCATCTCGTCGAAGAGCACGCCGAAGTTGTCGTTGAGGTGCTCGGAGGTCTCCGCCAGCATCTCCGTCAGCCCGTCGGAATCGAGCACGCCAACCTCGCGATAGAAGCGCTCGAAGAAGCGCACGTGACGGGCCTCGTCCGCGATCTGCGTACAGAGGAAGATTTTCTGGTCCTCGGTCGGGGCGGCGCGCATGATCGGGCCGAGCTCCTCGGCGACCTTCTGCTCGCCGATGAAGAACGAGGAGAGGCCATACATGCGCTGGAAGCGTTCTTCCTCGGGGAACGCGGCCCAGTCTTCTCTGTCCTGGCTGAAGTCGAGCTCCTGGGTCTGCCACTGCTGGCGCTCCCAGAGCGAATACAGCTCCTCGTAGGTGAGCAGCTTGATGTCGGCCGTGCGATCGGCGGCCTCGTTGAGCGCCGGATCGGCGGTCGCCTGGAAGTCGGCGCGATCGGTCCGCGACTGGGTTCCGGTTGCCTCTTTGGCCTCCATCGTCTCTCCTCGGCTCGGCTGTAGCGGTCGAGCCGAGACTAGCAAGGATATTGGCCAGCCAGCCAGTTTTTTAGACCGTGTGCGTCTCCCCCGGCTTCAGCAGGACGACCTGCGAGGAGGTCCTCGACTCGACGTCGGACTTGAAAGCGTCGCTGTCGGTCGCGATCGCCGGGAACGTGTCGTAGTGCATCGGGATCACCGTGCCGGCGCCGACGAATTCGGCGGCGATGACCGCGTCGTGGCGGTCCATCGTGTAGTGGCCGCCGATCGGCAGCAGCGCCACGTCGATGTCGCGGCGGGCGGCGATCAGCTTCATGTCGCTGAAGAGGCAGGTGTCGCCGGCGTGGTAGACGGTCGTCCCGCCGAGCTCGATCACGAGGCCGGCAGCCGGGCCGATCGCGATCCCGTGCTCGGCGCTGAACGGCGACTCTTCGGAGCCGGGGATCGTGTTCGTATGCCAGGCCGGGACGAGGGCGACGGAACCCCAGTCGAACGCGACGGTGCCGCCGAAGTTGGGGTCGCTGACCTCCTCGATGCCCTGCCCTTCGAGCCACTTGGCGAGCTCGACGATCGCGACGCAGTGGGCGCCGGTCCGCTTGGCGACCGGCACCGCGTCGGCGATGTGGTCGGCGTGACCGTGACTGATCGCGATGTGGGTCGGCTCGACTTCCTCCGCGGTGTGGACCGCCGCCGGATTGTTGGGCTTGAGGAATGGGTCGACCAGCACGGTCGTGTCCCCGTCGCTCAGCTCGAAGCACGCCTGTCCGTGGAACTTGATCTCCATCTTCAGCTCTCTCCTTCGGTATCCGGGGCTTCGCCCTCGCTCATCTCTTCTTTCAGTGCCCAGCCGACGGCGACTCCAACCATCATCCCCATCCTCGCCTCCTCGGCCAGCAGCATCTGCACCGCGGCGATCCGCTCCTCCGGGTCGGGCACAGTGGCCGCCTTCAACGACTCGTTTTCATGCGACTCGCCGAACCAGCCTCCCGCGGCGAGTGCGGCGCCCAGCACCCGCTGCAACTGCGGTGCGGCGCGGGCGACGATCAGCTCGGCCTCGGCGAAGCGGTCCGCCTCGGCCAGCCGCTCGATCGCCGCTTCCAGCCGCTCGGCATCGACATCGTCGGGGGTCATCGCCGATGAGCCTATTCGGACGGTCGAACCACGGATGCGGCGAGGCCGGCGAGGCCGCCGACGGCGCCGCCGACCAGCCCGGCGAAGACATTCGCGGTCGATTCGAAGATCGGCAGGGCGAGCAGCACCGCGGCCGCTACGGCGACGCCGATCCGGTCGTAGTCCTGGTCGATCGCCTGGTGCGCCTCGGCGCGGCGGATCGCGAACCAGGCGGCGACGGCGCCCAGAGCCATCCCGTTGCCGCCGGCGATGACGACGATGTCGCCCTGGGCACTGGCGATTCCGCTGGCCGCGAGCATCCCCAGCGAGCCGCAGGCGACCAGCAGCACCGCGGTTGCCGGAGTGCCGAGTCGGTGCTCGATCCCGACCCCGAAGATCGCTAGCCCGACCGCGACGACGAAGAGGTAGCCGACATCGGCATATACGAACGGGGCAGTGAAGAAGCGCCACCACTCTCCGTGGAGCGGCACGGTGAGACCCCCGAGCGTGGCGAGCGTGGCGCCGCTTGCATGCTCGACCAGGAGCAGGATTGCCGAGCCGACGACCGTCGCCAGCGTCGCGTAGGGCCGGTGGAAGCCGGCCGCGCCGCGGGAACGCAGCTTGATCCGGAAGAGTCGGCCGGCGGGGCTGCGCCGCGGCTTCGCCTCGAGCCCGTCGCCGCGTCGCTCCAGCTTCGGCGCCCGCTTGCGCAGACGCGCCCCGCAATAGGGGCACTCCGTGACGTAGGGACTGACCTCGGAGCCACAGTTCTTGCAGATGACGCTGAGCTCAGTCTCGCTCATGGTTAGTCGAGGATAACTGCCCTGTCACGGCCGCTCACAGCGCGCTGCCGGTGGCATACTGCCGTAACACCCATCTTCGAGGAGGAATGAGAGCGTGGAGTTGAACAGTCTGACCGAGCAGAAATCGCTTCTGGCCGAGCTGGCGCCCGGCAAACGAACCCGCCTGCGCCGCCTGCTGTTCGAGTTCGGACCGGGCAACGGCACCTTGATGCTGCTGCCGATCGATCAGGGGATCGAGCACGGCCCGCGCGACTTCTTCCCCAACCCCGCCTCCAAGGACCCCGACTACCAGTTCCGGCTCGCCGCCGAGGCCGGTTACTCGGCCCTTGCCTGTCAGATCGGCATGGCGAGCAAGTACTACCCCGACTATGCCGGCCAGGTGCCGCTGATCCTCAAGGTCAACGGCAAGACCGACATCCCCTCCTCCGCGCAGGCGTTCTCGACCTGCAACGCCAGCGTCGAGGACGCGGTGCGACTCGGTGCCGACGCGGTCGGCTACACGCTCTACGTCGGCTCCCCCCGGCAGGACCAGGATCTGGCCCAGCTGCGCGGCGTGCGCGAAGACTGCGACCGCTACGGCATGCCGCTGATCGTCTGGTCCTACCCCCGCGGCGAAGCCGTCGACGGCAAGGGCGGAGCGAACTCCTTCTACGCGATCGACTACGCGGCGCGGATGGCGATGGAGATGGGCGCCGATGTGGTCAAGCTCAACATGCCGAAGATCGACGCGGCGAAGGACAAGGACGCCCCCGCCCCCTACGACGAGATGGAAGTCGACGAGGCGGGGGCGATCCAGCACTGCGTCGAGTCGGCGGGGCGCTCGCTCGTCGTGCTCTCCGGTGGCTCCAAGGTCGACGACGACGTCGTCCTCAACCACTGCCGCGAGATCATGCAGGCGGGCGGCAGCGGCGTCATCTTCGGCCGCAACGTCTGGCAGCGCGAGTGGAGCGAGGCTCTGGAGATCATCGCGCAGATCAAGGAGACGCTGCTCAGCAACGTGAAGCGCATCCCGTAGGTGCGTCGATCGCCGCCTGCGGTCTTTGAAGAGCCCACCCGGTAGGGCTTCCACTTAACTTTTTCGATGTATTGCCAATCGGGCTGACGCCCATTGGCCAGCACCGAAAAAGTACAAGACGTTTCAGCCCTACCGGATGGGCTCTTGAGGCCGTGGGGGGAGAGAACCCCCGGCTACCGCCTTTACTTGGCGTGATTCGGCACTGGCTTGGAAGCTTTGTTCTCTTCGTGGTCGTAGCTGTGGTTGTGCTGCGGCCTTGGGAGGGAAAGCTTGAAGAGGGACCGGCGTCGGCGGTTGTGCCCGTGATGCGGGTGGTCGACGGGGACACGGTCGAAGTGCGGCTCGGGGGGCATGAGGAGGATGTGCGCTTGATCGGGGTCGATACGCCGGAGACGGTCAAGCCGGATACGCCGGTGCAGTGCTTTGGCGAGCGGGCTTCGCACTTCACGAAGCGTCGACTGACCGGGAGACGGGTACGGCTGGTCTTCGGCGTCGAGCGGCGGGACGTCTACGGGCGGCTGCTGGCCTACGTCTATCTCCCGGATCGGACCTCGTACGTGCACCAGGACGTGCAAGGCCCGCAGCGCGATCGGCTTTTCAACGCGATCCTGGTCCGCCGCGGCCTTGCCCGCTCCCTGACGATCCCACCGAACGACCGCTTCGCGAGGCGCTTTCGGCGCCTCGAGCTTGTCGCCGCGCGGGCCGGGCGCGGCCTCTGGGGCGCTTGCTGATCGTGACCAACGTCACAACTCGGGTCCTGCAGGCGCTCGTGCGCCTTTGCTACGGTCCGCCCCGCGGTCCCCAGACCGCCCCTCTATGAGAATGCGTCAAAGCATCAACCAGTTCGAGGTCGCCTTCGAGCAGGAGACGACCTTGGAGCGCCGCCGTCGCGAGCAGCTGCGCCGTCGCGCGGCCAACCGGTCGCGCGAGCGCCGCATAACCCGCAACGAGCAGCACGGCAAAGTGCGGTTCAGCGTTCTCGCCGTCTGCCTCACGGCCACGGTCCTCGTGGTCGTCGTCTCGATGTTCGAGGCGCTCTCCTTCCTGATGGCCTAGAGCCGCCCGGTCGACCGTGACTCCGCGAACCGCTGTAGAGCCCGGCGTCAGCTAGGCGCGTGCGCGGGGACGACGCAGACCAAGCTGGGCGCCGCACGTGGGCGAAGCGGGTATTGGTTACTACCCGTAAGCCCCAGGGGTGCGATCCAGCGCCGGTATGCGGCGTATCCGCGTGCGTGGATAGCCGACGCCAGGCCTCTAGGTTGAATAGACTCGCGCGCCGATGGCACGACGCTCACTGAAGCCACAGCTCAACCAGATCCGCGCCTGGGTGCGACAGGGTCGCACCGACGCCTGGATCGCCCACCAGCTCGAGGTCTCCGCCTCGGAGCTGCGCGAGTTCCGCAAACAGCACGACCTCACCCCCGACGGGGAGGACACCGGCAGCGGCGAGGTCGACCTTCGCGACGAGATCGAGGCCGAGGTCGAGGCCGCGACGGCCGAAGAGGCCGCCGAGGAGGAAGAGGGCGACGAGGAGCCGGACGAGGGCGAGGGCGACGAGGAGAAACCGGCTCGCAAAGCGTCCAAAGCCGACGACGATGACGACGAGGAGGGCGGCGGAGCGCGCCCCCGGCGCAGGCGGCGGCGTGGCCGGCGCGGCGGTCGTGGGCGTCGCAAAGAGCTCGAGGCGACCTTCGACCATGGCGAGCGGGACGGCTACGGGCTCTGGCTCGATGCAGCCGTCAAGGACAACCCCCTCTACGCGGAGCACTGGGCCGGCAAGCGCGAGGTCACGGTCCGCATCGACGCGGATCAGATCGTCATCCGCCGGGCCGGAGATAGCCCGCCGGCCGACGATGAGTTGGACCAGTAGCGGCGCCGCAGCCCATATAGGTGTAGCCGCCCCGAGCGACATGTCGTCTGACCTGGCAGAGCAAAGCGCAGGCGGCGTGGTGTGCCTGCACGCGAGCGACCGAGGACGCCCGCTATGCGCCGATCAGACGGGCAGTCGCCGGCCGCCGGCGAAGTCCGTAGCCCCGCGTAGATAGAGCCAAAAGGCAGCGTCCGCGAGCGAGCGCGAATCGCTCGCCAGCGCCGGCGCGGCATCGTTCGCCACCTGCAGGCACCAGTCGGTTCCACGCCCGTACAGCTCGGCCAGCTCCGCCGCCGCAAAGGTCGGCCCGATCCGCCGTCGCAGCTCTTCCCGGACCGCGGCGACGACGCGATCGGCTTGGCGACGCTCACGCACCGCCTCGATCGCCTGCAGCGCCCGCCACCCCTCCTCCCATTGGAAAAGCGCGTTCTCGAGCGGATAGGTCATCGCATGAGGTTACCCATCCGCCGACGGGCCGAAAACGCGCCTATATGCGCCGTTTTAGGCCCATCGGCGGTCAGTTGACCGGCTGCTGGGGAGTCGCCCGGAGCGGGGCGTTGCTTGCGCCGCAGGCGCCCGGATCGAGACGGCCACGAATTCGCCAGACGGTTACCGGACCGCTGCGCTGGATTGGGGCCACCGCCGGCTCGCCGCGCAGCCAGCGGGCCTCCGGCGAGGCGATCGGCTTGCCGGGCTCGATGAAGTCGAGAAAGGGTGACGTGACCAGGTAGTCGAGATCGGCGGAGTTGACGGCGGCACGAAACTCGGCGCAACTCGGAATCGCGTTGAAAGCGCCATGCGGTCCCTCGACGCCGAGATATCGCACGCGGTTGGACAGGTCGGTGCCGTAGAAGCCGTACTCGAGGAAGCCGGCGGTGGTGCCGGCCAGGCCGATTCGGGCGTCATGGACTCCCCGGGCCCAGCGATAGGCCGAGTCGAGGTGCATTCCGGGGATGCTAGCCGCGGCATCCGCGTTGAGGAAGCGGTCGCGCAGGTAGTCCCGCTGCACCGGGTAACCGATCGCGACCACGGCGACAGCGAGGCCGGCGAACCCAGCGACGACTACGCTCCGCGGCGCTCCCCGCTGCCGGGCGAACAGCAGCGCAGCAGGGATCAGCACGGCCAAGGCGGCGATCAGCCAGCCGAAGAGGCGGTCTGGGTCGCGCAGGGCGGCGTCGGAGCGGTCGGTCGCGAGCAGGACCAGCAGGAGGAGGACGAGCAGGGACGTTGCCCACCGGTCGCGGATGAGGGGGTGCGTCGATCTTCGAAAGGCAAGAGGAAGCAGGGTCAGGCCCGCTAGAAGAGCTGGGATGGCGTAGCGGATGTTTATGGCGAAGCCGACGGGGGCACCCTCGGCTCCTGCGGCGCTCAGGGGGGTGAAGACGTAGGCGAGCATGCCGAAGAGAGCCACCCCGCCCATCCAGCGCAGGACGCGCGTGCGGCCCCAGACGAGTGCTCCTAGAGCGCCCGCGATCGCGGCGACGATGACGACGGGCCAGAGGGCGCCGAAAGCTTGGTGCAGGCCCGGCTCGAAGTACTTGCTCCAAACGCCGGTGTCGGCGGCATAGTGGACGATCGAGAAGTCGGGACGGCCTTCCTGCAGCCGCTCCGGGTGAGGCAGCGAGATCGGCCCCAGGTGCTCCAACTGAGGCAGCGGATTGCCACTGATGACGAGGTTGCGTAAGTACCAGTAGCCGCCGCCCGCAACAGCCGCCGCGAACCACCACCCCGCGGCGGCCCAGCGGCGCCCAGTGGGGGCGAGCACGATCACGGCGACAGTGAGAGCAGCGGCCATCGCCAAGGCCGTCGACTTGGTGCCCACCGCCATCCCGACAGCGAGCCCGGCGGCTGCCAAGGGGGCCCCGGTGGGGGTGGCCCGGTGGGGTGCTGGGTTTCTCGCCTCGCGGTCGGCCTCTCTCGCCGAGTGGTCCGTGCGAAAAACAGGACGCCGCGCCCGACCGGGCCACCCCCACCGGGGTCTCAGGTGCGCTCCCCAACCGGCATTGACCAAGATTGCGATCGCCGCCAGCAGGAGAGCGGCTGCCATGAGGTCGTTCTTGGCAGCCCCAGGCTCACGCACGACCAGCGTGTGGCACTCCAAGAGCACGGCAGCCGCAACGGTGGTCAGCGGGGCGCGACCGTAGGGCCACCCGATGCACCACGCAGCGAGGAAAGCCAGTGCGAGCCAGCCGAAGTTGAGAAACAAGCTCAGCGTGTCGCGGCCGGTGAGCAGGATCCCGTCCGCGTGCAGCAGCTCCCCGTTCTGCGGATAGAACCAGTTCGTGAACACGGTCTCCGTGTAATGCAGCCCCGTGACCGAGTGGCTGTGCGCCATTTCCACAGCAAACGGCAGGTGGTACCAGAGCGAATCGAAGTTGAAGACGCCCCGACCCAAAGCATCTTTCGCAGTCAAGCCCCAGTGCGCGAACACCAGCGCGACAACGGCTACAGCTATGCCGGTCGCCAATAGGGCTGTCGGGGTGGCCCGGTCGGGTGCTGGGTTTCTCGCCTCGCGGTCGGCCTCTCTCGCCGAGTGGTCCGTGCGAAAAACAGGACGCCGCGCCCGACCGGGCCACCCCCACCGGGGCCCCCGTGGCAGCCCTCGATCTCGCCCCGGCGTTTCTCCCGCGGGTGGCGGGGAGGAAGGGGGTGTTCGGCCGGGTGCGGCCGCTAACACCCCCTTCCTCCCCGCCAGGACCCGCGGGCCAGCGGCGACCGCCGCCGCCAGAAGGAGAGCTGAGGCGACCAGCGTCCCCGCATAGAGAAGGCTGAAGAGACCAAGCAGCTCGGAGAGCCAGATCAGCAGCGCGACGCCGAGAATCGCCTCGACCAGGCGCGCCGGAGCCCTCTCCCAGTCCGGCATCAACCGCCGCCGCAGGCAAACCGCAGAGAAGCCCAGCGAAAGGCCGAGGACGGCCAGCAGGGCGGCGCTGAGGATGTAGGAACCGGCGCTAACCACCGGCTACTCCGAGAACGGCGGCTATCCGCCGAGGCCGTGAACGACGATCGGCGTCTCGCCTTCGGCGACCATGCCCTGCGCGCGGGCCCGGCGGTCGATGACCGAGGGCTCGTCCGCCGTCTGGATGCGGTTGTGGAGGCGCTTGTTTTCGCGCAGCATCTCGTGGAACTCGGCTTTGGCGGCGGTGGTCGCCGTGTAGGTCTTGACGAAGTCGATCGCTGGGTTCAGATAGGAATAGAGGACTGCGGCGAGGACCAGGGTCAGGGCGATGCGCCCGACGCGGTCCCAGCGGATGCGGCTTTCGCCACGCCGCGCGGCAGGTTTGCGGCGCGCGGCGGGTCGGCGTTTCTGCCGTGGCGTGGCTTTCCGAGACGCAGTGCTGCGCGTCGTCGTTGCGCTTCTTGCCGGCCGGGCGCGAGCTGCCATACCCGGTCCTACGCGGCCGCGCCCCGCATTCCTTCATTAAGGCCAAGGCCTAGGAAACGCGCTGGGCGAAAGCGTCCGGGCCGGGAAATTCCGCATTCGCGCCCAGCTCCTCCTCGATTCGCAGGAGCCGGTTGTACTTCGCCACCCGATCCGAGCGGGACGGCGCGCCGGTCTTGATCTGACCCGCGCCGGTGGCGACGGCGAGGTCGGCGATCGTCGTGTCTTCGGTCTCGCCCGAGCGGTGCGAGATCACAGCCGTATAGCCGGCCTGGCGGGCGATGCGGATCGCCTCCAGGGTCTCGCTCAGGGTGCCGATCTGGTTGACCTTGACCAGGATCGAATTGCCGACGCCGAGCTCGATTCCGCGGCGCAGACGCTCCGGGTTGGTGACGAAGAGGTCGTCGCCGACCAGCTGCACCCGCGCGCCCAGCCGCTCGGTCAACAGCTTCCAACCGTCCCAGTCCTCCTCGTCCATGCCATCCTCGATCGAGAGGATCGGGTAGCGCGAGCAGGCATCCTGCCAGTAGTCGACCATCTCCGCGGGGGAGAGGGTGCGACCCTCGTGCTCGAGCACGTAAGCACCGCCCTCGTAGACCTCGCTGGTGGCCGGGTCGAGGGCGATGAAGACATCGGAGCCCGGCTCGTAGCCGGCGGCCTCCACGCCCGCCAGAACGGCCTGCAGGGCCGCCTCGTTGGACTCGAGATCGGGCGCGAAGCCGCCCTCGTCTCCGCCCGCGGTCGAGAGCCCCTTCGAGGCAAGACTTCTCTTCAGCGCGTGGAAGACCTCGGTCCCGACCCGTAGGCACTCGCCAAAGCTCGCCGCCCCGGCCGGCACCACCATGAACTCCTGGAAGTCGACCGAGTTGTCGGCGTGAGCGCCACCGTTGAGGACGTTCATCATCGGCACCGGCAAGAGGCACGGCTCGCCGCCGCCGTAGAGCTCGGCCAGGTAGCGGTAGAGGGGTTGGCCGGAATCGGCAGCCGCCGCCTTCGCCGCCGCCAGCGAGACGCCGAGGATCGCGTTGGCGCCCAGCCGGCCCTTGTTCGGCGTACCGTCGAGCTCGATCATCGTCTCGTCGAGCGCACCCTGCTCGGCGGCGTGCGCTCCGAGCAGAGCCGCGGCGATCTCGCCGTTGACGTTCGCGACCGCTCCGGACACCCCCTTGCCGCTCCAGGCGGCACCGCCGTCGCGCAGCTCGACCGCCTCGAACTCGCCGGTCGAGGCGCCCGAGGGCACCGCGGCCAACCCGCGCGCGCCCGAGTCGAGGACGACCTCGACCTCGACCGTCGGGTTGCCGCGCGAGTCGAGGATCTGGCGCGCGTGGATGGAGGAGAAGGCGCTCATCGAAGGCGCGCCAGTCTATCGACGGCCGGCGATCGCGTCCGCGGGGCTATTCGCCGGCTTCGGCCGGCGGTGCTTCTTCGGTCGGCGCCGGCACGGCGCCTTCCGGCAGGCCGGTGGCCCCGGCTTCTTCTTTGCCGGACCCCGCTTTCGGCAACGGGCGCTGGGCCAGCGGCTTGCCCTTCGGTTCAAGTGGCGTCACCGTTCCAGGCAAGGCCGGGACCAGCTGAGACACGGGCGCCGGGCAGGCTTCGGGCAGGCCGCCTTTGGGGTTGGCTTCGTAGCAGCCTGCGGGGGCCGTTTTGGCGTGCCCGCTGCCCTTGAAGTTCGCGCAACGTTCGGTCGTGAACTCGGCAGCACAGAAGCTCCGCTGCTTCCATTCGGTTTGGAAGCCGGTGACGAAATTGGCGAAATATTCCTGTTTGTCGCGTTCCGCCAGCGTGCTCTGGATCTGGCTTTCGACCGTTTTCAATTCCTGCACGCTTTCCGGCGTCGAGTTGACCACTTCGTAGACGACATAGCCGCCCTTGCCCTTGGTCGGCCCTTTCAGCTCGCCTTCCGGCGCGCCGAAGACTTCCGCGTTCAACGGTTCTTCGAGGGTGCCTTCCTGGATTTCTTTCTGCAGCCCGCCGCTTTCTTTCGTCGTCGGGTCTTCCGAGTACTTCTTGGCGACCTTTTCCCAGTTCTTCGCCGAGTTGTCCTTGCTCAACGCAGCCGCCGCTTCTTCGGCTTTCTTGCGCTCTTTGGTCAGGACAGTGCGGATGTCCCGGCTGGGTTTCGTCGTGAACTGGGTGGCCTTCCCCGCTTCGTAGTAAGCCTTGATTTCGTTCTTGCTCGGCGTCGGAGCTTTTTCTTCGAGTTGTTCCTGCAGCTTTTTGCTGAGCGTCTGGATCATCACGCGCTCGTGCACGTCGGCCGGCGTGTAGTGAGATTCCTTGAGGAATTTCTGGAATTCGGCAGGCGATTTGAAGCTTTCTTTCTTAACTTTCTTGACTTCGGCGTCAACTTCCTTTTCGGTTACTTCGATCCCCCACTGGGCGGCCAGCCCCTGTATCCAGATTCCTTCGAGTACCGAGTTGACCGCCGCTTCCTTCAGTTCTTCGTATTTGGGATCGCCTGGTTTCGGGGTCGTTTTTTCGCCCCCCTGCGCCGCCGCCAGTTCGATCGCGTGTTCGACCTTGGCGACCGGGACGTTGCCGATGTCTCCCGGGGTGTCCTGGACCAGAGCAGCATCGCCTGAGGGAATGCTCGGATCGCCGATGCCCACCGAGACCCCGACGACGACGAAGAGAACGAGGAAGAGGAAGCCGAAGACGAGCAGTCCGCGCCGGTGCGCGGCCACAGGTCCGGGGGCTTTGCCGCCCCCGCCCTTGCCAGACGTCCCTTTCCTACCCCGGTCCGGACTCACGAAGCAGGGAGCATATCTTTTTCGACCAAATCCGAGCGGCCCGCCTCGCGCAGACCCTCGGCCATCGCCAGCACCGCGGCGAGCCGCGCCTCGGGCTCGTCCGGAACTCGCACCGAGGCGGTTTTCTCGCGCCACTCGTACAGCGCCCCCTCGACCTGCTCGCGCAGCTCGCTCGCCCCCTCGGAATCGAGCTCGATCCCGACGACGCTGAGGCGGCCGCCGCGGAGCTCGACGCTGCGGGCGCCGGCCAGGCGCAGCTCGATCCGCGCCCGCTGCAGCGCCAACAGGTTCTCGACCGCGACCGGCGGCGGCCCGAAACGGTCGCTGAGCTCATCGCGGATCGCGCGCAGTTCGCCCGGCC